>Ga0209507_1000719_pt1 | contig 32179 bp, 33 predicted proteins | sample AD_UKC028_MetaG_FD_184414 | JGI IMG/M metagenome (GOLD analysis project Ga0209507, IMG submission 184414) | Active sludge microbial communities of municipal wastewater-treating anaerobic digesters from USA - AD_UKC028_MetaG (SPAdes) (version 2) | ecosystem: Engineered > Bioreactor > Anaerobic >...
ATGTTTCCCTGGTCGATGGGGACTACCCATCGCAATCTTTCTTCTTTAATTGTTTTTGCCATGCTTATTGCCATGCGGCCAGCTTAACGCTGGCCGCGGAAACCGCCAAATGTGCGTACACATTACCATTGATATTTGACAAAAATGAAAATTAATATATAATATAGTCGGTGATTGCTATTAAAAGAATTGATATACTGCGGGCTTTAGAAAAACAGTTTATACCTGTAACGGCAGGAATCGTAATTGTTCTTATCTGCGGAGGAATGTTATATATGCATCTTTACCCAGCCTCCTCGAATCCCAATGCCCGTGGCTCGGTAGTCGAACCGGTAAAATGGGATGAGAATACATATTATTTCGCCGCGGCGGGCCCATCTTGGCCGGTGTCTAAAAAAGCTTTCTTCGATAAGCATCCGGAGCTGAAGTTTGTCGGCGCTAGCCCCGACAATACCGGACAACACGGCACTCAATTAGGCACATGGCTGTACGTGAAGCCAAAGCAATGATCCCAAAAGGGGATCTTTTTTGTTGCCGCCGATACTTGCGGCAGTTTATGGGAAAGTACGGCGAGCACGCTATTGCGCAACTCCGGTTCTTTTGTTAATGGCTGCCACTTTCTTATTTTTACTGATATTTTACTGAGATAGAAGGTCAAAAATGTGTCAATCCGCCCGAACAAAAACCAAAAAACCGCCTTTCAGCGGTTTTTTGTCATAATTAGCGATTTATCCGGTAAACTAATTCTCTCCGCCGAAAGTCCCGGTCGGGTCGGATATGCTGGAGTCGCTCTCCATTTCATCGCCGTCCTGATCCTCAACAGTACCTCCAATCTGCGCCGCATCGCCGAAATCCTCATCAGTGATTTCTATATCGCTGCCGCTGGTCAAGGTAATAGTGAGAATCTTGCCGGTCGAGCTAAGCGCAAGCTTCGATGTAAATTTGCCGCTGTCCTCAACCGAACCCATGTCAAAGGAAGCAATTCCCTTGATCGTCACTTTGCCCGAGGATGAAACGCTCACACCGCCGGTTTCCGAATAGGCAACTCCGGTTACCGTTTCTCCCTCATCGAGATCGTCGTTGACCGATTCCGGATCGATTGGTTCGTTGAAAGTGATGGAGATGTAATCTCCGACGTCGATATAGCCTTCGTCTCCGCCGTCGTATACGCGGATGGAAAAAATGTAGGGAGAATCGTCGTCAAAACTGCCGCCAAACGTGCCTCTAGGATAAAATATGCCCGAATCATACTTCATCGCGTTACGGTTTAAATCCTCGACAACGCCGCCCAGTTGATCTGCGCGGCCAAAATTTTCATCACTGATTTCAATCGAAGCGCCGCTTTCTAACGTTATTCTTAAAATCTCTCCGTTTGAGCTTAAAGAAATTCTGACATTAAAATCGCCCGAGTCTTCCACCGATCCCGTGTCAAAAGACGCAATATTTTCAATTGTGACTTTTCCTGTTCCGGAAACGCTCACGCCGCCGGTTTCCCAATAATCGACAACTTCGATGTAGCCGCCTTCGACCAAATCATCATTAACCGATTCCGGATCGATTGGTTCGTTGAAAGTGATGGAGATGTAATCTCCGACGTCGATATAGCCTTCGTCTCCGCCGTCGTATACGCGGATGGAGGAAATGTAGGGAGAATCGTCGTCATCATAAATATCCTTTCCGCCGAAAGTTCCTGTCGGGTCATTGATACTGGAATCCCATTTCATTTCATTGCCATGCCTGTTTTCTATCGTGCCACCTACCTGAGCCGCATCATCGAAACTCTCGTTTCTGATTTTGATCTCGCTGCCGCTGGTAAGGGTAATTGTCAAAACCCTGCCATTCGAACTTAAAGCTTCCTTGGCAACAAAATCGCCCGAGTCTTCCACCGATCCCATGTCGAAGAAGGCAATATCCCTGACAGCTACCGTACCGGAGGATGAAACGCTCACGCCGCCGGTTTCCCAGTAATCGATGCCCCTAACGTAGTCTCCTTCGTCCAAATTCCTGTTGACCGATTCCGGATCGATTGGTTCGTTGAAAGTGATGGAGATGTAATCTCCGACGTCGATATAGCCTTCGTCTCCGCCGTCGTATACGCGGATGGAGGAAATGTAGGGAGAATCGTCGTCATTCCCGTTTTCCCTCCCGAAAGTTCCTTTCAAATTATTAATCTTAACATTTGCAAGTACTGAGTTCCCGTATTCGTCTTCTATTATACCTCCAGCCTGGCGAGCGTTGGTAAAATTCTCGTTTCTGATTTCGATATCGCTGCCGCTGGTCAAGGTAATAGTGAGAATCTTGCCGGTCGAGCTAAGCGCAAGCTTCGATGTAAATTTGCCGCTGTCCTCAACCGAACCCATGTCAAAGGAAGCAATTCCCTTGATCGTTACCTTTCCGGCCGAAGAAACGCTCACGCCGCCGGTTTCCCAGTAATCGATGCCCCTAACGTAGTCTCCTTCGTCCAAATTCCTGTTGACCGATTCCGGATCGATTGGTTCGTTGAAAGTGATGGAGATGTAATCTCCGACGTCGATATAGCCTTCGTCTCCGCCGTCGTATACGCGGATGGAGGAAATGAAGGGTGCGCCGCTTTCAGGCTGATAATAATTAAGTAATTGCTGAAGTGAAGCGATCTGTGCTTTTAGCGCTTCGATCCTGGCAGAAAGAATCGAATATGCGTCTTGAGAAGCCCTGGCGGACCTAAGATTGTTAAACAATGTCTTTGTCGAGTTGCCCGCGTATCCCGTGCCGGGAAGGCCATGAGCAACTTGAAATTTGGCTAGCGCGGTTCTTGTGGCATAACCAAAAAACAATGTTTCCGAACCGTATGATCCCGGCCCGGACAAAGCTACCGGATAACCGTTCTCGTTCAAATACCGCTGCAAGCTTCTGACATCTTCTCCGACCGATCCAAAGCTTATATTCCTGAATAACAGCGGGGGAAGAGATTCCGCTTCCGCAATTCCACATGCCGGAACAAATGCAAAATACATCAGCAACAGACAAGCCGTTGCGGCGTTGATAAGTTTTGTTGTGATTTTGTTTGACATTTGGCTTTAATAATTGTTAAGAACGCTAAACAATTGGCTATTGCAACTCATTACCTTTATCGCACGACGATAATTGATCTAAAGGTAAGCCAAACTGTCTTAGTCGACCATACGCGTTCATTCGATAATATATTATTTTCACAATATAATATTGCGCGGGAAAAATGCAAGCATTTTTCTAAAATCTCTGCTTAATATAAACGCACAAAATATCTGGCGTTAAAAAAAAGACCGCCATAAGGGGCCTTTTTTTATTACTTGCTGCTATCAGCCAAACTTAATCATCTCCGCCGAAAGTCCCGGTCGGGTCGGATATGCTGGAGTCGCTCTCCATTTCATCGCCGTCCTGATCCTCAACAGTACCTCCAATCTGCGCCGCATCGCTGAAATCCTCATCATCGATCTCTAAATCGCTGCCGCTGGTCAAGGTAATAGTGAGAATCTTGCCGGTCGAGCTAAGCGCAAGCTTTGATGTAAATTTGCCGCTGTCCTCAACCGAACCCATGTCAAAGGAAGCAATTCCCTTGATCGTCACTTTGCCCGAGGATGAAACGCTCACACCGCCGGTTTCCGAATAGGCAACTCCGGTTACCGTTTCTCCCTCATCGAGATCGTCGTTGACCGATTCCGGATCGATGGCTTCGCTGAAAGTAATAGCGATCGAATCTTTGGTGTCGATGTATCCTTCTTCACCGCCGTCGCTGATCTTGATCGTTGAAATATAAGGTCCGTCATTGCTCGAACTTCCTCCGCCGAAAGTCCCGGTCGGGTCGGATATGCTGGAGTCGCTCTCCATTTCATCGCCGTCAAGGTCTTCCACGATTCCGCCAATCTGCTGGCCATCGTCAAAATCTTCGTCCTCGATCCCGATATCGTCCCCGTCAAACAGAGTAACCGTTAAAATTTTACCCGTAGAGTTTAGGCTTAACTTAACATCAAAATCCCCGGATTCATCAACCTCTCCCATGCTGAATGAGGCAATGCCCTCGACCGTTACTTTGCCGGCCGAAGAAACGCTCACTCCGCCGACCGACCAGTAATCCACATCTTCAACGGTTTCTCCCTCGTCGAGATCGTCGTTGACCGATTCCGGATCAATGGCTTCGCTGAAAGTGATGGTCAGATAATCGCCAACGTCGACTTGGTCTTCGTCCCCGCCGTCAGAAACTTTGATCGAAGAAATATATGGTCCTTCTTCATCGTCATCGTCTCCGTTCTCATCGCCGCCGAAAGTCCCGGACGGGTCGTCAATATTGCTGTCGTATTCCATTTCGTTGCCATCCTTATCTTCGATCGTGCCGCCGCTTTGGGTGGCATTGTCAAAATCCTCATCGGTGATATCGATATCGCTGCCGCTCGTTAAAGTAACGGTCAAAATTTTACCCGTCGAATTAAGAGCGATCTTGGAAGTGAATTTTCCCTCATTCTCAACCGATCCCATGTCAAAAGTAGCAATATCCTTAATCGTCACTGTTCCGCCGGATGAAACGCTCACTCCGCCGGTTTTTGTCGATGAAATGCTGCTCACGGTTTCTCCCTCGTCGAGATCGTCGTTGACCGATTCCGGATCAATGGCTTCGCTGAAAGTGATGGCGATCGAATCGCCAATATCAATATATCCCTCGTCGCCGCCGTCCGAAACTTTAATCGCGGAAATTTCGGGCCCGTCTCCGTCATTATCGTCATCATCGTCATCGTCATCGCCCTTTTCCCCGCCAAAAGTGCCAGTGGGCTCATCAATGCTGGAATCGCTTTTCATTTCATTTCCGTCTTTGTCTTCAATCGACCCTCCAATTTGGGCGGCGCTGCTAAAATCCTCGCTCTTAATCTTAACGTCATCGCCTCCGGTGATGGTTATGGTCAGTATCTTGCCGGTAGAGCTAAGCGCAAGTTTGGATTTGAAATTCTCCGAATCCTCAACCGAACCCATGTCAAAGGAAGCAATTCCCTTGATCGTAACTTTGCCGGCCGAAGATAAGCTCACGCCGCCGACCTCCGAATAGGCAACTCCGGTTACGGTTTCTCCCTCGTCGAGATCGTCGTTGACCGATTCCGGATCGATAGCTTCGCTGAAAGTGATGGAGATGTAATCTCCTTCATCAATATAATCTTCATCGCCTCCGTCAGCGACTTTAATCGATGAAATACTGGGAGCCGTTTCGTCGCCCATGCTGTCGAGCAGCGCCTGCAGCGCGGCGATTTGCTTCTGTAAGTCTTGAATCTTAGCTAATAAAACGGCGTTCGATTCTCCGCCGCTCAATAATGCCCTGGTCTGGCTACCGCAATAACCGGTTGCGGGCAATCCGTTGGCGGCTTGGTAATTCATTAAAGCGGCTTTCGTGGCGAATCCAAAACGCGCGGTTTCGCTCCCGGGCGAGCCCGGACCGGCCAGCGCCACTTTGTAGCCGATGCTGTTCAAATACTTTTGCAGGCTTCTAACGTCTTCCCCGATCGAGCCAACCGTGAGATCCCTGCTTATTTGCAGCCCCGATTCCGCTTTTGCCGTATTTATCGCCAAAACGGCGGCAAACACCGCAACAAGCGCGAAGCATAAAACAAAAACCGATAGCTTTTTAAAACTTTCTTTTTTATTGTTTGTCATTTTTTTTTGTTTTTTTATTTACCGCCGCAGCATCCGCTGCCGATGGTCTCGATATTAATGCCTAACACCAAAACGAACCGGTGCGGCGATCAGTCGACCCAAACTTCAGGGTTAGATCCCTTTTGTATTTATTATATATAAAAACGTTAAAAAAATCTTTCAATTATCCTGTTTACCGCGATAAAATCTTACAATAACCGGTAATTTTTCGCAAATCACAATGTCTATATTAATCTATATTAATCTATATTAAAATGTCTATATTAAAAAATAGCTGGAACCTGCAATTACGCCGAAAAAATTGATTTGAAAATCCTTATCGAATCGGATACATTTAATACAATAAGCATCAACCATGGATAAATACGTTCTTTTCACCGCTGCCGATTTTCCGGCTTTTTTGGCCGAACTCGCCATGTTTGGCGGATACGGAGATTTAATATTTTTGCACGACCGCTTTTCAGGCGGACTTTATATCCTGGCGGACAAAGAAAAGAAAATGGCCAAGACAGGCCTGAAATTATACGCTAGCCCGAAAGCGGTAGAAAGACTGGTTAAAAAGGGATTTAATCTATCGGAGCGGGTCGAAAAGTTGACAGCGCTCTACCCGGAAAGCAGTTTTAAAAATCAGACTTCGGCAAAGCTTAGACTTATTTTGTTCGAATATTACAAAACCAACATTCCATTCTTAAAAATTTATAGTTTTACCGAAGGAATATATTCTTCTTTGATTGACGCGACAATCAGAAATTTCATTTTTAAATCCATTAAAGATAAAGAGCAAGCCGCGCGCGCGTTCACGGCACTATTGAACCCAAGCAATCAAAAAACCGTCGCTATCGAAAGGGAAGAAATCTTGCATAAAACGGCAGCGCCCCAGCTCATAATCGACCTGTGCTCCTCGGTCCGTAAAATGGGTAGCGCCAAATTCATCCTGCGCTCCACCGTGAACAAAAGCTACGGGTTTTTAACATCTTTATTAAAGGAAATATCCAGAAGATACTGCCTTTCCCCGGCGCAATGCCAGGCTTGCCGACGCGACGAGGTCATTAAGATATTGGAGGGAAAAACGGTCGATACCGCCGCGATCAACGAACGGGTAAAATTTTTCGCTGCTTTCATGAAAAAGAACGAACCTAAATTTTTAACCGGACCTTGCGGGCGGAAAACCATAGATAGAATAAAATTCATTATTCCGGAAAAAGTCACCGAGTTCCGCGGGGATCCGGCCAGCGCCGGCCGCGCAACCGGCGAAGTAATGGTCCTTCCTGTCATCCTGGCCAAGAGCGGACAAGGATTGCTTAGGGCAAAGATCAAAAAAATGAAAAAAGGGGATATCCTCGTCGCCAATACTACAGGTCCGGAGATGGTAATGGCTTGTAGAAAGGCGGGGGGAATCGTGGCCAACGAAGGAGGAATCAACTCCCACGCCGCAATCGTCTCCCGGGAGCTGGGCATCCCGGGCATTGTGAGCACCAAGATAGCCACGCAGGTTTTGAAGGACGGGGATATTATCGAGGTGGACGCGGACAACGGGATCGTAAAAATCGTCGAAAAAACACGATAAAAAACGCTAAAAATATTTTTAAATATGATCGAAAATTATAAATACATCAGGTTTTTTGGCCAAATTTCCGGAAAAGACGCTAAAACCGCCGGGGGCAAAGCGGCAAATTTGGCCCGGCTGGTCCGGGCGGGCATTCCGGTCCCAAACGGATTCGCGATCCTGGCTCCGGCTTTTCTGGAATTATCAAAGGCTTCCAACATTGGCGAAAAAATAGAAGCGGTTCAAAGCAAAATCGACGCCGCCGACGCCAAATCGGTCAAAACAGGATCAGAAGCCATCAAAAGGATTATCATGGCCGCTAATTTGGCGGATTTAGGAATTGAAACGCTGGCCGCGTTCGCGGCTCTGGGCGCCAAGCTCGTATCGGTGCGCAGTTCGGCTACAAGCGAGGATTCAAAAAGCGATTCCTGGGCAGGCCAGCTTGAAACTAATTTAAACGTTGCCAAGCCGGATTTAATCGAAAAGGTTAAAAAAAGCTGGGCATCGTTGTACGGCGAAAGGGCGTTGCAATACGCCGCTGAAAAGAAACTGGACGGAAAAACCAATTCTGTCGCTGTGATCGTTCAAGCCATGATCAAACCGGAGGTTTCGGGCGTTTGCTTTACGGTCCACCCGGTCACTAATTCCAAAAAACAAATGGTCATTGAATCCGTCTGGGGCTTGGGCGAAAGCCTGGTCCAAGGCGCGGTTACGCCCGACCGGTATTTGGTAAGCCGGCCGGATCTAACTATCCTTGACGTCAATGCCAATAGCCAGGATAAAATGATCGCCAAAACCGCTCGCGGATCCGGTTGGATAAAAGTACCAAAATCCAAACGATTAGCCCAAAAATTATCGGGTTTCCAAATCGTGGAATTATGCCGTTTATGCTTAAAAATTGAAAAGCTTTATAAAGCTCCGCAGGATATCGAATGGGCCAGGACCTCGGATGGATTCTGTATTCTCCAAACCCGGCCGATCACCACTTTTAAAAATTGATGATAATCGCTGGAAAAATATGGCAGGGAGCTTGCCATTCAAATTGTCTTTTTTAAATTTTTCATCAACAGTGTTGTTAGTTAGGATCTGACGTTATAGAATTAACAGGTAAAACGTTTGCCAAAAAAAACCAGCCATCATATGTACTTATTTTTCGACACCGAAACTACCGGACTGCCGGCCAGTTGGCGATCTCCCGTGGAAGATCTGAAAAACTGGCCCAGAATGGTGCAGGCTGCCTGGATCATCCATGACGACCACGGCAACGAATTAGCCAGCAAAAACTATATTATCAAGCCGGAAGGATTCGAAATCCCGGAAAACGCGGCTAAACTGCACGGCATAACCACCAAAAGAGCGATCAGCGAAGGATTTCCGTTAATGGACGTATTGCAAGAATTCAAGGAAGCGCTGGCTGGTGCCGATTGCCTGGTTGGACACAACGTGAGTTTTGATGAAAAGATAATCGGTGCGGAATTTTTGAGAAACAGCATGAAAAATTATCTTGCCGGGATGAATACGATTTGCACAATGCTATGTGCTACCGAATATTGCGCTATCGAGAACCAATACGGTTACAAATGGCCTAAACTCTCGGAATTGCATTTTGAACTTTTCCATTCCGGTTTTAGGGAAGCCCACAATGCCGCGGCCGATATTAAAATAACCGCCAAATGCTTTTGGGAAATGAAGAGAAGGGGAATAATACTATAAATTTTTTCGACCGGAGCTCATAAAATCTTGATTTTTTGCTCAAGATATTTTTTTGAATTGCGAAAAGTCTTTATTTTTTATTTTTTTTATTGTATAATGCTTGGCAACGCACAAATAAACTGCCGTAAAAAAATCCAGGCATATCACTGTTATGACAATTATCAATCGCCAAGAACAATTTAATCCTCTGAATTTGGCTGCTTTGATAGAAAAGCAGCAATCTGGCCCTTGCGTTTCAATTTACATACCGACAGCAAGAGATGCCGTTAAAGAAAATCGGATACGCTTCGAAAACCAGTTAAAAAAAATTAAGCGTTATGTGGCAGACTTGGATACCGAAGCCAAATCCATTCTTGCGCGCCCAAGTCTGCTCCTGGAGGACCCTTTTTTTTGGCAAAACCAAAGCGATGGTTTGGCTTTTTTCGCAACATCCGATTTTAATGCCTGCTATTGCCTGCCTATTCTTATGCCTGAAATAGCCGTTTTTGGAAATCGTTTCCATTTGAAACCGCTTTTCCAATTTATTGGAGAAAACGGCATATTTCATTTGCTCTCGTTGAGTAGAAAAAATACAAGATTTTATCGCGGAAATCGGTACGGAATGACCGAAATTAAAGTTCCAGGATTGCCTGGCGCTCTGACGGATGTATTGCCCGATCGGGATTTTGAAAAGATGCTTCAGTCCCATGGCAGCAAGCCGCAGAACGGCGGAGAATTTTTCCATGGAAAAGGCGGCCAAAAAGACGTCAGAAAAATTAACTTACAAAAATATTTTCGCAAAATAGACTTTGCTGTATGCAATACAATGGCCTCCGGGAAAAAGCCGCTCATAATAGCTGGGCCGGGTTATTTTCTATCTCTTTACCGCGAAATCAATACTTATCGAAATCTAATTCAAGAAGGCGTTGAAGGGAATTTTGACAAAACCGGCATCGAAAATACGCTTTACGGATCAACCTGGAGAATAGCCGACCATTATTTCTCGCAGTCAAAAATAACCGCCATCAATAGATATCGAGCCATGAAGCAATCCAACCTGGTTTCAAATGACGTGAAACAAATCGTGCCGGCGGCGATCAACGGCTTGATCGAAACCTTGATTGTGGCAGTCGGTGTTCATGTCTGGGGTACTTGCGATTTGGATAGCAAAACAATAACAACCCATGAAAACGAGCAGTCCGGCGACATTGATTTGCTTGATATTGCCGCCGTCCATACTTTTCTTCACCGCGGTTCTCTTTTTGCGGTCAAGAAAAATGAAATGCCCGATAACGCCAAGATTGCCGCGATCTTGCGTTATTAATTATTTAATAATCTAATAAGGTTCTTTCGCCAAACTAGTTCAATTTTAAACAAGAATGTCTCCGGTCTAATTTTTATTCTTTTGATAATTTACCGTTTCGCATTCCGGCGTTGCTCTGAATCCGCTCAATCTGTTGGGCCTATAACAAGTGGCGCCATACCAACGGTAATTATTTGTTACCGGACTTTTTTTATTATCGGACCTTTATTTTTTTCCGACTAAGAAACATGAATCAAGGCTGGTCGGGCGGCGGTTGCGTCTTACAACAGCAAACCAATCCGGATTTTTTGTCCGCGCCCAATTCATCGATGCAATCGGATACTACTAAGCTGCCGCTGGCATGATAAGGAAACTCTCCCGCCGCGCATACCGTAAATGTCTGGTCCTCGTTCTCAATCCAGGTTCCGCAATATCCCTGGCTGCAACCAAGAGATTTACAAGCTTGGTCGCAATTCAAACTTTTTTTTCGGCGGCATCCGAACCGCTAAAATCAGCCAAACCGGAATCCGCCGGACTAGATCCTCCGGATAAAAAAGGTGTTTCTACTTTATCGTTTTCCTTAACAGCCTTTTTGTTTCGGCTTACGGACGGCTGGGTCAGTAGAACTCCGGCAAAAAGCAAAATCGAAACAACGATAATTATGGGAGCCGTAAACAATCTGTTCATGAATTTGATTGTATTGTTAACTTACGGTTTTTTATATTTTATCAATTGAAAATCAAATGTCGCAATTCAGTTTTTTTATTGTTTGCAAGCTCTATTCGCTTCGCGGCAGCAATGAATAATGGCAATCTCAAAAAAAGCATCTTTAGCCGTTTGACGGAATTTGACTTCGCCAACGAAACTCTTTTATAATTTTGATTTAAAGCGACTTATGTATTAGAATCTAAAAGGTTCATTTTTTCGCCGAAGGAGGATTTTTAATGGAAAATAGATACCCGTATACCCTGACAAGTTATTCGAGTATGGCTATGCTAATAGTTCTTGGCCTGTACTCCATGGAATTTATCGATATTAACTCGGCTATCGCGCTAGTTGTCGCTTTATTCTTAGTGATAGTGGCTGACTGTTCGTATTTGCGCTATCAATGTACAAAGAAACGGAATTCGAGAACGCGGCATTTTAAACGCTTGACATGCAGCGGAAACGCTGCTTTTTTTCTTCAAAGCTATGGTTAGAATATGATATAATGAACACGCTATGAAAAAAACGATTATATTAATTTCGGTCAGCGCAGCGCTAATTTTTTTGCCGTTGAAGTCTTATGCCGCGGCAACAGCCACTTCAACTCCGGAAACCCCCCTGGAAATTTATGGACAATGGAACGGACTGGAAGCAGTTGAGATACTCGAATCTCCTTATTCCCAAACCTCGCTGAAAAAACTAATCAGGCAACTTAGCGATGACGCGGAAAAAACTGTAAAAATACCTGTTCTTTTCGGAGTTTACCGGATGCATCTTAAGCCCAATTTCGGCGAATGGCGGGGAAACGGGCGAACGCACGAAGGTTTGGACATAGTCGTACCGAAAGGCGCTCCAATCGTTTCGCCTACGGGTGCCGTAGTCTTAAGCGCGGGAACCGGAGCCAGTTCCGGAAAAACCGTATCAACGGCCAACCCGGGAGGAGAAACTTTTGTTTATATGCATCTTGATTCCATCGCCAACGTAAAATCCGGCGACATTTTGGAACCCGGAGACCTGATCGGCTTTGCCGGCAATTCCGGAAACGCGGCCGGAGGAGCGGCCCATCTGCATTTTGAGATCAGGCATAACGGAGCAACCGATCCTTATCCGCGCCTTCTCACCGATTTTACCTTTAAGGAAAAAATTTCCTTTGTTTCAAAAATCCTGGAGCAATCAAATGACGAAACAGCCCTGGCCGCCTTTTTAGCCGCCAATTACGCCACCGAATTATACGCGGCGCAAAATTCAGGCGTAGCGCTCCCAAAAAAAATAGCTTTGGCGCTGTCAGCCGGCCTAAAAAACACGCTGTCGCTTGGCGCCAGAAACGCCAGTGTCGCGGCCCTGCAAACCTTCTTAATCAACCAGGGTAAGGGGCCGGCTGCCAATGCTCTTGCCTGCTACGGTCCAACCGGCTATTTTGGAAAAGTAACCGAAGCGGCCTTGGTAGAATACAAGTCTTTTACGAAAATATCTCCGGCCGACGGTACATGCGTTATCCCAAAGGATAACGATTTCTCCGTTGTTTTGGCGGCGGCCGCCAGACCATTGTTAACCAATAGCACCGCGCCATCGATTGACGATCTGAAGGCGATGATAGCGCGGCTGAAAGCTCAAATCTCTGCACTTCAAGAACAGCTGGCGCGGCTGAACTCCCAGTCCAAAACCCGCATTAACTGATGTTTTTCCGTTTTTCTTGACTTAACCGGGCCGCAAGCCCCGGCCTTCAGGCCGGGGTTGTTGACAAATAAGCTATTGGTTGTATAATGATGGCGGTGAAATAATGAAGTTTCGGAATTTATGGCTCTTTGCCAACTTTATCGGTTTTTTTTATGGTATTTATTTGTCGATTTCTCATCCGGAGAACGTCACCGGAGTCTTCATGGCTCTGCAATCTCTGGCAATCGGCACCTACATAGCCATACATACCTATAAAGCGTTGGCTTTGCTGATGGCCGCCGCGTCAATCTTGGGCGCTTTTTGCGCCGGATATCTGGCCGGAGCCGCGGAAAACGAAAAACCAAAACCTTTTATGCTTTTGCCCGCCATTTTACTGGCAATAGCAGGCGTTAACGCCCTATTTTATCCGACGGGCTTCAGGCTGGTTTTTGAATACCTCGGATTTATCTATGTCGCTTTTGGCTTGGCAATGATAAACATCGGAAGCATATATTGGTTAATCCACGATATCGAGGAATCGCCCAAAGTCCGCAGAAAACTGCGGCTTTCTTTTACTTGAGTCCTCATTTCCAAAATTACCGGGTTTTGCTAGGATAAGGCCAAACCTATGGAACCGCTAGCTTCAAAAATCCGGCCCAAAAATCTTGAAGAGTTTGTCGGCCAGATTCACTTGGTCGGACCCGGAAAGCCTTTACGGGTGGCAATCGAAAAAAAGCATGTTTTTTCGTTTATCCTTTGGGGTCCGCCCGGAGTGGGAAAAACAACGCTTGCCAAAATATACGCGGGATCCTTGGGCGCGGACCTTTATGAATTATCGGCTGTCTCGGCTGGCAAGGACGATATTAAAAAAATCATTGCGGTTGGCGGAGGGCTGTTTTCTAAAACCAAAGTTCTTTTTTTGGACGAAATCCACCGTTTCAATAAATCCCAGCAGGATTTTTTACTGCCTTATGTTGAGCGCGGAGATCTGGTTTTGGTTGGCGCAACTACGGAAAATCCGAGTTTCGAGGTCATTTCTCCTTTGTTGAGCCGGTGCCGGGTTTTTACGCTTGAAAGCCTCTCAAGGAACGATATGGCAACGATTCTAAGCCGCTGCGGCATACCGCTCCAAACCGCCGAAAAAGACTGGCTCATCAATATGGCTGACGGAGACGCCCGCCAGGCGATAAACGTTTTGGAAAACGCGCTTGAGCTTTACGGAGAAATCACTCTAGATGCCTTGAAAAACACGGTGCAAAACCGTTTTTTAAGGTTTGATAAAAAAGGAGAAGAACATTTCAATACTATCAGCGCGTTCATTAAAAGCATGCGTGCCGGGCAGCCCGATGCCGCTCTTTATTACCTCGCGCGGATGGTTGTTTCCGGCGAAGACGCCAAATTCATCGCCCGGCGTATGGTGGTATTCGCCTCCGAGGATATCGGGTTGGCCAACCCTGAAGCCCTTAATTTGGCTAATAATGTTTTTAGGGCTTGTGAAACTATCGGCCTCCCTGAAGCGGCGATCAACCTGGCCCACGGCGTAGTTTATTTGAGTTTGTCCCAAAAAAACCGCTCCGCCTACGATGCTTATCTTGAAGCGGCAAACGATGCCAAAGAATACGGAAACTTACCCATACCCCTCAAGCTGCGCAACGCGCCCACAAAATTAATGAAAGAGCTTGGCTACCACAAAGACTATGAAATGTATGACAAGAACGATCTTTTGCCCGAGGAGTTAAAGGGAAAAAAGTATTTTAAGCAGTGATCAAGCCAAACCGCCAAGTCAGAACCAGCGCCTTTCTTTAATTAAAGATGGCAGCAGCCGAAAAATAAGACCCGGTTTATCCTTGACAAATTAAGCAAATTATATTATAATTATCAGTGTTATGATACTATTGGCTTTCTCTATGAAACCTATCAACAAGAACAGCAGTTTAGACTTAAATGTCTTGCTGGCCCTGGTTTTGAACCTGGCCCTGGTTTTTGCTTTATATCCGACCCTGACGGCAAATGCCGCCGACTGTTCGCTTAAAGATAAACCGAAAGTCAGCGCGGGCGCCGACCAGACAGTCCAGGAATTAAAAAATGTCTCCTTGGTCGGATCGGCTAAGGACGCAAAAGATTTGGAATACGAATGGACTTGCAACGGCGGAACAGTTGAAAGCGCTTCTTTGATAGAAGCCAATTTCATTGCGCCTGAAGTCGAACAAGACACTTATTTTGTTTGTACCCTGAAAGCAACCAGCGAATGCGGTTTCGATTACGACACTGCCAATATTCTGGTTCTAAACAAACCTGGAGAAGTCCTGGGGGAAGCCGACCAAGCTATCTTATCGGCTGAACCAAGTTCGGGTTGCGCTCCTTTGAATAATGTAAGTTTGACCGCCGATATCGGAGAAAACAACGACGCAAGCCGCGAATATACATACTATTTCTACTGCAACGGAGATACCGATTGGAATAAAACATTGATCACTCACGAGAACAGCTTTACCGCTAAGGACCTTTGTAATTATGACGAAACCGGTACTTATAACGCGTACGTTAAAGTAACGGCCGTGGGGCAGCCCGATATCAAAGAAAGCATTATGATCGCAGTTGACGACTGCAAAACCGAAGATAACACGGACAGCAACGCAAATGTTAACGGCGGCGATCAAACCAACGGCACCGGCGATGACAGCGAAAATACCCAAAATCAGACCATCTCCGTGAACCAGTTGGTTAGCAATATCACCGCGAAAACAACGTACAGCGATTCGGCTGACGCAAAAGCAGGTGACGATCTGTCCTTCCAAGTTACGCTGGAAGCAGTCGGAAGGAAATTACCGGATGTGGTTTTGGCCGATATTTTGCCAAACGGAATCGACAATGTACGCGACATCACTATCGACGGCAAAGAGGTAAACGGAAATCTCGGGGAGGGAATAAGATTGGAAGATATCGATGAAGGCACCGCAATGACCGTTGTTTTTACCGCCACGATCGAGGATCAAGGCGACTTTGACGGCAATGAACCGACCCTTACCAATACTGTTTCTGCCCGTTGCGCCGATGATAGCTGTTCTGGCCGGGATTCCGCGGAAATCAATCTTGCAGACCGGATTAAGACGGAGGTTCTCACGACCAACAATACCGGTTTTGGCGATAATCCGCTCACTGATTCGTTTGTCATCCCGGCTGGATTATCCCTGCTGCTGGTTTGGATGTTCAAAACCCGCCTTATCCAGTTTGATAAATGGGCCGACGGTCAAAAATTGCGTTATTCCGTTTATAAATCTAGAAAAAACCTTAATCTTAAAAGATCTAAGCTTATAAAAAAAGATATCTCTGATAGGTGGTCTTAACCTTAGGCTGAAACTGACGATTGAACGCAATACACCGCCCCAAAGCGGTTATTTTGTTATGCCGAACAGAGACCGGGACTCTGTTGATTACTTTTAGCTTAAATTTTTTGTAAAATTTTCAGCCAATGCCTGTTTGCCGTTATCGCATATTTTAATCTTCTTTGGTAAAATCAAAAATATAATTCGCAAATGTTTTTTCCCGGCGCGGTATGGAACCGCACAGGCGGAAAGAATGCTTCCTTCTTCGCGGAATCCGGGTAATTTGCCCGGCAAGTAATTATTTTCTATGAACAAAGGCTTTACTCTGATCGAACTGCTGGTTACAATTTCCATCATCGGCATTCTTGCCGCGGCTATTCTGGTAAGCTTTGCTCAAGCTACCGGATCGGCCAGGGATGCCAGAAGAAAAGCCGAGCTTCAGCGCGTCGGGCGGATTTTTTTAACCACCTGCTATATGCCCGACAGCGGACCCGGAACCTACGACATAGCCGTTTTGGCTGCGGAATTAAAAAATAAGTATCCCCAATATTCCGGCCAATTTTCTTCGCTGCCCAGCGATCCAAAGCTTGGGATCGCCGGCCGTTCTTATTACGAGTACACGGTATCCGCTGACGGATTAAAATGCGCGATATACGCGAACCTTGAGCGTAAAATCGAGCCGGTAACCTTGCCGGGCATCAGCGTACCGACCGCCGGAGGCGGAACCGGAGTTTTCAAATCGTCAGAAATTGGCTGGAACAAAACCGACCGATACTTCCAGGTATCAAATTAGCTTTAAAATTAACCATATCTTCATAGTATGGACAGCAGCCGGATAAAAATCATAGAAGTCAGCGATTTGATGCAAACAGGATACAGCTACGCATTATCGGAGCCGGCCGGAAAAAATTTCGATCCGGAATTCAAACCTGAGCTTTCGCCGAAAATGATGCTGGCTCTCGGCATTTTTGGCGGCAAATACTTAACCGATTGCACAAACGAGTTTCCCAAGGATTGGTTTATACGGGCAAAACTCTGCCATGAATATCATAACCCGGAGTTAAATTTCTTTAAAATAAATGCGAGCCAGCCGCTGGCTTATTGGCAAAAAAAAGGCTGGATCCATCCGGCTGATCCGCGCGGATGGTTTCAATGGTATTGCCGCTATTACTTGGGCCGGCGGCTCGGCGAAGAAGACAAGCGCCAAATCAATCGCTGGAAGGCGATGAAAAGACATATCGCTCAATTAAAAATCAATTGCTTAAAGGGTGATCTTACGTGCCGGCCCCGCCAAAGGCAGGCGTTATTGCATTGGGCCTATGACAGCCGGAAAATGTAGGTCGTCTGCTTAGCCGGAATTAGAGCCAGTTTTGATTGGCGTTGACATCCACGGCGCTTTTGTTATAACGAGGCTAGTTTCATTTAAAATGGTGCCGTAGGCGCCTTTGCGGGAGAGTGTGTTAAAAATGAAAGTTTGGCATAAAATACTGCTTGGCTTTGCGATCTATACGATCTTGTTCGTCGCGGTCTTCTTTGGCCTTTACGCCGGCGCAATGGATCAGGAGCCGGATAAATATTTGGACCGGGCAGCAACCGGCCGATCAATGGCCGACAGTTTTGGCTCAAGTTACAGCGAAATAACCAACATTACCGGCGCGCCCCAATACGGCTATTCGCACGAAGAACGACAGGCGAGTTTCGAAAACTTTAAGGAACAAACAAACCGTATTCTGGGAAATAATCATTCAGCCTTGGTCGGGACTTTCGTGAAAGATTATCAAAATCAACTGATTGTTGAAGAATATTGGTACCTGAAAGCAACTCCCATCGGCACCATAGTCGGAAAAATTATGGAGCCGACGGTTGCATACCCCATACCGGCTACCGAATGGGGACCGCAGAAATATTTCCGCCTACCCTGGACTGAAAATATCAAAGACCGTTCAATCGTCTTTTCCAAGCCGAAAACGAACGCTTTAAAACCTTATTTTTACTTTCACGCGTTCTTCTCTTATCTTTTGCTTACCGTCGGCTCGATTGCGACAATGGGAATCGTTGCATTTTTTTATATCGTCGCTTGGATAGCATGGATCGGCGTGCAAGATAAATCGAAAAACAAAACCAAAAAGGCTTAACCCGCCTTTTTTTATCGGGCAAAAATCCGCCAGCTTCAAATCGAATAAATATTTTTTCCGGGCCGGCTTAGTGGAAAATACAAGATTTGTCTGGCCGGCATGAAGATAAAGAAACTGGTTTTACCGCCCGATCTTAAAATATTCCGCGAAGCGATCATCGCGGCGCTGTTGAAAGCAAGCTGCTATCATTGCCGGGAGGTTCACTACGATAAGTTACTTCTCTCTGGAGGAATTCGCTAAACAATAACGCGTTAACCCGCGTTTTTCTTTTACCGCCCCTGTCGCCAGTTATCTTGCTTTGTTGTTGACATAATTAATGCATTATGTTAAAATATTGAAAATTTCTAGGAGTTTGATTTAAATGGAAGATACCGAAAATAAAACTCCGGTCGCCCGCGTAATTAGGTGTAATATAGAGGAGGCAATCTTACAGGTTTATACGCCTATGAAATTTCGATCCGTCGAATCTATCGCTACCCGGAATGCCCAGATGGCGCAAGAACGTTGCCGGTATTACGCCGGAATGCTGGCCAGAACTGTCCGAACCAAGCCAAAGCAAAAGAGAATGGACACAGCATTAATGCCGGACCAAAGGTCAAACTTCTTAACCGAAAGCATTGAGGTATAGGTGATTAGAATGGAAAAATTTGAATGGATAATTCGGCGGCCCGACTCGCTAACCGATGAACCGGTTGTTTGCGCCCAAACAAGTAAACGCCCAACCGAAGATATCGGTCCAGAGCTGTTTAAAGCTTTGCGGATATCTTCAGCGGTCAAAATGGGATTTTGCGAGTCTCTAAAAGACCGCAAAATCCGGTCTAGCTCCGAAAAACGCGGCCGCGACAGCCAAATAAAGGCCAAGGCCGGCCGCCATCCAACAGGCGTTGCAAAACATTCGGCCCGAGGACCAAGAAGGTAAGACAGGGAACCATCTCTGTCTTTTTTCGTTGTCTTAAACATTGACCTGCGGCAAAAACCCGCCTAAAATCAATGATTGGACCAAAACATATGAATGGCGAAAAAAACAATATCAACGTTCTCGTATCGGTCACGACTACTTACGGCTCCGACTGGCGCAATAAATTCGCGGAAGCTTCCACTCTGGGAATCACCGAATGCGCGTTGTTTCCCACAACTCTCTCTAAAAAAGAAAGAGAGGAATATTTTAGTTTGCTAAAAAATTCAAATATAAAAAGCTGCCCGTTCGTGCATTTGAGAAGCGACATGACGCAGGACGAGATCGAATACCTCGCCAAAAATTTCGGAACCAAGGTTTTCAATACCCATTGCCAAGCCGAATATCCTCATGTCAACGATTGGTCAAAGTACGCCGACCGGATTTACATTGAAAATCTTTACCACGACTTCGATTGCGATGAAATGAAAAATTGGGCCGGCATCTGCCTGGATGTTTCACACCTGGAAAACGACCGGCGGCAAAATAAGGCCAGGTTTAAATCCGTGACAGAATCCCTTAAAATCTATCCTATCGGCTGCAATCATATCAGCGGCGTGGCCGATAATATCCGGACCAATTCCGAAGGCGAACAGCGTTTCGACACCCATCATTTTGAAAACCTTTCCGACTTTGATTATCTGAGAAATTATCCCAAAAAATATTTTTCCCGGTTTTGCGCAATCGAGGTTGAAAACACGCTTCAAGAACAATTGGCAGCGAAGAAATATATTGAAACTATTTTGGCCGGGATTTAACCTGGCTTACGATCCGATTTATACCGTATTCTGCGATCGTTTTCGCTTGACTAGATGCCGCAATCTGATATACGGCAAACAGCAAATTAAAAAACCGCTCAAAGTATAAATCCAAAGACTTCTTAACCGGTTTCGATGCTATTAACGCGATTGTTGTTACAAAGGTAAAAGAATTCAAAAAATTCATCAGATTTGACCCGTTCGATAAGAACATTCTCAAACACGAAAACGACTTTGACAACCATGCGACATACAAAGATACGGTTGTCTTTTTACGGGTGGAAATCATACCGACCGAAACCGATCTGATGGTCATAGAGAATATAGGGAATATTTCAGAATTTGATAAAATAGAATTTCCCAAGTAAAGCCAATTTGGCTTTTTTTTGTCGGCTAATCGACAAAAAAAAGGCGTTAACGCCTTTCAACTTTCGGACAAACGATGATCTAAATGATACTTCCACATTGCTATTTTCACACTTTCGGCTAACATATACAGCATTAAGGCGATCATGACCAACAATTCCGTGATAGCGCCAATCGGTCCGGAATAAACATCATACCTGAAATCCAGCCCAAAAATTAAAGCTAAGAAGCCAAAACTAAAGCACAATATTTGACTTAGCTTGTAATCATAAATTTCTCCACTGGTAGATCCTTTATTGGCCAAACTCCGATACGCGATTCCCGCCATGATCTGGAAACAGCCGCATAAAACAAGCAACACGATGAACGGATTAAACCGGCTTAAAGCAGGATCAATATAAACGGTAACAACTTGCCCCAAAGCCAGGAAGCAATTAATCAGTACAATAACGAGTCTCGTTTGCGCCGACATCTTAACCCTCCATTTTTAAAATTCTGCTTTCTTATGGCATATTTTTACCGATAAGGCAATGGCGGGTTGAGGCAAGCAATTTGCGCGGCGTTGTGTTATAATACTTTTTGTCTGATATTTAGACCATGGAATATTCCCAACAATTCAACTTTGGAGCACCCCAAACCAAAAAGGATATCTACACGGTCTCTGAATATGTCGAGTTGCTTAACCAAAAAATCAAGCCGTTGACAGTCAAGGTTATCGGGGAAGTAAGCGAAGCAAAGCTGGGGCCAACCGGCCATATGTATTTTTCTTTAAAAGACGAAAAAAACGGTTTTGTGATCAGCGGCGCTATTTGGCGGTCGCGCTATGAACTATACGGGATAAAGCTCGCCGTCGGATTAAAGATCGTCGCATCGGGCCATGCGGAGATTTACGGGCCTTCGGGCCGTCTTTCATTCATAGCAGACTCGATCGAACTGGCCGGGGAAGGAGCCTTAAAGAAAGAATACGACCGCCTGCTGAAAAAACTGGCCCAAGAGGGGATATTCGACCAGCAAAAAAAACGGCCAATCCCAAAATTCATCCGGCGGATAGGGGTGATTACCTCCAAGCAGGGAGCGGTTATCCATGACTTTACGACCAACTTAGGCAAGTTCGGCTTCGTCATCGAATTTATCGATTCGCGCGTTGAAGGTCAATTGGCGGTTGGCGACCTTGTCGCTTCAATCAAGACATTTAAAAAACGGCGAATCGACGTATTGGTGATCATGCGGGGCGGCGGCTCGCTGGAAGCCATGATGGCGTTCAATAACGAAACCATCGTGCGTGAAATAGCGGCTTTTCCGGTTCCGGTCATCGCCGGCATCGGCCACGATAAAGACGTGCCCCTGGCTGCCATGGCCGCCGATCTGGCTACTTCGACCCCGTCGATCGCCGCCACAACGATTAGCCAGTCATGGGAAGAAATCGGCCGGTCGCTGGATCGTTACGAAGTTTTTACCGTCGGGGAATATAAAAACGTGCTGAACAACGCCAAATCAAAACTTGGCCGCCATGCCCAGGCATTCGGAAGCTTTAAATATATTTTGAACAACGTGCGCCGATTTCTGGACGACAGCGGTTCGAGAATCGCGGCCCAGCTGAAATTGGCGCTGATGGCCGCAAGCCAGCAATTGGAGTATCTTGAAAAAAACATGGCTTCAAATGATCCCGAGCGTCAGTTAAAAATCGGATTCTCGATCGTGAAATCCCACGGAAGGATTTTAAAAAGCGTTGCCGCTGCGGCTGTCGGAGAAAAAATCGATATCAGCCTGGCGGACGGCACGATCAACTCCCAAATCATTAAGATCGAAAATAAATAATCGCATAAAAATGACGGCAAAAGCAAAAAAAGATATCAATTTAAACGAAAATCTGAAGAAGCTGGGTGACATTTCAGCTTGGTTCAATTCCCAAAAGGAAGTAGACCTTGAGACCGGGTTGGAAAAGGTTAAGGAAGCGGCCAAGCTTATCAAAGACAGCCGCGAAAAACTGGCTAATCTGGAAAACGAATTTAAAGAAATAGAAAAGGAGTTTTCGAAAGATCTCAACGACGCGGATCTCAAAAATAATTTCCCCGTATAGATAATAATGGCAAAACTTTATAAAGACCTTGATCACAAGGATATTTTTGGCGTTTTGGCCGGCCTCGCCCAATACTACGGCATAGACCGGCACAACCTGCGGGTAATTTGGATCGTCATAACCTGCCTAACCGGAGTCCTTCCCGGAATTCTTGTTTATATGGTAGCCGCGGTCGCTATTCCCGAACCGCCGATAAAAAAATAAGCCCTTTCGGCATATTGATTCATTGGCTAGGGCTTCAAAAAAAAGCCCTTGCGACATATTTATTCATTGGCTAGGGCTTCAAAAAAAAGCCCTTGCGACATATTTATTCATTGGCTAGGGCTTCAAAAAAAAGCCCTTGCGACATATTCATTCATTGGCTAGGGCTTCAAAAAAAAGCCCTTGCGACATATTCATTAACCAAAGCTTAAAAAGCGGGCGCAGAATTGGCCGCTTTTTTAATTACCTTACAGCCGAACCCGGAGCGACAATGTCATCGACCCAAAGAGGGGAAGCGGCGGAGTCAGCTGCGACAGCCACCAGCATCATGCCCTGGGATACTCCTTCGCCCATTTTACGCTCTGCCAGGTTAACCGCGAATACGCAGGTTTTTCCGGCCAGATCTTCGGGCTTGAAGCGTTTTTGGACGCCCGCAAAGATCTTTTTTGGTCCGATTTCCGCTCCAAAATCAACGTCCAGTTCCAAAAGTTTTTGGCTCCAATCCGGAATGGCGCACTTAACGATCTTGCCGGCGCGCAGATCTATTTTTTCAAAATCGGTAAATTCGATTATTGGTTTCATATATATTTTATCTTCAGTTCTCAAAATAACACCAACCGCGAGGTTTGGCAAAGCCTGGCGTTAGCAATTTTAATTTGCGCTGATTATTTTAACAGTTTTTTGCGCCGTTTCCTCAAAAAATAAAAAAATGGTTAAATAAAAGTAGCTAAGTCCAGCAAAAATGAAAGGGAAAAAAAACGAACTTTATTACGCCGCGATAACCGCCGTTTTGGTTTTAGCCGCTTTGGTAACGCTTCTTTTGGATTACGGAAAATTGGGGAGCATCCTGGCTCGAACGGACTTTTACTTGATCCTATGCGCCGTTTTGTTCACCGCTGTTTCCTATATCGCGCATTCTTTCAGCTTTTGGTCGGTTTGCCGAATCTTTAAGGCGAGCATTCCTTCGCGTGAATTGCTGGAGATCGGCTTTGTTTCCAGCTCGCTTACCAACGTTCTGTCAGCCGCCGGCCTGCCAGGCCATACTTACCGGATCATTACCATGAAACGCAACCGGGTAGCGGCTGGCGACGTAACTGCTATCACGGTATTCCATACTTATTTCAACAATGCCGTTTTTTTTCTTTTATTGCCGCTGTCTTTATTGTTTATCTTCAACGCTAGTTTTATCACCCGTGGCGAATTACTGGGTCTTGCGGCGGCGGCACTCATTTTTGTCATGTTCTTTTTAATGTCCACGGCAGCCTTATTCAAAAAAAATGTCCGTATGAAATTAACCGGCTTAATCGTCTCTTTGGCGGATATCTTTCATAAGAGAAAGCCAGTCGCGGATTTTATGGATAATTTCGGGACCGCGATCGAGCGCGGCAAACAGCAAAGCCAGAAACGCCCTTTTTTACTGTTCTCGCTTATAGTTTTTTTGGTAGCCGACTGGGTATCAATGATTTTAACCCTCGGCTATTGCTTTGCCGCCTTCGGATCAGAAGTAGGCTTCGGAAAACTGCTGGTTGGATTTACTTCAGGCATCGCAGCCGGGGCGTTGTCGTTTATACCTGGCGGGCTGGGCATCTTTGAAAGCTCCATGGCCGGGATGTTCGCGATTTTGGGTACCGGCCTGGAAAACGCCGTGCTGGCGGTTTTGCTGTTCCGGTTCATCTATTATCTCCTGCCGTTCGGCTTTAGCCTTTTATTCTTCGGTAAAATCATTTTAGAATCAAGAAGGGAGGCCAAAACAACTTGACATGCAATACGCTAAAGGATATAGTATCAAATGATGAAAATGGACGCAAATAATGCCATAGAAATTAGCGCGCTCACAAGCCTCGCGGCAATGGCTTGTTTTTGTTGTATCATCTGCCGTTCATCCGGGAGTTTTAAGATCAAATTCTAAGCTTATTGGCCTGATCAAATCTCAACCTCCCGGAAAACGGGAGGTTGTTTGTTAATCGCTTCCGGTTTTAGCTTTATTTTATAGCGGTAAGTGCCAATCATTGATTTTTTCCTGGAGTCCCGGCAATTAATTTTGCCCGGACTCCAGGGCGGAATCCGCCTTGAATAGTTATGCGCTCTTTAACAAGGAGGAAAAGAAAATGGAATATTATATCACCGGCAAAGATGAATTATCTGCCGAGATCAAGTCCAGATTGCCCTTAAAAAAAAGGCTGGCTGGCCTGGCCGATAAGTTCGCGAAAAAAGAATTCGGAATTTCCGGTTTTTCGGAAATGTCGGAACAAAATCTTGATCTTCCGACAAGCCGACCCTGCGGCGTTCTCTGCCGCCAGGTAGCTACCGCCAGGATAGAAGAGGTTTGCAATTATGTATCGTGCGCTTGCCTCAACCTTTTACCGATGAATTTTACGTTCGGTCTCGATACATTCAGCACCCGAAACGCCGATAAAGTAAATCTGGTCAAAGTAAGGTACGCCGTCGGCCATTCAAAGAACGGCCGGCCAATGGTCCGCGTTGAAAAACTCGCCGATCCTAAAGCTTTGGAAGGCATGATCTTAAGGGAAATTATGGTTGACGTCGGCATCAGCTTGCCGGAATACCATCGCCGCCTGCGGTCGAAAACATTCGGGCAGTATTGTCCGCCAACGCGGGAGATAGGCTCGCTATTCTCGTTGTATTTGAGGAAAGCGAAAAAACATCCGCCTTGGGTATTCGAGATCAACAAATTCCATACGGTCAAGAAAACCATCAATGAGGCCAATCTCTACGCTTCGCGGCCGCCTGCCTCGTGGTATTACCCGCTATACCTGGCGAATTTCTTATCCGGCAATCTCGTCCTGTTTGAAACCTACGAAAACAAAAGTGGAGACGTCCATAAAATCAAGGAAGATTTTCGCACCGCTATGGATATCATCATGGACGCCACCGGCTTCTATCCTATGGTTGTACAAACGCCGCCGCTCGACCTGGACATGATGCTGATAAATACCGCGCTGTTCGAATCCGAATGGAGAAGCCAGATATCCGTTCCTGAAAACTTTTCCTGCGATACCGTTGCGCTTTTTTCGCTGATTGCCAAGCAAGCAATCGCGATAGGCAGCGATGGCGTTTCCCCATAGGAAGGTAAAACCTTCCTTTTTTACTGGATTTAAAAATGCTAACATGGATAACACTAACGTTCCCCGCCTATGAACCAAGAATTCGATCCAATCGGTTTTATCGAAGGCTTATTGCAATTTTCACCGCGCTTGGGTTTAAGCGAAAGAAAAGCCGCCGAATTCATTATTTCGGTCTTAAAAGGAAATAATGTCGCCTTTACGGTCCAAGAATTTGAAACATCCGTTCCGGTTGCCAGAAAGGCAAGGCTGGAAGCGGACGGGAAACGTATTGACTGCCTTAATTCCAGTTTTACCGGCGGCGTAATTGACGGTAAAAACAGCATAGTTAGTTCGCTAACGCCCTCGCGGCTTTTTTTGGAATACCCAAACATCAATTTCAACCCGGAGTGCCCAGCGATCTCTTTGGGTAATTTTTATTTTGCCCCGTCCGTAGCTTTGAGCAAAACCGACCTTCCTAAAATTTTGCGGGCCAAAAAGGTTAAAGCCGAAACCGTGGTTGAACCGTACAACTACAGCGCTTGGAACATCTTGGTCGGCAACGCGGAAAATCCCAACAGCATTATTTTCGCCCACTACGACTCCCTGGCAACGGGCGCCTGCGATAACGCTTCGGGAGCAAGCATCTTGATGCACATGGTCTTAAAACAGCCGGAATTTTTAAAAAAGAACCTGTTTGTTTTCGCGGCCAATGAAGAACTCTCTTACGACAAGCCCACTTATTGGGGCCACGGATTCCGGGCTTTCGAGGAAGCAAATTTAAGCCTCATGGCCTCGTCCAAACGGCTGATTGCGGTTGATTGCGCGGGAAACGGAAAAAACAATTTTGAATCCAGCGAACGGATGGTTTATTTGGCTTTTCCGATTAAAAGATCCGGCGAATGGATGGAAAAAATCCTGGTACTTTGCGGCGATCTTAAAAAAGAAGACAAGGTTTACCATTCCAAGCTCGACAGCCTCAAACAGCTGAATAAAAAAAGCTTGATGGAAGCGGCTAATTTATTGGCCAAAGAGCTTTTCAAATTTTCTTTCTAGAAAAATCCGTTATAGCGGATCGCTCGCGATATTCTGCCCATTATTAATTTAGCGGATCATGCGGGGTATTTTTAAATTATTTTTTTGAATATCATTAACCTTTGGCTTAATAACCCGCCAAAGGAACATCGTTTAAAAAACCGAAATTGATTCAAAGGGTTTATCCGCTGCCTAAACAATAATAAAAAACTCCCATAAGGGAGTAATATTGGAACAGATCGCTATGCTTCCGCCAAAAGCTGGAAACCGGGATATTTCCCGTAGATCGGGATCATGTTCATTTTCTTTTCCGGCTTAGCTTTATCGAACAAGGTCTTTAATTCAGCCATCTCCTGTTTGGGAAGAGCAATCTCAACTCTTTTTGAATCCGCCGCCAAGGCTATCCCTTTAGCCCAAAAGTTGATCCGCCAGCCATCTTTGCCGATCAGATCAGGAAATTGCTCAATAAATTTCCGGGTTGCTCGGCTGCTTTCGGCGTTGCAAACTATTTCGATGCCGATCAGGTTTTCTTGGCTTGCGTCTTTTAGGAGGGTATATTCCAAACCCTTTGACGGTATTTCTATGTGTTTCATCTAAACCTCCAATATGCAATTTTATTATAAATAACAATCGTTTAATCTTTGCCCGCTCGTTATGAGTATTTAAAGGTACCAATGATGTTATAATACATTGAATAAATTTGTAAACTGCCAAGAAAACCCAAACCGGGAAAACAGCGTCGTTTCGTACCGATATCGTGGACTATTTTTTTTGATTATTGTAAGATAATAGGGTATCCAAAGGCACGTCGTTTTTTTGTTTTAAAAAAAGCGATGCAAAGCATAAAGAGGAATGCGGCTTTTATCGATATGAAATGAGGGTGCGGTTTATACTAATATGAAATTAGGGTGCGGTTTATACTAATATGAAATTAGGGTGCGGTTTATACTAATATGAAATTAAAAAAAATACATTTGGCCGTTGTTTTGCTGATTTTGATAAGTTTTACCTCCGGCCTGACCCTTGGGGAAAAAAAATGCACTTATTGCCCGGGAGTCGCTCAAGGGGTTAAGCAATCTTTTACCTGTAGGGCTTGGACGTTCTTTGAAGGCAGCTCGTGCCCCCAGGAAACCGCTGATCTCAGCCTCTTTTGGGAAACCTGGAACAGCTTGCAAAACAAATATGTCGATAAAAGCAAGATCGATACCCAAAAAATGATATTTGGCGCGATCGGAGGAATGGTTTCCGCGGTCGGAGACCCTTATACTGTTTTTTTTAATCCAGACGATTCGAAAGATTTCATCGACGACTCGCGCGGCGAGTTTGAAGGCGTGGGAATGGAAGTTGGAATCAAAAAAAACACACTTCAGGTCGTAACTCCCCTGGAAGGAACGCCGGCCCAGAAAGCCGGACTTCGCGCCGGCGACGTAATCGTTAAAATAAACGGCGAACAATCCGCAAGCATGAGCGTTGACGAAGCGATAGACCTGATACGCGGGCCGCGCGGCACCGAAGTTACGCTTTCGATTTTTCGCGAAGAGTGGAAAGAAACCCGGGATATCAAACTCGTACGGGATTTGATCGATGTTCCGGCCGTCAAATGGCGGATGATCGATGAAAGTACGGCTTATATCCAGCTCTTCCAATTCACCGAAGACGCTAACGAAGAGTTTAAGAACGCGGCAATGCAAGTGCTCGATAAGCCGGCTCAAAAGATCATTCTGGATCTCCGGAACAATCCGGGCGGATATCTCAGCGTTGCCCAGGATATCGCGGGATGGTTTTTGGAACGCGGCCAATTGGTAACCGTTGAAGATATGGGTGAAAACAACGGTAATCTGGAATACAAGGCGGAAGGACCGGCGCTGTTTTCCAAGACTCCTATCGTAATCCTTATCAATGGCGGTTCGGCGTCAGCGTCCGAAATTTTAGCGGGCGCGCTGCGGGACAACCGCGGCATTCAGCTGGTAGGGGAAAAATCGTTCGGTAAAGGATCGGTCCAACAGCTTGAACCGCTTTCAGGAGGATCGACCCTTAAGGTCACCGTAGCTAAGTGGCTTACGCCAAAAGGAAGCCAAATCAGCGAGAAAGGATTGGAAGCCGATGTTGAGGTAAAAATGACTCCCGCAGATTATGAAGCCGAAAAAGATCCCCAGCTCGATAAGGCTATTGAAATAATATCTCAAATGAAGTAAAATCGAGTATTGATTGATAATAACCGGGCCTATCGAACAAGGCGGCACAAATAAACAAGAAAATTAGATAAGAAGGATTAAAGCAAGGCTATATTTAAAATTGAAAATAAAAGAACTAATATGCGGGTAATATTATTAAAAGACATAGAAAACTTAGGGAAACAGTACGAAACCAAAGACGTAGCGGATGGATACGCGAATAATTTCCTGTTGCCCAAAGGCCTCGCCAAACAGGCCACAAAGAACGCCGTGATTTGGGCTAAAACTCAGCTGGAAATTTCAGCCAAAAAAACAGAAGCGGAGCTTAAAGTTATCCAGCAGGAGGCATCTAATATCGACGGCCAGGAAATCACGCTGCAAGTTAAAGTAGGGGACAAGGACCAGCTATTCGAATCGATCAACGAGCAAAAGATCTGCGATAAACTTAAAGAAGCCGGTTTTCAGATCGACAAGAAACAGATCGCCCTCGAAGAACCGATAAAAAAACTTGGAGAATTTCCGGTTAAGATCAAATTCGGCCATAATCTTGAAGCTGAAATCAAAGTGATCGTTTCGGGATTGGCCGATTAATTCATTGAACGCGGCGCCTCGGGGCTTTGCCTGAGAATGAGCCAAGAGGATTCCAAAAGGGCGTTCCTTTGGCCTTCACGCCGGGTGCATGCCCCTGCCGATGGAACACATTTGAAAAGTATTTTTAAATTATCGTTCCGTTTTTTCAACATAAACAAAAATGCCTAAATATATCTTCGTTGCCGGCGGCGTAATGTCTAGCATCGGCAAAGGAGTCGCTACGGCTTCCATAGGTAAAATCCTGGAAGGCAAAGGATTCAAAGTTACGGCCGTAAAAAACGATCCGTATATAAATGTCGATGCTGGCACGATGAACCCGGTTGAGCACGGAGAAGTCTTTGTGACCGACGATGGCACCGAAAGCGACCAGGACCTAGGCAACTACGAAAGGTTTCTGGATGAGAATCTTGGTTCGGTAAATTACGCAACCACGGGGCGCGTCTATCTTTCCGTGATCGAACGAGAACGGAATTTAGAATACAACGGGCGCTGCGTCGAGGTTGTTCCCGACATACCCAATGAAGTCATCAGGCGGATTAAAGCGGCTGGAAAAAAATCCCGGGCCGATTTTGTTTTAATCGAGATCGGGGGAACCGTCGGAGAATACCAGAACATGCTTTTTTTGGAAGCAGCCAGGATGCTTAAGCTTCAAAACCCCAAAGACGTCCTTTTTATCTTGATGGGCTACCTGCCTATCCCGGAGATGGTCGGGGAAATGAAAACAAAACCGACCCAGAATGCCGTGAAAATGCTTAACGGCGCGGGCATCCAGCCGGATATCATTCTTGGCCGTTCTTCGCAACCGCTAGACGAACCCAGAAAACGGAAAATTTCCACTTTTTGCAATGTCGACCCCAAAGACGTTATTTCGGCGACCGATGCAAAATCAATCTACGAAGTGCCGCTGAATTACGAAAGGGAAAATTTAAGCAGTCGGATACTTTCTAAATTCCGCATGCGGCCAAGGAAAAACAACTTTAAGGAATGGGAAAAACTGATCGATACGATCCACAACGCCACCAAGCCGGTAAAAATAGGCATTATCGGAAAATATTTCGAAAGCGGAAAATTTACTCTGATGGATTCATACATCTCCGTTATCGAATCTATCAAGCACGCCGCGTGGCATTATGATAGAAAACCCGAGATCACCTGGCTGTCGGCCGAAAACTACGAGGAAAATCCCAAAAATCTCGAAGAACTCAAAGAATACGACGGTATTATCATACCCGGCGGATTCGGCAGCCGCGGCGTTGAAGGAAAAATCAAAGCCATAGAATATGTGCGAACCAATAAAATCCCTTTTCTAGGCTTGTGCCTTGGGATGCAGCTGGCAACGATCGAATTCGCCAGACATGCCTGCGGACTGGATAAAGCGACTTCGCGCGAATTCAATCCGAAAACCGAACAGCCGGTCATCGACGTAATGGACGAGCAAAAAGCTCTGATAAATGAAAAAAAATTTGGAGGGACGATGCGCCTTGGCGCTTATGATTGCGAACTGGCAGTTGGAACGCGGGCCTTTGAAATTTACGGTAATCAAAAATTAATTTCGGAACGACATCGCCACCGGTACGAGTTGAATAACGACTATCGGAAAACTTTGGAAGACTGCGGTTTGATAATGTCAGGCGTTAATCCGGAAAAAAACCTGGTTGAGATCATCGAACTCAAAAACCATCCCTTTTTTATGGCCTCTCAATTCCATCCCGAATTCAAATCCCGGCCGTTGCGGCCTCATCCGCTTTTCCGGGAATTTATTCGCTGCGCCGCCAAACAATAATATTTCAACAAAAAAAAGGCCTTCACGGCCTTTTTTTTGTTTTCTGGATTATTTCTTTTTTCCTTCCACTACGTTCACCATTTTTACGATTCTTTGCTTTTGGTCGTATCCCTTCTTCCTTTTGGTGCTAAAAGACACAACTCCATCCATAACCGAATATATTGTGTCGTCGCTCCCGATTTTAACGTTTTTGCCGGGCGCGAATTTGGTTCCGCGCTGGCGGATGATCACGCTTCCGACTTTCACGGTTTGCCCGTCATATGCCTTAACGCCCAGATATTTGGGATTGGAATCTCTGCCTAATTTTGAGCCGCCCGCGGCTTTGGTCTTTGCCATATTATGATTATCATCAATCGCCGCGCCATTTGCTTCATTTTGCCAATGGGCGGCGCAGATTAAGATTAAAACAACAGTGAAATAATAGCAGAAGTCCTGTTATTTGTCAAAGAAAAAGGCGCTGAATGCGCCCAAAACCTGCTTTTATCTTTTAAGCCTTCGGCTTTTTATCACCCGGCTAAACTCGTCTAGCGGAACGCCTCTTGCAATACTGGCTGCCGCGGACAGACGCCTAAAAAATTCTTTCGCATACCAAGGCTGGGTTATGATCCTTAATTCCTTAATGTCATCCCTGGGTACGCACCCCAGGCTTCCGTCGTTGGGACCGATGATCGTGTATCCCGAGTTGGTTTTTATAACGATCGCATCGGGTTCCGATCTTCTATTGCCCGCTTTGGTCAGCACTAGGAACAGGTCGTCCTTGAATTCATGCTCCCGGTAAGCCAAAAGGGCTTTCTTGGTCTCTTTGGGCGAAGTTAAATCGTCGGCAAAAACAACCGCGCTTGCCATCGGGTCACCGATATATCCTTCGGACTGCTCTTCCAATTGGCTAAGGGCCACCCAAAGCTCGACGCCTTTTTTAGAAAAGTCGTGCAAGATTTGAATATTTCTGATATGCCGTTCTTTCAACGCTTTCGCCTCCTTAATGAACTGCCATTTTAATAACATGCGCTATCTTTAGAGTCAATAATATCGGGTAATGTGCAAGGACATTTTGCGCCTTTTTGCTAAGCTGGGAGGAGCATGAAAACTATGGCTGAAAGCAAAGCAGCGGAGCGGCTGAGATGGATCAAACCGATCTTGGACAAAGAGCTCACCATCG
>Ga0209507_1000720_pt1 | contig 32151 bp, 31 predicted proteins | sample AD_UKC028_MetaG_FD_184414 | JGI IMG/M metagenome (GOLD analysis project Ga0209507, IMG submission 184414) | Active sludge microbial communities of municipal wastewater-treating anaerobic digesters from USA - AD_UKC028_MetaG (SPAdes) (version 2) | ecosystem: Engineered > Bioreactor > Anaerobic >...
GACCCGGCTCGGTTGGCCGGATGACGCCATTGTGGTCAACGTGCAGGGCGATGAGCCGGGGATGCCACCGGCGCTGGTGCGGCAAGTGGCGTTGAGTCTGGCGACGCATCCCGACGCCGGCATCGCTACTGCCTGCACCCGCATCCACGACCCGGCGGAGCTTTTCGATCCGAACGCCGTCAAGGTGGTGCGCGACGCCCAGGGCTATGCGCTGTATTTCAGCCGTGCGCCGATTCCCTGGCATCGGGAAGCGTTCCGGGAGAGTGGGGCGGCGCTGGCCGAACTGCCGACCGAGATCGCCTGGTTCCGTCATATCGGCCTGTACGCCTATCGGGCGGCGGTGTTGCGCCGCTATCCGCATTTGACGCCCGCGCCCGCCGAGCAGGCCGAGTCGCTGGAACAGTTGCGCGCGCTCTGGCACGGCATCCGCATTCATGTTGCCAAAGCGGATGAAATACCGCCGCCCGGCGTGGATACCGAAGCCGATCTGGCGCGCGCCGAGGCGGCATGGGACCGCTCAGGCCAATAGATCGAACCCGGCCAGTTCCGGCAGGTCGGGATTAAAACGGTCGCGGCGGGCATTGAGCACGGCGACCGTGAAGGTTTGCGGCGCCCAGCCAACGGCATCGCCGTACTGATTGGGCTGAATGACCTTGCTGGAGTCGCTGGCGCGCAGCACCAGGGCGGGCGGTTCCTCCTCGATCAGGATTTCGATGACCTGACAGGGCAGACCCTGATAGTTCAGAGAACGGCCCAGCAGGGTTTTCAGCTTGGCGGGATCCAGTGGCAACATGAGCGGTCGTCCGGGGTGATGGATGGGTTCCAAGATTCTACAAGCGATGCGCGCGGTTTTCGCAACCGCGCGTTGTCAGGATGAAGCAAAGGCGAAGGCGATGGTCAAGGTTCTGTTTGTCTGCATGGGCAATATCTGCCGTTCCCCCATGGCCGAAGGCGTATTCCGGCGAATGCTGGAGGACGTCGGTCTGGCTGAACGGGTCTACGTGGATTCGGCGGGCACCCATTCCTACCACATCGGTGCGCCGCCCGATACGCGCAGCCAGGCGACGGCCCAGCGCCGGGGGGTGGATTTGGGCCGCTTGCGTGCCCGCCAGGTTACAAAAACGGATTTGCTCGAGTTCGATTACGTGCTGGCTATGGACCGGGACAATTTCGAGCATCTGCGGGTTTTGTGCCCGGACCCGGAACTGCAACGCCGCGTGCACCTGTTCCTCGATTTCGCCCCGGATTTACCCGAACGGGAAGTGCCCGATCCTTATTACGGCGGGTCGGGCGGCTTCGAGCGGGTGATGGATCTGGTTGAAGAAGCGGCGCAGGGTTTGCTGATTCAGATTCGGGAGCGTTACCGGATTTGAAGGTGGCCGCGGAAAGCAAAGGGGCTGGAATTCCAGCCCCTTGGTTTTTGCGGACCCTCAAACCGCCGGTTTATCCTCAGCGGCAGGTTCCGGCGCTGGCGTCGGCGTTGGCGCGGCTGGCTCGATGGCTGCGGCCACCGGCTCGGTGGATTCCGCCAAGGGCGGAGCATCGGTAACTGCTTCAGCGGGAACCGCCGGAGGGGTTACCGCCTCAACCTCGGTGGTTGCCGCCTCAATCTCAGGCGTAACCGGAACCTCAACGGGTTCCTCTGCTGCCGGCGCATCAGCAGTCGCGCTTTCTGGCGCCGCGAGGACGGGTATTTCGGCCGGAGCCGTTTCGGCTTGGAGCGGCGCAGCGGGTATTTCCGCAGGCGCTGGTTCTTCAACCGGTGTGCTGGCTTCAGAAGATGGCGGTTCGCAGACCGATGTTTCAGCTTCCGGGAAGATCGGTTCCACGGTGGCGGGTTCGCCGGGTTCAGCGACCGTCACTGATGCCACAACGGATTCGCGGGTCTCAGTCGCTGGCGCTTCGCTTATCGGTTCGGAAGCCAGATCGGGCGTCGTAGCCGTGGGGCGAGCCGCCAGTGCGGCGTCTTCCTCGGCGACCGGATATTCCAGCGACGGCGGCGGCGGCGGAAGGGGCGACTCTTCCTCCAGCGGCAACGCCGCGACGGCGGCAGCAGCCTTGGCGGCGGCGATTACTTCGCGGGGCAAGCGTGGACGCCCACTGCGAATCCGCCGCTGCGGCATGGCCGGCGCTGTGACGGATGACCCTGTGGCAGGGGTCGGCGGTGTTGCCGTAACCAGATCTCCAGCTTCCGTGGATTCCCGACCCTGCTCACCGGAGTCAGCGCCTTCCTCGCTCTCCTCGCCGGACTCCCCACTGACCGGGCTGGCCTCGGGTGAAACCGGCGCTTCGCCGCGCCGCCGCCGCCGACCGCCCCGCCGGCCGCGCCGCCCACGCGATCCACTGCCCTCCTCCTCGGCTTCCGCCGCAGCGACCGATTCCTCGGTATCCTCCGTTGGAACCGCCGCCGGTTTGGGCGCGGGCGCCGGGTCAGAAGGCAACGCTTCGACTGGCGGCGCGACAATGGCGACTGATTCGGGAGCGGCTGGCGTAATTACAGGCTTGGCGACTGGCGCTTCCACCACGGATTCGGCTTCAGGCCGCCGGCCAGTCCGGTCGCGGCGGTGCCGATCCGGTTTGGCCGGGCGTGGCCCAGTTCGTGCGGCCCGCTCATCGCGGGGTTGCTGCGGGGCCTGGCCAAACAGACTGCTCCACAACCAGCCGAAAAAGCCGGGATTGGCTTCAGGTTTGAGCGGCGGCGTGGGCGGGGTCGGGGCTGGTGTGGCTGGCGCGACGCCTTTGACCATCGGCTCCTCGTCGGTACCGCGCACCGCCGGGCTGGCTTTGGCCTCAATCGGTTCTTCGTAGTCTTCGGCCAAGGCGTAGGACCGAAGTTGGTCCTCCGACAGTTCATCCATCCGCAAGCGGTTCAGCTTGAAGTGCGGCGTTTCCAGCGATTCATTCGGAATCAGCATGACCCCGACGCGATGGCGCTGCTCGATGGCGCGGATCGCCTCGCGTTTCTCGTTGAGCAGGAACGTGGCGACCTTGACCGGCAACTGGACCACGACCCGCCCGGTCCGATCCTTCATCGCCTCTTCCTGGATCAGCCGCAGCACGCTCAGCGCCAGAGAATCAATATTGCGGATGGTGCCCTGCCCGTTGCAGCGCGGGCAGATCATGTGGCTGGCTTCGTCCAGCGACGGACTCAGCCGCTGCCGCGACATTTCCAGCAGACCAAAGCGGGAGATGCGCCCGACCTGCACCCGGGCGCGATCCATCTTCAGTGCCTCGCGCAACCGGGTTTCCACCTCACGCTGGTTGCGGGCCAGATTCATATCAATGAAGTCAATGACGATTAGCCCGCCCAGGTCGCGCAACCGCATTTGCCGGGCAATTTCATCAGCGGCTTCCAGATTGGTGGTGAGGGCGGTCTCCTCGATGTCGCTGCCCCGGGTGGCGCGGGCCGAGTTGATGTCAATGGAGACCAGCGCCTCGGTGTAGTCAATCACAATGCCGCCGCCAGAGGGCAGGCTGACTTCGCGTTGATAAGCGGTCTCGATCTGGGATTCGATCTGGAAGCGGGTGAACAGCGGGATACTGTCCTGATACAGCTTGAGCTTGTTCAGGTTCTGCGGCATCACCTGCTGCATGAAATCCTGCGCCTGGCGATGGACGGCGGGATGGTCCACCAGAATCTCGCCGATGTCGGCGCGCAAATAGTCGCGCAGGGCGCGGATGATGATGTTGCTTTCCTGATAGATCAGGAACGGCGCTTTCTTTTGGGGCAGAGCAGTTTCGATGGCCTTCCACAGGTGCAGCAGATAATCCATGTCCCACTGCAATTCCTCCTGCGAGCGGCCGACCCCGGCGGTGCGCACGATCAGGCCCATGCCGTCGGGGATGTCGAGGCTGCTCATCACCTCGCGGATTTCCTGCCGGTCCTCGCCCTCGATCCGTCGCGACACGCCGCCGGCGCGCGGGTTGTTGGGCATCAGCACCAGATAGCGCCCAGCCAGGCTGATGAAGGTGGTCAGCGCCGCGCCCTTGTTGCCGCGCTCTTCCTTTTCCACCTGCACCATGATTTCCTGGCCTTCGCGGATCGCCTCGCGGATGCTGGGGCGGCCACCCTCGGCGGCGTGGGAATCAAAGTAGCTGCGGTTGATTTCCTTGAACGGCAGGAAGCCGTGCCGGTCGCCGCCGTAGTCCACGAACGCCGCTTCCAGCCCCGGCTCGATGCGGGTGACGCGACCCTTGTAGACGTTGGATTTCTTCTGTTCCCGCGAGGGCGTTTCGATATCGAGGTCGTAGAGTTTCTGGCCGTCTACGAGGGCCACGCGCAACTCTTCCTGCTGAGTCGCGTTGATCAGCATGCGTTTCATGATGAAATTCCCTGCGCTCGACCATCACCGGCGGTGACGCGGTGGTTGTCGCCGAGGCGGCGCTGGAGTGGGGAATGACCCGGAGGATGGAAATCCAAAACGTCGGGCGAGAACCCAAAATACGCCGCGGAAAGCGTGACCAGTCGGCTGGGAGCGCGGTCAAGAGCCGCTCAGGTAAGGTAGGGTCGAGCGGCGGACAAACCCGTTAAGATCACCCCGCCCGCCGGTTGACTGGCGCGCGGGTACGAAAACCGATATGGTGTATTAATCCAGTTTCGCCGGCCGTTTGCGGCCCCTTCGGCGACAACGGCCGCAACTATAACAGTCCGATAGCTACGCTTCAAACTCATGACCGTTTCCTCTGCTTCCCCTGGCGTGCGGCATCTGGCCATTACTGCCGATGACGCTGGCCAGCGCCTTGACAATTTCCTGCGACGCGAACTGAAGGGCGCGCCTAAAAGTCTGATTTACCGCATCGTGCGCACCGGCGAGGTGCGGTTGAACGGCGGGCGGGTCTCGCCGGATCGCCGGCTGCAGGCCGGCGACATGCTGCGGATTCCGCCGGTGCGGCTGGGTGAACGGGAAGAGCGGCCGCTGCGCGTGTCGCCTGGCCTGGCGGAACGGTTGCGCGCGGCGGTGTTGTACGAGGATCGCGAGCTGCTGGTGCTCGACAAACCCGCCGGGCTGGCGGTCCACAAGGGCAGCGGGCTGGATTACGGGGTGATTGAACTGCTGCGCACGCTGCGACCCAATGAGCCGTTTCTGGAGCTGGCGCACCGGCTCGACCGCGAGACCAGCGGCTGTCTGGCGCTGGCCAGGACGCCGACGGCGCTGCGCGCGCTTCAGGACGCCCTGCGGGCCGGGCGAGTGGAAAAGCGCTACCTGGCGCTGGTGCGCGGCTACTGGAATCACGGCCCGCGCGAAGTCAATCAACCCCTGCGCCGCAATGTGTTGCGCGGCGGGGAGCGGATGGTGGAAGTGCTGGACGACGGCAAGCCGGCCCGGACGCATTTCTGGCCGGTCAGTCTGCACAAGCCGGCCTCGCTGCTGGAAGCGCGCATTGACACGGGTCGCACCCATCAGATTCGCGTCCACGCCGCCCATGTCGGCCATCCGCTGGCTGGCGATGACAAGTATGGCGATGCTGATTTCAATCGGCTGATGACGGAACAATTCGGTTTGCGCCGGTTGTTCCTGCACGCCCATAGCCTGAGCCTGCCGCTGGGCGGGCGAGACATTGCGATCAGCGCCCCGCTGGCTCCCGAATTGAAAGCGGTCCTGGACCGTCTGGTGGCAATGAATCAACGCGGAACCTGAGTAGAGAGAGTGATGAGCGACCCGAATCCGAATGCAAACTTGCCCGGTGATGAACGCTGGGCGCGTGATACCCTGACCAAACTGGCGTTCGCTGCGGTGACCGAACAGCGGCGGGCGCGGCGCTGGGGAATTTTCTTCAAGTTTCTTTTTTTCGCCTATCTGGTGGGATTGCTGGCGCTGGCCTGGCCAGACGATCTCGGCAGCGCGACCGCCGCCGCCAAGAAGCACACGGCGCTGGTGCGGGTGGATGGCCTGATTTCCAGCAGTTCCGAAGCCAGCGCCAAAAATGTGATCGAAGCGCTGCGCAAGGCGTTCAAGGACGAAAAAACGGTCGGCTTGGTGGTGGAAATCAACAGCCCCGGTGGCAGCCCGGTGCAGGCCGGCGAGATTTACGACGAACTTCAGAAGTTGCGCCAGCAACATCCCAAAATTCCGGTTTACGCGGTGGCCAGTGACGTATGTGCTTCCGGCGGTTATTACATCGCCGCGGCGGCGCAGCAGATTTATGTCAACAAGGCCAGCATCGTCGGCTCCATCGGGGTGCGAATGGACAGCTTCGGTTTTACCGACGCGATCGCCAAACTGGGCGTCGAGCGGCGGGCCTACACGGCGGGGAGCAACAAGGATTTCCTCGATCCGTTCAAACCGGAGAACCCGGCAGAAGTTCAGCATTTGCAAGGGATGCTCGACGCGATTCATCAACAATTCATCGCGGCGGTCAAACAGGGCCGGGGCGAGCGGCTGAAGGACAATCCCGAAGTGTTCAGCGGCCTGATGTGGACCGGCGAGCAAAGCGTCGGGCTGGGGCTGGCAGACGCGCTGGGCAGCACCCGCTCCGTCGCCGAGGAGGTCATCGGCGAGAAAACCATCGTGGATTACACCAAGCACACCCGCTGGGTGGACCGTTTGCTTGATGGCGCGGAAGCCCGTCTGGGCGCGGCGCTGTGGCAGGGATTAGGGCTGGAGGGAACGGCGCAGTGGCGGTAGGAGCCTACTTGCGGGCGATGTTGTGGGCCATCGCCTACAAGCCGGCTTCTGCAATCATGCTGGTTTTACACGGCCGCTAAAAAGGCCGCAGCCACGGCTTTTGGCGCCGCCTACAGACTGTCGCCGAAATCCTGCCGGAACCTGGCCGCCAGCTTGTCTTGCCAAGCGGAGACCGGCTTCAGTCGGCCATAAAAGAAGCGCAGGATTTCGGGTTCCTCGGTAAACGCGAGGCCGCCGATCAGCCCGCGGTGCTCATACAGCCAGGCGATGCGGTCAATGGCGTATTTGACCTGGGAAAGCGTAAATACCCGGCGCGGCAGGGCCAGCCGCAACAGTTCCATGTTGGAAAACACCTCGTTGCCTTCGGAGTCGCGCTGTTCGGAGAGGGTGCCGCGCTCCATGCCGCGGATGCCGCCGGCGATATAGAGCGCCGCCGCCAGCGCCCCGGCTGGATATTCGCTTTGCGGTACGTGGCGGAGAAATTCCATGGCGTTGAGGTGGCAGCCAAGGCCGCCGGCGGGCGTGACGACCGGGACGCCGAGCCGGACCAGTTCGTCCGTCATGTAGCGGATGAACTGGGGCCCCTGGCTGATCATGTCTTCGTCCATGGTCTCTTCCAGTCCGACCGTCATGGCTTCCATCTCACGAACCGACATGCCGCCATAGGTCAGGAATCCTTCGTAGAGCGGCACCAGGCCACGCAGTCTGCGATACATCTCCTCTGTTTTGATACATATACCGCCGCCTCGGGCGCAACCAAGCTTGCGGGCGGAAAAGTAGATCACGTCGCACAGCGCCGCCATTCTGAGCGTGATTTCCCGAATGCTCAGGTCCTTGCAGCTCGCCTCGCGCGTCTTGATAAAGTACAGATTGTCGGCCAGCAGGCTCGCGTCGAGGATGAGAAGCAGGCCGTGCTGGTCGCATACGCGCCGGATATCGGTGAGATTTTGGAGCGAGAACGGCTGGCCGCCGATCAGATTCGTGCCCGCCTCCATGCGGACGAAGGCGATTTTCTCCCGGCCGTGCTTTTCGATGATACCAATGAGCCTGGCGATATCCATGTTCCCTTTGAAGGGGTGCGCGCTGACGACCTCAAGGCCGGCGTCCGCGACGATCTCCTCGATGAGGCCGCCGCGCAAGGTGATGTGGGCCTTGGTGGTGGTGAAATGATAATTCATCGGCACCAGGGAGCCTGGCGATACCAGCACCTGAGCGAGAATGTTTTCGCAAGCGCGGCCCTGATGGGCGGGCAGAAAATAGGGAAAGCCGAAGATTTCCTTCAGCTTGCTGGCGAGCCGGGTGTAGGTGGCGCTGCCCGCATAGCTGTCGTCCGCGATCATCATGGCCGCCTGCTGCTGATCGCTCATGGCGTTGACGCCGCTGTCGGTAAGCATGTCCATGAACACGTCCCGATTTTGCAGCAGGAAGGTATTGTTCCCCGCTTCGGTGATCGCTTTAAGCCGGTATTCTACCGGAGGAAGGTTCAGCTTCTGGACGATGCGGACCTTGTGCATTTCCAGGGGGATTTGCTCACCATTGAAAAATTTGACTACTGACATGACGATGCCTTGGAATCCTGTGAATGTTGGACTCGATGGTTGGGGTGGGTGGGGTTGCTTTCGCGCACCGTGAATTTCACGCCTCCCGCAGTTCGGGCAGGTCCGCGAACAGCTTGAGCGCCTCGGCGTTGGCCAGCGCCTCGACATTTTTCACCGGTTGGCCATGGACGACGTTGCGCACCGCCAACTCGACGATTTTGCCGCTGCGGGTGCGCGGAATATCCGCGACTTGCACTACCTTGGCTGGCACATGGCGCGGCGTGGCGTTATCGCGGATCTGGCGCTTGATTCGGGCGATGAGAGCAGCGTCGAGCGTCAGCCCCTCGCGCAGGCGCACGAACAGCACCACCCGCACGTCGTGATTCCAGTCCTGACCAATGACGAGGGATTCGAGCACTTCGGGCAGCTTTTCTACCTGGCGGTAAATCTCGGCGGTACCGATCCGCACCCCGCCGGGGTTGAGCACGGCGTCCGAGCGGCCGTAAATGATGAGGCCGTCGTGGTCGGTCCGCTCGCAGAAATCGCCGTGATGCCACACGTTGGGGAAGGTGTCAAAGTAGGCGGCGCGGTAGCGGGCGCCATCGGCATCGTTCCAGAACCCGACCGGCATGGGCGGAAACGACTTGACGCATACCAATTCGCCCTTGCGCTGGCGGATCGGCTGGCCGTCATCATCGAACACCTCGACCGCCAAGCCCAGTCCCCGGCACTGCAACTCGCCCCGCCAGACCGGCAAAATCGGATTGCCCAGCGCGAAGCAGGAGACGATGTCGGTGCCTCCGGAAATCGAGGACAGGCAAAGATCGGCCTTGATGTCGCGGTAGACGTAGTCGAAGGTCTCTGGCGCCAATGGGCTGCCAGTGGACAGCATCGCCCGCAGGGCGTCGAGCCGGTAGCGTTCGCGCGGTTTGAGGCCGGTCTTGGCCAGGGCGTCGAGGTACTTGGCCGATGTGCCGAAATGGGTCATTCCCTCGGCTTCGGCGTAATCGAACAGCACCCGCCCGTCGCTGGCGAACGGCGAGCCGTCGAACAGCAGCAGGGTCGCGCCCGCCGCCAGGCCGGAGACCAGCCAGTTCCACATCATCCAGCCGCACGTCGTGAAATAGAAGAACCGGTCGCCGGGATGAACGTCGGTGTGCAGCACCAGCTCTTTCAGGTGTTGCAGCAGCACCCCGCCATGGCCGTGAACGATGCACTTGGGAACGCCGGTAGTACCCGACGAATAGAGAATGAACAGTGGGTGGTCGAACGGAACCTGGGCAAAGCTGAGCGGGCCGGCGGCGTAGGGGGCGATACAGTCGGCATAGCGCACCGCGCCGGGGATGGTCGCCAAATCGTAATCACTGCGGGTGTAATCCACCACCACGATCTGGCCGATGCCCGGCAGCGCGGCGGCGATTTCGGCGATACGGGGCCGCGAATCGATCTGCTTGCCGTGATAGCGATAGCCATCGGCGCATACCAGCACCTTGGGTTCGATCTGGCCGAAGCGGTCCACCACGCCCTGCGCGCCAAAATCGGGTGAGGCCGACGACCAGATCGCTCCCAGACTGACCGTCGCCAGCATGGCGATGACGGCTTCCGGCATATTGGGCAGATAACCCACTACCCGGTCGCCGGTCCCGACTCCCAGTGCTCGCAGGGCCTGAGCGAAGCGAGACACCTCGGCCAGCAGTTCGCCGCGACTCACCCGGCGCTTGACCCGGTCCTCACCCCAGAATACCAATGCGTCGGCAGCATCGCCCGGCTGGCAGTAGCGCAGCAGATTCTCAGCGTAGTTCAGCCGGGCCTCCGGGAACCAGCGCGCGCCGGGCATCCGGTCCCCGTTGATGAGCACGGTCTCGCCGCGCGTCGCCGCGCGCACCGCGCAGAAATCCCACACGGCGACCCAGAACCGCTCACGCTCAGTCACTGACCAGGCGTACAGAGCGGCATAATCGGGCAGGGTGAGGTCGTAGCGGGATTCGAGCCAGCGCATGAAGCGCGTCATGTTGGCCGCTTCGATCCGCGCAGGGCTAGGCGTCCAGAGGGGTTGGTTATTCATATCTAAAAGCCTTGTGCAAAACAGTTGCCAATCGAAAACTTGGGTCCACGGAAGACACGGAAGACACGGAAAGTCTTTTCTTTAAAATTCTTCCGTGCCTTCCGTGTCTTCCGTGGAGAACATCACTTTTCCGTGCTTTCCGTGTCTTCCCTGAATAACAATGCTGTCCTTCACAATACGGCCACCCCCGCTGCTTCCAGCATCCGGGTCAGCCGGATCAGCGGCAGGCCGATCAGGCTGGTGGGGTCATCACCCTCCAGCCGCTCGAACAGCGCGATGCCCAGCCCTTCGGATTTGAAGCTGCCCGCGCAGTGATAAGGTTGTTCCCGCCGCAGATAGCCTTCGATCATCGCGGGCGTCAGCGATCGAAACGTGACCCGGAACGGTTCCACCACGACCTGACACTGGCCGCTGGCGCTGTCGAGCAGACAAAGACCCGTATAAAAAATCATTGTTTGGCTCGAAGCGCGCTGCAACTGCGCTGCCGCCCGTTCATGATCGCCCGGCTTGCCGATAATTTCTCCATCCAGCACTGCCGCCTGATCGGAACCGATGATCAGCGCCGCCGGCTCATGGCGAGCGGCCGCCCGGGCTTTCGATTCCGCCAGCCGCGCCACCAGCGTCGGCGCGTCCTCGCCGAGGCGGCGGGATTCATCAGCGTCGGGCGCTCGCGTAGCAAAGGGCCGTCCCAGCCGCGCCAACAGCTCGCGGCGAAACGGCGACGTAGAGGCCAGAATCAGGCGGCGACCGTCAGGAAGGACATCGGGCATGGCGACTCCTTGGCAGATTGCGGGAAATAGCGGTAATTGTGCGGAATCCGGCTTTATTTTGACAGCAATCCGGCGCGTCTATATTATCCCGCGTCTTATGCAGACCCCGTCGTTTCCCAGTAGGATTGATCCCTGGCAGCTAGCCACCGAAGGCGGGCGCTTGGAAGGCGCGCTGGCGCTAGCCGCGTTGCCGCGTCTGGCCACCGAGCTGCATCGGACTGAGGGCGTGGCCGACGTGGCGCTGGTCGCCGGTATTGACCCACGAGGCGTCCGTTTCATCAAAGGCACCGTGCGAACTGGGATTGAACTGGTTTGTCAGCGTTGCTTGGGATCGCTACAGTTAGTGCTGGATACGACGGTCAGCCTGGGTTTGGTTCACAGCGAGGCCGAAGCCGACCGGTTGCCCGAGGACTATGAGCCACTGCTGGTTCCCGAGGGCGTCATCAGCGTTGCTGAACTGGTGGAAGACGAATTGTTACTGGCCTTGCCGCCGATTCCCCGGCACGCGGATGAGCGCGACTGCGAGGCTAATGGTTATCGGGCGCCGGACCGGGTGGAGCAGGATCAACCCTTTGCCGCCCTGGCGTCCCTGTTACGGGATTCTTCAAGGAGTCATTGAGCATGGCTGTACAAAAAAGCCGCAAAAGTCCTTCCAAGCGTGGGATGCGCCGCGCCCACGATGCGTTGACCGCGCCTACGCTGTCCATTGACCGCACCTCCGGCGAATTGCACCGCCGCCACCACGTCACCCCAAATGGTTATTATCGGGGCCGTCAGGTCATCACCCAACCGGTGGTGGACGAAAGCGAAGATTAGCCGCCGCACTGCGTTCCGATCCGCCAGTTTTTTCCAGTCTCCCATGACTCCCGCCCCACCCGTATGACCCGGCCGCTCACCATCGCCCTGGATGGCATGGGCGGCGACATCGGCCCCGAGGTGGTGGTGCCCGCTGCCCTCCGGGTGCTTAGCACCGCCACCGATAATGTGCGCCTGATCCTGGTGGGTCAGGAAGACATCCTGTCCGCCCGCCTGACCCAACTCAAGGCCAAAGACCATCCCGGCCTCGTCATCCGTCATGCTTCGCAACTGGTCAACATGGACGAGTCGCCGGCGCAGGCGTTGCGGGTCAAGAAAGATTCCTCGATGCGAGTGGCGATCAACCTGGTCAAGCAGGGTGAGGCCGACGCCTGCGTCAGCGCCGGCAACACCGGCGCGCTGATGGCGACCGCCCGCTTCGTGTTCAAAACCCTGCCCGGCATTGACCGCCCTGCCATCTGCACTACATTGCCGACCGTGCGCGGCCACACCCGGGTGCTGGACCTGGGCGCCAACGTGGACAGTAAGGCCGAACACCTGTTGCAATTCGCGGTCATGGGGTCGGTGCTGGCCGAGGTCAACGGCATCCCGCGCCCGCGCGTGGGTTTGCTCAACATCGGCGAGGAAGACATCAAGGGCAACGAGCAAGTCAAGAACGCCGCCCGGCTGCTGGCGACCAGCGATCTGAACTACATCGGATTTGTCGAAGGCGACGGTATTTACCTGGATGAGGTGGACGTGGTGGTGTGTGACGGTTTCGTCGGCAACGTCGCGCTCAAAAGCAGCGAGGGCGTGGCCAAGCTGGTTCGTCATTTCATGACCCAGGAATTCAAGCGCAACCTGCTGACCCGCCTGGCGGGTCTGATTGCCCTGCCGGTACTGCGCGCCTTCAGCCGCCGCATTGATCCCCGCCGTTATAATGGCGCCAGCCTGCTGGGGTTACAGGGCATCGTGATTAAGAGTCATGGCGGCGCCGACGCCTTGGCGTTCGCCAACGCCATTCAGGTGGCGATGCTGGAAGTCGAGCAGGCGGTGCCCCGGCGCATCGCTACCCATCTGGCCGCCCTTCACGCCGAGAGACACGCGCTTTGAATTACGCCCGAATTGTTGGAACTGGCGGCTATCTGCCGGAAAAAGTCCTGACCAACGCCGATCTCGAACAGCAAATCGAGACCACGGCCCATTGGATCGTCGAACGCACCGGCGTCGAGGAGCGCCACATCGCTGCGCCGGGGGAAACCACCTGCGATCTGGCCGAACAGGCCTCCCGTCGGGCGTTGGCAGCAGCGGGCCTCGAACCGCGTGATATTGACTTGATTATCCTGGGCACCACCACGCCCGATCATGTCTTTCCCAGCGTCGCCACCCAGTTGCAACATCGGCTGGGTTGCCATGGCGGCCCCGCCTTTGATGTGCAGGCAGTGTGCACCGGTTTCGTCTACGCTTTGGATATCGCCCATCGCTTCATCCGCACCGGCGCGGCGCAGCGGGCGCTGGTGGTGGGGGCGGATACCTTCACCCGCATCATTGACTGGACGGATCGCGGCACCTGCATCCTGTTCGGCGACGGCGCCGGCGCGGTGGTGCTGGCAGCGGCGGATGAACCCGGTATCATTGACAGTCGCTTGGGCGCTGATGGCCGTTACAAGGAATTGCTGTGGGTCCCGGCAGGCGTGTCCAGCGGTTATGATCAGACCCGCCAGAACGCCGCTTTTGTGGAAATGCGCGGCAGCGAAGTCTTCAAGGTGGCGGTCACCACCCTCAAGGACATCGCCGAACAGATTTTGACCGCCAATAATATGACGGTCGCTGACGTGGACTGGCTGATCCCGCATCAGGCCAACCGGCGGATTCTGGCCGCCACCGCCAAGCGGCTCGGCCTGCCGGAAGAACGGATGGTGGACTGCGTGCGGATTCACGGCAACACTTCGGCGGCTTCAGTGCCGCTGGCCCTGGATGTAGCGGTGCGCGATGGCCGCATCCAGCGCGGCGATACGCTGCTGCTGGAAGGCTTCGGCGGCGGCTTCACCTGGGGCGCCGTATTGCTGAACTATTGAGTGCGAAGGGGGATTGACGATGACGACGCTGAGCGGCGAAATCGCTCTGGTCACCGGAGCCAGTCGCGGCATCGGCCAGGCCATCGCCCGCGAACTGGGCCGGCGCGACGCAACCGTGATCGGCACCGCGACCACCGACGCGGGCGCGGCGGCAATTACCCAGGATTTGCGCGAGCGCGGCATTCAGGGACGCGGCTTGCGGCTGGACGTAACTGATCCGGCCTCGGTGGACGTGACGTTGAAAGCGGTGACGCAGGAATTCGGTCCGCCGAGTATTCTGGTGAACAATGCCGGCGTCACCCGCGACAATCTGTTGGTGCGGATGAAGGAAGACGAGTGGGCGGCGACTCTCGACACCGACCTGACCTCCGTCTACCGGCTGAGCAAGGCCGTGTTGCGGGGGATGATGAAAGCCCAGCGCGGCCGCATCATCAACATTACTTCAGTGGTCGGCGTCACTGGCAGCGCCGGCCAGGCCAACTACGCAGCGGCCAAAGCGGGCGTTATCGGCTTCACCAAGTCGCTGGCGCGCGAGGTCGGCTCGCGGAATATCACCGTCAATGCAGTCGCGCCGGGATTGATTGATACCGACATGACGCGGGCGTTGCCCGAGGCGCAACGGCAGGCAGTCATCGCGACCATTCCGCTGCAACGGCCCGGCGAACCGCAGGATGTCGCCGCCGCGGTGGCGTTTCTGGCTTCGCCGGACGCGGCCTACATTACCGGCGAAACTCTGCACGTCAACGGTGGGATGTACATGGCCTGAGCGCCCGCTGGAAACTGGAATGAAGGAAATCCGCGCTGGCATGCCGGTGGTCGGCGCGGGGTCGGAAACCACACTGGGGTATGGCGCCGTCACCGGATTTTACCCGCCGTAACACGCGGGTGCGAATTGAAAACAGATAGACAGCACGACGAGGAAGCAAACCATCATGACCGACATCAGCAACATTGAAGCCCGCGTCCGGAAAATCATCATCGACCAGTTGGGGGTAAAGGAGGAGCAGGTGACCAACGAGGCCTCGTTTGTCGAGGACCTGGGCGCCGACTCGCTGGACACCGTCGAACTGGTGATGGCCCTGGAAGAGGAATTCGAACTGGAAATTCCCGATGAGGACGCCGAGAAGATCACTACGGTGCAGCAGGCGATTGACTACATCGCCACGCATCTCGGTTGATGGCGTTCATCCCGCCCGATTCCGAATCCGCTGCGGCCGCCTGCCCGTGGTCGCGGCGTTCTTGGGTCAGCCTGGTACATTGAGGGGAGTTCCGTGGCCAAGCGGCGAGTGGTAGTGACAGGCATGGGCATCGTATCCCCGGTTGGCAACACCGTGGAGACCGCCTGGACCAATATCCTGGCGGGCCGCAGCGGGATCGGGCCGATCACCGCCTTCAACGTGAGCGGTTTTCCGGTACGTATCGGCGGCGCGGTGAAGGATTTTCAGGTCGAACAGTACCTGAATCCCAAGGACGCCAAGAAGATGGATACCTTTATCCATTACGGCATCGGCGCGGCGGTGCAGGCGATCCGGGACGCGGGGCTGGAAATTACCGAGGCGAACGCCGACCGGATCGGAACCTTCATTGGCTCCGGCATCGGCGGCCTGCCGGGTATCGAGGAAGGCCATACGGCATTTCTCAAGGGCGGGCCGCGCAAGCTGACGCCGTTCTTCGTGCCGCGCAGCATCATCAACATGGTGTCGGGCAATCTGTCCGTCCTGTATGGCATCAAGGGGCCGAACCTGGCGGTCGTCACCGCCTGCACCTCCGGCACCCACAGCATTGGTCTGGCGGGCCGACTGATCGTGTATGGCGACGCTGACGTGATGATCGCCGGCGGCGCGGAAATGGCGACGACGCCTACCGGCCTGTGCGGGTTCGCGGCGGCGCGGGCGCTGTCCACCCGCAACGATGAGCCGGAAAAAGCCAGTCGGCCCTGGGATCAGGACCGCGACGGCTTCGTGCTCAGCGACGGCGCCGGGGTGATGGTGCTGGAAGAATACGAACACGCCCGGCGGCGCGGCGCGCGGATTTACGCCGAACTGATCGGGTTCGGCATGAGTGGCGACGCCTACCACATGACTCTGCCGCCGCCGGATGGCGACGGCGCCCGGCGGGCGATGGCCAACGCTCTGCGCGACGCGGAAATCGCGCCCGAGGCGGTGGATTACATCAACGCCCACGGCACCTCCACGCCGGCGGGCGACAAGATCGAAAGCGATGCGGCCAAGGCCGTGTTCGGCGACCACGCCTACCGGCTGGCGATGAGTTCGACCAAATCCATGACCGGCCATTTGCTGGGCGCAGCCGGCGGGGTCGAAGCGATTTTTTCGGTGCTGGCGATCCGCGATCAGGTCGCGCCGCCGACCATTAACCTCGATCATCCAGAGCCGGAGTGTGATCTGAACTACGTGCCGCATACCGCCCAGGAGCGGCGCATCCAGGTTGCCCTGTCGAATTCCTTCGGCTTCGGCGGGACCAACGGCTCGGTGATTTTCCGCACTCTGGATTAAAGCTGGTGTTCCTGTTCGCTCTCCTCGCCTGCAGGCGGGAGAGGGGTTGGGGGTGAGGGGCATGATTTTCCCCCGCTGGCCTCGACGGTTGTTGCTGGCGCTGGCAGCTCTGGCGCTGATCTTGGGGCCGCCTCTGTACCTCGTCTACGCCGATTACCGTGCATTCCTCGACACCCCCCTTGGCGTGCCGGCCAGCGGGCTGACGCTGGAGCTGAAGCCTGGCATGGGCGTAGCCGGTCTCGCCCGGGAATTGCAGCGGCAACCGGGCCTGCTGCGGTCGGGGCCGTATCTGCGAGTCTACGCCCGGTTGAATCGGCTGGCGTCCCGGCTCAAGGCCGGCGAATACGCCCTCGCGCCAAGCATCACGCCGCGCGGCTTGCTTGACCAGATCGTGGCGGGCCGGGTCATCCAGTACTCGCTGACCGTGGTCGAAGGCTGGACCTTCCGGCAGTTGCGGCGGGCCTTGGCCGACCATCCCAAGCTCAAACAGACCCTGCGGGATGCGAGCGATGCCGACATCATGGCGCGGCTGGGCCGACCGGGCGAGCATCCCGAAGGCTGGTTTTTACCGGATACCTACCACTTTCCCAACGGCTTTAGCGATGAGGCGTTCCTGCGACGGGCGCTGGCGGCGATGGATCGCCAGTTGCGCGAGGCCTGGAACCGCCGTTCCCCGGATTCGCCGCTGTCTGTTCCCTACCAGGCGTTGATTCTGGCCTCAATCGTGGAAAAAGAGACCGCGCTGCCGGCGGAACGACCGGAAGTGGCTGGCGTATTCGCGCGGCGACTACGGCGGGGGATGTTGTTGCAAACCGATCCAACCGTGATCTACGGCTTGGGCGAGGCGTTCGATGGCAACCTGCGCCGCGCCGATTTGACCCACGACAATCCCTACAACACTTACACTCATAAGGGCCTGCCGCCGACGCCCATCGCCCTGCCCAGTGCGGGTGCACTGGCCGCTGCTGTCAATCCGGCCCCCGGCGATACACTGTATTTTGTGGCGACGGGTAAAGGCGGCCATGTATTCTCCACCACGCTGGATGAACATAATCGGGCGGTCAGGCGGTATCAGTTGAAGAGAAAATGACATGTCCGGCCAATTTATCACCGTTGAGGGCGGCGAGGGCGCCGGCAAGACCACCCAGCTTGCATTCATGCGTGAGTATCTGGAGCAAACCGGCCACCGGGTGGTCCTGACCCGCGAACCGGGCGGGACTCCGCTGGGCGAGGAGATTCGCGCCCTGCTGCTTGGGCATCGCCACGACGGCATGGCGCTGGCCACCGAGACGCTGCTGATGTTCGCCGCCCGCGCCGAGCATCTGGAGCGGGTCATCCGCCCGGCGCTGGCCGCTGGTCACTGGGTGCTCTGTGACCGGTTCACCGACGCCACTTACGCCTACCAAGGCGGCGGACGCGGTTTGCCGCCGGAACGGATTGCGATCCTGGAGGACTGGGCGCAGGGTGCATTGCGGCCTGATTTGACGCTGGTGTTTGATGTGCCAGTCGCGGTGGGTCTGGAACGGGCCGGCCGGCGCAGTGCGGCGGATCGCTTCGAGCGGGAGGAAACAGCTTTTTTCGAGCGAATCCGTGCGGTTTATCTGGATCGGGTGCAGCGGAATCCCGACCGTTACCGAATCCTGGATGCCAACCGGCCAGTTGAAACCGTGCGGGCCGAAGTGCAAATCCTTCTGGCCGAGTGGCTGGAGCGGTGCTGATGGACGATGAGCGCCTGCCTTGGCATCAGGACCTCTGGCGTCAGCTTCAGCAGCGCCGGGCGGCTGGACGCCTGCCACATGCTCTGCTGCTGGCCGGTCCTGCCGGTTTGGGCAAGGGATTATTCGCCCGCCGGCTGGCGCGAGCGTTGCTGTGCGACCATCCCGCTGCGGACGGCGAAGCGTGCAGCCAGTGCCGAAGTTGCCGCTTGTTCCGGGCCGGCAGTCATCCCGATTACAGCGTCGTGCAGCCTGCCGAGGACGGCAAGATCATCAAGGTGGATCAAATCCGCGCGTTGTGCGCCTTTCTGGGCTATACCGCTCAATACGGCGGTTACAAGATCGCGTTGCTAGAGCCGGCTGATCAGATGAACGCCAATGCCGCCAACAGCCTGTTGAAAACGCTGGAAGAGCCGCCGGGTAACGGGGTGTTGCTGCTGGTCACCGCCCAGCCGGCGCGGTTGCTGGCTACGGTGCGCAGCCGCTGTCAGAAGATCGGGTTCGATCCGCCGGCCCAGGCGGTTGCGGTTCCGTGGCTGAAGGCGCGCGTTGCAGAGAGGTTGGAACCGGTGGTATTACTGGACATCGCCGGCGGCGCGCCGCTCGCCGCGCTGGCCCAGGCCGATGGCGAACGCTGGCGCCGCCGCCGGGAGCTGTTCGAATGCTACGAACAAACCCGGGCCGGGCGGATAAACCCGATTCGGGCCGCGGAACGCTGGATACAGGGCGATTTGAGCGAGAATCTGCGCTGGCTCATCGGGTGGCATACCGATGTGATTCGGCTTAAGATGAGTGTCAATCCCCCGTGTCTGGGCAACTCCGACCTGTGTTCCGCACTGCGACGCTGGGCTGATCAGCAGACGCCGCGCGCCCTGTTCGACCGCCTGGATGCGGCGATTCGGCTGCATGTGCTGTGCGCCACAACCCAGGCCAATGCGTCCTTGCTGCTGGAAGCGTTTCTCAGTGATTCGCTACACTAATTCCTGATTCGTTATTGTTAAAGGTTGAACACCATATGGCGGTGGCTCCACGACAAGGCGTCATTTCCCTGGCCATCAGGGACAAGTCGATGTTACATTCAAATTACATGCCATTCATCAAAGGCGGCGGTATCTTCATTCCCACTGAAAAGACTTTTGAACTGGGTGATGAAGTGTTTTTGTTGCTCACGCTTTTGGATGATCCAGAACGGTTCGCCATTACGGGCAAAGTGATTTGGATCAACTACCGAACGACCCCGGGCGGCCGACAGATGGGTGTTGGCATTCAGTTTGGCGGTGCGGAAGGCGCCAACCTCCAGAAAAAGATCGAAGCGCAACTGGCGGGTTATGCCCGGACTGACCAGCCGACCAACACCATGTGAGTGTGGGTGAACCATGCTGGCCGATTCTCATTGCCATCTGGACCGAATCAATCTGGCGCCGTTCGGCGGCGGTTTGGCGGGAGTGCTGGATGCGGCGGCCGCCAACGGCGTGACGCGCCTGCTGAGCGTGGCGGTGGATCTGGAAAGTTGGCCGGCCCTGGCCCGGATGACCGAGCCGTATCCCCACATCGCGTTGTCGGTGGGAGTGCATCCCAGCGAGGATGGTGGCCGCGCGCCGACGGTGAAAGAACTGGTGGCGCTGGGGCGTGCGTCGCGGGTCGTCGCGATTGGCGAGACCGGGCTGGATTACTACTACGGGGCTGATAGCGCCAGCCGCCAGCAGGACTGGTTCCGCATCCACATCGCCGCCGCTCGTGAACTGGGCAAGCCGCTGATCGTCCACAACCGCGATGCCCGCGCGGATACCTTGCGGATTTTGGCAGAGGAGCGAGCCGCTGAGGTGGGCGGGGTGTTGCATTGCTTCACCGAGGACTGGGCGATGGCGGAACGGGCGCTGGAACTGAATTTCCACATCTCGTTTTCCGGAATCGTAACCTTCAAGAACGCCAAACCCATTCAGGACGCGGCGCAGCGCGTGCCTGCCAACCGGTTGCTGGTGGAAACGGATTCGCCTTATCTGGCGCCGGTCCCGCACCGGGGCAAGCCCAATCATCCGGCCTGGGTGCGGCATGTCGCCGATTTCGTGGCCCGATTACGCGGCGAGACGCTGGAACAGGTCGCGGCGGTTACGACCGCCAATTATCTACGGCTGTTCGGCTGGCCCGCGGAGGCAGTGTGAATCACACGGACCTGCGTGACCGGATTCGCCGCTGCCTGCATTCCACCCACCAGGTGGAAATCCTCACCGGCGATCACGCGGTGGCCGGGATGGAGCGCGAGGAGCGGCCTCTGACCCCGGCAGCGGTACTGGTGCCACTGGTCGAGCGGGCTGAAGGTTATACCGTGTTATTGACCCAGCGTACCGCTCATCTGGAGCATCATGCGGGCCAGATCAGCTTTCCCGGTGGACGGGCTGAAGAAGAAGATGCAGGTCCGGTCGAAACGGCGCTGCGCGAGGCGGAAGAAGAAATTGGCCTGCGTCGCCGGCATGTGGTGGAAATTGCCGGCTTTCTCGATCTGTATCAGACCATCACCGGGTTTGTGGTAACACCGGTGGTGGGTTTCGTGACCCCACCGTTCGAACTCACGCTGGACGAGTTCGAAGTCGCCGAAGCGTTCGAGGTGCCGCTGGAATTCATTCTCGATCCGCGCCATCACGAGCAGCGCAGCGTGTTCTACAAGGGCCAGCCACGCCGTTATTACCTCATTCCCTACAAAAACCGGTTCATCTGGGGCGCGACAGCCGCCATGCTGGTCAACTTCGCCCGGCGGCTAACAGGCAACTCCCTGTCGCCCTGAATCCGGCGCGTCGCTGGTCGCCCCCCGGTGGTGGACGAACTGCCGCAGCAGAAATTCCTCATCGCGCGGCGTCAGATCGAACCGCAGGCTGGCCTGTTCAACGGTCTGCAACGTGCAATAACCCTTCTGTTCGGCAAGCCACTGGAATGCATGGCGCAGCGCCTCACCTTCAGGAATGAGCGTGAGCATGATGTAGTCCCCCTACTCCGATTGCTATCACTATAGATCACCATTTGTCGCTGCCGTTGCGCCAACCGCTGCATTCCCTCTTCGGGTTGGTCCGCATCGGCTGAAAGGGGACGCCGAAAAGGAAATCTCCGCACAGGATGCTCTACCTGGGATCTTGCCGTTCGTGCGTAACCTGCCGTGAGGATCAAAAAACCGGATGCTTACTGAGGTTGTTTTCTAAAAACCTGATTTTTGGTTTGGGCACAGTCATAAAAACCGTCATAATTAAGAAGGATAAATATCAGGCTGGTCAGCCGCCGCGCGGAGGACTGGAACCGGTGCTGAAATGCTAGCCGCTACAGATCCCCGCAGGGCAGCAGATTATGCCGCTGCAGTCGCAAACAACGATAAGCGCATGAATCAATCCGATATAAAACACAACGAGGGGATTGGGTATGTCGAAAAAGTCGCTGGTGGATTCTGGCAAGCAGGACCAACCCGAACCATCCGAAAAACCGGTGGTTGCAGGCGCTCCGAAGGCGGCAGTCGCCGAGCCGGCCGCCCCGCCGAAGTCAAAGACTGAACCAGGGGGCGTGGATGGCCGCAAGCGAGTAATCATCGAAGGCGTCACGCCTGAAATTGATGACGGCCGCTTCCCGATCAAGCGCACGGTGGGCGAGACCGTGGTGGTCGAGGCCGACGTGTTTACCGACGGGCACGACTCGCTGTCCTGCGTCCTGCAATATCGCAAAGCAGGTGACGACGCTTGGCAGGAAATCCCGATGCGCTTCCTGGTCAATGATCGCTGGCGCGGCGAGTTCCCGGTGCTGGAACTGGGCCGCTACGAATACACCGTGATGGCCTGGGTGGACGCCTTCAAATCCTGGCGCCACGATCTGGGCCGCTGGGTGCAGGCCGAGGACATCGCGCTGTCCTTGCGGGTGGGCGCGGAACTGGCCAAAAAAGCCAGCCAGCGCGCGACCGGGGCAGACGCCCGGTGGCTGGCCCAGCGCGCCAGCGAACTGGCAGGACCGCAGGATCTGCAATACCGCCGGCAACTGGGACTGGACGAGGAATTCGCCCAACTCATGCAACGCAACGCCGACCGCGCACTGGCGTTGCCCTACGGCAAGGTCCTGGGCGTGGTGGCGGAGGATGAACGCGCCCGGTTCAGCACCTGGTACGAGATGTTCCCGCGCTCGTGCAGCCCGGTCCCGGGCAAACACGGCACGTTCAAGGACTGCGAGGCCTGGCTGCCGCGCATCGCCGCCATGGGTTTTGACGTGCTGTATTTCCCGCCGATTCATCCGGTCGGCCGGGTCAACCGCAAGGGCAAGAACAATACCCTGACGCCCGGCCCCGACGACTTCGGCAGCCCGTGGGCCATCGGCGCGGCGGAGGGCGGTCACAAGGCCATCCTGCCGGAACTGGGTACGCTGGAGGATTTCCGCCAACTGGTGCAAAAAGCCAGGGAACACGGCATTGATATCGCCATGGACATCGCCCTGCAATGTGCGCCGGATCATCCCTACGTCAAGCAGCATCCCGACTGGTTCCGCTGGCGGCCGGACGGCACGGTGCAATACGCCGAGAACCCGCCGAAGAAGTATCAGGACATCTACCCGTTCAATTTCGAGACTGACGACTGGCGGGCGCTGTGGGACGAGATCAAGAGCATCTTCGAGTTCTGGATCCAGCAGGGCGTGCGCATCTTCCGGGTGGACAACCCGCACACCAAGCCGTTCGCCATGTGGGAATGGCTGATCGGCGAGATCAAGAAGACCACGCCGAACGCCATTTTCCTGGCCGAAGCCTTCACCCGGCCCAAGGTGATGCACCGGCTGGCCAAGCTCGGTTATACCCAGTCCTACACCTATTACGCCTGGCGCAACGCCAAATGGGAACTGGCGGAATACCTCACCGAGCTTTGTCAGGGGCCGGGCTATGACTATTTCCGGCCCAATTTCTGGCCCAACACCCCGGATATTCTGACCGAGGCGCTGCAATTCGGCGGTCGGCCCATGTTCATGTCCCGGCTGGTGATGGCGGCGACCATGACCGCCAATTACGGCATCTACGGCCCGGCCTATGAAATGATGGAGCACGTCGCGGTCAAGCACGGCAGCGAGGAATACCTCGATTCCGAGAAATACCAGTTGCGTTATCGCAGCTTCCAGGATTTGGACGGGCCCAACAGCCTGCACGACTTTATCACCCTGGTGAACCGCATCCGCAAGCGCAATCCGGCTTTGCAGTCAAACGCCAATCTGTGCATTCATGGCATCGAGAACGAGCAGATCATCTGCTACAGCAAAGCGACCACCAATGGCGCCAACGTGATTCTAGTGGTGGTGAATCTGGATCCCAATTACACCCAGGCCGGCATGACCCAGTTGGATCTGGCGGCGCTGGGCGTAGACCCCCATCAGCCATTCCAGGTTCATGATCTGTTGACCGGCGCTCACTACCTGTGGAACGGGCCGCGCAACTACGTGGAACTGAACCCGCACCGGATGCCGGCGCACATCTTCCGCATCCGCCATCACCTGCACACCGAGCGGGATTTCGATACCTTTGACGGGTGAGGTCGCGTTACGAACTGAATCACTACCCCGGCGGGGTCATCATCCCGCTGGGAGATGGTGCGAATTGTCATCACTACCAACGAAGGATGTGCCGCGATGAAACAACCGAAAATTCTGGCGTTCGTAATGGCGGGTGGAGAAGGGTCGCGCCTGAGTCCCCTGACCGCGCAAAATTCCAAACCTTCGCTGCCGTTTGGCAGCCGCTATCGGATCGTGGACTTTGTGTTGAGCAATCTGCTCAACTCCGCGATTCAGTCCATCTATCTGCTGGTGCAGTACAAATCCCAGTCGCTGATCGAGCATGTGCGCAAGGCCTGGGTGGTGTCGCCGATGCGCAACGAGGAGTTCGTAACCGTGGTGCCGCCGCAGATGATGCGTGGCGGCGACTGGTTCATGGGCACCGCCGACGCGGTGTACCAGAATCTGAACCTGATTCAGTTGCACGATCCGGACCTGGTGCTGGTATTCGGCGCCGATCACGTCTACCGGATGGATCTCCAGCAAATGGTGGATTTTCACCGCGAGCGGGAAGCGGATGTCTCGGTGGCGGCGTTGCCGGTGCCCCTGGCGGACGCCACAGGGTTTGGTGTAATCGCCGCCGACAGCGATGGCCGGGTGCGCGAGTTCCAGGAAAAGCCCGCCAATCCGGCGCCGATGCCGGGTGATCCCACCCGCGCCTATGCCTCGATGGGGAATTATCTGTTTAACGCCAAAGTGCTGGTGGATGCGCTCAAGGCGGCCAACCAGCGGGGCGAGCATGACTTTGGCCAGAACGTGCTGCCACACTTGAAAGAAACCCATCGCCTGTTCGCCTACAACTTTGCCAGCAACAAGGTGCCAGGGACCAAGTCCTACGAGGAGCCGGCCTACTGGCGCGATGTCGGGACGCTGGACGCTTATTTCAGCGCCCATCAGGATCTGCTGGCGTGGCCGCCGCGCTTCGATGTGTTCAACCCGCAGTGGCGGATCTTTTCCAGTAACTATCAGGGGCCGGTGGCCCGCATGATCAACGCGCGGCTGGAGAACAGCGTGGTCGCCGCCGGTTCGCTGGTGCAGGGGGCTTCCATCCGCAACTCTATCATTCGCCGCGAAGTCCTGATCGAGGACGATGTGGAGATCGAGGATTGCATCATTCAGGACTATGTCCATATCAAGCGCGGCGCCCGGCTGCGGCAGGTGATTGTCGGCAATTACAACGTCATCGAGGCGGGTGCGCGCATCGGTTACGACCCTGAACTCGACCGGCGCCGTTATAGCGTCACCGCGGGCGGCATCACGGTCGTGGGGCCGGGCGAAGTGACGACGACTTTGCGGTCGTTTAGCGAGTGAGCCGGCGCTGAGGAGTTCCCCCGTCCCACCCTGGCGGCGGGGGAACAGTTCTCTACAACAATCAAAAGGGCAACTCGGCGACGCTGAAGTGAAACAGGCCAGCGCGCGGTGCTGGGTGGATGTGGTGAATCGGGACGGGCGCTCCGGTCAAAGAGTGGACAACTCGTGGACAACGGACCAAAAGAAAGGGGTCAGGCTTGCGCCTGACCCCTGGTTTTATCTGGTGGGCCGTGTAGGACTCGAACCTACAACCAATTGATTAAGAGTCAACTGCTCTACCAAATTGAGCTAACGGCCCAAAAACGGATGCGAATAGAACCAAAAATCGTTCCGAAAAGCAAGCCTTGATTTGGGGTGGACGATGGGACTCGAACCCACGACGACCGGATCCACAATCCGGGGCTCTACCAACTGAGCTACGTCCACCATAAACAACTTCACATCAACCAGCCGGGAATCTGGCGCGCCCGGCAGGACTCGAACCTGCTACCCTCAGCTTAGAAGGCTGATGCTCTATCCACATGAGCTACGGGCGCGGTGTCATGAACCCAGAAGCCGCCTTGCCCGCGCCATGGTCGGGGTAGAGGGATTTGAACCCACGACCCCCTGCTCCCAAAGCAGGTGCGCTACCAGACTGCGCTATACCCCGTTTGCGAATGAATCGCTGCTGGCATCCCGCAATTCCATGCGGAATTGAGAATTGTATTTTTGAACGTAATCACCGTCAAGTCCGTTTTTTCAATCCCGCCGCCAGGTAGTGCCCTTGGGCGTATCCTCCAGCACGACCCCCCCCTCCTGCAACAAGTTGCGAATCCGATCTGCTTCCGCCCACTGCTTGGCCTTGCGGGCGGTGGCGCGCTCGGCGATCAGGGCTTCGATCTGCTCGGCGGTCAGCGCTGACGCTCCTTCACCACCCTCCCCACTGCCCCGCAAAAATGTTTCCGGATTGGTCTGTAACAGACCGAGCAGTTCACCCAGTTGCCGCAAGCTGGCCCCCAACCGCGCCGCCGCCGCTTCATCCTCGGTTCGCAGGCGATTAATCTCGCGCGCCAGATCAAACAGCACCGCCAAGGCTTCGGGCGTGTTGAAATCGTCGTCCATCGCCTGGGCGAATCGCTCGCGCCAACTCTCCTCGATGGGCGCTGCCCCCCTCGGTAACCCGCGCAGCGCCGTGTACAACCGGGTCAACGAGGATTTGGCGTGCTCCAGGTTTTCATCCGCGTAGTTCAGCGGCCCCCGGTAGTGGCTGGTCAGGATGAACAGCCGCACGACTTCCGGCGCGTAGCGTTGCAGCACTTCACGCACAGTAAAGAAGTTGCCCAGCGACTTGGACATCTTCTCTTCGTTCACCTGGACGAAGCCGTTGTGCATCCAGAGATTCACGCAACGCTGACCGCTGGCGGCTTCCGATTGGGCAATCTCGTTTTCGTGGTGAGGAAACTTCAGGTCCATGCCGCCGCCGTGGATGTCAAAGTGCTCGCCCAGGCAGCGAGTGGACATCGCCGAGCATTCGATATGCCAGCCGGGCCGGCCCGCGCCCCACGGCGACGGCCAACTCGGCTCGCCGGGCTTGGCGGCCTTCCACAGGACGAAATCCAGCGGATCGGCCTTGGCTTCTTCGACCTCGACCCGCGCACCCGCCCGCAGATCGTCCAGCTTCTTGTTGGCCAGTTGGCCGTAACGGTCGAAACGGCTCACGTCGTAATACACGTCGCCGCTGCCGCCCACGTAGGCATAGCCCTTGTCCAGCAGGGTCTGGATCAGGGCGATCATGTCCGCCATCGCTTCGGTAGCGCGCGGCTCGTGAGTCGGCGGCAAAATATCCAGCGCGGCCAGATCCTCATTCATGGCCTGAATGAAGCGCGCGGTGAGTTCCCGGAAATCCTCACCCTTCTCCTGGGCGCGGCGGATGATCTTGTCGTCAATGTCGGTGATATTGCGCACGTAGGTCACGGTGTAACCCTGGGCGCGCAGCCAGCGCAACACCGTGTCGAACACCACCATGACCCGTGCGTGGCCGACATGGCAGTAGTCGTAAACCGTCATGCCGCAGACGTACATCTTCACCGTGCCCGGTTCAATGGGCTGGAATTGTTCTTTCTGGCGGGTCAAGCTGTTAAAAATCCGCAACATACACGTTTTCTCAGGGCAATGGGCAGGCCGCGATGTAGAGTGGAGAGGCAACGCTAGCTGACTTGAATGCAGGCTTGCAGGCGGCGGCGGACCCGTTCGGGAGCCATCAGATCAAGCACCCGGGCCAGCTCCGGGCCGTGGGTTTCGCCGGTCAGCGCGGCCCGCAGCGGCATGAACAGGTGCTTGCCCTTCAAGCCGGTGCGCCGCTTCAAATCCTCGACCAGCCGCGGATAGGCGGCGCCGTGTTGGGCGTAAGCGGCCAAGGCGTGGGTGAAAAATGCCGATCCGGCCGCCACAATCACCGCCCGACTCTCCGCGCTCAGAGTCAAGTCTGCGTTGAACAGGCGTTCCGCCCAAAATGCGGCGTCGGCGGGAAAGCGGATATTGGGCCGAACCGTGGCGATAAAATCGTCCCGGCTATCGGGCGCTACGTACTGAGGAACCGTGGTTCCCATCCAGAGCCACAGCCGATCCGGGTCCATACGCCGCACCGCCTCGCTTTGCCAGTGCAGTAACTGCGCTGCATCGTAGCGAGCCGAAGCGCGACCCAGATGCTCCAGCGCGAACCCGGCGGCCAGTTCCGCCGGCTCCAGCCATTCGTCCCGGTCGTAGACATGGCCGAGTCGCGCCAGATAATTCAGCAGCGCCTCCGGCAAATAACCAGCGGCTCGCAACTCGCGCAGGCTCAGATCGCCCTCGCGCTTGGACAGTGGTCCGCCATCAGCCCCGATGATCAGCGCCAGATGGCCATATTCCGGCGCGGGCAGTTCCAGCGCCTCCAGCAACAGCAACTGGCGCGGGGTGTTCGCCAGATGGTCTTCGCCGCGCAGCACGTGGGTAATCCCCATCAGCGCATCGTCTACAGCGTTGGCGAAAAAGAACTGCGGCGTGCCGTCCGCCCGGCGGATGACGAAATCGCCGATGTCGTCGCTGGCAAAGCGTTGCAGGCCGCGCACCCGGTCGGTAAATTCCACCGTTCGCCCTGCGGGCACCCGGAAGCGCAGGGTCGGCTGCAAGCCCCGCTCCAGTCGCGCGCACCGTTCAGCCTCGCTCAACCGGGCGCACGTGCCGGCATAGCGCGGTGGCCGGCCAGCCGATAACTGCGCCTTGCGGCTCAACGCCAGTTCCGCCGGCGTGCAGAAACAAGGATAGGCTTGTCCCGTCGTTTCCAGCCGCTGGTAATAGTCGGCATAGATCGCGGCCCGTTCCGACTGGGCGTAAGGACCCCGCGCACCGCCGACCTCCGGCCCTTCCTGCCAGTCCAGGCCCAGCCAGTGCAAGTCTTCCAGCAGCGCCGCGACGTATTCGGGACGGCTGCGCTCCCGGTCGGTATCCTCGATCCGCAGCAGAAACTGGCCGCCCCTGCGCCGGGCCAGGAAGGTGTTGAACAATGCAGTGCGGACGTTGCCCAGGTGCAAATAGCCGGTAGGGCTGGGTGCGAAGCGCGTTTTGACGATTTCAGTGGTCATAGGCAGGGCATGGTAACGGAAAGCATTCGCGCCCGCCAAATCTGGCGGCGCGCGTTGCTGCTGGTTATCATGCTTTCGTCATTTCATCACCAAGCGACTCCCTATGATGCGTAAAACAACCTTGTTACTTGCTGCAACCCTTTTGGGTTGGGCCAGCGCCAATGCCCTGGCCGGAACTCAGGTTCGGCTGGACACCAGCCTCGGCCCGATCACCCTGGAACTGGCCGACGACAAAGCGCCCAAGACCGTCGAAAACTTCCTCGTCTACGCGCGGGAAGGGTTCTACAACGGCACGATCTTTCACCGGGTCATTGACGGCTTCATGATCCAGGGCGGCGGCTTTACGACCGACTTCCAGCAAAAGCCGACCCGTGCGCCGGTCAAGAACGAAGCCGACAACGGCCTGAAAAACCTGCGCGGCACGATTGCCATGGCCCGCACCGGCGATCCCCAGTCCGCCACTGCCCAGTTCTTCATCAACGTCAAGGACAATCCGGCGCTGGATTATCGGGCGCCCGACCCCCAGGGTTGGGGTTATGCGGTATTTGGCCAGGTCATCGGCGGCATGGAAGTCGTGGACAAAATCCGCCAGACCCCCACCGGCGCTGGCGGGCCGGGCAACCGATTCCGCGACGTGCCCACCACACCGGTGATCATTCAGTCCGTCGCCGTATTGCCTGCCGCTGCTCCTGCCTCGCCGGCTCCCGCCACCGAAAAGAAATCTGCACCATGATCAAACTGCACACCACCCTCGGCGTCATCACGCTCGAACTCGACCACGCCCGTGCGCCGGCCACCGCCGCCAATTTCCTGCAATATGCCCGGGACGGTTTCTACGAAGGCACTCTGTTCCACCGGGTGATCCCCAATTTCATGATCCAGGGCGGTGGCCTCAACCCGGACATGAATCAGAAACCAGGCCGCTCGCCCGTTCGTAACGAAGCCGATAATGGCCTGAAAAACCGAACGGGAACCGTGGCCATGGCGCGCACGGCCGACCCCCACTCTGCCACTTCGCAATTCTTCATCAACCTGAAGGACAACGATTTTCTCGATCATCGCGGCCCGACCAGCCAGGGTTGGGGCTACTGCGTGTTCGGCCAGGTCGCAGACGGCATGGACGTAGTCACAGCCATCGCCAAATGCGCGACGACTTCCCGGCGTGGCCATCAGGACGTACCGGTTGAGAACGTCGTCATTGAGAAAACCGAAGTGATCGACGAATAGCCTCATGGTCACGTTGTTCATCTCCGATTTGCATCTGGAACCGACGCGGCCTGCGATCACCGCCCTGTTTCTGGATTTCCTGGAACGGCGGGCGCAGCAGGCCCAGGCGTTGTACATCCTGGGCGATCTGTTCGAGGCGTGGATCGGCGATGACGACGACGCGGAACCTGGCCGAACGGTTGCGGCGGCCTTGCGCAAGCTGACCGACCAGGAGGTTCCCACGTACTTTCTGCACGGCAATCGCGACTTCCTGCTCGGCGAACGGTTCGCCGCCGCCACCGGGATTCAGTTGCTGCCGGAAAACGTGGTGATTAACCTGGCGGGCGAGCGGGTGCTGCTGCTGCATGGCGACACTCTGTGCACCGACGATGTCGAATATCAGGCGTTTCGCGCCCAGGTCCGCGATCCCGCCTGGCGGGCGCGCACCCTGGCCCTGCCACTGGCGCAACGACGGGCGCTGGCCGGTCAGTTACGGGAAACCAGCCGGCAGGCTGCCCAACAGAAAGCCGCCGACATCATGGACGTTCACCCATCCGCCGTGGATCAGGCGCTGCGTGCGCATGGCGTTCGCTGCCTGATCCACGGCCATACCCATCGCCCAGCCATCCATCGCTGGACGCTTGATGGCCAACCGGCACAGCGGGCGGTGCTGGGCGACTGGTATGATCAGGGTAGTGTTCTGGTTTGCGACGCCTTGGGCTGGCGGCTGGAACCTTTCCCGTCGCCCGGCGCGTGAGGCCATGATCCTGCTCTGCTCTTCCCGGCGTCACTCATGTTGCCTCGATCCGCCGGGTACATTCGCCGCCCTGATGGACGTGTACGAGCGCAACTACATCCAGATCCGCCGATTGTTGCCGGTCATGCCGCCAGCCGGTGCAGGGTGCGTATCACAGATAGCCGGCGGCCTGGATTTGCATTTGTACATCATCGAGCGCTGCCGCTATACCAGCGAACTGATCCTGACGTACCAATTCGGTCAGAACGACAGTGCGCTCATCGCCGAGCCTAACCTGCGAATTCGGGTCTATCACGATGCCCGCCAGGCTGAAGCCGCCGCCGCGCATTTGCGTCACTATCCCGCTTTCGCCGTTAATACCCTCGCCAACCACTGGGCTGATAGCGCTTCGCTGCTCACTCGTTGGCGGATCAACCGTTTTCTTTACAAATGGCTCGGCTACTGCCTGCGCCAGGGCCATGGTTTCGCAACCCGCACCGACCGTCCGGCTTAAAGCCTCCGTGGAGAACTCAGGAAAAATTTTGGGTTTATCCCCCTGATTAGTTGACTAAGTTAATCAGTTAATATAGTTTCCTTACGCAATAGTCAGGAATTGACTGCCCAAAAACTCCACCTGCGAGGGTAATACCATGAGACTGTCCACCAAGGGCCGCTATGCGGTAACCGCCATGATGCACCTTGCCATTCACGACCGTTATGGTCCTGTGACGTTGGCCGAAATCTCCCAGTGCCAGGGCATTTCGCTGTCCTATCTGGAGCAACTGTTTGCCAAGTTGCGCAAGCGCGCCCTGGTCGAAGGCGTTCGTGGACCCGGCGGCGGCTATCGGTTGTCGCGCTCGCCGGATCAGGTCACGGTCGCCGACATCATCAGCGCCGTGGATGAACGGCTGGACGCCACCCGCTGCTGCGGCAACGAAAATTGCCAGGGCGGTCGGCGCTGTCTGACCCACGAGTTGTGGACCGATCTCAGCCGCCAGATTTTCACCTTCCTGGAAGGCATCACCCTGGCGCAGTTCGTTGAACGCCCGGCGGTCTGCGAGGTAGTGCACCGCCAGAACAACCGGCGGCGCGACCGTTCCTCCGAACGCTTCATTGCCCCTGCTTTGATGTAGGCGTTCGGCTTGTTTCCGCCCTGCCGTGATGGAATGGCCCATCTATCTGGATTACGCGGCGACCACGCCGGTAGACCCGCGGGTCGTCGCGATCCTGAATCAGCATCTCGGCCGGCACGGCATTTTCGGTAATCCCTCCTCAAACACCCATACCTTGGGAGCGACGGCCGCCAAGGCTGTTGAAACCGCTCGCGCACACGTCGCCGCCTTGCTCAACGCCGATCCGCGCGAAATCATCTGGACTTCCGGCGCTACTGAAGCCAACAACCTCGCGCTGCTTGGCGTCCTGCGCGCTGACGCCCGCAAAGGCCGGCATCTGATCACCAGCCAAACCGAGCACAAAGCGGTGCTCGATGTGTGTCGCCGGCTGGAGCGGGAAGGGTGCGCGGTCACCTATCTCGCCCCAGCGTCGGATGGGCTGATTGCGCCGGAGCAGGTCGAGGCGGCGCTGCGCCCCGACACCGTGCTGGCGTCACTGATGCACGTCAACAACGAAACCGGCGTAGTCCA
>Ga0209507_1000724_pt1 | contig 32031 bp, 17 predicted proteins | sample AD_UKC028_MetaG_FD_184414 | JGI IMG/M metagenome (GOLD analysis project Ga0209507, IMG submission 184414) | Active sludge microbial communities of municipal wastewater-treating anaerobic digesters from USA - AD_UKC028_MetaG (SPAdes) (version 2) | ecosystem: Engineered > Bioreactor > Anaerobic >...
ACCTCGTAAATCTCCTTGCGCCTGTGAACCCAAGCTGGAAAACAAAGTCAACCAGGGCCATTCTGCGGTTGTCTGAAAAGGTGTTGAACTGCGGGAAGATGACCTGACAATCTGCTACTGCGTGGCGTATGTCCGTGTTCAGAAGCCTGTCAATCATCTCGTTGTCAATATAGCCGTACTCCGCAAGGTGTCTTTTGATGTCAATTGGAAGCGGGTTAGCGTCAATATTATGCCCTACTCCGATAGTGAGTTTACCTGCGGGACACCTATAGGGCTTTTTCCGTCTGCCTTCGTGTTTCTCAATAAATTCGTACAGTGTCATTTTATCGCCTTTAGAATCAGGTCAATCGTGGACTCGCCCAACTTAGTCAGCAGAATCACCATGATAATTCCTATCGCCGCAAACATTGGCTTGATCTTGATTCTGTCAATGGCTGATTCCTTATCCTGACTGTTTAACTGCTTTTTAATCGTTTCAATAGCGTCCCGAAATTCAGATTGCCCATCAACGAGCGTGGTCATCATTCCCTTAATTTCTCCAACATCTTGCATTAATTTACTGTGATCTGGGCAATGCTCTATCATTTCTCGTTAATCCCCCTATATGGTATTTACGGTATTCTCTGGAACACAACACCACCGCTTATATTTTTGACCGCATCGGCTACTTCCGGCGTGATGACAAATTCGGTAATTGCTAAAGGCGTTGAAGCGTTGCTTGCTGCATCCGTAACCGTGATCGTGCAATTTGAGTACGTGCCTATGCCTAGATTCCAAGCCGTTGTATTATTGCCCACAATAGCGGTTGACAAAGAGCCATTGCCGCAAGTGCCCCCGTAAGTGATTGTCCCGGCTTCATCGCTTGAGAACACATATTGCGGAGCCTGATTGCTTGAAGGTGTTGTAACAGGCGTGACCTCTGCAAGTGTCGGGGCGGTTGAATCGGCTGAACCGCCAACATCATACGCTCCAATGTCAAAGGGTGCTGTGCGTGAAACACCTGCCCTGTCTGTGTCAAACGGGGAAGCCAAAGTAGTGCCTTTGCCTATGATGTGGTCAATGGCAGTTTGATCTGCCGCCGCAATAGAGTAAACCCCTCCGGCGTAATTAGTGAAGATAGTCGAGGGTGCAGAGTCGTCCCTCTGGTCGTTATCTTCGTCTGTAATTGTACCCGTACAGGTTAAAAAGGCGTTGTAATCGTGAACAATACCACCAGATGTATAAGTAGCGTTGTCGGTGCGTGGTGAAATACAATTATAAAACAGATTATTATAAGCATAACTCTTTTTTGTAGCGGCATCTGATAGGTTCTGAACACTAATGGCGGAAGAAAATCTAATCCCGACGAAAGTATTGTGGTGAAAGTATGACGATACAATAACGTCGGTTTTCCCAGAATCGTTTGACCCAAGTCCGGTAACTAGGGGAACATATACCTCATTGCCAGATGCCCCATTAGCAACCGATACATTAGCCGTGAATGATAACGTCCCAGATTGGCCATAAGGAGTTGTTGATGTGTTTACTTCATCAGCCGTCGCCCCGTTGCAGGTGTAATTAACACCATTGACCGCAAGGGATGATGACAATGCGTTGTACGATTGAAACCCGTTAATATTATCCACATGGATTGACGTACCTGGTTCAGTTAGTGAAGTTGTGATGGTAGTTCTTCCCTGTTGCCCGACAAGGATGTTATTATATACTTTAGCGTTAGTGCTTGATCCGGTTGTGGCATGACCCCCCAATCCAGCGGTCATGCTACGCATTAATATATTGTTGTATAATAATACATTAGTCGTTCCGTCGATAATGATCTGTTCGCCGTGTGCGCCTGTACCTCCCGTATTCGACTCAAGATAATTGTCGTGGATTGAATAGTTAGACCCCTTATAAACCCCAATCTGAACCGTGTACCCACGGACATAGTTATTCGCTATCTCTATTGCGGTAGCATTTGTGGATTTACTTGCAATACCTATGTTCCGACAGGTGTAAGGGGTTGCGTTTAAGCACGTTACATATCCAGCCCCTATAAGTGCAACCCTCGTAATCTTGACGTTGCTTATAGTGAGGTTTGTAACTGCTAGGTCAGGGGCGGTAATACCTTGTGTATCTCCGCCAGAGTAGGTATTAATATCAGCGGGGGCTTTTACTACAAACCCATAACTAGCGTCATCGCTCGCCGCCCCCATTAATACCCCACCATCAACCGTTACATAGGACGTTTGGATACGCAGGGCAGTAGCGTGAGTAACCGAATTGCTTCTCGTTATCCATTGGAATACTGCCTGCCCATCACCATAACTATTGTCCCATCCTGTAGCTGTCCCGTGGTCAGTTGCAGTTGCTTTTTTAATATAAATCCTGTCGTCGCCATCCACGGCTGCATCAATGGTAGCCCCTAAATACGTTCCGTCTGCGACGTAGATATACACATCATCATTTGCGGTACGGCTGACTTTCGCCTCACAATCTGACAGTTCGTCACAGGCGTTTGTCCAATCAGCACCAGAACCAGTGCCACCAGCCCCCTTGCGGACACAAAGTATTTGATCTGCCGCCATCGCCACGGATGGAGATAAAAGCACACATAGGATGATTGTTAAAAACAGTAGTTTTCTTAAAAGCCCCATGATCCCCCTCCACTACCGCTACTGACATCAGAGTTTGTCACGTTTGTAATCCCCGTGTTTGTTCCAGAACCGAACCAGTTGTATATTGATGCGCCCGTTCCGGTGACAGTCACGTTCGTAAATGTGACCCCCGCAATTTTGCTATTCGCTGCCGTCCCATTATAAATTAAATTCGTCGCCGTCCCCGTGCTTGAAGCAATGGTTAGCGCACCAAAATAATTACTCCCTAACGCAATCGCAGTGCTAATGGTTAAGTCCTGCCCTGTAACCAGCGTAATATTATATGCCGATGTTAATGTACCACATGATATGTCATATGCCCCTGCCATTGTTGTGATAGCGGCATACTTTATTGTGCCAGTTACAACTAAATCACTACCAAGCGTTACCGTTCCAGATGGAGCCATAAACATAATATTCGGTAAGGCTATGCTGTTGCACGTTATTGTATTTGATCCATTGTTTAAAATATATCCCGTTGTGCCTGTTACATTTGACCCTGATCCGGCAAGGGTGATATTTCCGGTTACTGTGATACTGTAACCTCCCATTGCCAGAACACCTGTTGTGTTGCCCGTCATGTCAATAACGGCACAGGCGTTGCTTTCCGCAAGCGTTACCGTCACACCAGCAGAACCAGCGTCAAAGATCACTGTGTCACCAGCAACAGGGTATCCGCTGTTTTCTGCCCATGTAGCGGCAGTCCGCCATCCTCCTGATTGAGCCGCATGAAAGGTTGCTCCAAAACAAGGCGTGGCAAAGATCAACAATAATATAAGCGATAGAAATAGTTTTTTCATTTTGCTACCTCCTCACAACATGAAGGGTAACTTGCGCCCATGTTATTGTCGTGCAGGAATCCACATTAAAAGCAAGAATTGTCCCGCCAGTTAATGCCTCACCTCCCCAATCAGCAACATCTAAATCCTGTGCCTTTGTTGCCGATGCGGAAATCTCTGGTTCGTGTCCCGCTGTTATAGTGTCATCATTCGTCGGGGGATAGTTTGCATAAGTGTCATTCCATATATCAACTTTAATGGCTCCACTTTTGTCTGCAAGAATTGTCCAACCTGTGATGGTGCAATCCCACGGAACGTAGATATAAACTTTTTTATCGTCTGCAATTTCAGAACCACCACCATCAAATGTCGCTACAAGCCTGTCTGTCATTGTTAGCCAAGAACCAGTAGATACATCATCTGTTGGTGCGGGATACGCCAGAACCGACATTGCGGTAGGAACAGCATCCGGGTGTGTTAAAGTGAGGTCAGCAGTCAAAGCGTCAGGAACAGAAGTCCGTCTGAAATTCGTGCCTCCCGCTGAACCCTCTAAAAGCGTCTGATATGAACCTGTGGTAGTCTGTGGTACGGTACAACTTGAGCCGTCGCAATAGAGTTTTAAAAGCCATCTGCCAGTATTAGCCCCGACATCATCAGGAGCGATGACAGACGGGCTGGACTCCGATGCAGAACTGGAATCCTCGTAAATGTACCAGTAAACTATTCCAGCCGTAGTCCCGACCATTCCGATAGCTCCGTCCGACAGGGAAGCTGCGGCGATTGTGTCAAGGCCTCCCGTCCCCGTAAGAGCCGTCTTGGAAAACACCTTGCTTGACAAAGTGGTAAGTGCGGAATCAGAAGCCTGACCGCCTAAATTACTCAAGGCCGTGGCGTAATCCGCACTGCCCAAAAGCGAAACCATGTCAGCAGATGAACTAATGACCCCTGCTGTCCCTGCTCCGGTGAAATAGGGGATTCCATTGGCGGCACTTGTCAGTCCAGCAAGAGCGGCCAACTCCGCATCGTAAGCCTGTATGTTTGTGCCGATGGAATACCCGCAAGTCAGGTTCCCGCTTGCGTCAATGGCTGTTGCCACTCCCAAAGAATCGCAGTCTGTCGGGTTTGCGGCAAGAGCCGTTGCCGTGGCGGCGTTAACGGTGGACGGATCTGTGTATCCCATCGTTCCATCTGCATCCACGTTGAGCAGATAATTGGCCCCGCCTGGCGCCGCGGTGGGAAGTGTCCAGGTTAAATTTGCTCCGAAATTTGATGCCTGAATTGTAAACAGGTAATCATTCAAGGCCGTGCCAGAACTGAAAATAACCTTTCCGTCATTTGTTCTGCTGGTGCCAAGGGCCAGGGTATTGGCCCCCGTGAGGGTTAATGCCTGCAAAGAAGGTGTCGCGCTGCGTGTCCAGTTTGTACCATCAGAATAAAGAACCGCCCCGGCGGCACCAGGAGCGGCTACGGTATAGGCCGACCATGCAGGATCGGTCCCGTCCGTGGTAATCACCTTGCCAGTTTCCCCGACGGTCAACCAGCCAAAGGTATTCGCCGTGCTTGAGCCGATCAAGAAAGATCCCCTAGCAAGTGCGGTATTGGGCAATGTCCATGAAATGTTGCCGGCTAAACTCACCGGACCGTAAAGGCGGGCGTAATTGGAACCATTTGAACCATCTTCAAAGAAATCAATAAACCCCGGTGATGTTTCCCCGTTTTTGGTGTAAAGACCAAGGGCCGCATCCAAGATCCCTGTCATGGGCACAGTTCCGTCAGCGAGAAAGTCACCAGATGATCCTGCCGCCAGTTCTGCTACCGCCGCACCAGTGCCTTTATAGAGTTTCCCGTCATCGGTGTCTTGGCAGAGTCTTCCAATGCTGTAATATTTAGCCTGGTCACAATTTGAATCGGTTGATACACCGCCGCCACCGTAATAGCTGGCAGCAAAAAGCGGAGAAGATAACAGTAATATCCAAAACAATATTTGAATTATTTTTTTCATTACTAATCCCCCACAAGCTCCAGGACCAGCGTAAAGGTGGCGCTGTTCACGGAATTGTTTGTTATGGTTGCGGTGATATTGCCCGTGATCAAAGCGGGCAGGGTGTAATTCGCGGGGCCAGCCGGAATCCATGTTTTGCTTGTTTCGTCGATAACGTCCGTTCCTTTGCCGCCTAACAAGTCGACCCCGTATTCGTCGGTGATCGTCAGATCGGTTGCGTCCGTCGGGGGAGTATCACCAGGGATACCTTTTACGGAATAAAGTTTTAGCCCCCGAATGTCGAACGTTGTGCCTGCGCTATCAACGGCCAGCGGGTTCAGCACTACTGCCGGAAAGGACCCGTTGTCCGCATCTGCGGTACAGGATAATACAAGTTTACAGATCTGTGGGCGTCCCTGCTGCACTCCTATTCGTGTTAATACTCCCGTAATTGTTCCGGCCATTGCAAAAAACCTCCTTTTTGTGCAAAATAAAAAACCTGCAACTCCCGAAGGAATTGCAGGCTCATAGTCCCCGTCTTTTAAACGGCTAAAGAGTACCCTGGTATGTGTTATTTCATAATATATGCCCCACGTTTTGTAGAATTATACCATTTATTTTATGTTGTGTAAAGTCTAACTTTGCAGGATTTCCCTTTCCCTTTTTGATGGCCGCTGCATCCTTCTGACCTGATCACGCAATGACTTTGAGGTAATCGGAGATACGCCGGGTACCCCTTTGATCTTCCGGTTATAATCCTGGACCGCCCTGACAATCTCTTTATACTCTTCCCGATCCCTTCCACCCAAAAGCCAGGCCCGATATTGCTCGTAAATGGAATCACGTTTTTTGGAAAAATCTGCTTGCTGCCGGTGGCCCTCCCAGGTTCTTTCAGATAAAACCGCCTGTTTCGCCGACCGGAAACCAAAGACCCTCGCCGCCGTCGCTCCCGTTTCGGGTACATACGGCCGGCCCTTCTCATCCCACACGCGCCGATTGTTCCTGGTTGACACACCCTCTTTGGCCTCCCTGGCTGCGCGGAGTGGATTGGCAAGTCCTGTTGGCAGTAAATGTTCGGCCGCTTTCCCGTACTGTTTATTTCTGATGCTTTCCCCGGCCTCAATGATTTCATTGGCTGCGCCACCTATGGCACCACTTAAATCAATAAAGTTTTTCGGTACTCCGACACCGATTGAAAGCGATCCGGAAATATCCACACCCATGGCCCCCGTAAGTCCGTGCCGGCCTATCTGTTCGGCACCGGGCCCAAGATGCTTCCGAATGGTGTCCCAAACCCACTTTTCCGGATCTTTGTCTTCGCCCAGGGCCCCCAGGATCACGCCCGCAATTCCGAAAAGAGCATCCTTGAAGGGCAATGCAGCCCCGCCGGCCAGTACCAGAGGTGACAGGAAAGCGAACATGGCCCCCTTGATATTGTGTTTTTTCAGCCCCATGTCATAGAGCATTTGCAGATAATTATGTGAGAATTTACCATACACATACATCATCTGCCCAACCTTTGCCGCCGGGTTATTCCCCTGGGCCCACATCGGCATCGTTGCCTTACCGTAAACGCCATGAGCTTTATCCGAGGCTTCCTTTGCGACTTCCGCGGCCTGGTTGTGGCTCATGCCCCGTTCTCTAGCCACGCGATAAGCGGCCAGCATCGTGGTCCCCCTGTTCCATTTTTCAGACTTCCCAAAGAGGTACATAGATCCGTCCATCATTGACGACCAGATCCGGGAATGGGTTTTAGACAGTTCCCCCAAGGCCTCCCTAGTGTATTGGGCATCATCCCAACCTTTTCTGTGGACTTCATCAAGGAACGCCTGTTCGTCTGCGTTTTCCAGTTTCTTCCCGGCCATGACCGTGCCGTAGTCTTTCCCGGCAACCGCCAGTTCTCTCATGATTCCCGTGATCGAACCCTTACCAGAAAGTGCATATTGGTGAATGGCGGCCGGCGCCGTGGTGACAACCGCCGTCGTGTTGACGGCAAGGGACCGGAGATTGAATCCCAAAAACTTGAACGTGGCTATGCTTTTGGCTATCCCGATCATCCGGTCAATCGGTTCGGTGTTTCTTAATTGTTCCTGAATATAATCCTGGGCAACCTGAAATTCTTTGGGATGATTCACCGGATCAATCCCACCGACCTGTTGGCCCTGAATCTTTTCGCCCAGCAGTTCCTTCATGGCCATTCGTGCAACACGGGCCTTGGAAATCCCTCCGGAAAGGGAATTGGTATATTGAAGGTGTCTTTGAATCGGATCTTCAAGGAATCCCCGGACCACCCCCCGGCCCCGGTGAATCATGGTGGACCGGAAACCACGGGCCTTGATCGCATTACTGACTTCCCGCAAGACTTCCTCGTTGAACTTCAAGGTTAATTCGTTGCTCAATTCGCTTTTCTGACTGAGTTTTTCAAGTGCGGAATCAATCAGCTTGGCCGTGGCCACGGCGTTCACGTCCTGATAAATCGTTTCGGGAATCCTCTCGACTTCCCCGACATTGTAAATCGTCCAGCCTTCACGTTGAAGTTTTTGGGCTAGGCGCCGGGCAGCAAGTTCACTCCCTCGGTGTTCTCTATACCATTCCCGGTTTTCTCTCATGGGGCCGTGTTCTTTGTAGGCCTGGACCTTCCAGTTCCCCGCCTCTCGTACTCTCGGCGCGTAGAATCCTTTCCATTCTTCCATCTGCGCCAGCGCGCCTTTAAGGGTTTGATTCAATTCGTCAAGGTCCGGTTTTTCTCCCCGGAAATTGGCCTCTTCCGTCAGTTCGTCAATCATCTGCCGTAACTGCGCGGTTTGTAAATCAAGGGCCTTATCATAAGACTGACGATAGAGTTTCCATACCCTGATCGTGTCTTCCGTGGCGCCCTGCTGCCGGATGTGATCTTCAAATTTCTTGATCTGTTCATCAAGGGGCTTTGAAGTATCGCGCTTCCAGGTTGTGTCGCCTTCGTCAATGATTTCCTGAAGACGTTGGTATTCCGGAGAAACTTTGCCGGCTATCCTTTCGGCAAGGGTAAGACCTTTGTTCTTTAGCGCCTTGGCCGCTTCTGTGACCGTGCTTTCCGGCGCATTAACATCATCAGTCATGTTCAGATCATTGAAGGTTTCGTGATAGATTTCGTTCCGATCCCGCATGAATAGCCGGACGATGTTTTTGATTTGCGGATTGCCGAACCATTCCGGGCTTTTTAACATCGTTTCCAGCCAGGTCATCCGTTTTGGGTGCAGTTTGTTCATGATGGTTTGAACAAGGGCGTCCGTTTCGTCCTTTAAATAGAGATTAAGGACTTTCGGATCGCGGGAAACGGGCGGATCGGCCTGGGCGCGACTGTAATATATCCCCTGCCCTTGGCTACTGCCCCCCAGTGTCTTCCCTTTGTCGATGAATAACCTTGCCTGATGCAACATGGTCATGGCTTCTGCGTCGCTCTTGGCTTCTAACATATCCGCAAGACGTGTCATGCCTATCTTACGAAGCAGGGTTTGAACCGTGTGAAGAAGCCGTCTGGCTAGGGTGAACGGCCTGTTTTCCTGGGCCATCCGCGCCATTGCTTCCTCAATCGCCCTGTAATGGTAATCCAGATCTGACAAATTATGTTGTTTCTGAAAATCACGGTTGCTTTTCATCCATTCATTAGTGTATTGTCTGATACGAGGGTTATTGACATGGATCTTATCAAGGGCAGAATTAAGGGTGTCCCCGAAAAAGCCGCGCAGCCCAAAGTGGCCGACAAGCTCATGGAAGATGACTTCATTTGCGTCTTCCGTGGTCGCGATCTGCTCCGCCACCAGATACATCTTCCCGTCGTAAAGAATACCCCTGGCGTCTTCAAGCGCCTCAAACGGAAGATCGGAAACCTTTTCAACCACAACTAAATCCGGTTTGTTCTTGGCATTGCCCATTAACTGTTTGGCGTGCTGTTCAAGTTCATCTATGGTTAATGACTGACCGGATTCATTCATCCCGCGGGAATACTGTGCCCCCTTAAATAATCGCTGCTGCCCGGATCTGATGCTGTTAATCACCTGTTGAGCAAGTTTAATCTCATTCGGGTAGTCTTCTCCCTCATGCCATTCATTCCAAATATCCTGGGCTTTATCAAGATTATCCTGGGCTTTATTAATGTTTCCGTTGTTCCTTTGTGATAAAATTGCCTCATAACGCGCTAATTCTGCGTGTTTAAAAGCAATAGTATCCTGTACCTGAACAGTTTCTTTATAGGTTAGACTCGCGTATGACTTTTTATATAACTGATCAGCTATTTCAGTTGCGTCCAGATTATAATCATTGAAATCTTTTTTAATCTTATCTCTTTTGGCTTTTATGGATTCAATGTTTTCATCAATAGCGACTTCTTTTGCCGGCGTTTCAACAACTTCCGCACGCCTGTTCTGTGGTTGCCATATACCGGCCGGGAATCTGTTTCTATCATTACCGACATATTTGTTTCCCGTGGCCGCTCGTCTATCGCTGATTTCCTCTTCTGCCCGCTGAACTTCCGCCAAGACTACCAGGTAACGGGATTTCATCTTCTGCAGTTTATCTTCATCCTTAAACGCCAATGATTTTAAGGTGTGTCTTGATACTTTATCAGATTCTTCCATGCGCTTAATATAATTAAGCGCATCGTTTTTCATGGCCTTCATTTTTGAACTGACATTGTTGACATTCAGGACATTCCATATATCGGATTCATCAAACGATTTTTCATGGTTTATCCTATCTAAAAACATCCCGTCGGCCGTAAGGACAAAATCCCATAACTGAACAGCTTTATCGTTATCCTTATCGGTCCATCCGCTTTCTTCCTTCTTTATCTTAATCTCTGTGCTGCCGAGCATGAATGTCATAGATTCTTTGTCGTTAAGGCCATTAATTTCATCGACCATCTTCAAACCAGCAGCGATAACACCAGACTTGTCACCTTTCGCCAGTTTATCTGCGTGAAAATGTTTATTAAGCGGTTTCTTTATTCCCTTTATCGCTGCATCCAGTATTTTCTTATTATCCTCATTTTCCATGAATAATTGATAAGAAGCATAAGCCTCTTTATAATCGCGCATTTCCGGGCTGTTCGCATCGGCAATCGGGTAACGCGGTATTATCCATGCACCATCCCATTTAGTGTTTTTATATTTTTCTTCAAATGCTTTATTAATGGCATCTTCTATTGCCTTCTGATATTCATTATTTACTTTTCTATTATGTACGTTTATTTCATCCTTGGCTTTCTCAATAAGGTCCCTTGCATTATCCTTGTATTCTTTACCGTCATAAGTAAACGTAGACTTGCCTTTAAGGTCATTAACAATCTTATCCCGTTTTTCTGCCTCCCGCTGAACCTCAACGATCCTATCTTTATTATAATTAAGGCTCTGCTGCGCGGCTCTTAATCTGGTAGCCGTTTTCTTTTTTGTGGCTTCCAATATTTCAATTTCATTCTCTAATTCAAACTTTTCTTTAAATGCCGGATTCCCGGTTGACTGTGCCATGAAATCAGAATAATCAGATGAATCGGTGCTGATCTCATTTACGCTGCGGCGGCCATTGCGGAAATCATCAAGCATCCCGCCTTTTCGTGCAAGGATCTGCCACATTACGGCGTCAAACGTGTTCGCCGTCGAGTATGCTTTAATCTCAACCATGAAACCATCGGGATTCATTAAATATAGCTTGTTCCCCTGGCGTACTAAACGCCCTTCACGCTGTTCAACGTCTGATGGCCGCCAGGGTGCATCCAAGTGGTGAAGAGCGACAAGGCGCTCCTGGACATTCATGCCGGCGCCCATCTTCTGTGAAGAGCCAATCAAGACGCGTACCTGGCCCGCGTTGACCAAATCAAACAGTTCTTGTTTTTGCGGATCAGAGTTGGCATCATGGATAAACTTGATTTCTCCCTCCGGGACTCCCATCATTATAAGTTTTGATTTTATTTCATCATAAACTGAAAAACCCGTATCGGCAGTTGTCAGATGCGCTACAACGTCATCTGTTACGCCTTCAAGGTATTCTTCCAGTTCTTCCCGGCGCTTCATGTATTGGTCTGTTTCGGCCAGGCGATGTTCACTAATGGCTTCTATTTCCGCTTCAATTTTATTACGGATATATCCCCATTTTTCTTGATAGGAAGGTAATGAATTGAGGATTGCATTGGTCCGGGCATCTCCATCCAGCCGTGCTTTTTTCAAAGCATTACTGATAAAAGAAGCGGCGCCTTTCTGTGCTGTTTTCGCCGGAGTGGATAAGTCACAAAAGACCAGTTGAGCGCCCTTGTCTTTTTTAGTTCGATCATATATTTCTTTTATTCGACGTGAAGCTCTGTTGATTTTATTGTTAGGACTTTCCCCGGCTTTCGGGTCCACCAGGCGAATGTCCAGCGCCATCTTCCGGGCATCACTCATAATCCATAAATGGTTGTCCACTTTCGGATCGTTATTCCGGCCCTCTTCTTCCAACCTTTCTGCCCTGGCAACCAGATAATCTACAAATTCTTCTTGCTCTGGTGACGGATCGGCAACATCCAGACTGCGCCCATCGTCTTTAATTTTCGGAATGGGGAAATCTTCGCTTTCGTTTCCTCCGGTCCGGGCGTTGCGCTCCCGGATCTGCTCGGCGTAAATCCGCTTCAAATCTGCCATTGTGACTATATCAGCAAATTCCTCGTACATTTGCAGCATTTCGGGAAGATTGTTGAACGTGGACATGACCGTCCGCTCTTTTAACTTCTGAGAGGCGGTATATTCGATTTTACTTTCAATGCTGGCGTAGTTATTGGCCCATGCGTCAAAGGATTCCAGCCCTCTGGCGACAAGGGTTTCCCTGTTCATGTATCTCAAAAGGGCATACATTTCGACCAGTGAATTACTAATCGGTGTTCCTGTGGCGAAGTTCAGGGCGTAATCCGGTTGTGACGTGAGCCATCTTATCTTGGAATAGAGGTCAAAGGCTCTCTTGGATCCCATTGGCGTTCCCATGCCGGTAATGTTCTGCATGGCGCTGGAATATTCCAGGTTTTTAAACTCATGCGATTCATCAACCACCAAATGATCAATGCCCATCGCCTCAAACGTCGTAACGTTATCGCGGGGCCGGCCAAGTAATTCATTGATCTTTTCCCTTTTTTTGGCAATCCGATTCGCCAGGGATTTGATTAATCTTTTATTCCCGTCCGCTTCGGCCTGTCTATGCGCCGCTTCTAACTGCGCAATCTCTTCCTGAATTAAGTTGGTCAATGACTCCATTTCAAGCGGGATAAAACCAAAAGAAGAATGCCCAACAATAATCGCATCATATTTACCAGTGGCAATTCTGGCAAATAAACGCTGGCGATTTGGTTTTGAAAAGTCCTTTTTCGTAGCAGCCAGGATTCTAGCTCCTGGATAAAGAGCCATGTAATCCTTAGCCCACTGCCCGACAAGATGATTCGGGACAACAATCATGGCTTTCTTGGTGAGGCCCATGCGGACTCGTTCCTGCACTCCGGTTATAATAGTGTAAGTTTTCCCGGCCCCCACACAATGATCCAGTAAAACTTTTTTACTCTGGATAATCCGCCATGCCGCGTCTCTTTGAGTGTTCCTTAAAATTATTGATGGCGTTGCGCCTACAGGATTTAAGTGCGATCCGTTGAATTTCCGTTTCGTATGAGTATTTTGAGTATCATTATAAATTTTGGTTAATTCTTTTGCCCTGGTTTCATCTGCAAAAACCCAATCACTAAAGGTACTGCGGACTTCTTTTATGATTTTTCCCAGGAGTTTTGTTTGTTCTCTATTCTGTACCCGGTCATCACCGGTCCCGTCCCAGGCAATTAACATTTTATTATTGGCGGACGCATTAAACAGATCCGATAGCGAATAATAAGGATTAAGCCAATTCACATTAATATCATTTTGAGTTACGCTTTGCCCCGACATCACCACCTGGCCATTTTGCTTGTAAATAGAAACGTTCGGCCCTTGTATCCCCATAAAGTGACCAAATTGTTCATAAATCCGTTTTGGCACCCACGTTGCGCCCGTCGATACAAATATTTCTTCTGTGGCCACATCCGGAGGTAATACCTTCTTTAATGCCGCCGCATTTTTCTCAAATCCATCTTTATTCTCTACTTTTTTATATTTTTCTTTTACGTTTCCCGACAGGTATTCGTCTTCCTGTATCCATTCGTTTGTTACCGGATCCTTGAAGATTAGCCCCTCTTCTGATAATTCATTGATCACGCTTTCCCGGGGGGATCCGGTCAGCTTCACAATGTAATCAATATCCAGCTTTCCTTTTTGGGAAAGTGATATGCTGTAACCATCGGCGGGATTCTTGGCATAAAGGATTTCTTTTTCAGGAAAGAACATTCTTTCTTTGAGAATCGTTGCTTTATCGGCGCGGGCCGGCGACGGCTTAACCCCTAATACCTTAGCTTTCGCTCGCGTTATTTCTTTCTTGAAATCTGTTTCCAGGCCAAATTCTATCTTTATATCATCTGACATTAAGGAGTAATTAGCACCTTCGCTGATAAATCCATGCTCTTTAACAAAAGTATTATAAAGATGATTTAACTCTTTGCGGAATTTCTCAATCCCGGGCAAGTCAAACCGTTCAGCGTTAATCAGTTGATATGCCTTGGCGCGAATTTCCAGCATTCCCTTGATTCGATTATAGCGGGTTTCCCCTAATAGCTGTTTTTCCGTCCACTTGGTTTTTGGTGTAAGGCGAGAATAAACCGGATTGCCATATTCATCGTTGTCTTCCCTCATGTAAATGCGATCTTTATCCATGAAGAAACCGCCAACAGCAACATCCTCTTTATTCGGGACCAGCGAAAGGGCTGCGGCATCAAGCATATCATTATTGTTTTTAGCCACGTCTTTAAGATCAACAAACTGTTCCGTGATCACCTTATCAATGGCTTCTTCTATATCAACGCCTTCACGCTTATTAAGCGTAAACTCACCCTTGCCGCCTTCTTTCCAGGCGCCGCCATACATGGTCCCTTTCATAGATGGAATGCCCAGCATTAATTCAGGGTGTTCGGCAAAATACTTATTTAGGGTAATTGTCTCACCATTTTCACTGGTCATCGTGGCACCGGTGGTTAGCCAATCTGCGGCCATATCCGGCTTTTCGTCGGGCATTAATCGCTGAAAAAAGACAACATCCGTCGTTACTTCCGTACCGGCGGTTTTTGCAAAAGCATCATTGGGTAATCTAATCGCGCCCAAAAACTTAAATTGTTTTGCCAAAAAGGATCTGGCTTCCGGGTCTGCGGTATCCAGGAAACGATTGGTGATCACCATTCCCATAATGCCGCCAGGTTTCAGGTGCATCCCGGTTTTGGAAATAACATAATTGTGAATCTTCATTCGGTTAATTTCGGCCCGGTCTTTTCGGGTGTCAGCTATCCGAACATCACCAAAAGGCGGATTCCCTACTGCCGCATCGAATTTGCCATAAGGAAACTCTGCCGTTTGAAAACCGGAGTGAATAAGCTGTGAATCCGGGTAGAGATATTGACCTATTTTTGATGTAATCGGGTCAAGTTCAGATCCATACCATTTTGAAGACGCAGCCATATCATCCGGCATAAAGCCAAGGAAGTTACCGACGCCATAGGTAGGTTCGAGGACATTCCCGCCTGTAAACCCTAAATGGCGCATTATTTTATAGATAGATTGAATGACCTGGCGGCTCGTATAATGAGCGTTCAGGATGGATTGACGAGCTTCAAAATATTCTTCTTTTGTCAGAAGTGATTTCAGCTCTTCATTTGCTTTTATGTCTTGCGGTTTGTTGCTGGAACCATCAAAAACGGTTTTTAAACCGCCCCATCCGACATACTTAGCAAGAACGGATTGTTCTTCTTTGGTGGGATAACGACGTTCTTTATCGAGTTGTTTGACAAGGCGAATAGCCTCAAGATTGCGGTCAATCCTTTGGCCTCTCGTACCGCTGCCAACATCATCCTGTTCTGTTATTCGGTAATTTCCGGGATTAACACCGGATAATTGAATGGGGCGTGGTTCACTTACTGAAGGTGCAGAATCGCTTTCCCGTTCTCGTCCCGATCCGGCTGGTACGATTCCGCTATCTGGCTCTCTGTCCTGAAGATGAATAGGTGACGGCTCTCCTGCCAGGCTTCCTGCTCCGACATCCCAATCGACATCAGCGCTTCCATTTCCCTCATTGTTAATTTGGCCGCCGCCTCGCTGCACATTTCCAGGGCTCCGTCCTCTACCATTTGCTGATAGACTTCCGGATTCGTCACTTTCCAGTGTTCCCTTGCCTGTGCTGCCATCTGTGGGATATTCATGGCTTACTTCTCCTTTGGCCTCTTCGGCACGTTTTTCCCGGAAAGCATCTCTTTTAGCATTGATAAGGCGATCTTTTCGTTGATTGATTTGAGCGGTGTCGAGGTCTTTTTCGGTGATGGAATCTTTTCTTTCATATCTCGCATTATCTCCTTCTCCATATTTAATATACTCAATATTGTTCAATTTGTCAAATAGATTCTGGTCGTAAATGGTTAATTCTCCATCTATTTTTGAAAAGATTTTGACAGATTGACGGAAATCTACATTATTATCAACCGCAACGAAATTGACCGACGGATGATCTTTGTATAGCCGGTATAATGTCATGAAGGTCGGCAACGATCGGTTATAGCCCTTTACAGATACGTTTCTCGGAACAGCTCGCTGTGTTCCTTTGGCAAGCCCTTCTTTGATCTCCTGCTCGCGTATTTCGGACCGGACAATAGACGTTTCCGCATCAATATCTGTAAAACCGACGGTGACTTCCCCACCGGTTCCCAATATCTGATTTATAGCCTCATTCGCCAACGGCAAATTACTAAGTTGCGAATCATACAGGGTATGATAACCTTTGGTTATTGCCTCGTCTTTAAGGTATTTGGCCAGTTCCGAAGCCCTTTCGTGAGCTTCCGGGGTGACTTTCCCCACCTTTTCTCGAATAAGATCAGCGTTGGCGTGAACGTGATTTAATGTAGTTTCTTTTGGTATTGTGGTTGATTTCCCGGCGCCTGCAGGACCACCTGTTAGTGTTAAGTTTTGCTTTTCCCCCAGTTCCGCAGCCGTCTTTTTCCCTTCATAAAACGAATCGAGAACCTTACGTTCTTTAGGGGTTATGTTAAGCCTATCTTCACTTTTAATATATTCCTTATTAAATATAACGTAATTTTTTCGCCACTTGTCGGCTTCGTCATCCCACTGATTATAAGTAATTGAATCATAACCAGAATCCTTTATGGCCACCAAAAGCTCTTTATTATGCTGGAAATTCACCAAAAGGCCATTTTCGTCAATTTCGTGTTTACTCAAGGGCTTTGACAATTTGCCTTGAATGTCAGCAAGGGACGCTTCATCTGTCGCATCAAAAACTTTACCAAGATTAACCTGTGCCGTGATAACCTTACCTTCTCCGGCATATTGCTGCGCAAAGGATTTTGATGTTGAAAAGTGAAACATTTCTCTTTTACTGTCTTTAATGCTTTCCCTTTCCGTACCCTGATACAAGGTCACAATATTTTCAGTTTTTTCTTTTACGGGTTTTTCACCTTCTTCAACATATTTATTGGCTGCCTTCTCATACAGATCCTTGGCTTTCCCTTCCGGCATGGAATCGACCGCGCCCAATAAATAAGCCTTGGCGTCCAGGGCCTTTGCTTTTGCCCTGTTTACAATTTCCATGAGATAAGGTTTTAACTTCTGGTAAAGACTTTCATCCAGTTCAACTGGTTTGTTTGAAATAGATCCGCGTTCCCCGATATGGTCATTGATGATACTGAATATATCATCAACAAGTTCCTTTGTTGATTTAGAAGAAAGGTCGGATTCTTCTTTCAGTTTTACTTCAACTCCCAGGGTTTCGGATATGTCGGCAATTTCACTTTTGATCTGTTCATCTGTGAGATCAGCCCCTTCAGTTTCCCCAGCAGCTTCACCTTCTGCAAAGGCTTTGGTGATTGTTGTTTCGGTGTGTCCTTCATCTCTCGCCTCCTGAATTATCTCTTTTGCTCCTTTTACTTGATCGTAAAAATCAACTTCCTGTTTGATTTTCTCCGCCAGGTCTTCCGCGCTGATGGTTTTATTTGTCCATTGGTTTGCCATCCCGGTATATTTGTTTTTCCTTGTAGTGGCGCGGTACATAATATCGTTGACAATTCCGCCAATTTTAAGATTATCTCCCTCGCGCTCAACGCTTACGTTTATATAAATTCCATATTCTGAATCTGGTTTCCAAAGTATAATCGTTCCGTCACCGCCAATCGGGGCTATGTTAATATATGAACTGACATCTTTGCCCCTCCTGTCCTTGTCTGGTTCATATCCAAGAATGTCCTGCAATCTTTTCGCATAGACCTTTAGGTCTTTTTTGAATTTCCGGTCCGGCGCAAGATTGCCCCTTTCCGTCACGTCTTTTGCTGTCGATCCCGTGGTGTCGTATTTGCCAATTAATACCGTTTTTTTGGAGTCTCTATTTTTAGCAACAAACTGATTTTCAAATTCCTTTAATCCTGCCCGTTTTTCTTCCAGCGATTTATCCCACCAATTAGAGCCTGCCGCATTATCCTTACGATATTGGGTAAACGCCTGCGTCATCACGTTTCGCATAGAAGCATCATCAGGATAATGCTTATGAAGCATATCTGACCATTCATTTAAAATGGTATCATTTTCTTTTTTGTTTTGTTCTTTCCAAAGATATTTCTTATAATCTTCTTCATCATCTTTTTTCTTGGCCTCGGCATTTCTGTTACGATCTTCTTTTATCCATTCTTTCCGGGCCTGGTCCGCCTCTTCAAATGTGTCGTATGTTTTCAGGTTTTTTGTGGCTACTTTTTGCCCCGCCGCCTTGTCGGTAATATCGAAACTGCCGACATTGCCGTTTTCTGTGTAGAATCTGGTCGTTAATTTCTGCCTTGGTTTTGCGGTGGTAGCGGGCGCTTCCCACCTTAACCCCAATTCACCGGCCAGCTTTGCAACAGCCTCGTTTGTCGTCCCGGCCTTTACGGGGTCAATCCCGCCGAATAACGCACGAAACTCGCTTGTCGGTCCGTTCTTTTTGGCATCAGCGATTGCTGCCTTAACCTTCGCGTCATTGTCAGGGGTGATTCTCTCCTGCACCTTTTCGTAGGTGCCTTTACCAAAAAGTTCATCAATGAATTGAGCGCCCGGCCCCCAATCATCCTTATCAATCTGATTTGTGTTATAATTGCCAATCCATTGGAGTGCTTCTTCTTTTGTCTTGAATTTTTTAGCTTCTTGCGCCCATCCTTTATACCGGATGCCGCCTTCCCAATAAGGTGTTGGATTGGCAGATACTTCTGGTGGATTTAATTCATATTCCAGCCTGTCGTCGTCTTTATCTTCCCATCTTATAAAATTGCCGTCTTTAGACTGATATTTTATGGTTGCCCTTGATAAGTTTCCGCCTGTCAATGCCGGCGTTTCCGTCTTTACCTCGGTTTCGGTTTGCAGCGTCCCATGGTCGGCCTCCTCTCCTAAAACAAGTGGTATGTCTGTCTCTACGTTTCTTGTAGGTATGATCTTTAGTGGCTTTTTTACCACAGCGCTGATTAATTCCGGATTTGTTTCAGCCGTAACCTCTATGGGAGTTGTCGGTTTTCCTGTCTTTGTTTCTTCTCCCATTAACGGTTGATGTAATTCATCCCATTGCCGCTTGGCCTCTTCCCGGTCAATGGCTTCCTGATTCGGCTCAAATGTGGCGCCGATGTTCGCCGGGACACCCATTCCGCCCATGGGTTGCTGTTCTTCCCGCTGCTTTGTCTGCTTTTTGGCCCACGCCTGATTGATCAGGTCATCCGCTTCTTCTCCGGTAAAACTGATTCTTGTGATCTCGGCTTTTATGTTGTCCACAATAAGAACGTTCAGGGGGTCCCTTAATTGCGGATGATCTTTCTTTAGCCGTTCCAAGTCTTCCGGTGAATAAATCCCCTTCTTTTGGCTCTCTTGAATCAACCCTATTGCGACTTCGGGAGTAAAAGGCTTGTCTTCATAGGTCCCTGTTTTCAAACCATTCTCAATAATATCGTCAATAGATTTCCGCTGTTTAAGAATCTCATAATCTCCATGTTCTTCTGCGGATTTCTGCGCGGCAAAGTCCACAAGGGGTTTGGTTAATGGAATCTCTTTGCTTTCATTAATATATTGCCCCGCTGTTTCAAGCCATGTCTTTTGAGATTCCTTGTCTTCCATGCGGCCGGCTACGGACAACGCGGCTTCTTTGCGTTCTTCGATGTTTTGGGAATTGAGTTTCTTATAGAGATTATTGGCCTCGATTGCCTGCATACCCCTAATACTTCCACCAAACATCAGTGACATGAAGGCCGCCGGAAGGATCGCCTCAGCCATCGCCTCTTTTGTGGTCATATCTGTTAATCCGGCTTCCCTGGCGCTTTCCGTCTGCACATAGGCCGTTGCCATTTCGGAACCAACTTCAAAAGGCATCTGTTTGGCAAGACCTTTGACAAACTCTTTTGCCCCGCCGCCGCTTACCAGTTCTTTGATGGTCTGCTTTAAGGGTTGCTTTACGGCCTGTTTCAAAAGTCCGAAAGAAAGAAACGCCGCAATGTCGCCAACCATTTCCCCGCCGACTTCCGCTATGGATGATTTCAGGGCGTGTTTATGGGCAATGTCTTCAATCTGATCCGATGGTGTGCCCTTTTCAGTCAGTTGTCTTGCTGTTTCGTCATAGGTATTCTGGTATTCTCCAAGTCCAAAAGTGCCAAACAGTGTAGCACCGGCTCCGATAGCTGCTCCAACCGGACCGCCTGCAATACCGCCAACGATACCGCCGACAATCGGCACAAGTGACGCAGGAGTGCTTTCGATCCCCCCCATTAATCCGCGTTTTACAAAACCCTCCGTCTGCCGTGCCTCAGCAATGTCCGGTTTCAGTAAATCAGAAGACTTCTCGGCTTCTATCGCCCAATCCGTTATCTTCTTGCCGGCTCCGGAAATTATGCCTTCGTCCGCTTCCGGGTTTAAATCAGCCATCCTCATGGCCCCACCGACACCCTTTACCGCTTGAACAACACCGCGGGAAAGGTGCGATGCCACATCTCCAATAAACCCACGATCATAGTTTACATACGGATCAACCCCCGCTGTCGCCCCTCTTAATTTATCTTCAAACGTCGGATTGCGGCGCCGGGTGTCCTCCTGGATCACACTCTCAATACCAGAAGTTTTTTTCCATGTATCGTAATCAGGGTATTTTTCAGCGTATCCCCTTTGGAAAACATCTTTTGCGACGTCTTCAAGAGGTGCATCCCCGTAATAATCTTTATGTCTTGAATAAAAATCAACCAAATCAAAAGCCATTCTAATCCCCTTGTGTCTATTCAAGAATCCTTTTCATTCCAGGATTGGAGCGATAAAATGCGTCCAACGCTTCTTTGCGTTTCCTTAATGGATTTACCGACGCTGTACCCATATCAGTACCAAATGTCATGGAAGCCGCGCCTCTACTACTGACAGGCGGTTGTGCTGCTGGTAATGTTCGCATCGTATCCGGTCTTTCGGATGCACCGAAATCCGTTGGCGGTTGTTTTGTTGAAACCTGATTGCTTTCCTGGGGTTTGCCAAATATTGTTTTATATCCGGCTTCCAACGTGGCCAGGCGTTCGGGTGTCGGGTCCATACTTTCGCTCCACGTCTTAAATAAAAGGGCCCGCGGATCTGTCTTTGCACCGCTGGATAATGTTTCGGCCGTCTTATCTGCTCTATACTTTTCTCCCAGCAAAGACTGATCGGCTTTATATTTTTCGGCTTCACCCATCAATTTTTGACGGGCCAGCGCGCCGGATTCTGTCAATCCATGAACGGCAAGTTCGTTTTGACCTTTCATTTCCTGAAGGTTTGTCTGCCCTTCATTTATTAACTTCTGTGTTTCAAGGGCTGTATTCCGCTTCCTCATTTCCTTCCAGTATTCTTCTTCGTCTTTATTTCCGCCGTACCAATTCGGTTCAGGTTCCGGGGTTTTGCTGGCCGCCGCCTGTTCTTTAAGGTCATACTTCCTGTTGAGTTTTTCATAAAAAGCATCCAGTTCCGCAGCGTTCCATCCGACTTGTCGTGCCATGTTTATTCCCTCCTATACAACTTCTTGCCGTATTTCTGATTCAGAAACACTTTCAGAATGACTTGTTGAGCTGCTATCACTGATACCCGCGCTGCCGCTGGAACTTAACGAGACGCCGGCATGGATCGCGCTTAATGCCCCGGATGCCACCTGGGCATATAAGGTCCCGACGGTCTTAATCGCGTCAACCGTGGCCTTCACCAGATCCGCATATTTCTCATTGCTCGATTTATATTTCTCAATGTAGGCTTTTGTCGTCAAATCCGCCTTTTTGATTCCCAATTCGGCAATGGACGCCTGAATCGCATTGGCTTTCGACTTGGCGTCAATGGTCGTGGTGATCTGTTTGACTTCCGCTTCCCACTTCTTCAACGCCGCTTCAATATTGGAAATGTAAACCTGACTTTTTGTCTTATAGATTTCAGCATTAACCTGTACCCGCACAATGACCGTCTTTAGATAGTCATAAATCATCTGGTATCTTTTCAAAACATCATCGGCAAGCATCCCCTCGTTTTTCAGGCGGGATTCACGCGCTTTCAGCATCAGTTCAACGCGGGTCATCAGGTTTTCGGCCCGCGCCTTCGCCTTATTCAAAACATTGGCAATCTCCACGGCAAAGAAATCCCGCTTTTGCTTTTCCAGTTCAAGGGTCCTCCCCAGGGCTTCCCATGTTCCCTTAAAGGCCAGTTCGCCCTGCATCCGCAGAATGTCATTGTTAATATCCGTCAAGGCGTTGTCTGCCTGCTGCTGGATTTCCAGCAGGCGGCCTGACATGGCTCCGGGCGGGATCGAAAACCCCCTGGCCGCAAAGTAATTCTCGGTTTCCGTGACCATTGCGATGGTTTCCAGCCTTTTTCTGTCGGTGGCCCGGTCATAAATGGCTTGTTCAACCGTTGTCGATAAACCGGATACTCCGTTATCCAAGAAAGATTTCAGTTTGGTTTCAAGATAATCTGACAGGTCGGTAACATATACCAGGTCTTCAATAACCAATTCGCTTTCCGGGACGCTCAATTCATCATAGAGGGTCATCCTATCGACTTCATAGGTTTCCGGCAGCACCGGCATATCCGGAATCGTGACCGGTTCATAGACCGGTTCAACATAATCATCAAAATCAATGTCAGGTATATCCGGAACTTCAACGTCATAAAACGTCGCGGTGGGGAGCGTCGGGAAAACGGTCGTGTCAATCACCGATGGTTCAGCCGTGTTGATCTCCGCAATTTTAGCAAGTAAGGTAGCGATATTACTGTCCACGGCGGTTTTTGAACTCGTCGCCACATCCTCGACGTAATTCATCCGCTCGTTTATGACCTTCATAACGTCGTCATTAATACCCACCACTTCTTCGTATGACATGATTGCCCCCTATGACTGAATAGGCGGATAGTACCCGCCGGTCTTGGTTGTATAGGTATAATAAAACGGTTCTAATGGATAAAACACGCTGCCGAAAGCTCCTTCGGATACGTTTTGTGTCTCTTCCATCCACTGACAAAAAATTATAACATCCGTTTGGGCATCGTAAGCCTGGACATAATCAGCAATCATCCAGTATGGAGAGAAACCAAAAACATAAAGGTTTTTACCAACCTCGTAGGCCGCATAAGCCCCCATGTTATCGTAGGTGCCTTTATCTGCATAAGTTTGCCATCCGTCTGCATCTTTCGGCGGTGTATATCCATCCGGGCACAATTTGAAGAAATCAGCCGAAAGCGTATTCAGCCAATCCACAACATCGCTTTCAGATAATGTTGTCCAATCATCCGGGTATATCGTTTCTGGAATGTAACTGTTTCTCGTAAACGTCAGGATAACATCTTCCTCATTTTCATCATCTGATTGCAGAAGGTCCAGCAGTTCAGATCCATACGAATAGGTGAAGGGTGTCGCACCACCGTAAACAGAAGATGTATAATAGAAAGTAGGTGCCATAACCACAACGCCACTGGTCGCCATCATCTTCCCCATAGGATCACTTATAACCGCCGTAAGGGTGTGATCTTTAATCGGGTGTAAAAATCCCCTCCGTAATACCGGAAGCCGGTAAAGTGTTCTTGTATCCGCTGTTATTACGCAAAGTTTCCCTTGTGCCGCGCTCATAGGGATAAGTTGTAAATTACTTCCTAATTGAAGAAGGATAGCGTTATAAACCGCCGTATCCGCCCCAGGGAAAACAAAAACGTTTCTTCCTTTGGATAATAAGAGATTAATGACTTTCGCCTCGGCATCCGTCAGTATTCTTTGGGGATCTGCAATAACAATCGTCTTGCAATTAATAACGTCAATAATGCTGCTCGGCAATGAAGATGACCAGTAACGAAGGGACCGTTCTGATAACGTAGCCATTGACGTTGCGGAAAGTTCGCCGGCCGCATAGATCATCACCTTACTGTATGGTTCGGCGGCCTGTTCGGGCACGATTTCCGCTAGTTTTTTCGCTGGAACATCCATGATCATCTGATCAATTCCCTGCGCATCAAGACGCACTTCAACGCCCTCGCCATAAGCCCTTCTCTGCGGGATGCCGTCTATTCTCTCTTTGGTAATATTCCGGGAAAGAAGGTTTTTAGCCGTCCCGAGACGCTCTAAAATTTTATGTGGATCTCCCTTGGTTACTAATCTCATTTCCGTACCTGTCGCATCATCGTTAAAATGACGTTCACACTTAACAATTCAAAATTGCACCCATCTGTATTTTCGATGGTAAAAGTCAAATATCTTCCCCGAACATTCCGGTCGCCGGTAATAACGATTTCTTCCGGGATAAATAAATGTGTGTTTGATGCTCCGGTCTTGGTGAATCTCCGGCCCTCTTCATCCGAAACGGTAACGCTAAGGGTCCCGGAACACCGGCAGCCGATTTCAATAATCCGTACTCTTTTCGGGTTTGGCGATCCGAAGTCCGTCGGTCCAAAAACTATTTTAGAGGCAATATCCGTCCCATCGTCGGTTTGTCCTGTGTGAAGATGGTAAATCCCCTCTTCGTTCACTCCGCAGGCATCATCGTCCACCAGGCAAAGGCCCTTAAACGGAAAATTCCTGATTTGTATAACAGATAGATTGCGAGTGTTATATAAGAGTCCAATCGTATCCATTTAACTTGCTCCCGCTGAAATGGTCATCATGGGAAGGTCTGCCTCAACTCCGCCCCAAAGATCATCAGAATGTCTTAAAATCACATCCTCGAATCCTCGATCAACTGACGCTTCTCCGTAAACTTTCATCATGGGAAGGGTCTTTGCCAAAGTTCCAATAATAGCCTGTGAAGCCGTCGCCGCAATGGTCATCATGGGCATGGTCGTATCAGCAACCCCGTAATTATACTGATAGGCGTTCCCGGCAATTTTCAGCATCGGGAGAGATTTCGCCAAACGGACCAGGTTCTCCTGTGTCGCCGCTGCGGAGAGGGTGAACATCGGTAGTTTCTCCGCGAGGTTTCCGGTCAATGATGCAATTAATCCATCAGAAGTATAAACCGGAATGGACAGATCGGCAGAGGCAAAATTCCCCCTCTGCCCGCTGGCTGTCAAAAGCGGCATGGTTGCGGCAACATTCCCGAAGTTCCACGTTGTCGCTTCAATGGTATATGCTGGCAATGTCACGGATATAGTATTATTTGGCACAACAGGGTCACCCTCCCCCAATACAACGACATCATTATAGGTGATGTATTCCGTCGCATCGGTATAAATATGCGCTTCATCTGGATACCATTTCGGCAATTCATCAACACTCGTTATTGAATCCCACCAGCCCATGCTTTACCCCTTCGTTGCGTCAAGAATAATCCATTCATCGTCGATTGTTCTTTGGTAACAAACCCAGGAATGGCCCACCCCGTTGGCTGTCCCCATGTAAACCCTTACCCTTGATGGATCGACGCCATTGTTCAGCATGAGGCTTGCCAGTAAAAACGCAAAGTCCTCGCAATCGCCGGCCGCGTTTTTTAAGGTCAGTCTTGGGTCCGCCCAATAATCTGCGGTGCTATACAATAAGGTATCGGTTGTGTAGGCAATATTGTCAGCAACCCATTGAGTTGTTACCAGGGCAACGTCGTCGTCGTCTCCCGCGACCGCAATCAGCCCCGAAAACCACTCCATCCATCCGTTTCCATAGAGCATGAGGGCAATCTTGTCCGCATCGGCAGAGGAGGAGGTACAACCATTGAGATATGATTGGGCGTAACTTAATGTATGGGGAATAGCCCCATACCCAATCGCAAAATCTTCGCCCGTACACTCTCCGTAGCCTGTAAATGCCGGAATAAAGGCCGTCCCATCCGGAGCATACCCACCACCCCTAATAGCCGGAATCGTTCCAAACGACTCATTGATTACCCCGTAGGGGGTTTGCCTTACCCACAATACCGCTATGGCATCTTCGTTGTTTCTTGATATTGTCACCAATTCAGACGTGTAAATTATAACCTTTACAATTTGTGCGTCTGTTGATGCGCGGAACATTGCCCAGGGGGCTGAATTTAACGCCACTTCCGCGTTCTCCGCAGTCTTTTCATTATCTGCTCCAATTAATATTTCATTTGGGCCGCCCGTAAGGACGTTTTTCAAGGTAAAAACAATTTGCGTATCCCCCACATTGAAGGTCAACGTATCCCCATCGGCTACATTATTAGAATAATCAAAATAAATTTTTGCGTGTGAAATTAATGGAAATTCCATCCGTCCAGATGGTGGAGTATAAGTCCCGTCTACCGTATCTGGGCTATTTAGAACCGCCAGCATCATATTCAGAGCGATGCCATACACGGGATAACTGGCAAAGTATTTCACGGCATCCGGATCAGGATACAACATCTGTTTAAACAAAGTTGCCTGTTGCTCGTTTAATGACCATGTAAGCGTATTTCCAGAAGCCGATGCGGAGTCGGGAATTAATGTATTAAAACCTTCCGCCAACGTTGAAACCAATGCCTCCAATGTTCCATATTGTGCCTCTCCGGAAATCATTTGCTTATATTCATAATAGCGCATCCCAATGGAAACAACCCCGCTATTCACCCCACTTACAAAGTATTCAATGTAAATACTTCCTTCTTCGTCTGCTTGACTTAAGTATTGGACATCGTGTTTAATAACGATCACATTGTCAACGATCTCACATAACACCGATGTCGTGTATTCTGTCTGCAACGATTCAAGAAATGAGGTATCGGACCATCCCGTTACCCCGATGATCCCCCTCGATGTTAGTATTTGTGAAGCAAGAACATACGCAACGCGATACGTTACGACAACATTGGTCCCTAAATCATAATCTATCCTATCAGACACCGCCGGAACGGACCCAGATCCCCCCAGGTCTGTCAAATCAAGGACAGGGACAGAACCATAGCCAGAAGTGGTCATGGTGCAAGTATTAGGGAGCGTAAAGCCGACTGTTGAAAAATAATCGCTCCAACGTCCCATAGACGGGATTTGAAAACTCGTTTGCCCATTAACCGTTATAGATACGGTTACAGCCCCCTGGGAAATTGAACCGCCATTAACTGTATATGCGGAAGTCCCATTACCGGAAAGCCATATTCTTACCTTTGTTCCGGTAGCCGTCAAAGGTATGTTCTGATTCAAGGTAAAGTTCGCTATTTGCAATGAAGGCATTTATTCACCTTAATAAGCCGGCAATGTGATTGAAAACGCTGATATTGTTTTAGTGACCGATGCAGTAACCGTACAATCGGACATGAGCAGGTCGCCACTCGTTTCTGAACACGTCCCCATGAAACGAATAGCCGTGGTGCTACTTCCTGCCGTATAGGCATTGTCATAAAAAACAAAATATCCCGCTTCTCCGTTAGCAAGACCAACGCCTGACCATGTGGCTGAATCTTTGGATATTACACCGGCAGATGGCGCACCAAATTCAAGGCCATTGGCCGGTTGGCCGGCAGTAAAAGCCCCGCTGGAAACGGTAATGCTGACCAGTTTTGTTCCTGTCTCGGCCGCATCGGCAGATACGGGCATGGTTCCTGAATAAATATCCAGAATACCATCCTTGAACAAATCCCTCCAGGATCCGCCCTTCATGGCGACAACGATAATGGATTCTCCCGCAGCGTCGGAAGCGATGATACTCCCCGTGGCAACGGTCAACGTGCCGGCGGCAACTCCCGTAAGGACAAACGGCCCATAAGAACCGGCATTATCTCCGGTCCAGCCGAACGTCATAATGGAATCGCCAACCGCAAATCCTTCGGTAACAAAGCCGTTTGCGCTATCGGTAAAGGTATCCGCACTCCCGCCTCCGTCCACGGCTGCAATCGTCGTAGCTGTATAGACAACGACGGTACTTCTGGCGGCTGTGTTCCCCAACAAAGCCTGTCTTAATCCGGTTGATAATTTAATAGCCATGTCAATTCTCCTTATGCTGCGGGCTGGGTAATGGCGAAGCTGTCAATCGTTGTGGTCGCCCCAAGCGTGATCGACAACGATGCCATTGTCAGATCACCGCCACTTGTCGCGCAATTCCCGTCTATTCGGATTCCGGAAGTGCTTAATCCCGTGGTGTAAGCATTGTCGTAAAGTCTCCACCATCCGGCTGTGCCCGCTGCCAATCCCACTCCGGACCAAACATCGGCCGCTTTGGAAATAACCCCGGATACCGGAGCGCCGAACAGAAGCCCGTTTGTCGGGGATGCTGGGGTAAAGGCCCCACTCGAAATAGTTACCCGGAGAAGTTTTGTCCCGGTTTCCGCCGCGTCCGCCGTTGCCGGCTGTGTCCCCGAATAGATTTCCAGGACACTGTGTTTGAAAATATCCCGGAAAGCCCCGCCTCGGATCGCAACCAGCGTGATACTTTCACCCTCCGCATCGGAAGCGGTCAGCGAACCGGTTGCAAAGGTTAAGGTCCCTGCAGCAACGGCCGTCAGTTCCACGGGGCCGACGCATCCGGCATTGGCTCCGGTAAATCCCAGCATCAGGACGGAATCACCGACGGCGAATCCCTCTGTCAAAAACCCGTTTGCGGTATCCGTTAAAGTGTCATCACTTCCACCGCCATCAACCGCCGCAATCGTGGTTGCCGTGTAAACCGTAACCGCCGACCGTGCCGGGATTTTCCCTAAAAGCGCTTGTCGTAAGCCCGTCGAAAGTCTCAAAGCCATTGTTTGTTTCCTCCTTTAATAAAAAAGCCCACAACTCCCCGAAAGGAATTGTAGGCTTGATTTAGTCCCGTCCAAGACGGCTATCAGTCCCTATTATTCGTTAATCAGTATTAAAATCCTTTCCTTCTCCGCCAAAACACTGCAATAGAGGGTAGATGGATACTCGATTCGATCCATGGATATATTGTTGAAGTATCCAATTTCACTTCTCCCACCAATGCAAATCCCTTTGGTTGTCGGGATAATGACACAGGGCCCGGCATACCCTTTCCCTCTCAAAAGATCGCTCCCGTCAATCATGTTGTTTGATGACAGATTGATCAGCGCCGGATAATCGGCCACTCGCGCAATATCAAACTCCTGCGGGACGGTCCCCTTTAAAAAGAATATCTCCTTTTCTGTCCCGACAAACAATCCCTCGGGGATAGCCTCTAATAATCTTATCCTGGACGAAAAGGGAATGTAACCCCTTGCATAATCAAAGGCCGAGTAAAAGAACGGCTCTGAATAAAACACGGCGTTTTCCACGGCCACATACATTCGGGCGTTGTGATAAGTGATCATGTGCCCGATGGGCGGCTGCCCGAACTTCTTGTTGGCCACGGGGCCGACATACTGCGTGAAGGACCAGCTTTTCCATTCCCCGTCTTTATCCACAATGCCGATTTCTTTTCCGTTTACATAATAGACTTCTTCGTTCACTCCCACAAAATCATATAAATCCCCTGTCAATCCGCTTTTAACCAGCGTTGTGCTGTAATCTGGATTAACCCGGTAAAGGGAATCTCCCGATACAACCAGGGATAAATTGAGATAATTAAAGCTACCTTGAAAATCCCCGGCCGCCTTTTTCATATACCCCGGCCGTCTTTGGATCTTGCCGACGTCACTAATTTGCACATCCAGCGCCTCGGAAAGATACTCGACGCCTTTTGCGGGATTGTAGTCGATTTCTGAATTATCAATAACCGTGTTCAATCCCTTTGTGTGCATCAATAACGGCAAGTGTTTCATCCGTCACACGCCCCCAGGTCTTCATAATCTTCGGCTCCATAGTATTGCGGGGCCGCATCTATTCCGATAAAATCAATCAAATCCGTCATGGCCTCAAAGAACTTCCCGGTGTGATATTTCATGCCATGGGCGGTATTGTCCTGGCCATCCTCGATGGCTTCCCCGAAGATTTCTTTAAGAACATAATGTTTGATAAGACTTGTCTGCAGATGGCCGGGTATCCCGTCAGGAACGTCATCATCCAGCGCCAGATCAACCGGTTTCCGGTAGTAATGAACTCCCAACGTCGTCGATACAGACGGGATACCCTGATAATAGAGTTTTGATCCTTTCACGGCCACGCGGTAAATCGAACCGGATTCCGCAAGCGCCATATTCTGAATCTGCTTCAAAAACAGGTTATAGGAGTAATACCCTCCGCCTGCAGGCGGTGAAATCCTGTAATTGGAACTGTCATAGACATTGAAAACCCCACGGTGATAGTTGACCGGCAGGGATACAAACGGCGTCAACGTGGATGTATTGACCACGCCATAAGTATAAAGCTCCGGTAACGGGGGCGAGATCTGACCGTTCGGCATCCGGATCCCCGCAGCGATAGCGTTTATGGCATTGTTGATTTTTGCCGTCAGGTTCGGATCATCATAACTATCGTCCTGGAGTACCTCTTGAATATCATTAATCAATGCGTTTAATGTCGTTCCATCGGAATAACTATCCGCCTCTTTAACCAGCATCAGGCCGTCAAGGGTATGTGTTCCCCCACCCGATGCCGTGGCAATACAGGTGATCTGGTAATCCACCCCATCGGTCCCCGCCTTGACCCACACATAAACGGAAGTGCCGATAATTAACTGCTCTTCCGCCGTAATAATCGTGGCCGTGGCATCAGCGCCGGTTGAGACAAGTTTTGCCGTTACAACCGCCGAGGAGATTACCAAATCCGGCACATCAGAGAAATCAAACTCAATATGATAACTTTCTGATGGTTTCTTGGTCCTGAATCGTTCCATTGCTCAATCCTTATGCTGCTGCTGCTGTCACGGTATAGGTCACTTTCAGGGTATCGCCATTACCCACGCCCTGATCCCCACCGGTGAAGGCTGCTGTGCAGAACAAAACACCGGATGTGCCGGTTGACACTGATGCAAGGAACGCTCCTTTAACCGTCATCGTGTCGGTAATGGGGAAACTTACTGCCGTTCCGTTGGTAATGCTCTGACTGGATGCCGCGCCTTCTGTCCATTCCAGGCGGTTTCCGGTGTAATCTGTGCCTTCTGTCCAGCCAGCATGAGAGGCAAGGGTGTCTTCATGATCGAGCGTTCCCGTTCCGGTAATCAGGCCGATGTACCACGTTGTTATCTGCGTGGCGGCGTTAAAATAGACGTTAAGGACACTATTCAAACCTTCATCTGTTGCCGCGTTGTCGGCCTCTTTTGTCCACTTTAAATTCCCTTCCTTGTCAAAACATTCAAACTTGAACTTGCCTTTGAGTTTAAAAGTCGATTTCATAGGTCACTCCTTAATTTTTTATACTGTTGCCTGTAAATTCGTAACTTACCTTGTTGCCGTTGAACACCAGCGTTACTTTCTTATCTCCTGATGTGTATGTGACTGTGCTGAATGAATGGATAATGGTTGCAGCGGTCAATACGGCCAGTGTGAATCCCGCCGCTGTTCCCACATTGTATTCCGTGCCGGCCCCTGGAACGGTTGCCGACGCCGAAACTGTAATATTGATAACGGACGTGAGGCTTTCCAGAAATTCCCGGACTTCTGAAACGGTTGCATCAATGGACATTCCGCTGGACAATCCTTTGACAAACTCCCCGATTTCAGAAGCGACCGCCGCCAGACTGACACTCTCTTCAAGATCAACGCTAAACGCCGCTACTTCCGAATCCTCTACCGAAATAAGGAAGCCCAAAGAAGCGGCCCCGGAAGTGTCCCTTGCTTCATTGTCACCTGTGCCGAATCCTAACGCTATGGTAACTGCCGCGATGAAATCAGCCACTTCCGAGGCAGACACCCCGAAAGCCATCCCGACGGTTGCCGCCACGTTATATATATTCTGTGTGGTTGCACCAACGGCACCCGCAATGGCAATGGCAGCGGTCAACGTCTTTACAAAATCAGCCGTTTCACCATTAGAGGCGGAAAGGCTCATGTTTACCAATGCACTGCGGATAAAATCCCCAACCTCTGAATCGCTGGCCGCCAAATTAATCCCCACTGTGGCCGCCCGCACAAAATCAGCCAGCTCGGAATTGGAAACAGACAGACCTAAACCAGCAGAAGCCGATACCGGGAAGTCCGCTACTTCACTGGATGCCGTTGTCATGTTCAAGGCTACTGCCACGGCCA
>Ga0209507_1000727_pt1 | contig 31971 bp, 24 predicted proteins | sample AD_UKC028_MetaG_FD_184414 | JGI IMG/M metagenome (GOLD analysis project Ga0209507, IMG submission 184414) | Active sludge microbial communities of municipal wastewater-treating anaerobic digesters from USA - AD_UKC028_MetaG (SPAdes) (version 2) | ecosystem: Engineered > Bioreactor > Anaerobic >...
GAGCAGCGTGTCGTCAGGACAGTTTTCCAGATAGTGGGCAACACTTTTAGCGCCGGCCACCATGTTGCGATGCGAAAGCACCACACCTTTCGGTTTGCCCGTACTGCCTGAGGTGTAGAGGATTCCTGCAACGTCAGTATCGATGACGCGATGCCCAAGCTTGTGCGGCATCGCGAGCAGGTCGTTCCACCTTGAATACGAGATCGGGCCGCTAGTCGGCAACGAGTCGTCCGCTGAGTCGAGAACAACGACATGACGCAGGTCGCGGCATTGCATCAGCGTATCGTTGAGAAATGCAAGGCGCTCAGGCGATGTAATCAGTACTCTCGCATTGCAGTCACGCAAGATATGGTTTATCTGTTCAGGTTTGAGTATGGGATTGAGGGGGACATATACACAGCCAGTCGCGGGAACCCCGAAGCTGGCGATTACTGTCTCGAAGCGCTTCTCAAGATAGGTGGTGACCCTGTCGCCGCGTTGAAGCCCAAGTGAGAGGAGGCCATTGGCAAAACTGCCGACTGCATCGTACAAGTCGCCGTAGTTCCATGTGGCGTTGCCGTACGTCAGGGCAGGGGACGTCGCGTCGCGGTCGGCGGCGACAAAAATCAGTTCCGGTAAAAGTGAGGAATCCCGCATCGCTGTGGTTCTGATATAGAGCAAAACGCCACATTGTGGAGTATCTAACGGTCGTCAAGTCATTCTCCTCCTATAATGCCGCAACCGAAACCTGACAATGTTGGAGCTAGGCTTGAATACGGAAAAAGAAGTGCTATTCGTTTTGGATGAAATCCTTAGTCTGAATGGTCGTTCTGTGGAATTCACCGCGAATACACCATTGTTGGGCGCGGTTCCCGAACTCGATTCGATGGCAGTCGTTGCCTTGATTGCGAGGATTGAAGAACGCTTTGGCTTTACCCTGGACAATGATGAAATTGAAGGCACTGCGTTTGCCACAGTCGGCTCGCTGGTCGATCTTGTCGATGGCAAGTTAGCCGGCTAATGAGCGTTGGGCCACACCTGACAGTACTCGCGTAGAAAACATTGGGGGCTGTCAGGCCCTTCGGGCACGAATTGGAAGTTATAGCTCAATTTTGGAGTCAAACCAATGAATGTCTGCGCTGGCCGACATGTGCACAAACGTCCCTGCCTGCGACATTTGCTGGGTTTGGTGCGCCCGTGAAACAGCAGATAGTACGAGTACGGAAAAATACGGAATTATCATAGTCATTGGCCAAATTCCACCCAATTTCAATACCGTTGATGACGAACCAAAAGAATCGGGCGGTTATTCAGAGAGTCCCATATCCTTTGTGTCAATCACGTTCTTAACGGCGTCACAGGAAGCCCATAAGAAAAAATGAAAGAAAACAGACGGCTCTTGGTGGTGGCCTTTCATTTTCCGCCAGTCAGGGTGAGCAGTGGTATCCAGCGCACCTTAAAATTCTGTTCGTATCTTCGTGACCATGGTTGGGATCCTCTGGTGCTGACGATCTCACCGACTGCTTACGAGATATCAAGTCCAGATCAGCTTAAGGAAATTCCGGACGACATGATCGTTGAACGTGCCTTTGGACTCGATACGTCGCGCCACCTGTCTTTCCGAGGAAAGTATCTGAATTATATGGCTCAGCCTGATCGATGGATCAGTTGGTGGCCTGCTGCTGTCTGGACCGGGATGCGGATGATTGAAAAATATCAGCCAAACGCCATATTTTCTACTTTTCCGATAGCAACGGCACATCTCATTGGCTTGAGTCTTAGCAAGCGCAGTCGATTGCCATGGGTTGCCGATTTTCGAGACGCAATGATCGAAGACGGTTACCCTCAAGACCCGCTGACATGGAAGGTTCACCGCCGTCTAGAAATTGCTACGGTAAAGCAATGTGCGAGGGCGGTTTTCACCGCTCAGCCAACCAGAGACATGTACGTAGAAAGGTATCCGGAGGTTCCTAATTCAAAATGGGCGGTTATAGAAAACGGCTATGATGAAGACAATTTTCTCGATGCGGAAACTGGGCTGGAACTCGTTCCCCTTGGCAAACCGGGTCAATTGACTCTTGTCCATAGCGGGATTCTTTACCCGAAAGAGCGCGATCCAAGGGCGTTCTTCGCGGCTTTGAGCCAGTTGAAGATTGCAGGCATGATAAATGCTGATCAGCTTCAGATTGTGCTTCGAGCCACCGGAAGTGATGATCTCTACCGTCCGCAACTAGTTGCCCTGAACTTGCAGGATATTGTCCGACTGGAACCCCCTGTTGCTTACAGAGAAGCGCTTCGTGAGATGTTACGGGCTGATGGGCTGCTTCTCTTCCAAGGAAGTGTATGTGATCATCAGGTGCCGGCAAAGATTTATGAGTATTACCGTGCAGCCAGACCGATACTTGCTTTGGTTGGTCCTGGAGGAATCTCGGCAACAATGCTTAGAGAGGCTGGAATCGATGATCAGGCCAACATGGCTGATGCACAGCAGATTGCCGACGCGATTTCAGTATTTCTCGATAAGCTTCGGAATGGAAAATGCAGTGGTGTTCCTCGCGACTTCGCTATGGCGAATTCGAGGCGTTCACGGACGGGGGAGCTTGCGCGACTCCTTGATGAGCTCGTGGCGACCCCCAAAACGCAGTGAGCACGGTGCGGTTCAAAGCACTGGACAAAGTTTCCAAAAAGCAGTCGCTTTGGCATATGTGAAGCGTGACCGATGACATATGAAAGGTGGTTCAGCCCTCCAGACTTCAGCCTCTCCAGTTCCTACTTGGGTGGGGGCGTCCATCCCATTGATTCAATTGCCCTGACATAGCCCTGATCTGCATACGCAATAGCCTTGGCATGTTCTATACTGGACATTTCGCGAATTCTGGATGTGCTAATCGTTCGGAAAACTCTTTGATGGATACGGGAGTCGGAATGAATGTAAAGTCTGCTGCAGTATGTCGGTTCTTCCTCCTGGGCTTGGGATTTCTGATCTCGTCGCAGAGCGTAGCCGAAGTCGGCGATTACGCTTGCGGCTCTTTGACAATGCCCGAGGGGCCATACGATTACCGTGTGGGTCACTATCGTATGGCACAGGTCGAGGGTCACCATCTGTCACCGGATGTAGTCAACCTGGTCAAGGGACAAACGAGCACCATAGGGGGGGATCTGGATTTCGTACTCCGGTATTTTCCCAACCACCATGTGGCCTTGTCTTCCATGCTGAGGCTTGGGGAAAAGGAAAAGCGATCCACGCCAATGGGCGCCAAGTATTCGGTCGAATGCTATTTTAAGCGCGCCTTGACGTTCCGTCCCGATGATGGAGTTGTCAGAACAATCTACGCTTCTTATCTCTACAAGGCTGGAAAGAACGCCGAAGCGCTGGATCAGTTGAACCGTGCTGTCCAATCGGGAGAAGATAGTCCAAACACAAATTACAATATCGGCCTCGTCTATTTCGATCTGAAGGACTACGAGAAGGCATTATTATTTGCTCACCGCGCCTATGGTTCTGGATTTCCATTGCCGGGGTTGCGGAACAAGTTGAAAAAGGTCGGAAAATGGCAGGAACCCGCCGCACGGGGTGATAGTGGCGGCGGGCTGGTTGCGAGTCCGGAAAATTAAGCGGCTTGCATTCCGAGCGAACAAGAGTCGATTGGCGTCCGGTCTCTGCGAGCCATTTCAGTTACTCCTGGTTCATAACGCCCGTTTCTTGGTTTTCAAAGGGATAGCCTTCCATGCTGATTGACTCCTCGATCGCGATATCATGGATCTTGCTCTCAGCGAATTCTCACAAGATTCCTCGTTTAATATCGCTGACCGCGTGCTTTCTCTTTGGCGCTAGTTTGCTTTTGGTTCGTCCGGTTGCTGCGCTTGAACCGGGAAGGGTTATTGAAGTCGGCCCGCAACGCACGGTCAAGACCCCGTCGGAAGCATCGCACTTGGCCAAAGATGGTGATGTTATTGAAATTGATGCAGGTAATTATTTCGGGGATGTGGCTGTCTGGACGCAGAATAATTTGACTTTGCGAGCAAAGAATGGACGCGCCCGACTCATTGCGCAAGGTCAGTCTGCAGAATCAAAAGGTATTTGGGTAGTGCGAGGTGGAAAGGTCAATATCAAGGGGTTTGATTTCGTTGGTGCTACAGTTTCAGATAACAACGGTGCTGGAATACGGTTTGAAAAAGGGGATTTGAGCATTGACAATTGCCGCTTTCTGGAAAACGAGAACGGCATATTAACCGGTGGTGATGCTAACTCGACACTTGAAATTTCTAACAGTGAATTTGGAAACAATGGATATGACGATGGAAAAAGCCATAATTTGTATGTTGGAGCCATACGAACACTTAAAGTGAGTGGGAGCTATTTTCATCATGCAAAATCCGGCCATTTATTGAAGAGTCGGGCAACCAAAAATCTTATTTTTTATAATCGATTGACCGATGAAATTGGTGGGACAGCCAGCTATGAACTGGAGTTTCCTAATGGTGGTTTGGCCTTTGTCGTTGGCAATGTTATTCAACAGAGTTCATTGACTGATAATCCGATTGTAATTTCCTTTGGTGCCGAAGGATATGCCGTTGCTGGAAGCCGCATGTACCTGATCAATAATACCTTAGTCGATATGCGCCCTCGGGGCGGACAATTCTTGCGAATTAAAGCGGGTGGGGATGTTGTGGCGGTAAATAATTTGCTGGTAGGAAATAGCAAATTGGAGTCTGCTGGGGCAGGGGAGTACAGGAATAATTTCAATGTTGATCTGGATGAATTTGTGCTTGCCGTTCGTGAGGATTTCCATCTGAAACCTGGGTCAAAGTTGATTGGCAAGGCCGTCCTGATCAATTCGGTTGATGGCGTCACTCTCCGGCCAACGGCTGAGTACCAGCACCCACGTTCTGTTCGGGTGCTCACGGGCGGGGTGCTTAGCCCAGGTGCGATGCAGTAGGTTTAACGGCATTCTCAGATATCTATTTCATGACTACGAACCTTGATTCTCTCGCTTTGGGTAGTCCGGCATTTCCGTCTCAGGAGTTTGCTGCCCTTGCGAGAAGCAAAGGTCTGCTTTCCGCTTGGCGCAGTTTGATCAAGTCTGAAGGCAATAACTCTATACGCACCGTTTCCGGTGATTTTTCCGTTGGATTCATTGATGAAGCCAAGCGTGGCTTTCTCGCCGTCGACAGATTCGCTGTTCGAAGTTTGTGTTATCGCATTGTTGATGGAGAACTACATTTTGCGGCGCGGGCTGACGAGTTGGCGGATTCAACTTCAGTGGTTGATCCTCAAGCCATTTTCGATTATCTCTACTTTCACGTCATACCATCCCCGCGCACCATTTTCAAAGACATTTTTAGATTGCCGCCAGGACATTTTGCTGTATTCGAAAATGGTTCGCTAAAGGTTTCTCCCTATTGGGTTCCCGAGTTCTGCGAAATTGAAAAACCTTCGTTCTTGGATTTGCGAACTGAATTCCGTCAGTTGTTACGAAATGCGGTGATGCAACAGTTGGGTAGTGGGAAACCGGGATGCTTTCTCAGTGGTGGAACCGACAGTTCGACCGTGGCCGGCATGGTCAGTGAAGTGTCTGGTCAGCAGGCGGCTACCTATTCGATAGGATTTGAGGCTGATGGCTACGATGAGATGGAATACGCGCGAATCGCTGCGCGCCGTTTCAACACCGAGCACCACGAGTACTACGTGACTCCCGATGATTTGCTTAAAAGTATCCCCGCGGTGGCCCAGTATTACGATCAGCCTTTCGGAAACTCTTCAGCTTTGCCCGCGTATTACTGCGCCAAGATGGCACGAGACGATGGTGTACGCAAGATTCTTGCGGGAGACGGTGGCGATGAGTTGTTCGGTGGAAATACTCGGTATGCAAAGCAGAAAATATTCGGTTTTTACGATTCGGTGCCAAGCGTAGTGCGAAATGCTGTACTGGAACCGCTCCTAATCAAGACTGCGCTAGGGAAATTGCCGCTGGCACGTAAAGCTGCAAGTTACATCGAACAATCCAAAGTGCCCTTGCCAGATCGCACCCAGACGTACAATCTGCTTTTTCGTCTCGGACTCAATAATGTCTTCGACCCCGATTTTCTTGCTGATGTGGATGTTACAGAGCCAATGGTTCAGCAACGGGCGGTTTGGGGACAAATAGAATCGGCTTCCCAGACGAATCGTGAACTCGCATTTGACTGGCGATATACTTTGGCTGAATGTGATCTTCCGAAAGTTGTCGGAACAACAGCGATGGCAGGCATTGAGGTGGGATTCCCCATGCTTGATAGAAGTCTGGTGGATTTTTCAATCCGATTACCCACAAGCTACAAATTGAAAGGTTTGAATCTGCGCTGGTTCTTCAAGGAGGCATTGCGCGGATTCCTCCCCAACGAGATTCTTGCCAAGAAAAAGCAGGGTTTTGGCTTGCCGTTTGGCGTCTGGGCTGCCGATAATCAAAAGTTGAGGTGTCTTGCCGAGGACTCTGTCCGTGGATTGGTTGAGCGCAACATTCTTCGACAGGATTTTGTTGACACATTGTTTAATCGTCACCTATATGAGCACCCGGGATATTACGGCGAGATGATCTGGATCGCCATGATGTTGGAGCAGTGGTTCCGTCGAGACGTGAAGGTAAGGGGGGACAGTGCCGAGAGGCGCTGATCGGACATCAACTCGGCCAGTATTCGCTCTGCAGTTGCCAGATCGAGGCTCAGGCACGGCAGCTGTGTTTCTTCTGGTGTTCCTCGCGAATATGCTTGCCGGCAGCGCGTTGGCTTTGGCACAGGAGAGTCTGCCGAAGACGTCGAATTACCGCGGGGAAATTCGCCGTGGTACGGATGGCAGATTGATGGTGCTTCCGGAAGTTGAACCTGCGAGCCAAGAGCCTTCGGGAAACTCAGTGTCCAAGGTGCTGATGGCTGACGTGCCTTCACTTGAAGACGAACGGCGTACCTATCGCGCGTGGCGGTGGAGCTGGTCGGCCTCAGCGGAACCGGAAGTGACGGGTACAGTCAGTTACACCGTCTCGAATCCGAATCTTCACGGCGACACCGAAGGCGACGATCTTTGGTCGTACCTGATGATGTACCGCCGGACGAACCAGCAGGGCTATTTGAAACGTGCCCAGGCTTGGGCGCGTTATTTCAAGGAAGACTATCGTCAGTGCAAGGGGAAGTCTGACTACACTTATTGTGCCGACCGGAGCAACTTCGGACTTGATCATTTGTATGGATGGGGCCTGGTAGCCTACTACGAGCAGTTCGGCGACGCTGCTGCGCTTGCCGTCGCGGAGGCTATTGCTGGGGACGTCGAGGCGATCTGGGCGGGTCGCAGCAACGGCTATGGCATGGCATTCTATAGCCTCCGAGCTGGGGCGCGACACTTGCTTCTAGTCACGCGAGTGGCCGAGGTTACCAAGAAGCAGCGATGGATCACCCTGCGCGACAAGCTGATCGACCTCTGGCTGAACTCGCCCGACTGGGACGTACGGGGCATGTACTTCCCAGGCGCCGAGCAGACGGACATATTCTACAAGCTTGGACAGGGCGCGTACGGCGCAGGCGCAAGGGTACAATCGCCTTTCCAGATCGGGATCCTCACTGAAGCATTCGTGCAGGCTTACCGTACAACCGGACGCACCCAACTCAAGGATCGGCTCGTCGCAATGGCACGGTTCGTCGATCGGCATGGTCTCGATCCACACTACCAGTACTCAGGCAGCGTCTTTGGCATCGTCAATGACAATACTTGGCACAATTATTCCAGTAGCGGTCCGGCGTCATTCTGGGACCCGGTATACACGACGTCTCTTGTCAACCTTCTTGTGTTCGGCCACAAATTCACGGGCGATCAACAGCTTCTCATTCGCGCGAAGCAATTTTTTAACCGCGGCATGAAAGGCCTGTACGGCGATCCGGAGAAGCGCGCGGCGGCCGACGACGTAGTGCATCACTTTGTTGATAGTCGGTTTGACTCGAGTTCGGAGGATTTCTACCTCGCCTTTAACAAGGGAGAACTCCAGTACACCTATGCCATATTCGAGAATGGTGGAGCACCGACGATCGAAAACGACACGTCAGGTTCGGTCGGCGCTGCGAGAGGTAGCGGTTCCGCCAGTGGCGGATGGACGAGCATGAACAAGGCAGCGGTCCAGCCATCAGCGGGCGGCCGCGGTGCAAGCCCGCTCGCAAAGGCTGCGGCGTCGATGCGGCCCGGTACTTGGAAAAGACTCGAAACGACCGGACTTACGCCGAGGTTATTGGAAGTGAAAACGACCGACCACGGCAATCACATTCTCGGCTATGCAGACAGCGCAGTATGGGACCCACAGTCCAAGCAGTTCATGATCGTTGGTGGCGCCCACGCCCCGAACAATCAAGGCATCGTTAACATGCGCCACATCGTCTATAGTGAGGCAACGAATAGCTGGCGCGAGGAGACAAAGCAGAGCTGGTTCGCCACTAGCGGCGTTTCTCATGCATACGACCATCATGCGCTCGATCCGGCCACGGGGACGATGTTCTATCGTAGCGGTGATGGGGACTTCATCCACAAGTACGTCATCGACTCCAAGACGTGGAGCACGACCCCAGCAATAAACATGGGGTATGGGGTTGCCGGCGGCCTCGCCTACTTTCCCGAGCGCGGAGGGCTTGTGGTCGTCAACGGTGGGCAGTTGATGTTCTGGAGCGCCTTGCAGAACAACTGGGAACGGCTGGGTTATAGGCTCGCGATGGGCGGCTACCACAACTTTGCCGAGTACAACGCGGTACACAAGACAGTGCTCTTCGGCGGAGGGAACGACTCGAGCGATCTCTGGAAGCTCGGGGTCACTGGTGCACCTGTCCGGTTGAAGAACGCCCCTTTGAGCCGATGGATACCGGAGACTACGACCACGGTGGATCCAGTAAGTGGCGACTATCTGGTTTTACGGCGTCAATCATCCCCCCTGTTCTATCAGTACGACATCGCCGCCGACGAATGGAAAGTGTTACCAATGTATCCGTTTGCCGATGCGAATAGCCCGGACCTGTCAGCTGTGGCGGCGCCAATCCCCGAATATGGCGTGGTGATGTTCTTGAAGTATGGCTATGAGCCGGCCGAGGTCTGGCTATATAAGCACCGGCACCAGTAGGGCCGATTCACTCCATCGGCAAGTGCTCAGTGCGTAACCCGACGCCAGAGCATTTGCCACGTACTACGGAAAAATGGCCGCGGATCGGTGGCGTCCCATATGGCAAAGACATTGGCAGCGAAGACGGAGCGGAGGTATTCGCCTAGTGTCAAGCGGCCGCGCCACACCGCACCGTTGTCCCGCGACAGGCATCCGTAGACATCGGCCTCAAAGTTCAGCCATCGCAGCGGTCGTGGCTTCACTGCCACCCCAGCATGGGTATCGGCTCTGCCCAGGACGAATCCCAGAAAGTCGAGACCGGCCTTCTGCGCAAGTCCGAGTTGCACCCAAGGCCGTGCATTAATCTCGATCAGGAAGCACTCACCGGTTCGGTCGTCGCGGAGTATCTCCACCTCAGCTATGCCAAAATAATCTAAAGTCTTTATGGCTCGCGTCGCCAATGACAACACATCATCTTGGGCCGACAAGATGACATAAGTACCACCTGCGCACTGTTCCGGATACGAGCGCAGTTTCTCCCCCACCATTGATCGGATCCGTCCGCTGAATTCGCGAGCGAGCCCGACCGAGTACTGCCGAATGTTTGGGCGTAGAAGCGATTCCGCGATCGAAGCTTTGACACCGGCAGCAGCAAAATGTGTCAGCCAACGATCTAGTTCGACGCGGCTTCTGACCTCGATTGCTTTGGGGACGCTTTTGCCCAAATCATGGCGTGTCGTCTCGGGGCGAAGCAGTAACGGGGACTCTTCCGATGGCAGAAGTTTGCTCGCTGCCTCAAGTCCGTAGTGGCGGGGTGCTGCAAATCCCTTGTCCTTACACCAATCCAAGAATAGGCTCTTATCCAGACAAAGTTCGATCGATCTTGAGTTTGGGTGTAGGATCGACGCAAACATCGACTGTAGTGCTTGACGGTGGCGCACAATAAAGCGCAACCACGCGTCGTTCTCCGCGATGAGCGCAGTCCTTGCTTTGCTCGCGACTTTCTTGAGTTGTTGCAGTAGATCCTCTTCAGTTGCACTCGGGCAGTAGATCGGCGTCTGGTGGCGCGAGTCGAACGCGATTCCCCTTTTCGTGTCGACGAGAGTGCAATTCAAGCCTAGGGTTTTTGCTGCTCTAATGATTGCCAGCGCAGTCAGCGTGCTACCAAGTACAACGATGTGATCACAGTTCTCCATTGACTGGATCCAATTCATCCAAACGGACGATGTCCGCATACATTTCCCTGCTACGAATCTCGCGAATCGATGCACCATCGAACATGATCGCCGATGGACGTGGAAACGAGAAGTTCATCTGGTTGGGTATGAAATATGCGCCTGCATCCATGATTGATATCAGATCACCGGGCTGCATCGTTGGCAGGCGCTTGTAGCGTGCAACGACGTCGCCAGGGTGACATAGTGGACCGTATATGTCGTATGACTCGACGTCCTCGTAATTCAGCTTGTTTGCAGCCAGCAACTGGTGTGTTTCCCATCCTAAAGGCATCGTGATGTTCTTGCCACCGTCAAGAATGAGCTTTGGCAGGCCGGTGGCAGTGCGTTTAATCGTCAACACGCTCAGCAGGAGCGTTTGAGCACTGCTGGTGATGGCGCGGCCGGGCTCGAACAAAAGTTGCGGCATCTGGTCATCTGGGACAGGGTAGAACTCACGAATCAGTCGCGCGATTGGAGCAGCATAGTCAGCAGGCCTGGGGCAGTCTGCGGGGATCGGCATACGAGCAGGATAGCCCAGCGAGATCATGCGTCCGTCCCACTCGTCTGTTGACCTCACCGTGGGCACAGCGAAGCCACCGCCAAAATCGTAACATGTGATTCGAATACCGAGCTGTGTCTGCAGCACGCGCGAAAACTGCAGAACCTCCTTGATTGCGTGGACGTAGGCATCCACATTCTTTATTCCCGTTCCCAGATGCACGTGAATCCCGCAGGGCAAGAGCTCGCGATGCCTTGATATCTCTGCAAACGCGGCCAGCGACTCGCCGGTATCTATTCGCGTCCCAAATTGCGATGACCATCCCACCGACGTAACGACGCGCACACCCACCCGTTGCGGACGCCCCCAGCGCCGGGAACTTTCCACCACCCATGGGATTTCGTCCGGTCCATCTATGTTGATTAATCCGATGCCGCGGCGGACTGCCAGATCGACACTCTCGCGCCCTTTGCCGGGGCCGTTCAGTACTATTTTTTCGGGTGCCACCTTCAGTTCAAGCGCGAGCCACAACTCGAACGGAGAGATGACCTCGGCCCATGTGCCTGCTCGGTGCAGGGCAGTCAGGACTGCGGGCAGTGGATTAGTTTTGTACGACGTAGCCAACTCCACCTTCGGGAGGTGACGACGAAAAGCGCCGACAAAGGATGAGTAATCTTTGATCAGGCGAGGTCTATTGACCACATGTAGCGGTGTGCCGTACTTTTGTGCCATATCAACGAGGTCGACTTCGCTGCACGCAAGGTGCCCATTGTCGGTAATCGAAAGGTCCCAAAGATCGGGCGGCAATCCGTCGAATCGAGCCGGCAGGTTTGCACGCTTGCGTCGCTCAACCTGGAGCAACTGACGAATCCGCAGCAGCTTAATGTAACGTTTTAGTGAAGCTAGCATCGCTAATGTGCTGATGAGTGATGAGGAAAGCAGGCGTAACGCGGTGCCTGCCTAACTATGATGGTGCTTGGGCTACGCATGAAGATGAAAGCGTTATCGCCCGAAACGAAAACGTCAAACATTCAGAAAAGGCGGCGAAAGTAACGTTGACCGCAGCAATCATGCCTCTCGAACCGCCGAGAGACCCACGTGGTTACTGCGGTGACGGTTCAATTCCTCGACCACTTTCTCGGCAATCGCCAAGCACGAAGTCAGCCCGGGTGATTCAATCCCGAACAAGTTTACCAGCCCGCTCACACCGTGGGCGTCTGATCCCTGAATGACAAAGTCACCCGCAGCTTGTGTCGGGCCCGTCACTTTCGGCCGGATTCCGGTGTAGCCTGGTTGCATTGAGCCGTCTGGAAGGTCAGGGTAGTAGCGGCGGATTGCCCGGTAGAACTTATCCTCCAAACCCGCTTCGAATGAATAGTCTGGCGATACAGGCCAGCCGCTGACGTCTGGTCCGAACTTGCACTGGCCACCCAGGTCGAGTGTCACGTGAATGCCGAGGCCGGCATGATCCGGCATCGGGTAGACGAGGTGCTGGAATGGCGCACGCCCACTGAGCGTGAAGTAGTGACCCTTGGCATAAAACGAGGGTGGCACGCGTTCGCTTGGAAAGCCCTCGAGGCGCCGGGCCAGTTCCTGGGCGTAAAGGCCTGCCGAATTGACTAGTATACGGCAGCGCAATTCGAACGGATCGTCACCCCCGGTGCGAAGCAAGAATCCGTCTGATTCGATCTTTCCGGCGACGACCGGGGTATGGGCAACCAGCATCGCGCCGGCCTGTTCGGCGTCACCCAACAGCGCGACCATCAGCTGATGGCTGTCCAGGATGCCAGTCGATTCCGAGTACAGGCCGGCAATCGCACGCACCGCTGGCTCAAGCCGGAGAACCTCGGCAGCAGTCAGCGGTTCGAGCGGTACACCATTGCCCGTCGCCCGCTGGGCATAACTGGCCAGCGCTGCCAACTCCGACGCGTCGGTAGCGATCAGCAACTTGCCGAGTCGGCGATGCGGGATGTTGCGTTCCGCACAGTAGCGATAGAGGAGTTCCTTGCCGCGCACGCACAATGCCGCCTTCAGGGAATCCTTGGGGTAGTAAAGGCCGGCGTGTATGACTTCTGAGTTGCGCGCGGAGGTTTGCGTACCGAAAGCAGCCTCCGCTTCCAGAATAAGCACTTCGCGACCGGCCAGTGCCAACGATCGGGCAATCGCCAGGCCGACTACTCCAGCCCCTATCACAATGGTATCAACGGTTTCCAACAGATCCTCGCTGTATTTCAAACATCACTTGGGCCGCTTTGCAACGGCACTGCGCAAGCCCATATTCTCATAGAGAAGCACCTTTCCGTGCTCCCACCCGATCGAAATTATGTCGCCATCGCCATCGCCATCAATGTCTACGGCGATGGCGCCATCATGGTGTTCATCGCCGGTGTAGAAAATATGCTCACGCCAGCGTCCACCGCGACTGTCAAGATTTTCAAACAACAGCAAACGCGCCATGTCAGGGTGTTCCAGGTTGTGCTCGCCCACCACGACATCAAAATCGCCATCTCCATCGAAATCGGCGACATCCAGGCTCATCGGCCCGATGACGGTTCCGATCAGATGCGGCAGCCAAGGCTGGGTTGCGACCGGCCCCTGCTCGTACCAGATGACCTCCCCTGTCCTGCTGATCGCCTCGAAGCCAACGACAGCGTCGAGTTTGCCATCGCGATTGATGTCCGCCAGCCGATTCCTGTCCGGATTGGTTCGGCTAGAGTCAATTGTGAAACGGCTCCAACCCTCAGGAGAGTTCCGGAGCCAAACTGTCCCAAGCAATAGATCAAGCCGCCCGTCTCCATCAATGTCTCCTCCGCTCAGTGCCTCATCCTGCGAGAAAGTCGCGATCCTTTCGATCTTCCACGCATCCGTCATCGGCGCTGGAGGAATGGTCATCAATTCAATGCCCTTTCCACCACTGTGCCATGAGAGGGCAAGCTGCAACTTCGAGGCAGAGGAGAAATGTCCCAACGCGTGTCCCTGAAGAAAGTCACCTGCACCAGCCGGCAGGTCAGTGCGCAACTTGAATTTACCTTGCCCCTGGTTCTCAGCGAATACGAATCGCGAATCCGCCTTGCTTTCGCGCCATCTCGTAAGAATGGCATCGCTATCTCCATCGCCGTCCAGGTCGGCCAGCACAACGATATCGTTTGCAGGATCGCCAAAGGCGCGCCTTTCCCAGTTTCCGTCTGGTCTGCCCGGGTTCCTGTACCAGAATCCGCCGGCGGCCATGTCCACCCGCCCATCGCCATCAATATCGGCAGGAACAATGAATACCGCCTTGCCTGGACGATTGCTATCAATGACATGTCGTCGCCAACCGGGGCAGTCCTTTGCGGGTGAGCAGGTCTGGTTTACCCAAAGCAGAATCTGTTGATCGGGGCTGCTCCAGTTGGCGCCAAACAGGTCGGGATCGCCATCGCCATCGACGTCGAGAATCCTCATGTTGTGCGATCCGGCATTGGCAACGGTCCGCTTCGACCATTCTTTGCCGAGTCGATTGTTCAAATACACCTCGATCCCGACGGGTCCGGTACTCTGGTGCATTGTGGCTGTCGCAATATCGAGGTGGCCGTCCCGGTCGAAGTCAGCCAATCCGACAAAATGGCGAGTCGCCTCGACGTTCTCGGCGACTATGTGCTCGGGCCAGCTATCGCGGGGATTACGAGGGGCCTCGAACCATGAAAGACGATATTTTTCACCAGCCGGTTCAGAAGGAGACATCACGATGTCGGGTCTGCCATCGCCGTTGATGTCGCCGACATCTATGTAAGTGTCTTGCCATGTCCAATCAGCGGCGAAACGGTACAGCTTCCAAGCCTCCTTTGCGTTGCCGGGATTCCTGAGCCAATGGCCGTTTACGATGATGTCCGTCCAGCCATCCTGATCCAGATCCGCCACCTTGAGACCTTCGCCTTTCGGTACCTCGATCGCCGTACGTTGCCAGGTTCCGCCACGCTGACTGAAGACGTACAGAGTGTGGCCGGTGTTCCTGAACGATGCCTGGCCGCGACCGATGATGTCGGGACGTCCATCGCGATCGAGGTCGGCGATCTCGATGTCATGCAGCCCCACATTGTAGATCGTCGTCATCTGCCACTTGTCGTTTCCCAGATTGCGATACCAGACCAAGCCTTCGTTCCTGATGCTGACGACATCCATTCCGCCGTCACCGTCTAGGTCGGCAACTTCATGATCCGTGCCGAATGAGCCGGACGCGTCTATCACGTGCTTCTTCCAGTTCGGATTTTCGTACCAGACCAACCCTTGACCATCGTGCCCGCCAACGATCAGGTCAGGCTTCCCATCGCCGTTGATATCCCCAGTTGCTTTGCCCCAGGGGGCTATCGGACCGTTGCGGTCTACGATGACCTTAACAAACACCGGGAACTCCTGCGCGGCCTGATTGTTGTTGCATCCATAAAAAAGAATGGCCGCTGCGGTCAGGCGGGCGAATGATAAAATGCGCATGGGAAAAACTCCTCAACTCGGATGCGTCCCAACTGGCTTCGAGCGCAGTCGCTGTAGCGAGTGGGCATATCATAAGGCAAACCCATCAGTAGTACTTGCTGTCGACTGCCGGAAGGGGGCCGGTCTGATACCGAAGGCAGTCTTTACAAAGCTTCTGACGTCGGGGGCCAGAGAGAGAAAGTCGAATCCTTGTTGATGCTTGGCGGCAGAAATGCGAAGACGAACAAGTCGACAACTGTGCCGAAAGGAGTCGGACTATGGCCAACTCTGTCGGGTTTCCTGACGTATAGGCGAGAGAACGGGCTTCCCCTTGGACACGAATTGTCGTTTTTCACCCACTCTGTGAATTCAGTCACGGCTGCGTTCGGCGCATCTTGGCATCATGGCTGGATTCAACAACTAAAGGACACAGCGCGATGCCTCCTGAGGCCAATATCCCGTCCGTGATGCGTCAGTGCCTGAACTCGGTGACGGTGCGGGGCTTGCATTCGAGCGATGAACGTTCGGCTGGTTTCGATGTGCGCATCAGCCTTGTCGCTGCCGCGTGCACGAGGTGTCTCTTGCCGCGTCCGCGTAGATGTTGACAAGTCCGGCAAGCGCTTGGCCTGACCGTCTGGCCCAAGGCGCACAAGCATGAGTGACCATATCCAACGAAAAATGGCCACCGGCGCCACGTGGATGGTGTTGTTCAAGCTGATCGAGCGCAGCATTGGTCTCATAAGCACGCTGATCCTTGCGCGCATCCTGAGTCCGTCCGACTTCGGCGTCATTGCGATGGCTCTCTCATTTATCTTCTTTGCAGAGCAGTTGGCAGCTTTCAGCTTCGATATCGCCCTGATCCACAATCAGTCCGCCACACGGGAGCATTTCGATACCGCCTGGACGGGCAACTTGCTTCTGGGCTTGTCAATCACTCTCGTCATGCTGCTGGCGGCCTACCCAATTGCAGGCTTCTACAGGCAGCCTGAACTGGTGTGGGTAGTTTGCGCATTGGCGCTTGGCCCGTTGATCAGCGGTGCCGAGAACATTGGCGTGGTGGCATTTCGCAAGGAGCTCAATTTCCGCAAGGAGTTTCTTTTTCAGCTCAGCCGGAAAGCACTTGGCTTCCTGATTGTGGTGCCGATCGCCCTGATTGTTCGAAACTACTGGGCGCTGGTCGTAGGAATTCTTTTTTCAAAACTCGCCGGTACAGCAATCAGTTACTTGATGCATCCCTATCGTCCACGCTTCGCGTTATCGCGAGCGCGCGAACTGATGGTGTATTCCAGGTGGCTGCTGATCAACAACTTGATCGGCTTTTTCAAGGAGCGAACGTCTGATTTCTTCATAGGTCGTCTTTTCGGCGCCGGTTCTCTTGGGACATACAACATTGCCTACGAGTTTGCTCATCTGCCGTCAACTGAACTGAGCGCGCCGATCAATCGCGCTCTGCTGCCCGGCTTCGCAAAGATGACAGATTCCGAAGAGGTATGCCGGGGCTATGCCAACGCGCTCTCGATGATGGCGATGCTTGCAATTCCTTGCTCGGCAGGGTTGGCAGTGCTAGCCCCTTATTTCGTGCCCGCAGTCCTGGGGGCCAAATGGCTGGCTGCGGTTCCGCTGATGCAAATCCTCGCGTTCAACGGTGCCGTGCTGATGTTCCATTCGCCCGTGTGTTCCGTGTTGCTGGCAAGAGGGTACCCGCAGATGCCCGTGATTGCCAATGGTTTGTACGTCTTACTTTTGTTGAGCCTGCTTACCGCCATGGCGCTGAGCGCTGAGCAACTTGGCGTGATGGGAGCTGCCTTCGCAGCACTGCTCAGTTCGCTGCTGAGCACGCCCATTTACCTGTACATAATGCAGCGCAAGGTGTCTATATCGCCCATGGTGTTTTTTCGTGCCATCGCCCGTCCGGTGGGGGCGTCAGCCCTAATGACACTTGTCCTGTTTTTGGTGTTGCCTGCTTATGATCGATCCATGTCGGAAGTGGCCGTGGCGGGTTGGCTATTGCTCGGGGTGAGTGCCGGGGCAATCATCTACGCGCTGGCCCTTGCTGCGTTGTGGGTTCTCGCTAAAATGCCGAACGGCCCGGAGCGGCTGGTATTCGATCGAGCGAGCAAACTTGTCAGTAACTTCAAGTCGTCCCGTTCCAAAGAGGACGCGTAAGCGAGGTCGCAGGTCCAAAGAAAGTTCATCAAGGAGTTGTTTCATGGCAGTTACATCGATGGCGTGGCCCCACAAGTTGGGGTTGCATTGCGGTGAGTGGGTTGTGGTGCGTTCGCGTCAGGAGATTCTCTCGACGCTAGACGAACGTGGGCGATTGCAGGAACTCCCCTTTCAGCCAGAAATGCTTGCGTTCTGCGGTCAGCGCTTGCGCGTGGCCAAGGTTGCGCACAAGACTTGTGACAACATCAAGAAAACCGGTGGCCGGAAGATGACCTCGGCAGTTCACCTTGAGGGCGCGCGCTGCGATGGGGCAGCACATGGGGGCTGCATGGCGGACTGTGTATTCTTCTGGAAGGAAGCCTGGGTCAAACGCCTTGGAGACCCTGAGGGCCAGCCTTTGGCGAATCCTTTGATCGATGCAGAAGGAATTTACCGATGTGTGGTCGAAGGCGGCGACTTGGAGCAACCCGACCCCAAGTATGTGTGCCAGACCACAGCGCTATATGAGGCGACGTCACTCCTTCCTTGGTGGGATGTGCGCCAATATGTGCGAGATGTTACCAGCGGCAACCACAGCCCGCTGCATATGCTGCGCATACTTGCGCTGGCATGGTACCGCGCTCTCCTGAGATTGGGCTTCGGCTACCGATTCTTGATTGGTCTCTACAAATCAGTGGTCGGCAAGGCGTTTCCCAGTGGCACAGGCACTATTCCCGTCGGTAGCCCAACACCAAATGAAGTCCTTAACCTCCAACCCGGGGAATGGGTCGAAGTGAAGTCTCAAGACGAGATTCTTGGAACGATCAATGCCGATGGTTTCAATCGCGGCATGCGCTATGACATGGAGATGTCAAAATACGCGGGGAACAGGTACCGCGTGCAAATGCGCGTAGATCGACTGATCAATGAGCAGACTGGCAAGATGATGGAGATGAAGAGCCCTTGCATTCAACTGGAGAACGTATATTGCCGCGCTGAATGCACGTCGATGCGTTTAGGTTGCCCTCGCGCCTCTAACACTTACTGGCGCGAAATCTGGTTGCGCCGAGTTGATGGGCCGAGCCGGCCATAATTTTGTCATGGCGTATGCTATTCGGCTATCAGGCGGGGCCCGATCTGCGAGAATGAAACTCAAACCCTATTGAAGCCATTTCTCAGTGCCCCACGCAATTCGGCGAACAGATTTTCTCGGTCCCACGCTACATGCCGAAGAGCTAGCACAAGAGCCTTCGACTTCTCTAGGGAGTTGATCGGAGCACTCAATGCCACTCCAAGAAAGCCGAAGTGATATGAAAATAGACGTAAGTCAATATTGTGTGTTTTCAGTGGGTCAAGAAAGAGTGCCAGTTCGCTGAGGCTCAAATCGTTTGACGACGTTTCTCGTCCCATTCGACGATATTGCAATGTCTTTGGTAGCAACAGGAAACGGCCCATTAGGGCAAGTTCGGCCATTAGGATAATATCGCCCCCGGAATAAAGACGGTTAAGCTTCGTGCGGTGTAGCGCATCGGTCCGAATCAGACCGCAATAAGCATTGTTCAACTTGAGAGATCGGCGCAATTTTGCGAACCGTTCGTATGGACGTTCCTCCATTAATTCAATGTTCCCTGTATATTCCGTCAGTTTGCCCGTTTCCTGATCAACCAAACAGGTCTGTCCGTAGCACAGAATGACGCTCTGGTCTGCTTCCATTGCGTCAAAGCAACTAGCCAACATGTCTGGTGCGGAGTAATCACTTGCAGAGGACCATTTGAAGTACTTGCCACGTGCTTGTTTGGCGACGTAATTCCAGTTGCGCATTGCACCAATGTTTTCTGCCTGGCGCATATATCGAATACGGGCATCGCGCATCGCAAACTCTTTGCAGATATTTGCGGTCTCGTCGGTTGACGCGTTGTCCGAAATAATTAGTTCAATGTTTGAAAAGCTTTGCTCGAGAATTGATTCTAGCGCATGTCGAAGAAAGCGTTCGCCGTTATAGACCGGCAGGCCAATACTTATGATCGGCGGAGGCAACTGAGGCGGTGTGGTGTGGTTCAATTTCTGATGGACTTTAATAAGTTTGTGTGCGTGACGTGAAGGAGAAGTTTTAAATATTGGCAGATATTTTTTAAAAAATATAGTAACTCTCTCTACGGTTACTATGAAAAAACCACTTCGATAATATTAACGTGACTTCCTACCTGGCGAAAGCCACGACCTATATAATGAATTTCCTGCAGTAAAATGCTTCCGCTAATCCAGTTTCGGAATTGCATTCTATTCCGCGAAGCCTGAGCATCGCTGCAAAAGTTTCAGCGGTGAACCATGTCTTTCCTGTTTCGCTGACGAAACATTCCATCAGGTTAGTGATTTTCTTGTCTGCATAAGTTTGACTTGTAGGAATAAAGCAGTTCGGTGACCCAAGTCCACCATCATATTTTGGAATTTCGTACTCGTAAATCAGATGGTTGCGGAACGTGTTCCATGTCAATTCGGCCAAGGTTCGGTGATCTTGATGATGATCCTCTGAATGGTGGGTGAAGATCAAATCGGGTTGCATTTGAGCCTTTAACAACTCAAAATAATCTTTGATCTGGCCCCCAATATAGGGAAAATAGCCATTTTTGAAGTTCTGTATTACGACATTCTTTGAGCAAGCGCCTGAAAGCATTATATCTGAGCTACGCATAGCCTCTTCTGCACGTGCTGGGGTAGAGCTAAACACTACCCAATCAAAATGCGCCCCTGGAAATTTTTCCACCAGCTGTAACACAGTCGCTCCGCAGCCTATTTCAATATCATCGCAGTGTGCCCCGATCAGCAGGATAGATTTTGGTGCAACGCAATGCGCTAGACTCAGCATGTTTGATCCTTGATGTTTGGGCAAGTCTTATTTTTGGCCGATAAATTGATGACTGGGCTTGGCATAATGAAAGCTTGCCAAGACAATGGGCAATTCATTTGTTTAACTCTTACACCATGACGAGTCTTTGGTGTTGAGTTGCTTATTCTCGCTGCCAAACCTGCCAAGGGCGTTGACCGGACTCATACCAGTCATCGAACTGCTTTTTATCTTTGAAAGTATCCATGGATGCCCAGAATCCTTGGTATTTCACGCCAAGCAGTCTGTGATCTTTGATCAGACGTTGAAACGGTGCCTCCACTAATTCGTCACCCGGCTGCATATAGGAAAATATATCCCGGCGTAGAATGAAGAACCCGCCATTGATCCATATCTGCGAAGATGTAACGTTTTCAATGCTGGTAACTCGAGAGTCTTCCTCTGTGGAGACAGCGTGAAAACTTTGAGAAGGGCGAACAGCTGCAAAGCTGGCGACAGCGTCGGTTTTCAGAAAATTATCAATATGTGAATTGATGGGGTAGTCTGAAAGACCATCGCTATAGTTGGCAAGGAATACTTCCTCACCATCTAGATGTCTTTCCACTGCCTTAAGGCGTTGGCCGATATTTGATTTCAATCCGGTATCGACAAATGTAATGCGCCAATCGGAAATGTCATGATTGAAAAGTTCAATCTTGCGTCCACTATCCGATAAAACAAAGTCGTTGGAGGCGCACTCGTCGTAGTTCAGAAAATACTCTTTGATAAGGTCGCCACGGTATCCGAGGCATAGGATAAAATCCTTGTGGCCAAAATGTGCATAGTATTTCATCAGATGCCAGATAATGGGACGCTCACCAATATTAACTAAAGGCTTTGGAATCGTTTCTGAATATTCACGCAGACGCGTGCCATATCCACCGCAGAATATAACGACTTTCATCAAGAGTTTCCTTCTGGTGTAACCATTGTTTTTACACGCGCACCCTCAAACTTTTCGGATGACTTCAGCAGCTTCCAATTCTGCGGCAACACTTGCAATAGTCTCAAATGGCATATCAGCACGTTCGGCGATATCCAGCAGGTCGTGTTTGCCGTTTGTTTGATTCAATACCCACAATATTGCCATTTGACGCCGCTCAGGGTTTCCGTGTCCGCCAGTTGTTCTGTATAGGCCGCGTTTCCCGAGTTGCGGTTCGCAGTATGGAAAATTGCTCTGATACACGTAATTGTTTTCTATAAGCGCAAAAATGGCACAGTACGCTGCTAGTGAGTCAGCCATTGCACTCGGCGTAATCAGGCTCATATTGTCCGCTGATGTATGGTATTCGGGATAGGCTCCGTTTGGCGTTCGCGTTAGCCTGCCGACAGGTAGATTTATTCCAGGTGAAGCAAATTGCCGTTCATCGTACCCAAAGGGGGAGAACTCAATCGCACGAAAGGGCATGTTCCGATGCCGCAGAACGTGAAGTGAAGCACGATCAATTAGCGTGTCGCCCGCCTGTGTCTTTTTGTAGTGAAGCTGGCCTGAATCGCCTAGCAGGGCAGCAACCATTCCGAGCTTCACTTTGCTCAGTTCGGATTGGTTCTGACTAAGCCAGGTTACACAACCAATTGCTGCTGGAGCAAAGACGCAGCGATAGGTAAATCGTGGCGAAGAGGTGCTTAGGATTCGTGCCAGTTCAACAACTACCGCGATTCCAGACAGATTGTCATTTGCCAATGATGGATGACAACAGTGTGCAAACAGCAGAATCTGTTCTTCCGACTCACCCGGAATGGTGAATTCGCCGTAAGTTAGTGAACCAGTTTCGAGCGAACTATCAATCACGACTTCGTAATCGTCGTCGGGCAAGGTTTCCAGTAACCGGTGAGTAATACAGAATCCCCAATTATCGTTGAAATAACTGGTGCGATGGGGAATCCAATCTGGCATTTCCGGTAGCGTAAACAGGTGCGGACGCAACTCTTCAAGGCGCATGCGTGTGTTTATTGGCGTGCTGTAGTTAAGTACATGAAGATTGTTTTGCTGAAAATCGACAATCTTTTCGCCACTTGAGTTTTTAATATATGCATCCTGTATATTCCATTCCCGCGGCACAACCCAATCAAATGCTGGAGTTCCGGTTGAAACCTCATACAGCGTTAGTGGGATTTCCTGTTGGAGTATTCGCAGAGTCTCCCGCAAACCATTGCCGGTGATGCTGCGACATATCGGAAATAGCCGCTCGGCAAGCGCGTACATCCGCATGCCGAGCGCGGAGAAGTCACTATTACAATGAAATGGCAACATCTTCTGTGGCTAGTAACGCCAGAAAAACTGGTCGTCAATCTGTTGTGTTGCGATCAGGTATTTCAACTGCTTTAACCGTGTAAAAGCACGGAAATCGAATCCACTTTGATCCATGGCGATGCGCGAGAATATCTCGCGAAGTTGTGCGGCGCCTTTCTTGGCGTCCCACGCGCAGCTAAAGCCTGGAAGTTGTTGATGGATCTTGTCGAAATTGACCCGATAGCTACGATTGTCGCCAACGCTTGAGCCCATGGAAAGCTCACAGCCAGGAAATTCTGCAGCAACAATTTCAGCGATCTCCCGTACGCGATAATTGGCGGCGGTGTCCCCGACGTTAAATATTTGATTGTGAATGCTATTGCTCGGAGCTTCTAATGAGCAGCGAATGGCCGTGCAAATATCCATCACATGAACCAACGGTCGCCAAGGTGTACCGTCACTAGTCATTGCTATCTTTTTTGATGTCCAGGCCAACCCTGACAGATTGTTAAGAACGATATCAAAGCGCATGCGTGGTGATGCGCCATAAGCAGTTGAGTTGCGAAGAAATACCGGGCTGAAGCTTTCATCGGCAAGTTGGCCGACATCCTTTTCAACCAGCGTTTTACACACGGCATATGCGGTTTGTGGATTCACCGGCGATTCTTCCGTCAGAAAATCGCCCGAACCCAAGCCATAAACACTGCAGGAAGAGGTGTATATGAAGCGCGAAACACCAGCGCACTTGGCATTCTTTGCCAGATTCACTGAGCCGTGATGGTTGATGACATGAGTCAGGGCTGGATTATTTTCTCCCAATGGGTCGTTAGATAATTCCGCCAAATGGATGACGGCATCAAACCCAGCCAAGTCGTCCTCCGTGAGATTACGCAAGTCTCGATTGATAAATCGTGGGAAGCAGGATCCGGTCTTGCTGTCGCTATAAAGCCAGCCATCGCGATAGTATCCAGTGTCAGTGCCGACAACCTCGTGTCCATGTTGCATTAGCAGTGGGGCAAGCAAGCTGCCGATATAACCTTCGACTCCAGTAATAAAAACCTTCATTTTCGCTTCCTTATTGGTTGTTTCAACGGATAAATTCTTGATTACGGATAGACTTTGGTTTCAGGAATAGGAACAACAAACTTCCCACCCCATTCCCGAATGTAATTCATTTGCTGCATGATCTCTTCCCTTAGGTTCCACGGTAACAACAAGAGATAGTCCGGTTTGGTTTCGCGGATTTTTTCCGGTCCGTAAATAGGAATGTGGGTTCCCGGCGTAAATTTTCCTTGCTTGTACGGATTGCGGTCAACAGTGTAATCAACGAAATCCTGACGGATTCCGCAGTAATTCAAGAGAGTATTTCCTTTTCCCGGGGCTCCGTAGCCAACTATGGATTTTCCTTCGCGTTTGGCCTTTATCAGAAATTCCAATAGTTTGCGTTTTGTTTCTTTAACCTGTTCCGTGAACCCTCGGTAAGTCTCTGGGCGATCAAAACCGGCTTGCAATTCGCGAGTACGCAATTCGATGGCACGTTCACAAACGGGCTTGCTGGTGTCTTCAGTGTGGCGTCCATATATGCGCAAGGATCCACCGTGGGTTGGCAATTCCTCTACATCAAACAACGTTATGCCATGTGCAGCAAAAACCTTTTCAACAGTCATGAAGGAAAAGTAGGAGAAGTGTTCGTGATAAATGGTATCAAATTGGTTCTCTTGCATGAGACGCAGTAAGTGCGGAAATTCCATAGTGATGACGCCCTGCGGAGCCAGTAATATTTTCATTCCGGCGACGAACTCGTTGAGTTTTGGAACGTGTGCAAGCACGTTGTTTCCCAATAACAAATTGGCATGACCAAATTCGTTGACCATCTCTTGAGCCGTTTCACAATCAAAGAATTTCACTACTGACTTTACGCCCTTTGCGAGAGCTGCTTGAGCCACGTTGGCCGCAGGTTCCACACCAAGACATGGGATATTTCTGGCGACAAAGTGCTGAAGCAGATAGCCATCGTTGCTTGCAATTTCAACGACTCGAGATGACGTACCCAACCCGAAACGTTGAGTAACCAGATCAACGTAACGTTTCGCATGATCGACCCAGCTATCAGCGAACGATGAGAAATACGCGTATTCGCTGAATATGTCGTCTGGGGTGACAAATTCATCGAGTTGGACCAAGTAACATTTATTACAAACGTAAGTTCGCAGAGGATAGAACGGCTCCATATGATTCAATTGCCCTGGTGTGATATGGGTTTGGCATAACGGCGACATACCCAAGTCAACGAAGGTATGCTCCAAAGGGGTATCGCAAAATCGACACCGCGAAGATGGATTGTTGTGTTGATCTGTTGTCATGGCATTCCTTTTGTGGGATGGTCTGAAAAATGTCGTAGTTTGGGATGTCAATGATTCTGTTGGCAGGATGGCCGATTACCTGTCGAAGGTGCTAATCCAGTCAAATGAGGTACATATAGTGAATCCAAAGTGATAACGCAACCCATCCTCCCATTGGGACGAATTGGAGCCATGGTCGTTTTCGGATATGTGCATTATTGGCTATGATCCCGACTTCAGTTACTAACCACAACAAAACAACAAAGATATATAAGCGGGAATGGTATTCAGACAAGTCGCGCCAAGGCGGATAGCGATCAATTGCTTCACTCATCGCCGAACGGAGCGCAATTTTTTGTTTTCCAAAATCAGGTGGCTCGTTGACCATTATCGAAACAGTCTCATTGGGTTGCGTTATGGAAATGTGTAACCCTTTACGTTCAACAATCACTTCATCACCATGCTGCTTAAGTCTGATCCGCCAGTTTTCATTGTCGTTTCTTGTGAAAGATTGAAGCGAGCGCTTGGTTGGTGACTTAGTGATTTCAATTAGGGCTGCGATCTCCAAATCGCGGTCTCGTTGGACCACGCTGATAGCGTTGGCTGGTTGAGGCAAGTCGGAAGCAACTACCCAGCCAGCGAACGGGGCCACAGAACCTCTGAGTAATGCAACTTCCGGATTGGGCTTGCTTGCCAACTCAATGTGGAGCCTATGGCCCGATTCGGTCGCATCGCTTACAAAGTTCAGTTTGTCAATTTGGCGAAGAGTAAGACGCTGATCAATCGTCCACAGTATTTCTGTTCCAGCATCGGAATTCGATATGTCATCGACGACAATAAGTTGTTCGGCAGATAGCTGCAATACTTGGCGTCGAACGCACATGCCAGAGCGGCGACATACTTCGATATCCAGAAACCGCAACGGTCCGTCATTGCCAACTCCCATAAGGCGGGATTGACGAGGCGAATTCGCCGTTTCCTTCAAGGCATGTGGAGCATTTGATCCAGACCAGCCATTTGCTTCGTCAAACATTTCTAGTCCGTAAGGCCAGTAGCCTGTTGCGGTAATCCAGTTATATCCGCGAGACCAGAAATGAAGGCTGGGTTCGTCCGCGTGTTTGTGTCCATGCCGCCTATGGTTTGACCAAGCTACTATCGTTTGGGATAGAGTTGGAAGCTTTGACCACCATAATGCATATCCCGATACTGGGAAGAGGGCTGTCATTTCGGGTGGTGGCGGAAGAGGGGCCGCGAGACTTTCCAGCTTGCCCGAACTGGCATCGGGCGTGAACGTGAGAATTTCATTCCTGCCAGCGACCGTGTTGCCAAAGACTGGGAGAGTTCCGTCCGGGCGAAGAAGAATTCTGCTGAATTTTTCAGTACCTTGAATGGCAGCCAACAAACGATCGGATGGGGCCATCCCATTTAGTCTGATGAGCCTTGCTGCTTCGGCAAGCAGTTTGGTACCAATGAGATGATATCCCGCTGAGTGTTCAAGAACTATGCCTTCATCGGAAACGTAAAAACCTAGCTGCAGTTCAAGGCGCTCAATTGCTAAATTTCTCCAGTCTTTAGTCTTTGGCAAAAGCGGGAATGCCCCGGTTACCTGCAGGAGGGCAATGTTTTGCATGACACCGTGATTGGTTCGGACGGTAAACAGCTTTTTTTTGGCTAGAAGTTCGCCACTTCGCATCACAAGGCCAATTAATGATGCTTTCTGCGAGTCTGTGACATCCGCATCGACCCGCAAATATCGCCATAAGCGAACAATGACGGCAATTCTGGCGGCAATTGCGTGGTCATTCCAGAGGAAGGCAACTGGCTTGCGTTGCTGTTCTTCCCAGTCTGCAAAAGCCAGAATCCGGTCACGGGCGGCCCGATAATAGCGATGGTCTCCCGAGTACTCAAATTCCTCTAGAAGTAGATTCTCGAGATCCAAGCTTGCTAATGATAGTTGGAACGAAGGCCCACCATGCAAAAAGTCAGCGGGCCAACCGACAAGCTGAACGTGGGGGGGCTGAAGTCCAGGGGTAAGCATTTGTCCCTCGATTAATGCATTGGCCATGGCTTTTTTTAGATAAGCGGGAACTGAGAACGACGTTCCCAGCGAGATAGCTGCGATTTCGCCAAGAATATCCTCTGCTGGAAGGGTATTGAGATTGTTGATGACTTCACTCGAAGGACCAGTGCGATCAATGGAGAAAGCGTAGTACTCCGGAAAATAGATTGAACTAATCAGTAACAGAGGAAGCAAAAGACGCACAACAAAAAATAAGGCGTTGGAATACGTGAATTTCATCGGCTTGCATTCTGAATCGGGCGATGTGCAACGTTTCTAAGATGTAGTCCAAAAAGTCTTGCGCAAAACTGGAATCGGTTGCGGTCCCAAGGGGTGAAACGGGGAATCTGCATCGGGTCGGTTGTGCCGTCCGCCACTCCCCGGGCTGTGGTCACGGCAGCATCGAATCCCATTTTTCTAATGATCTCGACGTCCGACATCCGATAATCCTGATCTGGCTTTCCGTTAGGATAGGCAAAGAGGCCGATCTGTTCTTGCAAAAGGTTTTCCAGAAAGCGCTTGCTCTCGGCTACCTCGTCGAAAACCAATTTGGACTCGAGGTTCGCGAGGATCGGATGAGTGGCCGTGTGGGCACCAATCTGCATTCCAGCCTGGCGCATGGCAATTACCTGATCATTTGTCATCATCAGGTCGTTTCGCGGAATCGTGTCAGTGGTGGCAACAATATTTGAGACCGATTCATCACGGCGCAAGGAGTCGAGGTACTTGATTTTGTTCAGCAACTCCGAAATGCTGCGTCGAGTTGAAGCAACGGTTGAGAGATCAAGGACACCTAGTCCCATAGTTGAGAGATCAAGATGGCTCTTTTTGCAATGACGGATCGCTTCAATGACGCTGTCGTTCCACATGATGCCGCCGTTAAGGTAGCCGGTGGCTATGAAGAACGTGGCTGTGAGGCCGAGGGATTCCAGAATTGGACGGGCAATATGGAAATTATCAACATAGCCGTCGTCGAATGTAATTGACGCCGCTCGGGCGGGTAGGGAGCGTTCCGAAAGATGTCGCACTGCTGCGTCGAGTGGCAAGACGTTAAAGCACTCCTTGATCCACCTCATCAATTGCCTGAAGCTTGCAGCATCCGGATCCCCATTGAAAAGTGGATCGGGTTCGCTCAAAACGCGGTGAAAGATAAAAACGGACAACCGTCCCTCGTTGCCACCCGGTGATACTGTGCGCATAAGTAGGGGCCAAGGGCTCATGACATGGCGCCCTGTCTGGCTTCCCGTTCGGATTGTGCTTGACCTTTCAGTTGTTCAAGCTTGACGATAGCTAGCATCAGGTAGTAGGGCATATCGAAGTAGGCAAGCTCCAGAAATGCTCCACCGACGGCGTATCCCACAAATGATACTTTTATCATTTCGGCCAGCATTTTATTTTGCATGCCATTCTGGGTATTTCTGTTACTCGTGCGTGCGACCCGACTAGCACAACGCCATGCTGAGACGCCCATGCCGAGAAACAGGAAAAGGCCGATAAAGCCATGTTGGCCAAGGACCTGAAAGAAAATGCTGTGAGGGCCTTGCATATTTTCGGTATCGAGACCGTATTTCAGAAAGTAGTCAAATGTGACATTTTCGAAGCTGCTGCCGAATATCCGATCGCTTGCGAGGTTGAAGGCCATGGTCCAAGCGTTGATTCGTCCCATGGCAGAGCGGTCTTCCTCATACGATCTAATTGTACCCATTCGCTCGTGCCACGCGTCCGGCATTGTTGCGAGGACGATACCAATCAAGCCAATAGCGATGAGGCTCAACAAAAGACGCTGCTTACTCTTGGCGATAAGCATTATCCCCATCGCACTAATGGCAAGGAGGGCGCCACGAGACTGGCTGCCGATCACAGAAACCGAACAAAGAAACATCATGCCAAGTAAGGCATGCTTTACCCAGCGTCGATCTGTTGCGTACCAAAGGTAATACATTAGCGGGATGGCCATCACGAGTGCCAATGCGAACTCATTATTGCCACCGATGAAGCCACCTGGACCCCATACTACATAGCTCCCACCTGTCGCGAGCGTGAAAATTCCGCCCTTGCTCCCCGTGACGCCGAGCGCTAGAACCAAAGTCCATATGACTAAATCAATGTCCCTGCGCGTGAGAATTGCCCCGCTAACAACGAACATGAAAAGATTGATCTTCATCACTCGAAGCCACATCGAATAGTTCTCTTCGAGAGCATACGAAGCCAGATAGGTAATATTCATCCAGATTGTGAATACAGCTAGCCAGATCAACGGGCTCGACCAAGAAAATTTGTATTCGGATCGGTGGATTAGAATGCTGAGTAACAGACAAATGCCAATTGCCATGGCGACGGGCATCGGTGTTGAATAGCCCATCTGGTGCAGGCTGGAAACGCTGAAAAATATCCAGGCCAGGGTTCCCCAGATGGGTTTTCTCAGCGTTGCAACAAGTGCAAAGGCCACGAGTCCAAGAATGACTAGATCACGCATTTGATTCGGTTGAATTGCTCATTGGAGTGAAGTGATTTTCCGAAACAATTCGACTTGGGCTTCGCTGGTTTCGTCCCATGAAAAGCGTTCGGCATGCTTTCTCACAGCCTTGCGGTCTGGTACGGAAGAGAAAAGTGAAGAATATGCATCCACGAACGCTTCGGGGGAGCGATCAGACATTAGGCGACCTGCATTTGCAGTTGAGACTACTTCGGGTGTTCCCCAGATATTCGTTGCGATTACAGGGGTGCCACAAGCCATCGATTCGAGAAGCACGTTAGCCCAGCCTTCGCGACTGGAAAAAAGCACCAAAGCATCAGCGGCGCTGTACCAATACTTGAGTTGTTCATTTGGCACTTGACCAACAAACCGTACTCTGTTAAAGAGATTTTTCGCTTCTGCAAGTTCTCTTAGAGAAGCAAGATCTGGGCCAGTACCAGCAATCACAAGAATCAAGTCTTTCGGGAGGCTCGCGAGGGCTTCTATTGCCAGGTTGTGCCCTTTGCGCTCGACAAGGTGACCAACTGACAGAAGAATGCGTTCATCGCCAAACTTAAGTCGCTCGCGGGCTTCGCTTCGGTCAATCGGATGAAATCGTTCGAGATCAACACCATTTCGCATAACATGCAGTTTGGTTGCGTCTGCCCCCAATTCAGCCAGACGATCGATCAGCGCCTTGCATACCCCAATGGATCCGGCGGCATAATGTGCTGTTTCAAGAATCAGGCGTCGTGGCCTTGGATATTCGGGAATCAGATTCAAATCTGTTCCGCGGGCCGTGACTACATACGGCTTATTCAACTTACGTGCAACTATGCCGGCAGCTACGCCGTCAGGATAGTAGTAGTGGGCGTCAATCAAGTCGAAATCAAACCCCGAACGCTGGATTTCTCTGGCTTTAGTCAGAATAGACAATGCCAGTGTGTATGGGGCTAGGTTCATACCTATCGCAGGTGGAAGAAAGTAGCGTGGGTGACTGACCCGAATATCGTTATGAGTTTCTTCCTCGGGTGTGCATGCATAGCGGGCATATTCACCGAAGCGAGAGTTTTTTAATGGAAACCAAGGTACAGGAGCTATAACTTGTGATTCCACTTTTCCGGACTTCAACAGTTCCCTCAACCTTGTCTCGACGAAAATACCGTGCACCGGCCGCGCTGCGCTGGGGTACAGGGTGGTAACAACGAGGGTTTTGACTGGTCGCGACATTAAGGCTCACGAGGTGGCTATTGCGTCGCAGCAATTGTGATTGTGTCGCATCTTCTCAGCGCCCGATGGCGAAATACTCGATGCCGCTGCTGCGCACCAGTTTCGGGTCGTAGAGGTTGCGCCCGTCGAAGATCACCGGGCTCTTCAGCGTCTGCTTGATCGCTTCGAAGTCCGGGCTACGGAATTCCTTCCACTCGGTGACGATGACCAGCGCGTCGGCATTGGCGAGGGCGCCCATCGGGCTCTCGGCATAGTTCAGGCGCCGGTCGTCGCCGAAGATGCGCTGCGTCTCGTGCATGGCGACCGGGTCGTAGGCGGTGACGGTGGCGCCGGCGGCGAAGAGGTCGGCGATCAGCTCACGGCTCGGCGCTTCGCGCATGTCGTCGGTATTGGGCTTGAAGGCGAGGCCCCAGAGGGCGAAGTGTTTGCCCTTGAGGTCGGCGAAGCGGCCCCTGATCTTGCCGCTCAGGACGTGCTTCTGGGCGTCGTTGGCTTCCTCGACGGCGGTCAGCACCTTGAGGGTGATGTTGGCGTCGTCCTTGGCGGTCTGAATCAGCGCCTTGACGTCCTTGGGGAAGCAGGAGCCGCCGTAGCCGCAGCCGGGGTAGAGGAAATGGTAGCCGATGCGCGGGTCGGAACCGATGCCCTGGCGGACCATCTCGATGTCGGCGCCAAGCACTTCGGCGAGGTTGGCGAGTTCGTTCATGAAGCTGATGCGCGTCGCCAGCATGGCGTTGGCGGCGTACTTGGTGAGTTCGGCGCTCTTGACGTCGGTGATGATCAGGCGTTCGTGGTTGCGCTGAAAGGGGGCGTAGAGGGCACGCATCAGGTGGATGGCCTGGTCGTCCTCGGCACCGACGACGATGCGGTCGGGACGCATGAAGTCGTCGACGGCGGCGCCTTCCTTGAGGAACTCGGGGTTGGAAACGACGCTGTAGGGGATGTCGACCGCGCGCTTGGCGAGTTCGTCGGCGATGGCGGCCTTGACCTTGGCGGCGGTGCCGACCGGTACCGTGCTCTTGTCGACGACGACCTTGTAGTCAGTCATCAGGCGGCCGATGTTGCGGGCAGCAGCGAGCACGTACTGGAGATCGGCGGAACCGTCTTCGTCGGGCGGGGTGCCGACGGCGATAAACTGGATGGTGCCGTGGCGGACGGCTTGCTCGATGTCGGTGGTGAAGTGCAGGCGGCCGGCGGCGACGTTGCGGCGGACCATGTCCAGCAGGCCGGGTTCGTGGATGGGGATGCCGCCCGCTTCGAGGATGCGGATCTTCTCGGGATCGACATCGAGACAGAGAACGTCATTGCCGACTTCCGCCAGGCAGGTGCCGCTGACCAGACCGACGTATCCAGTGCCGACGACGGTGATTTTCATGTG
>Ga0209507_1000728_pt1 | contig 31945 bp, 27 predicted proteins | sample AD_UKC028_MetaG_FD_184414 | JGI IMG/M metagenome (GOLD analysis project Ga0209507, IMG submission 184414) | Active sludge microbial communities of municipal wastewater-treating anaerobic digesters from USA - AD_UKC028_MetaG (SPAdes) (version 2) | ecosystem: Engineered > Bioreactor > Anaerobic >...
CCGGCATCATCGCCGTGACGCTGGATGAGGGCGATTACCTGATCGGTGTCGAACTGACCAGCGGCAGCAGCGACATCGTGCTCGTCTCGAACGCCGGCAAGGCGGTCTGGTTCGACGAGGAAGACGTCCGTCCGATGGGCCGTGGCGCGCGTGGCGTGCGCGGCATGAAGCTGATGCCGGAGCAATCGGTGATTTCGCTGCTGGTGGCCGAGGACGACCAGCAGACGGTGCTGGTGGCGACCGAGAACGGTTACGGCAAACGCACCGTGCTGGCCGATTTCCGCCATTCCGGGCGTGGCACGCAGGGCGTGCGGGCCATTGCCGACAGCGAACGCAATGGCGTCGTCGTCGGCGCCAAGCTGGTGAACGACGAAGACGAGATCATGCTGATCACCACCGGTGGCGTGCTGATCCGTACCCGCGTTGCCGAAATTCGCGGCATGGGCCGGGCGACGCAGGGCGTGACGTTGATTTCGCTGGATGACGGCGAAAAGCTGGCGGGGCTGGAGAAAGTTGCCGAATCGGTGGGCGAAGCCGATGGCGAAGCGCCTGTTGCGGTCGACGGCGAAAACGGGGCAAATTCCGCGCCGGCCGCCGAAGGCGAGGGTGGAGAAGCCTGATGACGCGCATCTGGAATTTCAGCGCCGGCCCGGCCGCATTGCCGGAGGAGGTTCTGCGCCAGGCGCAGGAGGAATTGCTCGACTGGCATGGCGCCGGGTGCAGCGTCATGGAAATGAGCCATCGCGGCAAGGAGTTCATGTCCATCCTCGACCAGGCTGAAGCCGACCTGCGCGAGCTGATGGGCATCCCCGAGCAGTACAAGGTGCTTTTCCTGCAAGGCGGCGCGACGCAGCAGTTCGCGCAGATTCCGATGAATCTGCTGGCCGGGCGTTCTGCCGATTACATCGTCACCGGTTCGTGGTCGAAGAAGGCGTTCAAGGAAGCGCAACGCATTGGTACTGTCCGCTGCGCCGCGACCACTGAGGCCAGCAGCTTTACCCGTTTGCCGACGGCCGATGAAATCAAGCTCGATCCGTTCGCCGCCTATCTGCATCTGTGCACCAACGAAACCATCCACGGCGTTGAAATTCCCGCCCAGCGCATTGCCGAAACCGGTGTGCCGCTGGTGGTCGACATGTCGTCGCACATTTTGTCGGCACCGGTGACGGTCGAAAAATTCGGCCTGATCTACGCCGGGGCGCAGAAGAATATCGGCCCCTCGGGCCTGACGCTGGTCATCGTTCACCGCGACCTGCTCGGCATGGCGCCGCTGACCATCCCTAGCGTGATGGATTACGCGGTGATGGCCGAGAACGGCTCGATGCTGAACACGCCGCCAACCTACGGCATCTACATCGCCGGCCTCGTCTTCCAGTGGCTCAAACGCCAAGGCGGGCTGCCAGGCATTGCTGCGGTCAACGCCGAAAAAGCGAGCATTTTGTACGAAGCCATCGATGGCTCGGGCGGCTTCTACCGCAACCCGGTCGATCCCGATTGCCGCTCGCGGATGAACGTGCCGTTCACGCTGGCCAATCCTGAACTCGACGCCGCTTTCCTCGCCGAATCGAAGGCGGCCGGGCTGGTTTCGCTGAAAGGCCACAAGTCGGTCGGCGGCATGCGCGCTTCCATCTACAACGCCGTTTCGCTGCAAGGCGTGCGGGTGCTGGTGGATTTCATGAACGATTTCGCCAAACGCAACGGGTAAGCACCGATGAGCGACGATCTGCAAAAAGCCTTGGCTGTGGTTCGCAACGAAATCGACGGCATCGATGGCGAGTTGCTGCGCCTGCTTAACCAGCGCGCCAAGTGCGCGCAAAAGGTCGGCGAGATCAAGGCCGAACACGGCGAAGCCGGGCACATCTACCGCCCCGAGCGCGAGGCACAAGTGCTGCGCCGCTTGCAAGACACCAACCCCGGCCCACTGCCCAACGAAAACATCACTTTCTTCTTCCGCGAGGTGATGTCGGCCTGCCTGTCGCTCGAAGAACCGTTGGGGATTTCCTTTCTTGGCCCGCTCGGCTCCTTTACCGGCAGCGCGGCAACCAAGCATTTCGGCCACGCCGCCCGGCTGTTGCCGCAGGCCTCGATCGACGACGTTTTCCGCGAAGTCGAATCGGCGCATGCCCATTACGCCGTGGTGCCGGTCGAGAACTCGACCGAAGGCGCGGTCGGGCGGACGATGGATTTGCTGCTCGCCACGCCGCTCAAGATTTGCGGCGAAGTGGTGTTGCGCATTCACCAGAACTTGCTGACCAATGAACCCGATCTCGGCAAGGTGACCAAGGTTTACTCGCACGCCCAGTCGCTGGCCCAGTGCCACGAATGGCTGAATCGCAATCTGCCCGGCGTGCCGCGCATCTCGGTGGCGAGCAATTCGCTGGCAGCGCAAATGGCGGCGGCAGAGGCTGGCGTTGCGGCGATTGCCGGCGAGGCGGCGGCCGAACGTTTCAAACTGCCGAAGCTGGTCGAAAACATCGAAGACGAACCGAACAACACCACGCGCTTCCTGGTGCTCGGCAAGCACGACGCCGGTATCTCGGGGCGCGACAAGACCTCGCTCATCATGTCGGCGCCGAACCGGACCGGCGCCTTGCACGAATTGCTGCTTCCTTTGTCCGCGGCCGGCGTCTCGATGTGCCGCTTGGAATCGCGTCCCGCCCGCAACGCGCTGTGGGAATACGTGTTCTACGTCGACATCGAGGGCCATCGCGACGACCCGGCGGTCAAGGCCGCGCTCGAAGAGTTGGCCCCGCACGCCGCCTACCTGAAAATCCTCGGCTCCTACCCGGTTGCCGTTTATTGAGGAATTCCCGAATGAGCCTCGTTGACCACGCCTTGTCCTACGTGCGTGCCATTTCTCCCTACCAACCGGGCAAGCCGATCACCGAACTGGCCCGCGAGATGGGGATTCCGGTCGACAAAATCGTCAAACTGGCCTCCAACGAAAACCCGCTGGGCATGAGCCCGAAGGCGAAAAAGGCAGTCGAGGCGGCGATTAACGGCATCGAGCGTTATCCCGATCAGTTCGACCTGATCCGGGCAGTGGCCGAGCAAGCCGGCTTGGCGCAGAACCAGGTTGTGCTCGGCAACGGCTCCAACGACGTGCTTGACCTGATCGCCCGCGTTTTCCTGGCGCCGGGCCGTTCGGCGATTTTCGCCCAGCACGCCTTCGCGGTTTACCCCCTCGCCACGCTGTCGACCGGAGCCGAGTTGATCGCGACGCCGGCCAAGAACTACGGCCACGACCTGAACGCCATGCTGGCCGCCATCCGGCCCGACACGCGCATCATCTGGATCGCCAACCCGAACAACCCGACCGGCAACTTCCTGCCTTATCCGGAAGTGCGCGCCTTCCTCGAAGCGGTGCCTAAAGACGTGGTCGTGGTGCTTGACGAGGCCTACAACGAATACCTGCCGCCGGCCGAGCGGGTCGATACCGCGGCCTGGATCAAGGATTTTCCGAATCTGGTCGTTACTCGCACTTTCTCGAAGATTTTCGGCCTGGCCGGTCTGCGCGTTGGTTATGCGCTGGCTTCCACCGAAATCGCCGACCTGATGAACCGCGTACGCCAGCCGTTCAACGTCAATAACCTGGCGATTGCCGCAGCGGTCGCCGCACTGGATGACCATGCGTTCGTTACCGAAAGCTACGAACTCAACCGGCGCGGCATGGAACAACTGGTTGCCGGCCTGAAGCGTCTCGGGTTGGAATATATTCCGTCGTACGGAAACTTCGTGACCTTCAAGGCGGGAGACGGTGCGGCAGTCAATCAGAAACTGTTGCAACAGGGCGTCATCGTGCGCCCGATTGGCGGCTACGGCCTGCCCCAGTGGCTGCGAGTCACCATTGGTACCGAGCCGGAAAATGCCCGCTTCCTCGAAGCGCTGGAGAAGGCGCTGTAAATGTCCGAATTCGGCAAGATCGTCGTTTTCGGTACTGGCCTGATCGGCGGTTCCTTCGCGCTGGCGCTCAAGGAAGCAAATGCCGTTGAGGAAGTCGTCGGTTTCGGCCGCACGCCGGCCACCTTGCGGGTGGCACAGCAACTTGGCGTGATCGACCGTGCCGGCATCAACCCGACGCATGAGATCGAAGATGCCGACATCGTGCTGGTGGCAACCCCGGTGGCGCAAATGCCGGAAATCTTCGAGCGCATCGCTCCTTATCTCGGGCCGAATACCATCGTCACGGACGGTGGTTCGACCAAGGGCGACGTTATCGCTGCCGCGCGTGCCGCCCTTGGCGAACGGATCAGCCAGTTCGTTCCGGCACACCCGATTGCCGGTGCCGAAAACAGCGGCCCGTCGGCAGCGCGCTGGGATCTTTATCAGGGCAAGAAGGTCGTTGTCACGCCTTTGCCGGAAAACACGGACGATGCGCTCGACCACATCAAGCGCGCCTGGTCACTGTGCGGGGCGGACATCTACGAGCTGACGCCGCAGGCGCATGACCGGGTGTTCGCCGCCGTCAGCCATCTGCCGCATCTGCTGTCGTTTGCTCTGGTGCACGATCTGGCTATGCGCGAAGATGCAGATCTGTTCTTCACCTTTGCCGCCTCCGGTTTTCGCGACTTCACCCGCATCGCCGCCAGCCATCCTGAAATGTGGCGCGATATCTGCCTCGCCAACCGCGACGCCCTGCTGGCTGAACTCGATTGCTACCGCGCGCAACTCGACGAACTGCGCATGGCCTTGGCGCATGGCGATGGCGAGCGGCTGGAAGAGGTTTTCGGCATCGCCCGTCAGGCGCGGCGCACCTGGGCCGGTGACTGATGTCGCGGCTGCTTGGGGCGCTGCTGCTGGGCGTGGCCCTTGCATTGCCAGTTGCCGGCAGCGCTGCGGAACCACCGGCCATCCTGCTCGCCGAAGTCTACCGTGATCAGGTCGATGTAACCCATTATCTGGTCAGCGAAAAACTCGATGGCGTGCGCGCCATCTGGGATGGCAGCACCCTGCGCTTTCGCAGCGGCAAGGAGATCAACGCCCCGCGCTGGTTTGTCGACGGGCTGCCGAAACGCCCGCTAGATGGTGAACTCTGGATCGCGCGCGGCAAGTTCGAGCGAATCTCCGGGATCGTCCGCAAGGATGTCCCTGACGACAACGAATGGCGGCAGGTGCGCTACATGATTTTCGAGTTGCCCGGCGCGCCCGGTACCTTTCGTGAGCGCGCCGAGGCGATGCGCAAAATCGTGCGCCAGACCAATATTCCCTGGCTTCGCGAAATCGAGCAATTTTCAGTGGTCGACCGCAACAGCCTGCAAAAACGCATGAACGAAGTCGTGAAGGCCGGCGGCGAAGGCCTGATGCTGCACCGCGCGGATGCTCTTTACGAAACCGGCCGCAGCGACACGCTGCTGAAAATGAAACCTTGGGAAGACGCGGAAGCCGTGGTTGTCGGCCATGTGCCCGGCAAAGGGAAGAACGCTGGCATGCTTGGTGCATTGCGCGTTCGTACGGCAGACGGGCGCGAATTCTCGCTGGGCACGGGGTTCACAGACAAGCAGCGCAGCAATCCGCCGCCGATCGGAACGACGGTGACGTATCGTTACCGGAATCTGACAAATACCGGGATGCCACGTTTCGCAAGTTTCTTGCGGGTGCGGGTCGAGTAACATCGAGTAACAGGAATTGATCTTGATTTGGGAGCCGATTGGATGATTCTCGTGACCGGAGGCGCCGGTTTCATCGGTAGCAATTTCGTTCTCGACTGGCTGGCGCAGAGTGACGAAGCGGTGGTTAACCTGGATGCGTTAACCTATGCCGGGAACCTGGAGAATCTTGCTTCCCTGCAAGGAGACTCACGCCATCGTTTCGTCAGGGGCGACATCGGCGATTTTGATCTGGTGTCCGGACTGCTGACAGAAACCCGGCCGCGCGCCGTCATCAATTTTGCAGCCGAATCCCATGTCGACCGCAGCATTCATGGTCCGGAAGATTTTATCCAGACCAATATCGTCGGCACCTTTCGGCTGCTTGAAGCGGTTCGCGCATTCTGGGGCGAACTGAATGCTAATTCGAAAGCTGGTTTCCGTTTTCTACACATATCAACTGACGAAGTCTACGGGTCGCTGACGGAAAACGATCCGGCGTTCAGCGAGACTAACCGCTACGAGCCCAACAGCCCCTATTCGGCGAGCAAGGCAGCCAGCGATCATCTGGTGCGCGCCTACCATCACACCTACGGGCTGCCGGTGTTGACCACCAATTGTTCCAACAATTACGGCCCCTACCATTTCCCGGAAAAGCTGATTCCCCTCGTGCTGCACAATGCGTTGGCGGGCAAGCCTTTGCCCATCTATGGCGATGGTCGGCAGATTCGAGACTGGCTCTACGTCAAGGATCACTGTTCTGCCATTCGTTGTGTTCTCCAGGTGGGCGTGCCGGGCGAAACCTACAATGTCGGTGGCTGGAACGAGAAAGCCAATATCGAGGTAGTCCATGTGCTGTGCGACCTGCTGGACGAACTGCAGCCCCGGCAGGACGGCAAATCCTATCGCAACCAAATCAAGTTCGTGCAGGACCGGCCAGGCCATGATCGCCGCTATGCCATCGATGCGACCAGGATCGAACGTGAACTCGGGTGGAGGCCAGCCGAAAGTTTCGAAAGCGGTATTCGCAAGACGGTACGGTGGTATCTTGATAATCAGGCGTGGGTGCGCAATGTGACCAGCGGTGCTTATCGCCAATGGATGGAAACGAACTACGGAGAACGCTCATGAGTTCGCGCAAGGGCATCATTCTTGCCGGCGGTTCCGGCACACGCCTCTACCCGGCCACACTTTCGATCTCGAAGCAACTGCTGCCGATTTTCGACAAGCCGATGATCTATTACCCGCTCACCACGCTGATGCTGGCCGGGATACGCGATATTCTCATCATCTCTACGCCGCAGGACACTCCGCGCTTCGCCCAACTTCTGGGCGATGGCAGCCAGTGGGGCATTAATCTGCAATATGCCATCCAGCCGAGTCCTGACGGTCTGGCTCAAGCGTTCATCCTCGGCGCCGGATTCGTCGGCGACAACCCGAGCGCGCTGATTCTTGGCGATAACATCTTTCACGGGCACGATTTCAGCGAACTGTTGCAGCGGGCCAATACCCGATTAGAGGGCGCCACGGTTTTCGCGTATGCCGTGAATGACCCGGAACGCTACGGCGTGGTCGAGTTCGACCACGGAAGGCGCGCAATTTCCATCGAAGAAAAGCCGAGCCAGCCAAAATCACGCTATGCGGTGACCGGGCTGTATTTCTATGATCGGGACGTGGTCAATATCGCCCGGAACATTCGCCCCAGCGCGCGCGGAGAACTTGAAATCACCGACGTCAACCGCGCCTATCTCAAGCATGGAAAGCTTGAAGTCGAAATCATGGGGCGCGGCTATGCCTGGCTCGACACCGGCACCCACGACAGCCTGCTCGAAGCGGGGCAGTTCATCGCCACTATCGAAAGACGGCAGGGACTGAAGGTGGCTTGTCCGGAGGAAATCGCCTGGCGACAAAAATGGATCGATGACACCCATCTGGAAAGCATTGCCGCAACTTATGCCAAGACTGGTTATGGACGATACCTGCAAGGATTGCTTCGCGAAAAGGTGTTCTGATGAAGGCCATACCTACTGCGATTCCCGATGTCCTTGTTATTGAACCCCGGGTTTTCGGCGACGATCGCGGATTCTTTTTCGAGAGCTTCAACGCCCAGGATTTTGCTCAGGCCACAGGGGTTGCAGCTGATTTCGTGCAGGACAATCATTCCAAATCCGCGAGGAATGTTCTGCGCGGTCTCCACTACCAAGTGGCGCCCAAGGCTCAAGGCAAACTGATTCGAGTTGTCCACGGTGAGGTTTTCGATGTGGTGGTCGACCTCCGGAAAAATTCCAGTACCTTTGGCAAATGGGTTGGTGAAACGCTCTCGGCGGAGAACAAGAAACAACTCTGGATTCCTCCAGGGTTCGCGCATGGCTTTCTGACATTGAGCGACTGCGCCGAGTTACTGTACAAGACAACCGATTACTACTCTCCCGACCACGAACGCTGCATCCGTTGGGATGACCAGGATATCGCCATCGCATGGCCGTTGACCGCAACACCCACGCTATCGGCGAAAGATTTGCAGGCAAAACCTTTTGCCGAGTCGGACTACAGCTGACTGAAGCGAGTGAAGCCCCGTTTCGATCGAGGTAGGACGAAAGTCAATATAGGCTTGGTTGCTGCGTTGCAGTAAAATTACACGTTTTGGTTTTTTTTGGGCGCGATAACCATGTTGATTCCTGTCATTCTCTCTGGTGGCGCAGGTACTCGCCTGTGGCCGGTTTCCCGCGAAGGTCATCCCAAGCCATTCATGAAGCTGGCGGACGGCCAGAGCTTGCTGCTCAAGACCTACCTGCGGGCTGCCAATGTTGCGCAGGGCGGTGAGATCCTCACCGTCACCAATCGCGACTATTTCTTCATGAGCAAGGATGAACTGGCCAAAGCCAAACTCGGCGATAACCAGCCGGGTGTGTTTCTGCTTGAACCGGTCGGGCGCAACACGGCGCCGGCGGTCGCAATGGCTGCGCTGCACGTTTCCGAAAAATACGGTCGCGATGCACGGTTGCTTGTGCTGGCTGCCGATCACCTGATTCAGGATCAGCAAGCCTTCGCCAAGGCCGTCGCAGATGCGGCCAGTCTGGCAGCCGAAGACTATCTGGTCACTTTCGGCATCGTTCCTGATGCTCCTGAAACGGGTTTCGGTTATATCGAGGCTGGCGGCGAGGCAGGTGCCGGCAAGGTCGTCAAGCGTTTCGTCGAAAAACCATCGCAGGAAAAGGCGCGTGAATATCTCGCAGCCGGCAATTTCCTGTGGAATTCCGGGATGTTCTGCTTCAAGGCGGGTGCGGTTCTCGATGAACTGGCTGTGCATGCTCCCGATGTATTGAAGGCTTGCGAATCCTGTTGGGCGGAGATGAAAGCAAGCGGCTCCAGGACAGATTCCATGCTCGAGATTCCCACCGAAGCCTTCGGCGAAGTTCCCGATATTTCTGTCGACTACGCCATCATGGAACGCTCGGGCAAGGTCGCCGTCGTTCCGGCGGACATCGGCTGGAGCGACATCGGCTCCTGGAACGCCATCCGCGATCTGGCGGCGCCGGATACTGAAAGTAATCGTGCCGTTGGCGATGCCATTTTCGTCGATACCCGTAACACCTACGTGCAGAGCGAAGACCGCCTTGTCGCCGCCGTCGGCCTCGACAATCTGATGATCATCGACACCCCAGATGCATTGCTCGTTGCGCATCCGGACAAGGCTCAGGACGTCAAGCAGGTGGTCGCGCGCCTGAAGCAGCGCGATCACGAGGCCTACAAACTGCACCGTACCGTTGCCCGCCCCTGGGGAACATACACGGTGCTGGGAGAGGGGCCGCGCTTCAAGATCAAGCGCATCGAAGTCAAGCCGGGCGGCAGCCTGAGCCTGCAGATGCACCACCACCGCAGCGAACACTGGATTGTCGTCAGTGGCATGGCCAGGGTAGTGAATGGAGAAGACGAAATCTTCGTTGGTACCAATCAGTCGACCTACATTCCGGCTGGCCACCAGCACAGACTGGAAAATCCGGGCGTGATGGATCTTGTCATGATTGAAGTACAAAGCGGTGAGTATCTTGGGGAGGACGATATAGTTCGCTTCCAAGATGTTTACGGACGCTGCTGATGGCGATCAATATGCTGCGCCCGCTCTGGGCGTACCGCGGTTTCATCCTCGGCAACGTCAAGCGGGAATTCCAGTCAAAATACCGGAACTCTCTGCTTGGCGCCGCGTGGACAATTATCAATCCGCTCGCAATGATTTTCGTCTATACAGTAATTTTTTCTCAGGTTATGAAGGCCAAGTTGCCTGGTGTTGATTCTGCATTTGCCTACAGCATCTTCCTTTGTGCCGGAATCTTAACCTGGGGATTGTTTGCAGAAATTGTCGGTCGCGCACAAAACACCTTTCTTGAGAATGCTAATCTGCTCAAGAAACTGAGTTTCCCGAGACTCTGTTTGCCAGTAACGGTGGTGGTCAATGCTGCGCTCAATTTTGTCATCATTTTTGGACTGTTTTCCGGATTCCTTGTGTTATCTGGAAACTTTCCCGGTTGGCCTTTCTTTGCCATGTTTCCGCTACTCGCCATCCTCGTTGCCTTTGCCATTGGTCTCGGCATCACACTGGGTGTGCTGAATGTATTTTTTCGCGACGTCGGTCAGTTGTTTGGTATTTTTCTTCAGTTCTGGTTTTGGCTCACACCCATTGTTTACCCGGTTAGCATCCTGCCGGAACGCCTGCAAGCATTGATGAGACTTAATCCAATGGCGTGCCTGATTGATGCCTTTCAGGGGGTTCTTGTTGGCGCTCAATGGCCTAACTGGTACGACCTCTGGCCCGTAACCTTGCTGGCGATAGTGCTCTGTTTTTTGGGTTTTAGACTCTTCCGTCGTCATGCCGGCGAAATTGTGGATGAGCTTTGATGGGTACCATCACTGTCACAAATCTTGGCAAAGCTTACAAACAGTATCCCAGCCGCTGGTCGCGACTGGCCGAGTGGGTTATGCCCGGACAAAAGCAGCGCCATGCACTCAGATGGGTCCTCCAAGACATCAATTTCACTGTCGACCCCGGTGAAGCAGTGGGCATTATCGGTATTAACGGTGCAGGCAAGAGCACCCTGCTAAAAATGATTACTGGAACCACGCAGCCCACGACGGGTAGCGTTCGCATCACTGGCCGTGTGGCGGCGCTACTTGAACTTGGCATGGGCTTTCACCCTGATTTTACAGGGCGCCAGAATGCTTTCATGGCTGGGCAATTGCTTGGCTACAGTATTGAAGAAATCGCCCGCCTGATGCCTGAAATCGAAGCCTTTGCAGAAATTGGCGACTACATCGATCAACCCGTTCGTATCTATTCCAGCGGCATGCAGATGCGCTTGGCTTTTAGCGTCGCCACTGCGCAACGGCCGGACGTGCTCATAGTCGACGAAGCGCTTTCGGTGGGTGATGTCTATTTCCAGCACAAGAGTTTTGAGCGCATTCGCGAGTACCGCAAGCAGGGCACCACGCTCCTGATCGTTAGCCACGACCGTCAGGCCATCCAGAGTATTTGTGATCGTGCCGTTCTGTTGCAGGCTGGGCATGTTGCAATGATAGGAGATCCTGAGGCCGTCATGGATTACTACAATGCGCTGCTATCAGAGACGCGGAATCAGTCGATTCGCCAAGAGGTTATGCCCGATGGCAAGACGCGAACCGTGTCAGGGAATGGTGATGCTGAAATTGCCGCGATTGAGCTTTTGGACGAAAGCGAACGAGCCATAGAGGTCGTGGATGTTGGCCAGATATTGACTCTAAAAATTGCGGTAAAAACCAATCGTGCGCTTCCACGACTTGTTCTGGGCTACGGGGTTCGGGACAGGTTCGGACATAATATGTTCGGAACAAATACCGATTTGACCGAACAACCACTATATGATTTAGCGGCAGACGAAATAGTGATTTATCGCATCACCTTTCCAGCCAATTTGGGTGTAGGGGCATATTCAGTGCAGGTTGCAATCGTCGCAGACGGTTCGCGTCTGGATAACAAGTATGAATGGCGAGATCGAGCGCTGATATTTCAGGTGATCAATACCGATAAGCACGGCTTTGTTGGGTGCCTCTGGCTCGATCAGAGCATAAGTATTGAAACCCAGTGAGCTATTCGGGCGTTGCGGTTTGGTGAGTAGAGGGGTATTGAGATGGAAGTCAAGAGCGAGGGATTGATGAATGACAAATGCGAACAAAATAATGCGAGATGGAGTTGATTCAGGTAAATCGGCAGCAGCGGTTGTGGCGCAAATTAGTACAGGTGCACCTGTTGCAGTGGGTTTGACAGGCCAGAGCGGTAGCCAATTTGGTCAACGAGATAATTGGATTGCTCGCTTCCTTTCCCGTGTCTTTCGTCGCTTGCTGCCTCTGGTTCGCCCAGCGCTTTATCGATATCGTCAGTATATGAATCGTCCGATACTTGAGCAGTTGTCGCGAATTGAAGGCCGAATGGCAATTCGAAGCGAGGCAACTCCAGCGTCGGTGGCGCTTACGGGGCTGAGTGAACAATTGGTACGCATTGAGGATTATGCGATGAATGCTGCTCGACGCACTGCGGTAAGTTGTGGTGACGGTCGAATTCTTGTCAGGTCAGCAGCTGGCTTCGTAATGTGCGGAGTTGGTGATCCTGCCTTGCTTGCCTGCCTTATTGATAGCGGTGATTTGGAGCGTGGAACCCGCCTGTTCATTGAGCAGTTGATTCGGCCTGGTATGACTTTCATCGATGTCGGCGCGAATGTTGGTATGCATACGCTGGCGGCAGGGCGGGCGATGAAAGGTATGGGCAGGATTGTGGCTTTCGAGCCTTATGGCCCAACCCGGGAACTGCTTGCCGAATCAGTCTTCATAAATGGGTTTTCCGGCATTGTTGAAATCCACGAGGCGGCGGTGGCGACAAAATCGGGAACGCAATTTCTGCACCTCGGCAAAGCAAGTGGCCACCACTCTCTCTACCCGCTTGGCGAGGATGGGGATGCGGACTGTGGTTCTGTACCGGTACGTTTAGTGAGCCTCGCCGAGGTAATTCCTGCTGGAACGCGGGTCGATCTGATCAAGATTGATGTCGAAGGGGCGGAACTCGATGTCTTGCATAGTGCAAGGCCGTTCATCGAATCCAACCCCGAAATTGCCCTGATCGTTGAATTCGGTCCATCGCATCTGGAGCGAACGGGGTGTAGTGTGGAAAACTGGTTTGCAGCCTTTGCCGAGATGGGGTTGGTATATCAGGAGATTGACAGCCTCGAAGGCACGCTCCATGAGATTGAACAAGGGCGGCTTGTGCAAGTCGAGTCGGCAAACCTGTTTTTTGCGCGTCCTGGCGCTAATGTTTGGAAACAGGCATGCGCGATGAAGTGATCGTATTGGGAGACAGTGGTCACGCAAAGGTTTGTATTGAACTGTTGCGTGACATGGGCTACCGGGTGGCCTATTGCGTTGGAGTCAGCGGGGCGCAAGTTTGTCTTGATGTACCTATTCTTCAGGGGGACGATCACTTGATCCGCTTGCGAGCGGAGGGTTTCAAACTGGCTTTTGTCGCCATCGGTGTTAACGCAGTACGTAGTCGAATCGCGTCAATGGCCGAGACAAGGGGATTCGAGCTTGTAAATGCAATCAGTCCGCGGGCAAATGTCTCCTCTTCGGCAAAGCTTGGAAAAGGAATTGCGGTCATGGCCGGTGCGGTGATCAATGCCGACGCAGTTATCGATTCCCTTTCAATCGTGAATACCGGGGCTAGCATTGACCATGATTGCAGCATCGGCGAAGCAGTGCATATTGCGCCAGGCTGTTCGCTAGCCGGTAACGTGACGGTCGGTGCTGGCAGTTTTCTTGGCGTGGGCAGCAAGGTCATTCCGGAAATCAGTATTGGGCGAAACGTCACCGTTGGCGCCGGTGCTGTCGTCATCCGAGACCTTCCGGACAATATATCGGCTATAGGCGTACCCGCCCGGCCACTTATCAGGAGAGTATGAGTGAATAGAATTCCCGTCGCCCAGCCTTGTCTGGCGGGCAATGAACGAAAATATGTCCTAGATTGCCTCGATAGCAGCTGGATTTCCTCAGCAGGGAAATACATTGCTGCCTTCGAGGAGTCGTTCGCCCAATTTTGCGGTACCAAGCACGCGGTGAGTGCCAATAATGGAACGACTGCGCTTCACCTCGCTCTGGTGGCTATGGATCTGCAACCCGGTGATGAAGTCATCATTCCAACTGTGACATATATTGCAACGGCAAACGCGGTACGTTACTGCGGTGCAGTGCCTGTTCTGGCGGATGTTTTGCCGGATACCATGAATCTTGACCCGGCTGACATCGAGCGCCGCATTACGTCGCGCACCCGGGGCATCATTCCGGTTCACTTGTATGGTCATCCTGCCGATATGGAGGCGATCAACGCAGTCGCCAGTCGTCACGGATTGTGGGTTCTCGAGGATGCTGCAGAGGCTCATGGGGCAACAGTGAACGGTAGGATGGTCGGTGCATTGGGCCGGTGCGCAACCTTCAGCTTCTTCGGCAACAAGATTGTCACGACCGGCGAGGGTGGGATGATCACGACCGACGATGATGAACTGGCGGGCCGCTTGCGCCTTTTTCGTGGGCAAGGAATGGATCCGGCGCGTCGCTACTGGTTTCCCGTGATAGGGTACAACTACCGCATGACCAACATTCAGGCGGCGATCGGTTTGGCGCAGATGGAAACCATCGACCAGGCGCTTGCTGATCGCGATCGCTTGGCCCGATGGTACGACGAAGCCTTGGCTCCATTCGGGGCGCAGATCGTACTCCCGACGTGTCACCCCTGGGCTCGCCAGGTGTTCTGGATGTACAACATCTTCCTCCGCGACGGCGGTGAAGAGCGTCGGAATGCCGTGATGCGCCGTTTGGATGAATTAGGCATAGAAACGAGGCCGGTGTTTTACCCGATGCATGTTCTTCCGCCCTATGCCCAGCCCAGTGACTTTCCGGTTGCCGACCTGTGGGCGCAACGTGGTATCAACCTGCCGACCCATCAGGCCCTGACAGTGAGCGACGTCCAGCGGGTTGCGGAAAGTTTGGGCAAGGCGTTGTTGACTACATGAAGATCGCTCTATGCTCATCGTTTGTCCCTTTTGTCTATGGTGGGGCTCGCAACATTGTCGAGTGGCTGGAGTCGACACTTCTCGCCGAGGGGCATCAGGTTGAGCGAATCTACCTGCCGCATATCGACACACCGGATCAGTTGCTTTCCCAGATGGCGGCCTATCGTTGGGTCGATCTCGAAGCGGCTGACCGCGTAATCTGCTTTCGGCCACCGGCACATTTCATACCGCATCCCAACAAGGTGCTGTGGTTCATTCATCATGTACGGGCCTTTTACGACCTTTGGGATTCGCCTTATCGCAATTTTCCGGACGACAGGCGCAATCGCACCATTCGCGACGCCCTGCATGAAGCCGACACACGAGCGATCAATGAAGCGCGCGCAGTGTTCACAAACTCGGCGGTGGTAAGCCAACGGTTGAGGCAATACAACGGCATCGACAGTGAAGTCCTGTACCCTCCAATCTTCGATGCAGGGCGCTTCCATTGCCAAGGCTTCAATGACGAGGTGGTTTATATTTGCCGCGTCGAGCATCATAAACGCCAGCATCTTTTGGTAGAGGCGATGAGGCATACGCAGACCCCAGTTCGCCTGAGATTATGTGGAAGCGCGTCTGGTGCGGATTATATGGAGGAGTTGCACGCTACTGTTCACCGGTATGGACTGGAAAGCCGGGTGTGCATTGATAATCGCTGGATTACTGAAGAGCAGAAGGTGGACTATCTCGCTAATTGTCTGGCCGCCGCTTATTTGCCACTGGATGAAGACTCTTACGGATATCCCAGTCTGGAAGCCAGTCATGCCGGGAAGCCAATTTTGACGACCACAGATTCCGGCGGCGTACTGGAACTCGTTGAAAATGGCCGCAACGGCTTGATCTGTGATCCGTTGCCCGAGGCCTTGGGGGCAGCGCTGGATCGCTTGTATGACGATCGTCATGCAACTGAGCGCATGGGGCAGGCGGCGCGAGATCGTTTGGATGAGTTGGGGATCAACTGGGCGAGAGTCCTGAACAGGTTGCTGGCATGAAGATTCTGGTAGTTAACAACATGGCCCCCTTTTTGTGGGGGGGGGCCGAGGAACTGGCGGTGCACCTACAGCGCAACCTGATCGCTGCCGGCCATCAAAGCGAGGTGTTGAGGATCCCTTTCCGCTGGGAGCCGGCAGCCTGCATCCCATCGCAAATGCTGATGGTCCGCGCATTTGAATTGTGGAATGTGGATCGGGTGATTGCGCTCAAATTTCCAGCGTATCTGATCCGGCATCCGCATAAGACACTTTGGCTGCTACATCAGTATCGGCAGGCCTACGATCTGCTCGAGGTAGGGCAGACCAACCTGCCTCCAGGGGATATTGGGGCTGCAATACGTGATGCGATCAAGGCAGCAGATAACGAATCGTTTGAAGAGAGCAAGCGTATTTTTGTCAATTCAAAAGTGACACAGACGCGCTTGAAGAAATACAACGGCTTTGACTCTACAGTGCTCTTGCCACCCATAAACGATCCGGAAATGTTTGTGGGCGGAGCGCCGCAAGGATACATTTTTGCTGGCGGACGTGTGAATAGCATGAAGCGGCAGTATTTGTTAGTCGAGGCTTTGGCAAAGAGTGCTGCATCGGTTCGGCTCGTGATTGCAGGTCCTCCCGATTCGCCGGATGACGTATTGCGCTTGGAAATGCTGGTTGAAAAATATGGCTTATCAGATCGCGTCAAACTCGATCTGCGCTTCTTGTCGCGTGAAGAATATGCTGCCTATCTAAATGCAGCCAGTGCGGTTGCATACCTGCCGTACGATGAGGATTCGTTAGGTTATGTGGCAATGGAGGCGGCTATGGCGGGAAAAGCCCTGATAACTGCCCGAGACAGCGGTGGAATTCTTGGCCTCGTTCGTGATGGTGAGACCGGCTGGGTTGTTGAGCCCGAGCCAGAGTCATTGGCACAGGCCATGTCGGCGGCTTGTGTCGATAGCGCCTCGGTTGTTAGGCGAGGAGACGGCGCACGATCGCTTTGGCTACAAATGAATATTTCGTGGCAAAGCACGATAGAAAGGCTGCTTGCATGAGGCTAGTCATGTTTACGCCTGGGATAAAGGCTTCTGCGATTGCTCGAATGGCAAGGATTGTTGTGTCCGCACTACAAAAACAAGGTGTCGAACTCTGTGTGGTGCGTGCCGAGGCAACCCAAAAAATGCAGGAAGAGAGCATTGAATTTGGCGTTCCAACGCTCTCCTGGACTCAAAAGGATGATATTGAATCTGCTATCGATTTGGCAGATGCAGTTGTCTACCATGTTGGCGACAATTTCCCTTTTCATGAGGGCTGTTTGTACTGGCTGGAACGCCAACGGGGTATCGTTTGCCTACATGATTTTTTCCTAGGAGATCTTTTTGCTGCTTGGATGCAGAACCATCATGAGCGGGGGGGGGCGATTCTCAAGTATTGGTATGGCGAGGAGATAGCGCGCGAATGGCCGCAGCACTTATCATCGCCGGACTTTATTGCAGCTACTCATCTTAAGGCACCACTTACTGAATGGGTTGCTAGCCAGGCTACCGCTGTCATTGCTCATAGCGCTTGGGGGATGAATCGGGTGCTATCTGCCTGCTCTGGACCGGTTCGTGTCGTGCCGTTGGCTTATGAAATGCCGCAGGCAGGTGATATTCCAGATTCGGTTTTCGCACAGTGCAGTGGCAAACTACAGGTGTTGACCGTGGGTCACGTAAACCCCAACAAAAGAGCGGAAAGTGTGATCCGTGCGCTTGGTTCGGACAGGAAATTACGCGAGAGTGTTGTTTACACACTTGTCGGAATGGTGAATGACGATACCCGTCGCCGCCTCGAAAAATTGGCCTCGGATCTGGGTGTACAGCTTCGCGTTTGCGGCGAGGTGAGTGAGGCAGAATTACTCACCCTGCTTAGCAATGCAGACGTCGTCTGCTGCTTGAGGAATCCGACTCTGGAGGCAGCGTCGGCTTCGGCAATCGAGGCGATGCTGAGCGCTCGCGCAGTGATCGTTGAAAATCATGGTTTCTATTCCGAATTACCCGATGACTGTGTGTGCAAAATTCGGCCAAATCATGAAGAGGAGGATCTGGTGCGTATTTTGCATGCTCTCTCATCGGACACTGAGGCCCGCAATGCGCAAGGTGTCCGGGCCTCGGAGTGGGCTCGACAAACATTTTCCGGGGAAAACTACGCGCGACAGCTAATGGAAATTTTGACGCTCAGTCAACGCAGTGCGTTGGTATCCGAGGTGATGCAAGGTTTTGCACAAAAACTGGAGTCCTGGGGAGGAGGCGCGTCAATGTTATGTTTGCCGGAAACCCTGGATAAGCTGCGTGTTTTTGATGTCGGTCAAGTGGAGCTTTCGCTGGTGACGGCAGTGCCCGATAAAACTTCCTGAATAATTAAGAAAACACTGCACAAGTAACCAAAATACGACCTGAATAAAAATGTAGCGCGACTGTAATGGTGCTCACTGAACAGATAATGCAATGATGCAATTAAATTTGGCTAAAATGGGCTATTTGCCGAAGGCCAGGAAGCAAAACTGGAAAGCGGTGTTTCTCGTGGAGGTGGATCTCGCATGAGGGCTCCCGTGAAGTGGGAGATGGGGGGTAAAACCCAGGAGTCCTACGGGCAACGGTCAAAATCCACCTTTTTTCCCCCTAGTTGTTTTTATAAAAGCCGGGAAAAAGACGGGTTGTTTAGAGAGTCCTAAGCATCCGCTAAGACCAGATACTGGCAAGGATAGATATATACAAGTGATTAACTCTGAAAGTCAGCAGACTGGCAATCGGTCGCATGCGCTGGATGGCTTGCGGGGTTTTGCGGCAGTCGCAGTAGTTTTCTATCATGCCATCTTACACAATGACCTCTCGCTGATCGACAGGGTTCTGCATCAGCCCCTGCAATCTGCTTTGAGTGTGCGTGATGTGCTGACAAAGCTGGCACTGGTCTTGCAGAACGGCGAGATGGCGGTTTTTGTCTTCTTCGTGTTGAGCGGTGCTGTGCTACGTCTGTCGCTTGATCGGCGCGTTCATCAGCGACCGGTAATTACCTGTGTTGTGTTTTTAGGTGTTAGGCTGCTACGTCTGTATCCGCCATTGCTAGCGTGCTTAACGCTCTTTTACGTGCTTAGCGTTGTCGGAATCCCTGGCTATCCACGTTTTGAGTTTCGACAGTTGCTTGAAAACGCAACACTTTTTAATATTTCGATGCATGGTCCTAGCACGACAATTCAAGCCGAGGTCATGGCCATTCCGTTTATTCTCGGTGCTTGGGTATTGCGTCGAAAACTAGGGTTGCCCGGGTTGATGATGATCTTTATTTATGGCATTTTGGCATTGGAGTTTTCTCGTTTGGTCTTCAATTTGCCAAACATGCATGCGTATCTTTTCGCATTTATGGCGGGTATGTTGGCAGCTGAGCCAATGTTATACCCCTTGATCCACCAGGTGCCTGCAACCTCTTGGTGGCTAGTGCTTTGTGCTCTCATCTTCTGCCGTACGTTCCATCCGCAAAGCTCTTTGACTGCCTTGGTCGCCATGGTTATCTCTGCAGCCCTACTTGTCTCTGGCCTACTACATGGGCAGCGAGGATCTCTTTCAAGGATGCTGGAGGGGAAATACGCACAGTTGATCGGACGTGTCAGCTTCAGCCTTTATCTATTCAACGTACCGGTACTCTACCTGTTATGGGCCTATACCGACACACTGGTATGGCCGAAGACGCATGCACTGGAGGCCGGTTTCTTGATAGGGCTGTTCTCATTAGTACTGACGTTGCCTATTGCGTGGGCAAGTGAGCACTGGATTGAACGGTGGTCTGTTGCGTTGGGGCGCAGATTGGATAGAGCTATTGTGGCCAAATTCGTACGTCAATAGGTTGTGGGTAATCAGCCTGAAAGGCTACGCTTGAAATGAGCCTGGAGGCAATTACTTGGTCGGTTGTCAGGGAGCCGACTACTAAACATATTTTTGGAAATCACTACCATAAGGATTGTTAATGAAAACAGCAATTATCACCGGTGTTTCCGGCCAAGATGGAGCCTATCTCACGCAGTTACTGCTGGATAAGGGTTATCTTGTTTATGGAACTTACCGGCGTACCAGTTCAGTAAATTTTTGGCGCATTGAGGAACTCGGCATCCAAAATCACCCTAACCTGAATTTGGTGGAATTTGACCTTACCGACCTTTCCGCGAGTATCCGCCTGCTTCAGGCGACTGGAGCGACCGAGGTGTACAACCTTGCTGCGCAGAGTTTTGTCGGGGTCTCGTTCGATCAGCCACTTACCACTGCAGAGATAACCGGAATCGGCGCTGTAAATCTTCTTGAGGCGATTCGCATTGTTAATCCGAAAATTCGCTTTTATCAGGCGAGCACATCCGAAATGTTCGGGAAGGTACAGGCGATTCCCCAAGTCGAGTCAACCCCTTTCTATCCGCGCAGCCCCTATGGTGTTGCCAAGCTGTATGCACACTGGATGACGATCAATTATCGTGAGAGTTATGGCATTTTCGGCTCTAGCGGTATCTTGTTCAACCATGAATCTCCGTTGCGCGGACGCGAATTTGTGACGCGCAAGATCACGGACAGCGTGGCCAAGATCAAGCTAGGCAAGATAGACGTGTTGGAGCTTGGCAATCTCGATGCCAAGCGTGACTGGGGGTTCGCGAGAGAGTATGTCGAGGGCATGTGGCGGATGCTGCAGGCCAGCGAGCCGGATACCTTTGTGCTGGCGACCAACCGAACCGAAACGGTGCGTGATTTTGTTTCGATGGCCTTTAGAGCAGTTGGCATTATGGTCGACTTCAAGGGGGAAGCGGAAAAAGAGGTCGGCATCGATGTCGCAAATGGACGAACCGTTGTACGAATCAACCCTAAGTTCTATCGTCCGGCGGAAGTAGATCTTTTGATTGGTAATCCGGAGCGCGCCAAGCAAAAGCTCGGTTGGGAGCCGAAGACGACCTTGGAGCAATTGTGTGCCATGATGGTCGGTGCCGACATGAAGCGCAACGAGCGTGGCTTCTCGTTCTGACCAACCGCGCGCCTTGGTGACAGGGCTTGGCGGATTTACGGGGCGCTACCTCGCCAAGGAACTTGAATTGGCGGGATACAGTGTCTTCGGCACTGCTCATGGCTCGGAAACGATTGGTCCGGGAATGTACAGTGTTGATTTGTGCGATCGTGTTTCGCTCGTCCGGGTGGTCGCCGATGTGCAACCGCATGTCGTCGTCCATCTGGCAGCCATTTCCTTTGTGGGGCATAGTGATGTTGATGCGGTATACCGGACGAATATCGTAGGCTCAAGGAATCTTCTGGAGGCCTTGGCAGGGATGGCTCAGAAGCCGCGCTCGGTCTTGCTTGTCAGCAGTTCAAATGTCTATGGAAACAGCGTAGTCGAGATGTTGGATGAAAGCATTCCACCAGCTCCGGCAAACGATTATGGTGTTAGCAAGTTGGCCATGGAATACATGGCGCGCATTTGGATGGACCGCCTCCCGATCATACTAACGAGGACTTTTAATTACACAGGTCTCGGACAATCGCCCCAGTTCCTGATTCCTAAGATCGTGGAACATTTTCGGCGTGGTGAGCACGAGATAGAGCTAGGTAATATTGATGTCGAGCGCGATTTTTCGGATGTTCGTATGGTGGCCAGAGCCTATGCGGCGTTGTTGGCGAAAGGCACGGCTGGCGAGATATTCAATGTTTGTTCCGGCAAGGCACTTTCGTTGAAGGATGTGCTGGCGATGATGGCTGAAATTGCTGGCTATCAGATCAAGGTGCGCGTTAACCCAGCGTTCGTGCGCGCCAACGATGTGAAACGATTGCAGGGAAGCACCGTTAAGTTGAGGCAGGTGATTGGTGACCCGGGAGCGATTCCATTGCGCGACACGTTGCGCTGGATGTATGCCAATGCATGAGCAGCCCATGCGGGTTGGGATTAACGCGACGGCTTTGTTATCGCCGCGCACGGGTATCGGTCAGTATGTTTACCATCTGGGGCGAGAGTGCCTTGAGGCTGAGGGTGTTAGTCCATACTTCTTTTATGGAAGTTGGCAAACGCGGCTCCGTGCCCAACCGTTGCCGAATATCGACACAATCAAAACCTATGTAAAAAAGGCGGTTCCGTGGTCTTACGAAATCAAAAGCCTGATTTTTCAGGTGCAGTTCTCGGGAGGGTTGCTAAATAGGGCAATCGATGTCTACCATGAACCGAGTTTCCTGGCATTTCGTTTTTCAGGACCGTCTGTAATTACAGTCCATGATTTATCTTGGATTCGTCATCCCGAAACTCATCCAAGGCAACGTTTGGTGGCGATGAGCCGCCATTTTCCTCGCTCGCTGGAGCGTGCGTCAGCCATTTTGACGGACTGCAGTTTTGTGAAGCAGGAACTCGTGGAGACGTTCGGGCTGAACCCGGAGCGAGTGACACCGGTGTTGTTAGGGGTATCACCTGATTTCTCCCCGCGTGCGCCGGCGGAATGCAACGCATTTCTTGCCGATCACGGATTGGCGCACGGGAAATATGTGTTGTCGGTTGGTACCCTTGAGCCGCGCAAAAACATTCCCACCCTGATCGACGCGTATTCAATGTTGCCGGCCGATTTGCAGCAGCGTTTCCCGTTGGTGCTGGTCGGCATGCGTGGCTGGTTGACCAGTGGACTGGAGGCTCGCATGAAGCCGCTTGTCGAGCGCGGTGTGATCAAGCCGCTCGGTTATGTGGCTGACGAGATGATGCCGTTGATTTACAGCGGAGCGGCGGCGTTCGTTTTTCCGTCGCTCTATGAGGGCTTTGGGTTGCCGCCACTGGAGGCGATGGCTTGCGGTACACCGGTCATTTCGTCCAGGTCGAGTTCCTTGCCGGAAGTGGTTGGCGATGCCGGGGTTCTCGTCGACCCGATGAATGTGGATGCGCTGGCCGAATCCTTGCGTCGCGTGCTCGAAGATCGGGCATTTGCTGAAGTGCTTGCGCAGCAGGGGATTAAGCGAGCGGCGGGATTCTCGTGGAAGAAAACTGCAGCTGAAACAATTGCCGTCTATCGTCGCGCGCTTGCTACCTAGGGGCAAGGGGTTGTACGCCTTGAGCGGGAACACGATGGGCCGGAGCGTTTTGACGTGTTGAAGCGCCTTCTCGGTGCGCAATGGCTTGCGATTGGCTTTGTCGGCGGGGTTTCATTCGTCCTCAGCGTATTTATTGCCCGGCGATTCGGACCGGAGACGTTCGGGGTTTACGCCCAAGCAGTTTCTCTCGGCGCGCTGATGGGAATATTGATCGATGGCGGCTTCGGCAAGCTGTTGATTCGTGAGACGGTGCGCGCTTCACCGGTGCTGGCCAGGCATGGGCCGAATCTGCACGGCTTTGCTTTTGGCCACGCCTTTCTGGCAACAGCCTTTTTGGCGATGCTGGTTTTAGTCAATCCTTTTCATCTGCACTGGCCAACGTTGTTGGCAACGGTCGGCGCGTTTGGCGCTGCGATATTCGCGCAGTTTTCCATGGCAATCCTGCGCGGGCAGGGGCGCTTGATGCGCGATGCATTGTGGCAGATGGCGAGCCGGATCCTGACGGCGGCCTGCATAGCCCTGGCACTGTGGTGGGGCGCCGACGCGCCTTGGCAGGTACTTGCGGCGCAGTTTGTGGGTGCGCTCATATTGTTGCTGCTGCTCATGCGCAAGGGCTGGGTTCGCCCCGTGCTCCGAATACCCCGGGAAATTTATGCTGTGGTCTTGCCACTGATCTGGCTCGATCTGGCTACGGTAATCTACTTTCGTTCCGACATACTCATTTTCAAGCTGATGGAAATACCGAAGGCCGATGTGGGCGCCTATGGTGTGGCCTGTCGCTTGATCGAGGCAGTGCTTTTGCTGGCAACGCCGGTCAGTCTGCTGCTCTTTCGGCGGTTCCGGTTGAATGTCGAAGCGGATGGTCAGGAAACGATTGCGAGGGTAGTGCGCCTTGCCTCGCTGGCTGGCGGGCTGGGTTTGCTGGTATTTTTGCTGGCGTTGCCCACCGCAGATTTATTCTTCCGGCTGATTTTTGGCGAAGGCTTTGGGATGGCTGGTGGCTTGTTCAAGGTGCTCTCCCTGATGCTGGTTTTTGCGTTGGCAAACGGTGTGCTTGGGCAGGGCGTGTTTGCCATGGGCCTTGATCGCCATTATGTGTGGACGGCTACTGTCGCGGCCGTCTTTAATGTCGCGGGGAATTTGCTGATGATGCCGGCGTATGGTGCTTGGGCGGCAGCTTGGATGACAGTTGCCACCGAGGTTGTCCTCGGCATCGGATTATCGGCGGCACTGTTTGTGGCATGGAAGAAAAAAGGATTATGCGTAACAAGCTGAATGAACTGAAGCCATCAGTGCTGCATGTATATCGGACCTATTTTCCGGATCCGCAAGGTGGAATGCAGGAGGCGATTCGTCAGTTGTGCCTGGCGACGAAGGCGGCCGGGGTGTCGAACACGATTTTTACCTTATCTCCGAAGCCGCAGCCGGCAGTGATCGAGCGACCGGAGGGGCGTGTGGTGCGCTCGCGCTCATGGGCCGCACCGGCCTCATGCGATTTGGGTGGCATCGATGCGGTGACTCAATTTCGCAATCTGGCGAAGCAGTCGGATGTGGTGCATTTTTTGTACCCATGGCCTTATGCCGACCTGATTCACGCCGCAACCGGGGTGAAGACGCCGGCGGTGCTGACTTATGTATCGGATGTGGTTCGCCAGCGCTGGCTGGGTCGGGCGTATGCGCCGCTGATGTGGCGGACGCTACGCAACATGCGCGCTATCGTTGCCAATTGCCCGGCCTACGCGCGGACCAGCCCAGTGCTTTCCGACCCGGCGATCCGTGACAAGGTGCGTGTGATCCCGTTGGGGATTGTCGAAGAATCGTATCCGGTGCACGGCGATGACGCGGTGTTTCCCCGGCTTGGCCTGGCTGCAGACGAACCATTTTTCCTGTTCATCGGGGTTTTGCGCTACTACAAGGGCTTGCATGTCCTCATCGAGGCAGCACGGCAAGTGAAAGCGCGCATCGTGATTGCCGGTTCGGGGCCGGAAGGCGAAAAGTTGCGCGCGCTTGCCGGGCAACAAGGGGCATCGAATGTGCTGTTCGCCGGGCAGATTTCGGACGAAGAAAAGGTGGCTTTGCTCAAGCGCTGCCGGGCGCTGGTGCTGCCATCGCATTTGCGCTCCGAGGCTTACGGGATGGTTCTGGTCGAGGCGTCAATCTTTGGTCGGCCGCTGGTTTCATGTGAGATTGGTACGGGAACCTCGTATGTGAACGCCCATGAGGAGTCCGGTCTGGTGGTGCCGCCGGAAGATCAGGTTGCGCTGGCGGGGGCGTTGAGTACCTTGCTGAAGGACACCAACCTTGCCGAGTCGCTGGGGCGGGGGGCGCGGGCCCGCTATGAGCGCCTGTTCTCCGGTCCGGCGTTGGGTCGGGCGTATGCCGATTTGTTCCGCGAGGTCGCCGCTTGAATCTTGTTTCCGGTTCAACCGGTTTCATCGGCCAAAGTCTTCTTCGTACGCTGCGCAAAGCGGATTTGCCGTGCGTGGGGCTGGCGCGTTCCGGGGACGGCAGCGCCGATTTTCGTGTTGCGGATTTGGCCGATAAATCGGCGTTGACCGCAGCAAGCGCCGGTGTGAATCGGGTATTCCACTGCGCTGGGTATGCACATGCCTTTTCTTCGTTATCTGGCGATGATTCGGCTTTGCACTGGCAAGTTAATTTCGAGGGAACGCGCAACCTGGTTGAGGCGGCCGGCGAGGCCGGGGTCAAGCGCTTTGTCTTTCTATCCAGCGTCAAGGCCATGGCCGAGCCGGGTTCGACCTGCGCCGATGAGGATTTCCCCGGCGAGCCCGAGACAGCTTATGGGCAGGCAAAGTGGGCAGCGGAGCAGGCAGTTCTCGAGGCCGGAGCGCGTTATGGGATGCACGTCGTCAACCTGCGTCTGGCCATGGTTTATGGTTCCGGGGGGCGGGGCAATCTGGAACGCATGGGGCGGCTGGTTCGACGCGGATTGTTTCCGCCGCTACCGGAGACTGGCAATCACCGCTCGTTGGTGCATGTTGATGATGTGATCGCAGCGATGAGACTGGTTGCCGACGATGATCGGGCCAATGGCCGTACCTATATTGTTGCGGCACCGGAAGCGCCGTCGGGGCGCCAGCTTTATGATGCTTTGCGACAAGCGCTTGGGATGGCGCCGCTTGCTTGGGAGGTGCCGGCTGTTCTGTTGCGTCTTGGCGGGCGCGTGGGCGATGGTTTGGAGGTCTTGACGCGGCGCCGTATGCCGCTGGATAGCGAAGCGCTTGACCGCCTGCTCGGCTCGGCCTGGTATTCGCCGGTGCGGATCGAGCGGGAACTGGGCTGGCGGGCGCAGGTATCGCTGAGGGATGGATTGCGGCAGATGTTTGGTAATGTCTACAGGAGGCCTTGATTCCAATGCCGAAGTGGTTACTATATTAATTATGATTCATATAGTAACTGGTGGGTGAGCCATGCCCCGTTTTTCAAGCCTTTCGCTTTCCGCCCAGACCGCATACGCCGAGTTGTTCAGCCAGACACAGGCATTTGAAATCGACAATGCCTTGGGTGGATTGGTTGGCGCGTTTCACAGGCGCACTCTCAAAGGTCGCGAATACTGGTATTTTGCCTATCGGGACATGGATCAGAAGCTGCGCATGGTCTACGTCGGCCCCGACAATGAGCGAGTCCGCGCGCTGGTGGGGCGATTCGGCGAGGCAAGACAGGACAAGCCACTGGTGACGCCAGCACGCATGGCGATCGCCGCCGGTGGTTCGCCGGCCGCGCCGAAACACTTCCGAATTATCAAGCGCTTGGCGGAGTACGGTTTTTTCCGAGCAGGCGGAATTCTGATCGGTACACATGCCTTTCTCGCGATGGGCAACATGTTTGGTGTACGCTGGCACGATGGCGCGGCCACGCTCGATGTGGATTTTGCTCATGCAGGTCAGAATGTTTCCGTGGCTTTGCCAGCCGATCTTAGGATCGATGTGCACGGTGCCTTGGAATCGCTCGAAATGGGGTTGCTACCGATATCCCAGTTTAACGGCCAGTCCGGGGCGCAGTACCGAAACCCGCGCGATCAGGAACTCCGGTTGGATTTCTTGACGAGCATGACACGGGATGGTCAGCCGGTGGTTATGCCAAACCTCAATCTGACACTTGAACCGCTCAAATTCATGGAGTTTTCTTTGGAGCATCCGTTGCAGGCGTGTGTCTTTTCCAGTTTGGGTGCCTGCATTGTCAATCTGCCGTTGCCAGAACGTTACGCGGTACATAAGCTCGTCGTTTATGGAGAGCGGCCGGTAAGCGAACGTGCGAAAGCAAGCAAGGATTTGTTGCAGGCGGCAAGTCTTGCGGGCTACTTTCTGGCGAATGGTCAGGCAAATATGTTTAATGAGGCTTGGCGCGATGCGCTAGGTCGAGGTAAGGGCTGGCGCGTGAGGGCAGAGCAGGGTAGGGATGCTTTGCTGAGAGTTGCGCCGGAACTGGCTGACGAATCACTCTGGTGTTGTTGATTGCATACTCATGAAGCGCTTGTTTGATCTGGTAATGTCAATAACGGCTGCATCGGTACTGGCCTTGCCGGTTTTGCTGGTGGCCGTGGCGGTGAAGTGGACTTCCGCCGGGCCGGCGCTTTATTGGTCGGATCGCGTCGGTCGCCATAACCGAATTTTCCGGATGCCGAAATTCCGCAGCATGCGGGTCGATACGCCAGCAGTCGCCACCCACTTGTTGCAGGATCCGAAGGTATATTTGACACCGATTGGTTCATTCTTGCGCAAATCCAGCCTGGACGAATTGCCGCAGCTCTGGAGCATTCTCGTCGGCGACATGAGTTTCGTCGGGCCGCGCCCCGCATTGTTCAACCAGGACGATCTGATCGCGTTGCGCACGGAGCAGGGTGTCGACGCGTTGGTGCCGGGCTTGACGGGCTGGGCTCAGGTGAATGGTCGTGACGAGTTGCCGATTCCGGACAAGGTGAAACTCGATGTGGAGTACCTGCAGCGCAGGTCATTCATGTTCGATCTGTATATTCTCTGGCTGACCGCGTTGAAAGTGATTCGTCGGGACGGCGTATCGCACTGAGTATCGGTTGACTCCTCCGGCGGCAAAATCGGTGCCGGTCGCCTTGCCAAGCGGTTAAAATACGCACTGCAAAGACCACGGGCTGCCATGAGCCCTCGCCAGTTTGTCTAAAGCCGTCCTCTCCACACTCGTTTTCCTGTTCGATCTGTCTGCTCTGGTATTTGCCTGGGCGGGCGGTTTCTTGCTGCGCTTCAATTTCGATGTGCCGGCAAATTTTGCCTTTGCGCTTTGGTGGGGATTGATCGTTCTATTGCCGGTTCATGCGCTGGCCTGCCGTTTTGCCGGCCTCTATCGCGGCATCTGGCTCTTCGCCAGCTTGCCGGACCTGAAACGGGTTTTGCGTGCCGTGGGGCTGTCGACCGCAGCTGTCTTCCTTTTCTTCGTGTTTTTCCGCCATGAGCAGCAGTTGGTGCCGCGTTCGTTGCTGGTGCTTTATCCGATGCTGTTGGTGCTCTATATGGGTGGTGGTCGCGCTGCCTATCGGATGTGGAAGGAACATCGCCTCTACGGGGGGCTGATTGCCCAGGGCAAGCCGGTGGTGATCGTCGGTGCCGGGCGCGGTGGCGCGATGCTGGCGCGCGAACTGGAGCGAAGTGCGGATTGGCGGGTCGTGGCATTGGTCGATGACGATCGCAATAAGTGGGGGCGCGAGCTTTCCGGGAACCGGATTTTTGGCGGCATCGAAAGCCTGCCCGAGGTGCTGGCGTCCGAGAAGGCGTCGCATGTGATTCTGGCGATGCCATCGGCAGCGGCCGAGGCTTGCCGCCGGGCCACGAATCTCGCGGTCGAGGCCGGCGCCCACGTGTTTACCGTGCCCGGCCTGGAAGACGTGATGTCGGGCCGGGTGGCCATTTCGTCAATTCGTCCGGTGGCGATCGAGGATTTGTTGGGCCGTGAGCCGGTGTGGATCGATACACGACACGTGGCTGCCATGATCGCGGGAAAGACCGTGTTGGTGACTGGGGCCGGAGGTTCGATCGGCAGCGAGTTATGCCGGCAAGTGGCGCGTTTCGGACCGGCGCGGTTGGTGCTGTTCGAGCAAAGCGAGTTTGCGCTATACACGGTCGAGCAGTGGTTTGCGGTGCATGCGCCGGAAATCGAACTGATTCCGCTGGCTGGCGATGTCAAGGATGCGGCCCGTCTGGATGAGGTTTTCGCCGCTTATCGACCGCAATCGGTCTTTCACGCCGCCGCCTACAAGCACGTGCCGCTGATGGAAGTGGCCAATGCCTGGCAGGCAGTTCGCAACAATGTGCTGGGTACCCTGATGCTCGGCGAATGCGCCATCCGCTACGGCGCCGAACGCTTCGTGCTGATCTCGACCGACAAGGCGGTGAATCCAACCAATGTCATGGGTGCCACCAAGCGCCTTGCTGAAATGGTGTGCGAAGCCCTGCACAGACAAGGCGGGGCGACGCAATTCGAGATGGTGCGCTTCGGTAATGTCCTGGGGAGTACCGGCAGCGTGATTCCCAAGTTCCAGGCGCAGATTGCGCGCGGTGGGCCGGTGACGGTGACGGACCCCGAAATCACGCGCTATTTCATGTCGATCCCTGAAGCGGCGCAACTGGTGTTGCAGGCGGCGGCCATGGGGCAGGGCGGCGAGATATTCGTGCTCGACATGGGCGAACCGGTGAAGATCGTCGACCTGGCGCGCAAGATGATTCAGCTTTCGGGTTACGCCGAGGGCGAGATTCGCATCGAGTTTTCCGGGTTACGGCCCGGCGAGAAACTCTATGAGGAACTGCTGGCGGATGCCGAGGAAACCCGCGAGACGCCGCACCCGAAGTTACGCATTGCGCGGGCACGTGCGGTCGACGACGATTTTCTCACCAATTTGCGCCCATGGCTGGCGCTGGCCGGCCAAAGTGATGCGGCCGTGCGCGAAGCGCTGATGCGCTGGGTGCCCGAGTACTGCCCCGCGGCGAATATTTCCTGAATTTTTCGCGGCACCTGTCGCGTACCACGAACGGTGATCTTGTGACTCACGAATTCCTCGACCTTCCTCAGCTTATTTCTGCCGCCGGCACGGTCCGCTTACCCGGTTCCAAGAGCATTTCAAACCGCGTCCTCCTGCTGGCCGCACTCGCCGATGGCGAAACCGAAGTGCGCGACCTGCTGGCGTCGGACGATACCGAGCGCATGCTGGAAGCGCTGAAAGCCCTTGGTGTTGGCGTCGACCACTTGGGCGGCGAAAACTGGCTGATCAAAGGTTGCGGTGGGCTCTTTCCCGTCAAGCAGGCCGAGTTGTTCCTCGGCAATGCCGGCACCGCGTTCCGGCCACTGACCGCAGCGTTGGCGCTGGCCGGCGGCGACTATGTGCTGAAGGGCGTCGCCCGCATGCACGAACGCCCCATCGGCGATCTCGTCGACGGGCTGCGCCAGCTTGGAGCCGACGTGACTTATCTCGGCAACGAGGGCTATCCGCCCCTGCACCTCAAGCCGGCGACGATTGTTCCCGGTGGCAGCGTCAAGGTGCGCGGCGATGTGTCGAGCCAGTTCCTGACTGGCCTGCTGATGGCCTTGCCGCTGACCGGCGAGACGGTTGCGGTCGACGTCGTTGGTGAGCTGATTTCCAAGCCTTATATCGAAATTACCCTGGCGACCATGGCGCGGTTTGGCGTCACGGTCGAACGCGAAGGCTGGCAGCGCTTCACGGTCAAAGCCGGTAGCCGCTATGTTTCGCCGGGAACGATCTATGTCGAGGGCGATGCGTCGTCCGCTTCGTATTTTCTGGCGCTTGGCGCCATCGGCGGCGGGCCGGTGCGCGTCGAGGGAGTCGGGCGCGACTCGATCCAGGGCGACGTGAAATTCGCCGAAGCCTTGGCGCAAATGGGTGCGCGCATCGAGATGGGGCCGAACTGGATGGAATCGCGGGCGCCGGAGGAGGGCCTGGTTGCGGTCGACCTCGATTGCAACCATATTCCCGATGCGGCAATGACCCTGGCGACGGCGGCCCTGTTCGCCAAAGGTACGACCACCTTGCGCAACATAGCTTCCTGGCGCGTCAAGGAGACCGACCGCATCGCGGCGATGGCGACCGAATTGCGCAAGCTCGGGGCATTGGTGGAAGAAGGCGAGGATTTCATCCGCGTCACCTCGGCTGCCTTGAAGCCGGCGGCAATCGACACCTACGACGATCACCGCATGGCGATGTGTTTTTCGCTCGCAGCTTTCGGAACGCCCTTGCGCATCAACGATCCCAAGTGCGTTGCCAAGACCTTCCCGGATTATTTCGAGCGTTTTGCCGCAGTGACTCACGCTGCGCCGGTCATCGCCATCGACGGCCCGTCGGCTTCCGGCAAGGGAACGGTGGCGGCGCGCGTGGCGGCGGCACTCGGCTATGTCTACCTGGATTCGGGTGCCTTGTACCGGTTGACCGCGCTTGCAGCGCAACGCGCGGGCGTCGCCTGGAACGATGAAGCCGGTGTGGCGGCGATCGCCGCCGGGCTGGATGTGTCTTTTTCCGAGAGCGACATTCGACTTGCCGGGCAGTCGGTCGGCGAGGCCATTCGCAGCGAGGAAATCTCATCCGGTGCGTCGCAGGTCGCGGCATTGCCAGCGGTTCGGGAGGCATTGTTGTTCCGCCAGCGGGCGTTCAACACGGCACCCGGTCTGGTCGGCGATGGGCGTGATATGGGGTCTGTCGTGTTTCCCAAGGCGACGCTGAAGATCTTTCTTGCCGCCAGTGCCGAAGTACGGGCGAAACGGCGCTATAAGCAGTTGATCGAAAAAGGATTCTCTGCTAACCTCCCCGACCTTCTGCTTGACCTTCAGCAACGCGATGCGCGGGATTCCCAACGCAGCGTGGCGCCACTCAGGCAGGAGGCCGATGCCAGATTGCTTGATACGACTGCGCTCACCATCGAACAGGCGGTGAACCAGGTGCTGGTGTGGAGCAGGGAAGCATCGCAGTAAGGCATTGCCGGCCGACGGGCCGGCAATGTGTTTTTCAACCTAACCCGCTGTGGATTTAGCGATCCGTGGCATGAAAGTTCTCTCCGTAATGGAATCTTTTGCTCAACTGTTTGAAGAATCCCTGGCTCGCCAGGAAATGCGTCAAGGCGAAGTCATCACTGCAGAAGTGGTGCTCATCGATCACAATTTCGTCGTGGTCAATGCCGGCCTGAAATCGGAATCCTATGTTCCGCTCG
>Ga0209507_1000729_pt1 | contig 31911 bp, 30 predicted proteins | sample AD_UKC028_MetaG_FD_184414 | JGI IMG/M metagenome (GOLD analysis project Ga0209507, IMG submission 184414) | Active sludge microbial communities of municipal wastewater-treating anaerobic digesters from USA - AD_UKC028_MetaG (SPAdes) (version 2) | ecosystem: Engineered > Bioreactor > Anaerobic >...
ACGCTGATGGGTCATGTCGATCAAGAAGCCGGCGCAATGTTCGCACCAGTATTCACGGGAGGTAGAAACTTGCATCGAGTCATTGCAGTAGCGCTCGCTACGCTCTTCTCCTTCGGTGTTTTTGCCTCCGAGCCTGTTGTCGATGAAACCCTTGTAGCGGCAGACCCCGTTGCGCTATCAACCGATAGCGAAGTCGTGGTGACCCCCATTCCCATGCCTGCTTCGGTGATAGAGCTTGCGACCACCGGAAAGCCCGTGGTGAAGCTTCGGTCAGCCAGGCGCTCGAAGCTGGCTCAAAACAGTCCGCTATCGAAGATAATGCTATCGCGGGTGGAGCGCCATCAAATGGCGCTCTTGGCACCCAAGCCGAAGAACGGTGAGCAGGCAGTCAGCAAACAATTACATGACCAAAACGGTGATACGGGATACGACGAACTGGTAATTCACCGCTCCTTCAACCGTCCAAAGCTAGTCAGTGAAATTGAAGACGATAAGGACGCTCCAGATACCACGGAGCTTTCTGAAACAATAAAACTACGGCTGTTCATAGCACGCATGAGGGCAGTCAAGGCCCATGCCTTGGCACAGTTAGTCGATACGAACGACGATCTGTCCGAAACCGCCAAACTGCGCTTGGCCAATGCGCGAATGAACGCTGTTCAGGCGCACAGAAAAAAGTTCAGCTGAACTGGCGCCTATCTTGGTTGCCATTTTGATCGCAGCAATATTGAGTGCACATTCCGGTCGGTTCGAGTGCCTGGGACGGATTTCTCTGACCAATGTTTGAGTATCTTGCTTCTAATAACCGATATTAGGCAGCAGATCTTGTGGGGCGACATTCGCCCCTTCTGGTTAGACGTCATCTATCGGCATAGTACCGGTCATTCAAAATTGACGTACCCAGCGGCGGCTTTGGCCGATGACCGGGAATAGACCGGCCGGCAGGTTTCAGGGGGCAGCAGCCCCTTGAATGTCTCATGCTCCAGTCGGGTGACAGTCCGGTTGTGGCCGCCTGCGGAAGTAGTGTTACTGCTCCACCAAGCAGACATTGATGCCTCCCGAACACATGGCGCCGTTAAAAAGCGTTCCGGAAAGCATTTCGCGCCCTCTGCCACGGTCGACCGCGAAAAAACCTGAAACCCCCCATCACCCCGCCTTCCGCAGCAGATCCACCCGTTGCGGATTGACGAAGGTCGCACCTTCCGGCGTCAGGTAGGACTCGAATTTTTCCTTTACCCGCCGGTACAACTCGGTGGCGAGCTGGTGATTGGTGTGGGTGACCTGGATCATGCGTCGGTCGAACTGATCGAAGTTTTCGAAAAAACTGCGGGTGTTGAAGAAAAGCTGCTTTTCCAGGCGCAGGCAGCCGCTGTCGACAGCCTTGCGGATGGCGGCGAAGGCCGCTTCGCGCACGGCTTTTTCGTCGTGGAACAGGCGGAAGACTTCGTTGAGCTCGCCGGCGAAGACCGGCTCGGAAATCCACGCCAGCCCCCCCGGCTTGAGGACGCGGGCGATTTCGCCCAGGGCCTGGTCCATGTGCTGCATCGGCACATGGTGCAGCGATTTGAACATCAGCACGATGTCGACGCTGGCGTCGGCCTCCGGGATCGCCTCGGCGCCGCCGTGGCGGAAATGCACGGTCGGCAGGTCGGTAAGCTGCAGGTTGCGCCGGTGCTGGATGTCGTCGACTTCGAGCGCGACGATTTCCTGCGGGCGGCCGGTTTCGACCAGCAGGCGGGTTTTTTCGGCCTTGCCGCAACCCAGTTCGAGCACGCGGGCGCCATCGAACGGGAGTTCGGCAAGCATGAGTCTGACTTCATTGACCAGCGTATCCTGGGCGGGGTCGGCGATTTTCATGAGGCAAGTTTCGGATGGCTTGAAGCGTCGAATATTAACCGACTGTGATATGTCAGGCGTTTTCACCGGCCGTTCATTTTTGCCCTTTTTTCGGCGTTGACCGCAACAGGCACCATGCCGGATGAACGATGACAGCTGCCTGCGCTATAGTTCCGCTTCCGATTGTTGTGCCCGTTCCCGATGATACCGACGCCCTGCCCCTCCTGCCGCCAGACCATGCTCAAACACCGCTTCGAGCGCAATCTGCATGGCGAGGTCATCCTCGACCTGTGCTTCACCTGCCAGGGAATTTGGTTTGACGATTTCGAGAGTGTCCAGTTGACGCCGGGCGGCATCATCGAACTGTTCAGGCTGCTCCACGAGCACCACGACGACCAGCGGATACCGCTGCGTGAGCCGCTCGCCTGCCCGCGCTGTGGCGACAAGCTGCTGCAGGGGCTGGACGTCGCCAGGCACGGCGGACAGTTCAATTACCACCGCTGCCTGCAGAAACACGGGCGCTTCACGACCTTCGCCCAGTTCATGATCGAAAAGGGCTTCGTCCGGCAGTTGACCGCAGCCGAGATCGGCACCCTCGCCGCCAAGGTCGGCACCATCCGCTGCAACGGTTGCGGCGCCCCGGTCGACATCCGGAAGGATCACGCCTGCACCCACTGCCGTTCGCCGATTGCGATTCTTGACCCGGAAGCCGTCGAACAGGCGCTGGCCCGCTACCAGCAGGCCGAAGTCAAACGGACGACGGTCGACATCGAAGCGCTGGGCGACGCCATTGTTATGCGCGAACGGGATAAATCCCGCCTCCAGCGCCAGAAGCGGCAAGGGCGTATCGAGGATATCGACGTCGGCGACCTGCTGGTCGATGGCATCGAACTGGTCTGGAAGCTGATCCGCTCCCACAAATGAAAAAGGCGAGCCGCAGCTCGCCTTGGGTGCCGATCCGGCCTGTTTACTGGACACGCACCTCGACGCGCCGCCCTTCTTCCGGGCTGCCGCTGCCGACGGTCGTTTCCGGCTTGCGCAGTTTGACGCGCGCCGGCTCGACACCGCCAGCCACCAGCGCATCGCGCACCGCTTCGGCGCGCGCCTTGGCCAATGCCGCGTTGTGCGCCGCGTCGCCGGAAGGATCGTGGAAACCAGAGAGCAGAACGATCGCCTTGGGCTGGAGCTTGAGGACTTCGACCGCTTTGACGACCACGCCTTCGCTATCAACCACGGCCAGCGTCGCCGAATCGACCGCGAAAAATACCTTGACCAGCGCTTCGCCGACCGGCGCGATCTCCGGCTCTTCCATCACCGGCGCTGCCGCCTGTGCCGCGACCGGTGCGGCTGCCGGCTTTACTGCGGCCTTGCCGGCACTGGCGCCATAGACCACCGCCACGACGGCCAGCACGATTCCGCCAATGACCCCGGCGATGACTGCTGTGGACTCTTCTTCTTCGCTTGACGCCATACTCACCTCTCAAAAAATGGAAAACGGCCAAAATCCGGTCAAAACCATTCGGCATTCTAAACCAGGTCGGGCGCAAACAAAATCCTCGGCGCCAGTTCAAGATGCTGCCGATTGTCGCCCAGCCAGACCACCCCATCCTGAACGGTACATTGCAGACGCATATTGCGTTCGGCCAGGCCGGCCAGCGCCTGCCCTTCATCCGCCGTCAGCGACAGCACCCGCAGATTTTTCTGGTTCGCCAGCTTGGGGGCGTTCTGCTGCCACCAGATATCGGCGCCGCGGCCGCCGTAGCTGAGCACGACGACGTGGCGCGAACGGTTACAGGCACGGCGGATGGCCTTCTCGTCGGGCAGCCCAACGTCGATCCAGCGTTCGATGCTGCCGGTGGCGTCGAGATCCCAGAGATCGGCCTCGTCCTCGGTCGACAGTCCGCGCCCGAAAACCAGCGTTTCCGACGCGTTCAGGATGAAGGCCAGCAGCCGGATCATCATCCGTTCGTCGGTTTCCGAGGGGTGGCGCGCCAGGGTCAGCGCGTAGTCGCCGAAATGCTGGCGATCGAGATCGGCCACCTGGACTTCGGCCTTGAAAACGGTGGATTTCAGCGCCATGAGGGAACTCGCAAAAGTCTGGATTATCCCAGAGAAGGAACAGCAACGAAGCCGACCGACTATAATCAGCAAACACTAATTGAGGAAACCACCATGCGCCAACTGATCGTTTTCTGCTGCCTCGCCCTCGCGGCGCTGGCCGCCCGCGCCGAGGTCATCGACATCGACAACGCCCAACTGGCACAGCTGATGAAGAGCGGCGTCACCGTTATCGACATCCGCACCCAGCCGGAATGGGAGGAGACCGGCATCCTGCCCGGCAGCACGCTGCTCACCTTCTTCGACGAACGCGGCAAGGCCGATCCCGCCGCCTGGCTGGAGAAGGTCAAGCCGCTCGCCCAGCCGGGCGACCCGGTCGTCGTCATCTGCCGCTCCGGCAACCGGACCAAGCCGGTCAGCCAGTTTCTCTCGCAGCAGGCCGGCTACGCCAAGGTCTATAACGTCAAGAGCGGCCTCAAGGGCTGGCTGGCCGACAAGGGCGCCGTCGTTCCGGCGACGCAGAGCATCGCCGCCTGCCGCGCCGCCAAAACTTGCTGAATCAGGCCGTCGACCGCAAGCGCTGCGCCAGCTGCGAACGCTGGCAGGGCGAACGCCAGCCGGGCGCGACGCCGGACACCGTCATGGTCGAAGCGGAAATCGTGACCGGCCTCTGCATCGGCGGCGGCTGGGACAATTCCGAACGGCGCGCCCGCTCCGCCTGCGGTCACTGGAAACTGTGGTCGGTGCTGGACCCGACGGCGGCCAGCACAGTCCGGTAAAATACGCGACTCACGGCGTGCCGGCTGCAAAGCCGCAATGATCGCCGTCCTCCTCCCGCGAAAGCCCCAATGCCCGCCCCGCAACTGACCGACCTCCTGCAAGCCGCCTTCACCGCCCGCCAGCCGCTCATCGAGCGCTTGCACGGCGACGACACCAACGCCTACCGCCTGTTCCACGGCGCTACCGAAGGGCTCCCCGGGCTGACCGTCGACCGTTACGGCGACCTGCTGCTGATCCAGACCTTCCACGAGCCGCTCGACGGCCACGACCGGGTCGCCGTCGAAAACTTCTATACCGCTGCCCTGCCCGGCCTGGTCGCCGTCTATAACGACCGCAGCCGCGCCAATTCGCGCATCGCCAACCCGCTGCCGGCAGCAGTGCTGGCCGAAGCGCAGAAACCGCGCGAATTCCATGAAATGAGCGTCCGCTATCTTGTCCAGGCGCGCCATGCCGGCCAGGACCCATGGCTCTTTCTCGACCTGCGCGCCGGCCGCCGCCGCGTCATGCAGGAAGCCGCCGGCAAGTCGGTGCTCAACCTCTTCGCCTACACCTGCGGCGTCGGCATCGCTGCCGCCAGGGCCGGCGCCGCGCATGTCGTCAATGTCGACTTCGCCGAATCGAGCCTCAAGGTCGGCAAGGAAAACGCCCGCCTCAACGACCTGCCGATCCGCCTGCGCTTCGTGCACAGCGACGCCTTCGCCGCCATGCGCCAGCTGGCCGGTATCGGCCAGCCGAAAATGGTGCGCGGCAAGCTGATGCCGTCCTTTCCGAAACTCGAACCCAGGCAGTTCGACCTGGTCTTCCTCGACCCGCCGCGCCACGCCAAAAGCCCGTTCGGCGTCGTCGACATCGTCAACGATTACGCGGCACTGATGAAACCCGCACTACTGTGTACGAACGAGGGCGGCACGCTGATCTGCTGCAACAACGCGGCGCAGATCAGCCGTGAGGTATGGGCCGACCAGTTGCTCCGCTGTGCCAACAAAATTGGCCGGACCATTCGCGAACTCGAATGGATCGCACCGGAAGAAGACTTCCCCAGCCCGGACGGGCAGCCACCTTTGAAAATTGCGCTGTTGCGGGTGTAAGCCGGCACTAAAAACGATCGACTGGAAAAACCGGGATTGATTTGACCAGCCCTGTTCGCCAAGGGCCGTTAAGAAAGCGTTAATCTGGAAATGCGAGACTCGTACGCCATGTTTTCACGAGTCGAGCCATGCCCCGAAATATTCTCCGTTATTCTCGTTTGTCCGTCCTGTTTGCCGCCTTGTCCAGCGCCGTCGCCGGCGCCGGCGAACCGCTCCTGCTTCAGGCAGCGCAAATCAAGGCGCTTGGCATTGAAACCACGCTCGTCGGCGAGGCAGGTCAGCAGCGCCACGGCGTTTATCCGGCGCGTGTGCTGGTGCCCAACGATCAGATGCGCGTCGTCGCTGCGCCGGTTGCCGGCATGCTCGAAATGCTGGCTGTCGCCCCTGGGGCCACGGTTCGGCGCGGCCAGGTGCTGGCCCGCCTGGCCAGCCCGCAGGCGCTGGAACTGCAACGCGACGCCCTGCAGGCCGGCAGCCAGTCCGCACTGCTGCGCCAGAACCTGAAGCGCGACGAACAGCTTTTTGCCGAAGGCCTGATCGCCGAATCGCGCCTGCAAGCCACCCGCGCCGCCGCCAGCCAGGCCGCCGCGCAGGCCAGTGAGCGCCAGCAGGGCTTGGCGCTGGCCGGCATCGCGCCGGGCAAATTGGGCGCTTCGCTGGCGTTGACCGCACCGATCGACGGTGTCGTGCTCGAACAGGGCGGCCAGCTCGGCCAGCGCGTCGAAGCGGCAACGCTGATCTACCGCATCGCCAAGCTGACGCCGCTGTGGCTGGAAATCCAGGTGCCGCTGGCCGTGGCCGCCACGCTCAAGGAAGGCATGGCGATCAAGCTCGCCGAGCGCGACATCAGCGGCCGCCTGATCGCCATCGGCCGCGCGGTCGACCCGGCCAGCCAGACCGTATTGCTACGCGCCGAGGTCGACAAGGGCGCCGCTACCCTGCACGCCGGCCAGGTGCTCGAAGTCGAAATCGCCAGCCCGGCCGGCAAGCAGCAGCAACGCCTTCCGGCTGCGGCATTGGTGCGCCATGACGGCAAGACCTACGCCTTTGTGCAGACCGCCGGCGAAGCGCAGGGCGCGCGATTCACCGCACGGCCGGTGCAAGTCGTCAGCCAGGGCGGCGACAGCGTGCTGGTCGACGGCGTGCAGGCCGGCGAACGGGTCGCCGTCAAGGGCGTTTCCGGCCTCAAGGCCATGCTCACCGGCGTTGGTGCCGAATAATGCTCGACGCCCTGATCCGTTTCTCGCTGACCCAGCGCCTGCTGGTGCTGGTGCTCACCGTCATGCTCGTCGGCGCCGGCGTGCAAGCGTTCCTCGGCCTGCCCATCGACGCCTTTCCGGATGTGTCGACGACGCAGGTCAAGATCATCCTGAAAGCCCCCGGCATGACGCCGGAAGAAGTCGAAACACGTCTCGCCGTGCCGGTCGAGCAGGAACTGCTCGGCATCCCGCACCAGAAGCTGCTGCGCTCGGTGTCGAAATACGCGCTGACCGACATCACCCTCGATTTCGAGGACGGCACCGACATCTACTGGGCCCGCCAGCAGGTCGGCGAGCGTCTGGCCGCCGCCATGGGCAACCTGCCGCCCGGGGCGACCGGCGGCATGGCGCCGATCACCACGCCGCTCGGCGAAATGTTCATGTTCACCATCGAAGGCGAACTCTCGCTGGCCGACAAGCGCGCCCTGCTCGACTGGGTCATCCGCCCGCAACTGCGCACCGTGCCCGGTGTTGCCGACGTCAACAGCCTGGGCGGCGAGGTGCGCACCTTCGAGGTGGTGCCCAATCCGCAGAGCCTCGCAGCGCGCGGCCTGGCGCTCAAGGATCTGCAGACGGTGCTCGAAACGAACAACCGCAACGACGGTGCCGGCCGCCTCAACGATGGCGAGGAATCGCTGCTCGTTCGCGCCGAAGGGGCCATCGCGACGGTCGATGACGTCAAGGCCATTGTCGTGCAAGCCAAGGACGGCTCAGTGGTGCGCGTCGCCGATGTCGCTGAAGTCCGCCTCGGCGCCCTGACCCGCTACGGTGCGGTGACCAAGAGTGGCAACGGCGAAGCAGTCGAGGGCCTGGTCCTCGGCCTGCGCGGCGCCAATGCCCAAAGCGTGGTCGAAGGCGTCAAGGCGCGGCTGGCCGAAATCGCGCCGACCCTGCCGCCCGGCGTCACCATCGAGCCGTTCTACGACCGCTCCAACCTCGTCGGCCGTGCCGTCGGCACCGTCTCCAAGGCGCTGCTCGAAGCCATCGTTCTCGTCGTTCTGCTGCTCCTCGCCTTCCTCGGCAACCTGCGCGCCGCGCTCGTCGTCGCACTCATGCTGCCGCTGTCGGCGCTCGCCACCTTCATTTTGATGCGCCTGTACGGGCTGTCGGCCAATCTCATGAGCCTGGGTGGTCTGGCCATCGCCATCGGCATGCTGGTCGACGCGGCGGTCGTCGTCGTCGAAAACGTCGAGAGCCAGCTCGCCGAGGCGCAGGAAAACCTGCCGACGCTGCACCTGATCTACCGCGCCGCCCGCGAAGTCGCCTCGCCGGTCACCTCGGGCATCGTCATCATCATCATCGTCTTCCTCCCGCTGCTCACGCTGCAAGGGCTGGAGGGCAAGATGTTCGGGCCGGTGGCGCTGACCATCGTCTTCGCGCTGGCCTCGTCGCTCTTGCTGTCGCTGACCGTGGTGCCGGTGCTCGCGTCCTACATGATCAAGCGCGGCGTGCATCACGAGCCGTGGCTGGTCAAAAAACTGGCGGCCATCTATGACCGCACGCTGAGCACCGCGCTGGCCAACAGCCGGACCTTCATGATCGCTGCCACCATCGCGCTGGCCGCCGCCGCAGGCGCCTTCCTGCTGCTGGGAAAAAGCTTCATGCCGACCATGGACGAAGGCGACATGATCATGCAGCTCGAAAAGCTGCCGTCCATCGGCCTCGACCAGACCATCGCCATCGACAGCCGCGTGCAGCAGGCCATCCTGGCCGAGGTGCCGGAAATCAAGTCCATCGTCGCCCGCGCCGGTTCGGACGAACTCGGCCTCGACCCGATGGGCCTCAACCAGACCGACACCTTCATGGTCCTCCAGCCGCGCGACACGTGGCGCAAGCCTGACCCGGCCTGGCTGGCCGACCAGTTGCGCGCCGTCATGGAGAACTTCCCGGGCATCGGCTATTCCTTCACCCAGCCCATCGACATGCGCGTATCGGAAATGCTGACCGGCGTGCGCGGCGATCTGGCCATCAAGATTTTCGGCCCCGACCTCGCCACCCTGAACCGCCTGTCCAACGAGATCGTCGCCTCGGTCAAGAAGGTGCCGGGCGCCGAGGACACCTTCACGCTCAAGAATGACGGCGTGCAGTACCTCAAGATCGTTGTCGACCGCCTCGCCGCCGGCCGGATCGGGCTCAATGTCGACGACATCCAGAACGACCTCAAGGCCCTGCTCGAAGGCCGCAACGTCGGCGTCGTCATCGAACAGGGACGCCGCGTGCCGGTCGTTCTGCGCGGACCGACCAGCCTGCTCAACTCGCCGGCCGATTTCGAGGCCCTGCGACTCTCCGTACCGGGTGGTGGCAGCGTGCCGCTGGCCAGCGTCGCCAAGATTGCCCGCATCGACGGCCCGGTCAAGGTCGACCGCGAAAACGCCCAGCGCTACGTCGTCGTCCAGTCCAACGTGCGCGACCGCGACCTCGTCGGCTTCGTCGACGACGCCAGGGCCGCCGTCGCCCGCGACGTCAAGCTGCCGGCCGGCTACCGGCTGTCCTGGGGCGGCCAGTTCGAGAACCAGCAACGCGCTGCGGCACGGCTGGCCATCGTCGTCCCGGTGGCCCTCGCCCTGATCTTCTTCCTGCTCTTCTCGACCTTCGGCTCGGTGCGCCAGGCCCTGCTGGTTCTCTCCAACGTGCCGTTCGCCATGATTGGCGGCGTCTTCGGCCTGCTCATCTCGGGCGAATACCTTTCGGTGCCGGCCTCAGTCGGCTTCATCGCCCTGCTCGGCATCGCCGTGCTCAACGGCGTCGTCATGGTTACCTACTTCAACCAGTTGCTGGCGCGCGGCATGGCCATCGGCGAGGTCGTCGTCGAGGGCGCCAAGCGCCGCCTGCGACCGGTCATGATGACCGCCAGCATCGCCGCCTTCGGCCTCGTCCCCATGCTCTTCGCCAGCGGCCCCGGCTCCGAAGTTCAACGCCCGCTGGCCATCGTCGTCATCGGCGGGCTGGTCACCTCGACGGCGCTGACCCTCGTCCTGCTGCCCATCCTGTTCCGCCGCTTCGGGGTCAAGACCACCACCGTCCGTTTCAACGAGGAAATCCATGATTGATGTCCTGCTCTCTCTCGTCACAACCTCCGACGTCGCCCAGCATGTCGAAGACTTGCTGCTGTCGCGGCCCGATCTGGTGCGTGGTTTTACCGCCAGCGAGGCTGAAGGTCACGGCTCGGTCGTGCAACTGGTTGAACCGGGCGAACTGGTCGCCGGCCATTCGCCGCGCACCCTGATCCAGACAGCCGGCCCGGAAGACGCTATGCGTGAGGTGCTGGCGTTGATCCGGCGTGAGCTGCCGCGCGCCAACGTGTTTTTCTGGCTTGTGCCGGTGATCGAGATGGGGCGGCTATGAAATCTGGCCACATTTTGCTGTTGACCGCTGTATTGGGCAGCATCAACGCCGTCGCTGCCGAACTCACGCCAAACCTGCCGCCAACGGAAATTGTCGCCCGTGTGCTGCGCGCCAATCCAACGGTGCAGGCCGCCGCCGGTCAGGTGCGCGTCGAGGAAGCCAACCGCAGCCGCCTCGAAGCCGGCCCCTACGAATGGAACCTGCGCCTCGCGGCACATCAGCGTCGGGTCTATCCATCAGGCAGCCCTGACGAACGCTACAACGAATGGAATGCCCAGCTCGAACGGCCGCTGCGCCTGCCCGGCAAATCCTCGGCGGACGCCGAACTCGGGGCACTCGGCGTGACCATCGCCGAGACGGGACAGGGCGATGCACTGCACGAAGCGAGCCGCGCCCTGCTCAAATACTGGTTCGCGTGGCTGAAGGAAAGCGCCGCGGCGACACAGTGGAATGAACAGATCAGCCTGCTCGAGCGACAAGCGAAGGCCGTCCAGCGCCGGCAGCAACTCGGCGATGCCGCGCGCCTGGAAGCCGTGCAGGCCGAAGCCGCCCTCGCCCAGGCCGACGCCCAGCTGGCACAGGCCACAGCGCGCCAGAACACCGCCAGCGAGGATCTGCGCCGCCGCTTCCCCGGGCTGCCACTGAACGAACCCGGCAGCATCGCCGAACCGCCAGCCATCGCCGGCAACGAGCGCGAATGGCTGGAAGCCATCCTCGAACACAGTCACGAACTCGGCATGGCGCGCAGCGAAGCCCGACGCGCCCAAGTTGCCGCCGGACGCGCCGGAAACGACCGCCTGCCCGACCCGACGGTAGGCGTCCAGATGTCGCGCGAACGTGGCGGTGAAGAACAAGTCTTCGGCGCTTACATCGCCATCCCCCTGCCCGGTGGCGCGCGCAGTGCGGTCGCCGGCGCAGCCCTGGCCGAGGCGGATGTCGCCCATCGCCGCGAAGCCGCGGCGCTCCAGAAAATCACTGCCGAAGCGGCCGGGCTCTACCATTCGGCCAACGCTGCGCGAGCCAGCTGGAACCTCAGCCGCAGCGCCGCCGACCGCCTGCAGCGCGCCGCCGAGATGACGGCGCGCGCCTACCAGCTCGGCGAGGGTAGCCTCAATGATCTACTCGCTGCCCGACGGCTGGCTAACGAAGCGCAACTCGCAGCGAAGCTCGCCCAACTCGATGCACTGGAGTTGCGCTATCGGCTGTTACTCGATGCGCACCAGCTATGGGAATTTGATTAGGCGGGCCCTAGCGTCAATGGTCCAGCCGCAGCATCGGCTAGTTGCCCAGGCCGCAAGGCCTTGCCAACAGGCTGTCCAAACGCTCTGCTCCGCGCTTGGGATCGGAATGATGCGGTCAACGCCGGGAATGCCCTGAAATCGTGGCTTTTAGTGAACGCCATGCCGACCAGGCGCAAGCAAAATCGGCAAATTGGAGAAGTAACGCAATGCAGAAGATACTCGTCTGGGACTTGCCGGTGCGCCTCGGCCACTGGCTGATGGTCGGCGGCTTCACGCTCGCCTGGCTGAGCGGTGACAGCGAAACCTTCCGCCTCGTGCACGTCATCGCCGGTGCGACGGTGCTCGCCGTCGCGACCTTCCGCCTCCCGTGGGGCTTCATCGGCTCGCGTTACGCCCGCTTTGCCGATTTCGTGCGCGGACCGGTAGCCGTACGGGGCTATGTCGTCAGCCTGCTCCGGCTGCAGCCCGCGCACCATGTCGGCCACAATCCGGCTGGCGGCTGGGCCATCGTGCTGCTGCTCGGCCTCGGCATCGTGACCGGCCTCGCCGGCTGGGCGATCTACAACGACATCGGCGGCCACTGGCTGGAAGAAGTGCACGAAGCGCTGGCGGCGACGATGCTGACTGTCGTCATCGTCCATGTCGCCGGCGTGATTTCCGGCAGCCTTCTGCATGGCGAAAACCTGGTGCGCGCGATGCTGAACGGCCACAAGCAGGGCGCGCCGGAGGCGGCGATCCGCTCGGCCAGGCCACTGGCCGCCGCGCTGCTGCTGGCCTGGGTGGCCGTTGCCGGCTGGTGGATTGCCAGCTGATAGAATCCGGCCATGCGCATCCTGCTTGTCGAAGACGACCCCCAGCTTGGCGACGGCCTGACCGTCGGCCTGCGCCAGGCAGGCTTCGCGGTCGACTGGGTCAAGGACGGCAACTCCGCTGACCACGCGCTGCAGGCCGAAAGCTTTGATTTCGTCGTTCTCGACCTCGGCCTCCCAAGCCTCTCCGGCATGGATGTGCTGACCCGCGCCCGCAGCCGCGGCCAGGCCATGCCGGTACTCATCCTCACCGCGCGCGACGCCACTGGCGACAAGGTTTACGGACTTGATGCCGGGGCCGACGACTACCTGGTCAAGCCGATCGACCTCGACGAACTGACCGCCCGCATCCGCGCCCTGACCCGGCGCAGCGCCGGGCGTGCCGCGCCGATGCTGACGCGTGGCGACCTCGCGCTCGACCCGGCGGCGCACAGCGTGACGCAGGCTGGCCAGCTGGTCGAACTCTCCAGCCGTGAGTTCTCGCTATTGCAGCTGCTTCTTGAAAATGCCGGCCGCGTGCTGACCCGCAGCCAGCTCGAGCAGTCGCTCTACGGCTGGCGTGACGAGCCTGACAGCAACGCCCTGGAAGTGCATATCCACCACCTGCGCAGGAAGCTGGGGAGCGAGCTGATCCGCACCCTGCGCGGCGTCGGCTACACCATCGCCAAGTGACGACCGCCTGGTTCTCGCTGCGCCGCCGACTGCTCGCCCTGCTGCTCGGCGGCGTCGCCGCCGCCTGGCTAGTGACCATGGTCTTCAGCTTTCTCGACGCCCATCACGAGGTCGACGAACTGTTCGACGCCCAGCTTGCCCAGGCCGCGCAAACCCTTCTGGCGCTGGCCGGGCACGATGAGGGCGACGACATTCAGGACCTCGGCGAAGTCGCCCACAAATACCAGCGCCGCCTGCGCTTCCAGATCTGGCGCGGCGACGGGCAACTCCTGATGCGCTCGAAAAATGCCCCGGAAACGCCGTTGACCGCAACCGACGGCTTTTCCGAAACACGCGGCGAGGATGGCCACTGGCGCCACTTCAGCCAGTGGAACGAGGGACGCAGCCTGCAGGTGCAGGTCAGCGAAAACCACTATATCCGGGATGACCTGATCGGCCACATTGCCTGGCGCCTGCTTTTTCCCGTGCTTTTCGGCCTGCCGCTGATCGGACTCTGGGTCTGGCTGGCCACGCGGCACGGGTTGGCTTCGCTGGACGGCATCGCCAGGCAGATCGCCGGCCGCGAGCCGCAGCAATTGCAGCCAGTGACGCCGCCCGTCGCCCCCGAGGAAATTCGCCCCATCCTGGAAGCACTGAACGGCCTGTTCAAGCGTGTCGAAGATGCGCTCCAGGCAGAGCGCAGCTTCACCGCCGACGCCGCCCACGAACTGCGGACCCCGTTCGCGGCGCTGCAGGCCCAGTTGCAGGTCGCGCAGCGTGCCCGCAACAGCGACGAACGCGACCACTCGCTCAATCAGTTGCATGACGGCCTGACCCGCGCCTCCCGGCTTGTTGACCAGATGCTGCAACTGGCCCGCCTCGACCCGGAATCGGGCCTGCCCGACCCGCAACCGGTCGATCTGGCAATGCTCGCCGAAGCGGTATGCGCCGAACTGGGCCCGCAGATTCTCGACAAGAATCTCGACTTCGCGCTAGACGCCGCGCCCGACTGTATCGTGACCGGCCAGGCCGAATGGCTGCGCGTGCTGATCCGCAACCTGGTCGATAACGCCATCCGCTACACCCCGCCAAACGGCGCGCTGCACATCAGCGTCTCCCGCGCTGCCGGGCGCTGCCGGCTTTGCGTCAACGACAGCGGACCGGGCATTCCTGCCAGCGAGCGGGATGCGGTTCTGCTACGCTTTCATCGCCTCGATCAGGGTGGCCAGCCCGGCAGCGGACTGGGTCTGGCCATCGTTGCCCGCATTGCCGAACTGCACGGCGCCGATCTCGACCTGGCGACGTGCGACAACGCGCAGGGGCTGCGGGTAACCGTTGACTGGCCTGCTCCGAATCAACGGAGCCACCTCTGAAATCATGCAATCGGTTTCGGACAACTGCGCCCAGCAAGACAATCGGGGGCCCTGAGGCCCCCGAAGGATGGAGATCGCGGAGCGGTTATCCCGCAGCGCTTTGACTAATGTGCGGACGCCGCGGCGGCACCCAGTCCGGTTTGCGCCCGGATGTACTGCTCCTCGAAGGCTTCGGCCTCCTTGGCCGCACGGGCGCTCTTGTCGGTGACCGAACCGAGCCAGGTGACGAAGAAAGCCGCAGTCATCGAGATGATCGCCGGGTGGTCGTAGGGGAAGATGGCCTGGGCGTTCCCCAGCACCTTGACCCAGACGGCCGGCGACAGGATGACCAGCGTGACGGCGGAAACCAGGCCGGCAATGCCGCCCCACAGCGCGCCACGGGTGGTCAGGCCCTTCCAGTACATCGAGAGAATGAGGATCGGGAAATTGACCGACGCGGCGACGCCGAAGGTCAGCGCAACCAGGAAGGCGATGTTCTGATCCCTGAAGAGCAGGCCGAGCAGGATGGCGACAATGCCGATGCCGACGGTCGCTAACTTGGTGACCTTCATTTCCTGGGCACTGGTCGCCGAGTTCTTCTTGATGACGCGGGCGTACAGATCATGGGCAATGGCCGATGCGCCGGCCAGGGCCAGACCGGAAACGACGGCGAGGATGGTGGCGAAGGCGACGGCCGACAGGAAGCCCAGGAAGATGTCACCGCCGACCGCCTTGGCGAGGTGCATGACTGGCATGTTGCTGCCGCCGAGCAACTTGCCGCCGACGATGCCGCCTTCGAAGAACTGCGGGTCCTGGCCGACGATGACGATGGCCGAGATGCCCAGGATGATGACGACAAGGAAGAAGAAGCCGATGAAGCCGGTGGCGTAGAACACCGACTTGCGGGCTTCCTTGGCGTTCGGCACGGTGAAGAAGCGCATCATGATGTGCGGCAGGCCGGCCGTGCCAAAGAGCAGCGCCAGCGACAGCGAGACGGCGGAAACCGGATCGGCCATCAGCGAACCCGGCGCCATGATCTTGAGGCCAGCCTTGTGGGCGGCGACAGCCTGATTGAACATGGCATCGAAGGAGAAGCCGAACTTGCTGAAGGCAAGCAGCATCAGCAGCGTACCGCCACCCAGCAGCAGGCAGGCCTTGATGATCTGCACCCAGGTCGTCGCGACCATGCCGCCGAAGGTCACATACACCATCATCAGCACGCCGACGGAAATCACCGCGTAGGTGTATTCCAGCCCGAACAGCAGCTGGATCAGCTGGCCGGCACCGACCATCTGCACGATCAGGTAGAAGCAGACCACGGTCAGCGAACCGAAGGCGGCAAAGGTGCGGATGCGGTTCTGGTCAAGACGGTAGGAAGCGATGTCGGCAAAGGTGAACTTGCCGAGATTGCGCAGCCGTTCGGCCATCAGGAACAGGATGATCGGCCAGCCGACAAAGAAGCTGATGGTGTAGATGAAGCCGTCGAAGCCCTTGGCGTAGACCAGTGAGGTCAGACCGAGCAGCGTGGCGGCGGACATGTAGTCGCCGGCAATCGCCAGACCGTTCTGGAAGCCGGTGATGCCGCCACCCGCCGTGTAGAAGTCGGAAGTCGACTTGGTACGCTTCGCGGCCCAGTAGGTGATACCGAGCGTGGCCACGACAAAGACCATGAACATGGCGATGGCGCTGACATTAATCGGCTGTTTCTGGACGCCGTCGAGCGCCCCCGGCGCGGCAAAAACGGTGAAGGTGGCGGCCAGCAGGCAGCCAGCCACCAATGCGGTCATGGAACGCTTCATTTGTGCGACTCCTTGAGGATCTGATCGTTGAGCGTGTCGAACTCGCCATTGGCGCGGCTGATGTAGATGCCCGTGGTCAGCCAGGAGCCGACGACGAGAATCACCCCGATCGGCCAGCCGAGGGTGATGATGCTGCCCTCACTGATCGGCTGGGCCAGGAAGCCCGGATTGAAAGCGGTCAGCATCATGAAGGTGTAGTAAGGCACCAGCACGATGAGGGAAAGAATGATCGCGAAGCGCGTGCGCTTGCCGACCATTTCGACGAATTTCGGATTGCTCCGGATTTTCGCCTGGACAGAGTTTTGAGACATGGACCCTCCTGGGAACAAGTGGTTGAAACGAAGCTGTTTGCCGTTCTCTGGTTTTATTGGTTTATTCCGAGTCGACCGCACCCCGCAGGAGGTACCCTTGGGGTGCAACAAAGCCGCCGGCCCGGTCAATGACTACATATTTGGATAGTTCGGCCCACCGCCACCTTCCGGAACCGTCCAGTGGATGTTCTGGGTCGGGTCCTTGATGTCGCAGGTCTTGCAATGCAGGCAGTTCTGCCCGTTGATCTGGAGGCGTGGCTTGCCTTCATCCTCGCCGAGGATTTCGTACACGCCGGCCGGGCAGTAACGCGTTTCGGGCGAACCGTACTGGGCGTAATTGACGCTGATGGCGATGCTTTCGTCCTTGAGGCGCAGATGCGTCTGCTGGTTTTCCTCGTGGTTGGTGGCCGAGAGGAAGACCGAGGACAGGCGGTCGAAAGTCAGCTGGCCATCCGGCTTCGGATAAGCAATCTTCGGATGACTGTTCTTGTCGCCGAGCTGCGTGTGATCGTCGTGATGGCGCAGGGTCCACGGCGCCTTGCCCTTGAACACATAGGTGTCGATGGCGCCGTAAGCCAGCGCGCCCCACAGGCCCCACTTGAAAGCCGGGCGGATGTTGCGGACCTGGTAGAGCTCGTCCCACAGCCACGATTTCTTGATCTGTTCGGCGTACTCGGTGGCTTCCGCACCTGCGTTGTCCTTGGCGAGATGCGCGAAGACCGCCTCGGCGGCGACCATGCCCGACTTCATCGCCATGTGCGTACCCTTGATCTTGGGCACGTTGAGGAAACCGGCCGTGTCGCCGATCAGCAGGCCACCCGGGAAGGTCAGCTTGGGAACCGACTGGTAGCCGCCTTCGGACAGCGCGCGGGCACCGTATGAAATGCGCCGGCCGCCTTCGAAATAGCCACGAATCGCCGGATGCGTCTTGTAGCGCTGGAACTCTTCGTAGGGCGACAGCCAGGGATTCTTGTAATCCAGACCGACGACCATGCCGATGGCGACGAGGTTGTTTTCCAAGTGGTAGAGGAACGAACCACCATAGGTGTCGGACGTCAGCGGCCAGCCGACGGTGTGCACGATGAGGCCCGGCTGATGCCTGACCGGATCGATTTCCCACAGCTCCTTGATGCCAATGCCATAGGTTTGCGGATCGACGCCGTCGCGCAGATTGAACTTGGCGAACAGCTCCTTGGTCAGCGAACCGCGGCAGCCTTCGGCGAAGATGGTCTGCTTGGCATGCAGTTCCATGCCCGGCTGGAAGTTATGGCCAGGCTGGCCGTCCTTGCCGATGCCGAGGTCGCCGGTGGCGACACCCTTGACCGAACCATCTTCGTGGTAAAGCACTTCGGCCGCAGCGAAACCCGGATAGATTTCGACGCCGAGCGCTTCGGCCTGCTCACCGAGCCAGCGAGCCAGATTGCCCAGGCTGATGATGTAGTTGCCGTGGTTGCCCATCTGCGGCGGCGTCGGCAGTTTGTGCGCGCCGGTTTCCGTCAGATACAGCAGCCGGTCTTCACCGGCCGGCGTGTTCAGCGGCGCGCCGCGGTCCTGCCAGTCGGGGAATAGCTCGGCCAGGGCGTGCGGTTCAAGCACGGCGCCGGACAGGATGTGGGCGCCGATTTCCGAGCCTTTTTCCAGCAGGCAAACCGAGATTTCCTTGCCGGCCTGCTCGGCCAGTTGCTTGATGCGGATCGCCGACGACAGCCCCGAGGGGCCGCCGCCGATGATCACGACATCGTATTCCATCGCTTCGCGATCGGTGCGCATGGTCGTTCTCAGAACAGGTTTTCGGGCAGCGCGAAGACCGACGCGCTACCGGCGGTGATCGCCGCGGCGAGTCCGCCGGCCTGCGGCAGCTGATGGTCGGCGAAGTAGGACGCGGTCGCCAGCTTGGCCTTATAGAAATCGTCGGTGCTGCCTTCGGCCAGGCGCTTGGCGGCGATCGCTGCCGACTTGGCCATCAGCCAGCCGCCGACGACGATGCCGGTCAGCTTGAGGAAAGGCACGGAACCGGCATGAACGGCCGCCGGGGCGCTCTCGTAATTGGCGAGAATCCAGTCGGATGCGTTCGCCAGGGCAGCGATGCCGTTCTTCAGGTTGGCGGCGATGCCGGCCAGTTGCGCATTGCCGGCGAAGACCTCGGCATCGGCCGACATTTCGGCGATGAGCGCCTTCATGGCAGCGCCCGGCACCTTTTCGCGGGCCAGCTTGCGGCCGACCAGATCATTGGCCTGAATGGCCGTCGTGCCTTCGTAGATGGTCGTGATGCGCGAATCGCGGTAGTACTGGGCGGCACCGGTTTCCTCGACGAAGCCGACACCACCGAACACCTGCAGCGCGGCCGACGACAGTTCGACGCCCTGCTCCGTGCTCCAGCCCTTGACGACCGGGGTCAGCAGATCGACGCGGGCTTGGGCGGCGGCATCGCCGGCGTGCGCTTTGTCGATGTTCGCGGCGGCGTAGTAGGCCAGCGTGCGCATGGCTTCGGTGCGCGACTTGCAGTCCATGAGCAGGCGGCGGACATCCGGGTGATGCAGGATGGTCTTCTTCTCGCCTGACGCGTCACCGATGATCTTGCCCTGGACGCGCTCGCGGGCGTACCACAGGGCGTGCTGGTAGGCGCGCTCGGCGATGCCGACGCCTTCGAGGCCGACGTTGACGCGGGCGTGGTTCATCATCGTGAACATGTAGCCGATGCCCTTGTTTTCGTCGCCGATCAGGTAGCCGACGGCGCCTTCGTTCTCGCCGTAGGACATGACCGCCGTCGGGCTGCCGTGGATGCCGAGCTTGTGTTCGATCGAAGCGCAGATCAGATCGTTGCGCTTGCCGAGCGAGCCGTCGGCATTGACCAGGAATTTCGGCACGAGGAAGAGCGAAATGCCCTTCAGTCCCGGCGGGGCATCCGGCAGGCGAGCCAGCACGAGGTGGATGATGTTCTCGGCGACGTCGTGCTCGCCCCAGGTAATGAAGATCTTGGTGCCGCTGACCAGGTAGGTGCCGTCGCCAACGGCCTTGGCCTTGCTGGAAATGGCAGCCAGATCGGAGCCGGCATTCGGCTCGGTCAGGTTCATCGTGCCCGTCCACGTGCCTTCGATCATCTTCGGCAGGTACTTCTGCTTGAGTTCGTCGGAAGCGTGGTGAGCGATGGCTTCGATGGCGCCGCCGGTCAGCATCGGGCACAGGCCGAAGGCCATGTTGGCGCCCTTCCACATTTCATTGACGGCCATCGAGACGACCGCCGGCAGGCCCTGACCGCCGTATTCCGGGTCGAAGGGCATGGAGTTCCAGCCGGTTTCGGCGAACAGTTTGTAGGCTTCCTTGAAACCGGGCGCCGTCGTCACGACGCCGTCCTTGCAGACATGGCCGACGCGGTCGCCGACGCTGTTGATCGGGTCGAGGACGCCGGTGGCGAACTTGGAGGCTTCGTCGAGGATGGACTCCACGAGATCGACGGAACATTCCTCGTTGCCCGGCAGGGCGCAGATTTCTTCAAGGCCGGCCACGTCGTTGAGGACGAACTGCATGTCGCGAATCGGGGCGATATAGGTGCTCATGGATTTCTCTCCGTATTTCTTGATTAGACGGCGGCGACGAGGGCCGGAATGGTTTCGAACAGGTCAGCCACGAGCCCGTAATCCGCCACCTGGAAAATCGGCGCATCGGGATCCTTGTTGATGGCGACGATGACCTTGGACTCCTTCATCCCAGCCAGATGCTGGATGGCCCCCGAGATGCCGACCGCGATGTAAAGCTGCGGCGCAACGATCTTGCCGGTCTGGCCGACCTGGTAGTCGTTCGGCACGAAGCCGGCATCGACGGCAGCACGGCTGGCACCGAGGGCGGCACCAAGCTTGTCGGCGAGCGGTTCGAGCAGGGTGTGGTAGTTCTCGCCACTGCCCAGTCCACGACCACCGGAGACGATGATCTTGGCGGCACCGAGTTCGGGACGCTCGGATTTGGTCAGTTCGCGGTGGGTCAGGGTGCTTTGGGCGGTGTCGTTGGCCGCAGCAATGCTTTCGATTTTCGCGGCATTTTTCCGGTCGACCGCATCAAAGGCCGTCGTGCGCACGGTGATGACCTTGACCGCGTCGGCGCTCTTGACGGTGGCCAGAGCATTGCCGGCGTAGATGGGACGCACGAAGGTGTCGGCGGATTCGACGCCGGTGATTTCGGAGATCTGGGCGACGTCGAGCAGTGCGGCGATACGCGGGGCGAGGTTCTTGCCGAAGGTGGTGGCCGGGGCAAGGAGGTGGCTGTAACCGGCGGCGTTGGCAATGACCAGGGCGGTGAGATTCTCGGCGGTCTGGCTTTGGTAGTGGGCGGCGTCGGCGACTTTGACGGTGGCTACGCCGTCGAGGGTGGCGGCTTCCTGGGCGGCGGCTTGGCAGCCTGATCCGGCGACGAGGAGGTGGATGTCGCCCCCGATTTTCGCGGCGGCGGCGACGGTGTTGAGGGTGGCGGCCTTGAGGGACTGGTTGTCGTGTTCGGCAATGACGAGGATAGCCATTTAGATCACCTTCGCTTCGTTCTTGAGTTTGTTGACGAGTTCGGCGACGTCGGCGACGCGGATGCCGGCGCTGCGCTTGGCCGGTTCGGCGACCTTGAGGGTGGTCAGGCGCGGGGTGACGTCGACGCCAAGGTCGGCCGGCTTGACGGTGTCGAGCGGCTTTTTCTTGGCCTTCATGATGTTGGGGAGCGTGGCGTAGCGCGGCTCGTTCAAACGCAAGTCGGTACTGACGACAGCCGGCAGGTTGATTTCGAGGGTTTCGAGGCCGCCGTCGATTTCGCGGGTGACGGTGGCTTTGCCGTCGCCGAGGACGACTTTGGAGGCGAAGGTGGCTTGCGGCCAATTCTGCAGGGCGGCGAGCATCTGGCCGGTCTGGTTGGCGTCGTCGTCGATGGCTTGTTTGCCGCAAATGACGAGTTGGGGTTGCTCCTTGTCGCACAGGGCCTTCAAGAGCTTGGCAACGGCCAGGGGCTGGAGGTCGACGTCGGTTTCGACGAGGATGCCGCGGTCGGCACCGATGGCCAGGGCGGTGCGGAGCGTCTCCTGACAGGCGGCGACGCCGCAGGAGACGGCGATGACTTCGGTGGCGATGCCGGCTTCCTTGAGACGCACGGCTTCTTCGATGGCGATTTCGTCGAAGGGGTTCATGCTCATCTTGACGTTGGCCAGGTCGACGCCCGACCCATCCGCCTTCACGCGGGCCTTGACGTTGTAATCAACTACCCGTTTGACGGGGACAAGAATTTTCATGGGATCTTCCTTTTCGAACACGCGGCCCCCCTGCCGGCCAAGGCATGGCGACAGGGGGCTGCGGATTACTCGATGGCGAGCGCCGAGTTGGCGTGCTGGCGCAGGACGTATTTCTGGATCTTGCCGGTCGACGTCTTCGGCAATTCACCGAACACCACCTGCTTGGGCACCTTGAAGCGGGCGAGATGGCCACGGCAATGCTCGATGATCTCGGCTTCGGTCGTCTGCACACCGTCCTTCAGCTCGACGAAAGCTGCCGGTACTTCGCCCCACTTCTCGTCCGGCTTGGCGACGACGGCCGCGGCGATCACCGACGGATGGCGATAGAGCACATCCTCGACTTCCAGTGACGAGATGTTCTCGCCGCCGGAAATGATGACGTCCTTGGAGCGATCCTTGATCTTGATATAGCCATCGCTATGCACCACGGCCAGGTCGCCGGTGTGGAACCAGCCGCCCTCGAAGGCCTCTTCGGTCGCTTTCGGGTTCTTGAGATAGCCCTTCATCACCAGGTTGCCGCGGAACATGATTTCGCCCATGGTTTCACCGTCCCAGGGCACCGGCTCCAGGCTGACCGTGTCCATCACCGCAATCGCTTCCTGCATGTGGTAGCGCACGCCCTGGCGGCCGTTGCGCGCGGCGCGCAGGTCGATCGGCAGGCTGTCCCATTCCGGATGCTTGGCGCAGACGGAGGCCGGGCCGTAGGTTTCGGTCAACCCGTAAACATGGGTGATATTGAAACCCATCTGCTCGGCGCCCTCAATGATGGCGGCCGGGGGCGCAGCACCCGCGATCAGGCCATTGACCTGGTGCTCGATACCTTCCTTCAGCGCGGCCGGCGCGTTGATCATCATGCCGTACACAATCGGTGCACCGCACATGTGGCTGACCTTGTGCTCCTTGATCAGAGCGAAGATCAGGGCCGGATCGACTTTGCGCAGACAGACGCTGGTGCCGGCATTGGCCGCCAGCGTCCACGGGAAGCACCAGCCGTTGCAATGGAACATCGGCAGCGTCCACAGATAGACCGAATGCGGCGGCATGCCCCAGGAGATGATGTTGGAGGCAGAATTCAGATAGGCACCGCGATGGTGATAGACGACGCCCTTCGGATTGCCGGTGGTCCCGGAGGTGTAGTTGAGCGCGATGGCGTCCCATTCGCTTTCCGGGAGCTGCCAGACGAAATCCGCGTCGCCTTCCTTGAGGAAAGCTTCGTAGTCCTTTTCGCCAAGCACTTCGCCACCGGTGAATTCCGGATCGAGGCTGTCGATGACCAGTGGTTTCGCTCCCTCAAGCAAGGCCAGCGCACCCTTGACCACGGCCGAGAACTCGGGATCGGTAATCAGCACCCTGGCTTCGCCGTGCGCCAGCATGAAGGCGATGGCTTCGGCGTCGAGGCGGGTATTCAGCGTATTGAGCACGGCGCCAGTCATCGGCACGCCAAAATGGCACTCGAACATCGACGCCGTGTTGGGCAGCATCACGGCCACCGTGTCGCCCTTGCCGATGCCGCGGCTGGTCAGCGCTGAAGCCAGCTGGCGGCAGCGATCGTAGCTTTCCTTCCAGGTATATTGGCGGGCGCCCTGGATGACCGAGATACGCTTCGGGTAGACGAATGCCGAGCGCTCGAGAAAGCTCAGCGGGGAAAGCGGGACGTAATTGGCCGGATTCTGCTCCAGCCCGATGGAATACGGATTTGCCACGAATATCTCCTCACGATTCTTGCGAAAATGCTGTTCTCTTTTGGGGCTTTTTCTTGTTGATCGAGAGGATTGCAAAACACTCTTGCACAACTATTGGCAGAATGTAACGAATCGTTACATCAAGGATCCCGCGTGAACGAGTGCACTACAATCGGCCCGATGAATCCCGCACCGCACCTACCGGATACCAGTCAGCGCTACGACATGTTGCAGGCCGGGCTCGACCTGCTCGATCAGGGACTCACGGTGTTCGATGGCAATTTGCGCCTGGTCGCCTGGAACCGCCCCTTCCTCAAGCTGCTGGATTTTCCCGAGACGCTGGCCCGCGTCGGCACCCCCTTCGAGCACTTCATCCGCCATAACGCGGAACGCGGCGAGTACGGTCCGGGCGACCCCGAAATCCAGATAGCCGAACGCGTGGCGGCCGCCACCCGGTTCACGCCGCACGTTCGCGAACGGCAGCGCCCCAACGGACGGGTTCTGCTGATGCGCGGCGAGCCATTGCCGCACAAGGGGTTCGTCACGCTGTACACGGACATCACCGAACAGCGCTACATCGAGAACCTGACCGAATCCCAGAACATCCAGCTCGAGGAGCGCGTGCGCCGGCGCACCGCCCAGCTGGAAAACGCCAACGCCAACCTGCGCCGGGCCAGCGCGGAAAAGGAACGCGTTACCGCCGCCCTGCGCCGCAGCGAAGAGCGCCTGCGGCTGATCAACGACACCATCCCGATCCTGATCGGCTACGTTGACCAGAACGAGGTCTACCAGTACGCCAACAAGGGCTATTCCGACTGGTTCGGCGTCCCCGAAGGCTCGGTCACCGGCAATGCCATCCCCGACGTGATCGGCCGCGAGGTTTACGCCCAGATCCGCGACCAGGTACGCAAGGCATTGTCCGGCCAGCAGGTCACCTACGAATACCAGATGACGCGCAACGGGCAGTCGGTGTTCGCGCGCAGCACGCTGGTCCCCGAGACCACCCCGGAAGGCGAAACGCTCGGCTTCTTCGTTTTCTCCTACGAGATCACCGAGCAGAAACGCATGCAGGCGGCGCTGGTGCAGGCCCAGAAAATGGAGGCCATCGGGCAGTTGACCGGCGGCCTCGCCCACGACTTCAACAACCTGCTGACGGTGATCATCGGCAACCTGGCCGCGCTGCAGGATCACCGGCCCGCCGACACGGAGGTCAACGAGTTCGTCGAACCGGCCCTGCAATCCGCCCGCCGCGGGGTGCAGCTGATCAAGCGCCTGCTCACCTTTTCGCGCCAGCAACCGCTCGAACCCGAGCCGGTGAATATCGGCGACCTGATCGGCAGCCTCGCAAAGCTGGTCCGCCGCTCGCTGCCCGAGTCGGTCATCGTATCGACCGATCTCGCCGGCGCATCGATCCACGCCCTCGCCGATCCGGGCCAGCTCGAGAGCGCCCTGCTCAACTTCGCGCTGAATGCGCGCGACGCCATGCCCGCGGGCGGCCGCCTGCATATCGCCGCCCGTCCGGTCGAACTGGCCGGCGATGCAACGGCATTCGACGTCCCCCCCGGGCATTTCGCAATGATCGAAGTGACCGACAACGGCTGCGGCATGGATGCGGCGACACTCGCGCGGGTCTATGAACCCTTCTTCACCACCAAGCGCTTCGGGCTGGGCAGCGGCCTCGGGCTGTCGATGGCCTACGGCTTCGTCAAGCAGTCGGGCGGCGGCATCCAGATCCAGAGCCAGCCGGGCCAGGGAACGACGGTACTGATGGTGCTGCCGCTGACCACGCCGGAAGCCGATCGTGACCGGCCCGCAGAACCAGGCAGGCGCGCCGAAGGCGGCGAACTGGTGCTGCTCGTCGAGGACGACCCGGCCGTCCGGCGTGTCGTGCGCCAGCAACTGATCGACCTCGGCCATCCGGTCATCGAGGCAGAAAACGGCGCCCAGGGACTCGAGATGATCGAGCAGATCCCGGATATCGGCATCGTCGTCAGCGACATCATCATGCCCGGCGGGATCGATGGAAGACAACTGGCCGCGGCGGTCGTTGCCAGCCATCCGCAAATGCACATCGTGCTGATGAGCGGCTACAGTGACGAAGCCGAACGACCCGGTGCAAGCGCGTTGTCCGTGCTGGCCAAGCCCTTCGGCCGGCAGGATCTGGAACTGGCCCTGCGCCGCAAAACCCGGGAGGCGTCATGAAAGAGACGGATTCCCCGAAGCTGATCGCGATCGTCGAGGACGACCCCGACGTTGCCCGCATCATCGAACAGGTGTTGGGCGATTTCTCCTTCCGCACCGTCTGGTGCCGCAGCGCCGGCGACCTGCTGCGCCGCCTGCGCACCCTGCAGCCCGACCTGTGCATCATCGACCTCGGCCTGCCCGACATGGACGGCATCGAAGTCATGCAGCGGGTGCGCGCCCAGTCCGCTTGCGGCATCGTCATCCTGACCGGCCGCGCCCACGTCAGTGACCGCGTCATGGGACTGGAACTGGGCGCCGATGACTACGTGCTGAAGCCGTTCGAGCCACGCGAACTGGTCGCCCGCATTCGCAGCATCCTGCGCCGGAACGAGGCCACCGCCGGCGCCGATGCAAAATCCCGGCAGATCGCCGAATTCTCCGGCTGGCGCTTCAACCTGGGGAACAACACCCTGCATGCGCCGAACGGCGCTGAGCACCTGCTGAGCACCGCGGAAGCCGAGTTGCTGAAAGTCTTCGTCAACCATCCCAACCGCATCCTGCAACGCGAGCAGCTGATGGGAACCCGGGATGTCTCGCCCACCGACCGCAACATCGATGTCCGCATTTCACGGCTGCGCCGCAAGCTGGAACAGGACCAGGACAATCCCGCCCTGATCAAGACCGTCTATGGCGCCGGTTACCTGTTTCTCGGGGCGGTGCGCTGGGACAAGGCCGCTAGCGAGCGGTGAAAGGCGCCGGCAGCGTCAATGGCGCGGCAGACGGATCGAAAACTCGGTGGCGTGACCAACGCTACGGACTGCAATCTGCCCCCCGTGCGCCACAACGATCGAGCGGGCGATCGCCAGGCCAAGGCCGCTGCCATCGGAAGCCGGATCAAGACGGACAAAACGCTCGAAAATCCGCTCGATGGCTTCCTGCGGCAGCGGCTTCCCGGAATTACTGATACTGATCACCGCCTGCTTGTCCTGTTCACTGACATCGACGGTGATCCAGCCGCCTTCGGGCGTATGGTGGATGGCATTGACCAGCAGGTTGCCGATTGCGCGTTCAAGCATCAACCGGTCACCGTTCACCTGGACATCGCTGCCGTGGAGTTGCAGATCGATGTTTTCGGCAAGCAGCCCGAAATAGTCGAGCAGGCGTTCGCACAGCGCAAGCAGGGCCACGGTTTCCCGGTGCGGAATGAGCAGCCCGTGATCGGCCTTGGCCAGAAAAAGCATGTCGGCGATGATCTTGGACAGCCTCTCGTATTCTTCCAGGTTGGATGCCAGCAGTTCGCGATAGTCGGCGACATCGCGCGAACGGTTCAGCGACACCTCGGTCTGCATGCGCAGGCTGTGAAGCGGCGTGCGCAATTCGTGGGCGATGTCTGCCGAAAAGTCCGACAACCTGGCGAATGATTCTTCCAGCCGTGCGAGCATCGCGTTGAACGCTTTCACCAGCTCGCCCAATTCCGGCGGCACGCCCGGTTCGGGAATGCGCTCGGCCAGCTTCCCGGCCGAAATGCGGCTGGCGGCACGGGCAATCTCCCGGACCGGTTGCATGCCGCGGCGAACGATCAGGACGCCGAGCACGACGGTCAGTAGTGACGCGGCAATGAGCGCCAACCAGAAATCGCGTTGCAGCCCGTCGAGAAAATCGGTGTGATGATGGATGTCGCGGGCGACCACGACCCGGGCCATTTCACCCCAGCCCGTCTGCAGCCCGCCGGCCACGACCCGGAATTCCCGCGCGCCGGCGGTCAGGCGCACCGGCGTTTCTCCGACAGCCTTCGCGGCAGCGAACAAGGCGGCAGCATGCAGGCTTTCCGGCGAGCTGAAAATGGCCCCGTTTTCGCCATCGACCGCGACAATCAAGCCATGTTCGCCGACCAACGCATCCCCCAGGCGCACCGCCAGTGCTGTCGGGGATTGCGCCTGGCTGCCCACATGCCGCGCCAGGGCCAGCTTGCCCAGCAGCTCATGGGCATCCAGTTCCGCCATGTGATCATCGGCCGAACGATTGAGGTAAATGCCGAGCGCGGCGAAAACCACGGTGGCCAGCAAGGCGAACGCCAGCGAAAGACGAACGGTGATCGAGTACTTCCAGTTCACCGCAGTTCCAGCACGTAGCCCATGCCGCGCAGCGTGTGGATCAGCTTCGGCGTGAAGTCGTCGTCGACCTTGGCGCGCAGGCGGCGGATGGCAACTTCAACCACATTGGTGTCGGATTCGAAATTCATGTCCCAGACCTGCGAGGCGATGAAGCTGCGCGACAGCACCTCGCCCGGGCGCCGCAGGAAGAGTTCGAGCAGCGCGAATTCCTTGGCCGTCAGATCGATGCGCCGACCGGCACGGGTCGCCCGGCGCTTGCTGACGTCGAGTTCGAGATCAGCAAGTGCCAGCCGCTCCGCCTCCTTGACGCGACCGCGGCGAAGCAGCGTGCGCACGCGGGCGAGCAGTTCGGAAAAGGCGAAGGGCTTGACCAGATAATCGTCAGCCCCCAGTTCCAGGCCTTTCACGCGGTCCTCGACCTGGTCGCGCGCAGTCAGGAACAGGACCGGCAGCTCACGCCCCGCTGCGCGCAGCGCCTTCAGCACCTGCCAGCCATCAAGCCCCGGCAGGTTAACGTCGAGTATCAAAAGATCGTAGTCACCGGCCAGCCCTTCGTGCATGCCATCCACCCCGTTGCGCACCAGGTCGGCGGTAAACCCGGCTTCGTTCAAGCCCAGCCTAAGATAGTCGCCAGTCTTCGCTTCGTCTTCGACGATGAGGATTTTCATGGTGGCATTTTGCCCGAGCGGCACGGTCTGTGTCCGCAGATTACAAACTTGTAATTTTGGCGTCAGGTGCCTGTCGACCGCAGCAAACGACAATTTCGACTGCCGTTCTTGAAAGGAAATCGCATGCGCCTGCTTTTCTCACTGTTTCTCGCCGTCAGTCTGCCCGCCTTCGCCCAACACGACCATCATGCCGTCCATCAGCCCGCTGCCAACAAGGCTACGCCGCTGAGCGACGGCTTGGTAAAAAAGATCGACAAGGCCGCCGGCGAGGTCGTCATCCAGCACGGCCAGCTCGACAGCATCGGCATGCCGCCGATGACCATGGCCTTCGGTGTGGCCGACAAGGCTTGGCTGAACAAGCTGAAAGCCGGTGACAAGATCCGATTCGCGGCCGAGATGAAGGGCAGCAACGCCATCGTCAGTCGCTACGAACTGGTGAAGTAGGCTCGCACCAATGCTTCCCAATTGGCACCACTGAGACGCCAACGTGATGAAGAACCTGCTGCTGGTTGCCCTGCTGGTTGCCGCCATGCCTGCCCTTTCGGCCGAACCGCTTCCCGGCGCCAGTGTTGAATCGCTGCTGGCCATCGCCCGCGAGGGCAGCCCGGATGTGCGGATGGTACGACTGGAAGCCGAGGCGGCGCGCGAACGGATCGGGCCGGCTGGCGCGCTGCCTGATCCGCTGTTCCGCATGGAACTGGAAAACATCACGCGCAACGGCGAGCAGAGCGCGACACTGTCGCCGTCGCGGGTCGGCGACACCAAGTACACCCTGCTGCAGCCGCTGCCCTTCTGGGGCAAGCGCGACCTCAAGCGCGAGGTGGCTGCCGCCGAGGCCGAACAGGCCAGCGGGCGCGAAGCCGATACGTGGAGCGAGGTCGCCGCGCGCATCAAGGGGCTGTACACCCAATACTGGCTGACCAGCAAGGCGCTACAACTAACCCGTGAGAACATCGAACTGAGCCGCCAACTGGAGAAGATCGCCCAGGTGCGCTACGCGGGCGGGCTGGCGGCGCAGCAGGATGCCATCCGCGCCCAGGTCGAGCGCAGCACCCTGGATAGCGAACTGGTCGGCATGGAGTCCGAATACCGGCAACTGAGCGCCTTCATCAATGCCACGCTGGCACGCCCCGGCAATGCTCCGCTGGCCGCCCCGGAAGCGCTGCGCCCGCTGCCGGCGCAGCTTGACGGCAGCACCTTGAACGAACGCCTGCAGGCCAGGAATCCGCAGCTGGCGATCGAGACCGCCCGCCTTGGCGGCGCCGAGAAGAGCCGCGATCTGGCCTACCGCAATCGCTTCCCGGACTTCGCTGTCGGCGTGCAGCCAATGCAGGTTGGGAACAGTATCGACGCCTGGACCGTGATGCTTGAACTCAACGTGCCACTGCAGCAGGGAAGCCGGCGCAGCCAGGAGCGCGAAGCCGAGCGCATGCTGGAAGCGGCCGCGGCGCGCAAGGAAGCACTGGGCCACCGGCTGAACGGCGAACTGGCGGCGGCCCTGGCCAACCTGGAGGCGGCACGGACGAACGAGCAAATTACCCGTAGCCGCCTGCTTCCCCAGGCCGAACTGACGTTCAGCGCGGCCCTGGCCGGCTATGAAAACGGCAAGGTAGATTTCGCCACCCTGCTTGATGCCCAGCGCCAGATCCGCAATGCCCGCCTGGCGCTGCTGCGCGCCCAGGCCAGCCAGCAACTCCGGCTGGCGGAGATTGAACGTTTGCTTGGAGAAGACCTGTGAAAACCGGCCCCCTGTTCATTTTTCTTGCCGTTGCGCTCACCGTCGGCGGGTTTGCCGGCGGCTATCAGTTTGCCCGGCAGAAAACGGATGGCGCGACAGCGGTTACTACGGTCAACCCGAAAAATGCGCAAAAACCGAAATTGCTCTACTACCGCAACCCGATGGGCCTGCCCGACACCTCGCCGGTGCCGAAGAAAGACCCGATGGGCATGGACTACATCCCGGTCTATGAAGGCGAGGCTGATGCTGCCGGCGACAGCGGCCTGAAGATCAGCGCCGAGAAAATCCAGAAAATGGGCGTCAAGGCCGAGCCGGCCAGGCTGCAAGTGCTCGACAAAAGCGTGCGCGCCAGCGGCCGGGTCGAGATCGACGAAAGCCTGACCTACACGGTGACCGCCAAGTTCGAGGGCTACATCGAGCGCCTGCACGTCAATACCACCGGCCAGCCGGTCGGCCGTGGCCAGCCGCTGTTCGAGGTGTACAGCCCGGAACTGGTTTCGGCCCAGCGCGAATACGCCATCGCCGCTCAGGGCGTCGCCCAGCTCAACGAGGCCGGCGGCGAAGCGCAATCGGCAATGAAACAACTGGCTGATTCCAGCCTGCAACGGCTCAGGAACTGGGACATTTCCGACGAGCAGATCAAGGCCCTGGCCCAGTCCGGCAACGCCAGACGGACGCTGAGCTTCCGCGCGCCGGTGGCCGGCATCGTCACCGAGAAGAAGGCCGTCCAGGGCATGCGTTTCATGCCCGGGGAAACGCTCTACCAGATTGCCGATACATCGTCGGTGTGGGTGCAGGCCGATGTTTTCGAGCAGGACATTGCGGCGGTGGGCGTCGGCCAGAAGGCAAAAATCAGGATCAACGCCTATCCCGGCGAGGTGTTCGAGGGCCGCATCGCCTACGTTTATCCGACGCTGAAGGCGGAGACGCGGACAGTGCCGGTGCGTATTGAACTGGCCAATCCCAAGGGCCGCTTGAAGCCGGCGATGTTTGCCGAAGTGGAGATTCCGGTGGCCGGTACTGCGTCGGTCGTCACCGTGCCGAATTCGTCTGTGATCGATAGCGGCAGCAGGCAGGTGGTCATCGTACAACTGGCCGAAGGGCGCTTTGAGCCGCGGGTTGTTAAGCTGGGTGCGCGTGGCGGGGAGTTTGTTCAGGTGCTGGAGGGCGTACGCGAGGGCGAGATGGTGGTCACGGCGGCCAATTTCCTGATCGATGCCGAGAGCAATTTGAAGGCGGCGCTCGGCGGCATGCAGAAGGCCGAAGCCGCAAAGCCGGCCGGCGTCGGCCATCAGGCCGTGGGCAAGCTGAATTCGATTGACCCCGCGGCTGGCACGATCAGCATTTCGCACGAACCGGTCGCCAGCCTGAAATGGCCGGCCATGAAGATGGACTTCGTGCTCGCCAACCCGGCGCTGGCTGATGGCCTCAGGCCGGGCACCGCCATCGATTTCGAGTTTGTCGAGCGCCACCCCGGAGAATGGGTGATCACCTCGCTCAAACCACGCTAAGGCCGCCATGCTCAACGCCCTGATCGACTGGTCGGCCCGCAACCGTTTCCTAGTGCTGCTGGCTACCCTCTTCATCACCCTCGCCGGGATCGGCGCAGTCCTCAAAACCCCGCTCGACGCCATCCCCGATCTCTCTGACGTCCAGGTCATCCTGTACACCGAATTCCCCGGCCAGGCGCCGCAGGTCGTCGAGGACCAGGTCACCTACCCGCTGACCACCGCCCT
>Ga0209507_1000731_pt1 | contig 31878 bp, 22 predicted proteins | sample AD_UKC028_MetaG_FD_184414 | JGI IMG/M metagenome (GOLD analysis project Ga0209507, IMG submission 184414) | Active sludge microbial communities of municipal wastewater-treating anaerobic digesters from USA - AD_UKC028_MetaG (SPAdes) (version 2) | ecosystem: Engineered > Bioreactor > Anaerobic >...
GCTGTCGACCAACGCCAAGATGTTCCGCCTGATGACCAGCCTCGGCTTCAGCATCCACCCGCACCCGGACGACACCGCAGTCAAGCGCGTGGTCAAGCCGCTGACGGGCTGATCATACATACGCCGAAAAAACGGAAACCGGCCTTCAGGCCGGTTTTTGTACTTTGGGACAAGCAGTGCCAACTCAGATACCCGGGGAAATTCATAGGCACCTGGACGCAAAATTGAACGAAGCGACCGACAACGCAAACGCTGCACGTGGTGCGGCTCTGGACTACAGAGCCGACATCGACGCCTTGCGCGCCCTGGCGATTCTTCTGGTCATGGCCTTTCATTTCGGCATTCCGCCGATTACCGGGGGCTACATCGGCGTCGACGTCTTTTTCGTCATTTCCGGTTTTCTCATCACTTCGCTGCTCAGCCAGGAACATAGCCTGCTGGCCGGCTTGCCGAATTTCTATGCGCGCCGCGTCAAGCGCCTGATGCCGGCTTTCCTGGTGGCACTCGCGGTGACGACCGTGGTTGCCAGCCTCTTGCTCCTGCCGGAAGACTTCACCAATTACCTGAACAGTGCCCATGCGGCACTCACTTTCAGATCCAACACCTTCTTTCGCGAAGCGATCAGCGATTATTTCGCCGCCGATGCGCACGCCCTGCCTTTGTTGCATACCTGGTCGCTGAGCATCGAATGGCAGTTCTACCTGATTTTCCCGATCGCCTATCTGCTGGCACGAAAATACCTGCCGCCGTGCGCCCTGAGCATTTCGCTGTCTATCGTGACCATTGCGCTGATCGCCTATTCCATCGCGCTTTCAACCGATCAGCAAGGGTACTTCCTCACGGCCGCGCGCTTCTTCGAGTTGCTGATCGGCGCGCTTGTCGCACGGCTCGATCTCAAGGCGCCGCGCGCCCTGAAAAGATGGCTCGTTACCGGTGGCTTGCTCGGCATCATCGCGCTCTCCATGCTGTTCACGCCGGCAACCCCCTTTCCCGGCTACAACGCCCTGCTTGTCTGTCTGCTGACCGCCCTGATCATTCTTTTCGGAAGAAACGACCCCGTGCTTTCGACTCCGTGGCTGGCGCACCTCGGAAAAATCTCATATTCCGCCTATCTCTGGCACTGGCCGCTCATCGCTTTCATCACTTATCTGCAGATTGAAATCGGTATCGGTAGCCGACTGTTCCTGCTGGCGCTGGTTCTGTTGCTGGCCGATCTGACATTTCGCTACGTCGAGCGCCCCGGCAAGAGGCTCAAATTACGCTTTGTCACGACGGTCGTCATACTCTGTGTCGTACCAATATTGCTGGCGCGTGGCGCCTACCTTCTGGCCTGGAAAAACGACGGATTTCCGCAGCGCCTGGGTGCCGAGTCGGCACGCATTCATGCCATTCTTTCCAATTACGCCAACATAAATTCGCACAACTGCGCCAAGGACAAATCCAAAGGCCTGCTTGCCGCCTGCGAGTTTGCCGGCAAGGAAGATGGGGATATTTTGTACGTCATCGGCGATTCCCATGCCAAGAACCACCGATGGTTTGTCGATGTACTGACCCGCGACACCGGACTGCGAGTGATTCTTCGTTCCTACGGCGGGTGCTTGATGCTGCCGGGAATTCCGCATGCCTACGGCAAACCCGGCGACGCGCAGCGCTGCGGCGATGCCGTGGCCGACGAATACGCACGAATTGCCGCCATCCGGCCGAAATACGTCATGCTGATCCATCGCTGGAATGTCTATTACCCGCAAGAGGAAATAGCCAAACTTTCCCTGGCAGTCGACAAGATCGTTGCCAGCGGAGCCATTCCGGTCATCGTCGGGCAGTCTGCGGAAGCCGGCGTCAATATGCATCTCTGCTTCAACCAGCACATCAAATTACGCCAGGAAAAGCAAAACGAGTGTGTTATCCGGCAATCCGACCAGAGCGCCAAGACCCATATCGATTTTGTCCAAAAGATCATTGCGGACGTTCGTGCGCGTTACCCGTCGCTGATCTACATCGACTTGCAAGCGGTGCAATGCAGCGACGGAAAGTGCATTGCCGATATCGACAATGTGCCAATTTACGATGACGACAACCATCTGAATGGCTTCGGTTCGGCACGGCTTGGAGAAACCTACCGCTTGCGCTTCGGCACCCCGTTCCTGGCGCAACGAAGCGGGCAAAAACTGCCCTGAGGCTCGGCGGACGCTGGAACGAAGGGCGCAGGCGCTCGCCCGAAATTTCATCAATGGAAATCCCGGCTTGACGTTTCCAGCCGCCCCAGCCAGGCGGAAAGATCGACCATCCGCTTGGCGACCAGATGCACCACTTCGCCTTCGACTTGCAGTTGCCCGAAGACACCGAGCAAACTGGCGCCGAGCAGTTCGCGGCGCTGCTTCTCGACCAGCCAGGGCTGGACGACGACGTTGGTCAGGCCGCTTTCATCTTCCAGCGTGACGAAGACGATGCCGGTCGCGGTGCCCGGCCGCTGGCGGCCGACGACGATGCCGGCGGCGCGGACCAGGGCGCGGTCGCCAGCGGCGCCAAGATCGGCGGCCTGGATGAAACGGCGGGCGGCGAGCCGGTCGCGCAGCAGCGTCAGCGGGTGGCGGCGCACGGTGAGACCGAGGCTTTTGTAATCGGCGACGAGGTTTTCGCCGGCGCCCGGTGGCGCCAGGCGGGGCGCGGTTTCGCGCTGCGGCTGGCCGGCGAAGAGGTCGCCCTGCACCGCCGTGGCAACTTTTTCGGCACTGGCTGACCAGGCAGCCTGCCGGCGGTGGCCGGCAAGACTGCGCAGGGCGTCGGCGGCGGCCAGGCGGTCAAGGTCGCTCCGCGCCAGCCCAGCGCGGGCGGCGAGGTCGGCGACGCTGGAAAACGGCCTTTTTTGGCGGTCGACCGCAACACGCTCGGCGACCTCCCGCGCCAGCCCCCTGATTTCGCGCAGGCCAAGGCGGACGGCGCCATCCGGGTCGACGCGGCTGTCCCAGTCGCTGGCGGCAACGTCGGGCGGCAGCACGGCGATGCCATGGCGGCGGGCATCCTGGACCAGCATCGACGACGAGTAGAAGCCCATCGGCTGGCTGTTGAGCAGGCCGCACAGAAAGGCAGCGGGATGGTGGCACTTAATCCACGCCGAGGCATAGACGAGCAGCGCGAAGCTGGCGGCGTGCGATTCCGGAAAGCCGTATTCGCCGAAGCCCTGGATCTGCAGCACGATGCGTTCGGCGAATTCAATCGGCAGGCCGTTCGCCGCCATGCCGGCACGCAGCTTGTCCTGGTAGCGCTGGAGATCGCCCTTCTTTCGCCAGGAAGCCATCGCCCGCCGCAGCTGGTCGGCTTCGCCGGGCGTGAAGCCGGCAGCGACGATGGCCAGCTGCATGACCTGTTCCTGGAAGATGGGGATGCCCAGGGTCCGGGCAAGCACGGCATCGACCGCGGGTGAGATTTGTTCGATTTTCTCCTTGCCCTGCCGCCGCTTGAGGTAGGGATGCACCATGTCGCCCTGGATCGGCCCGGGGCGCACCAGCGAGACCTCGACCACCAGATCGTAGTAATTGCGCGGCTTGAGGCGCGGCAGCATGGCCATCTGCGCCCGCGATTCGACCTGAAAGACACCCATGCTGTCGGCGTGGCAAAGCATGTCGTAGGTTGCCGCATCCTTGGGCGGAATTTCGTGCATTTTCAGCCGTCGACCGCAACCGGCGCCGATGATGTCCAGCATGCGGCGGAGCGCCGACAGCATGCCGAGCGCCAGGATGTCGACCTTCATCAGCCCGATGGCATCGAGGTCGTCCTTGTCCCACTGGATCACCGTGCGCTCCGGCATTGCCGTGTTCTCGACCGGCACCAGCCGGGCCAATGGCCCGCGCGACATGACGAAACCGCCGACGTGCTGCGTCAGGTGGCGCGGAAAACCGCGCAACTGCCCGGCGATCCACAGCCACTTCTCGACGCGCGGCGAAGCCGGGTCAAGGCCGACCTCGGCGAAACGCTGCGGCAATTGCTCGCGCTTGTCCCACCAGGCCAGCGAGGCGGTCAGCGCATCGATCCGCGCGCTGTCGAAGCCGAGCGCGCGGCCGGCGTCGCGCAGGGCCCCCTTGGTCCGATAGGTGATCAGCGCCGCCGCCAGCGCCGCCCGCTCGCGGCCGTATTTGCCGTAGATGTAGGCGATGACCTCGTCGCGCCGCTCGTGCTCGAAATCGACGTCGATGTCCGGCGGCTCGCCGCGTTCCCGTGAAACAAAGCGCTCGAACAGCATGTCCGAGCGTTCCGGGTCGACCTCGGTGATGCCAAGCGCGTAGCAGACCGCCGAGTTGGCCGCCGAGCCGCGTCCCTGGCAAAGGATGCCGGCGCCGCGCGCGAAGCGGACGATGTCGTAGACGGTCAGGAAATAGGCCTCGTAGGCCATCTCGGCGATCAAGGCCAACTCGTGCTCAATACCTCCGCGTACCTTGGCCGGCACGCCGCCCGGGTAGCGCAGTCGCAGGCCGCGCTCGGTCTCCTGGCGCAGCCAGGAAGCCGGCGTTTCATCGGGCGGGACGATTTCCTCGGGATATTCGTAACGCAGCTCGCTCAACGAAAACTGGCATTGCGCGGCAATTTCCAGCGTAGCGGCCAACAGCGCCGGCGGGTAAAGGCGCGACAGGCGCAAGCGCGTGCGCAAATGCCGCTCGCCGTTGGGAAACAGCGCGTAGCCGGCCTCGAACACCGTGGTCTTGAGGCGCAATGCGGTCAGCACGTCCTGCACCGGGCGCCGCGCCTTGATGTGCAGATGCACGTCGCCGGTGGCCACCAGCGGCAGGCCACAGGCGGTGCCCAGCGCTTGCAGTTGTTCAAGGCGGGCCGCGTCGTCCGGCCCGGCGTGCAGTTCGACGGCAATCCACGCGCGACCGGGAAAATGCGCGGCCAGCCAGCGCCCGTCAGCAACCGCCGGCATGGCGCCCGGCACCCACAGCACCAGGCAATCGGGCAGCGCGCCGTTCGGCGAAACGACGTTCAGGTCGTGGCGCTGCAAGGTATAAGTGCCCTTCGCCGCGCGCCGCCGGGCCAGCGTGATCAGCGCCGACAGGTTGCCGTAACCCTCGCGGTTCTTCGCCAAAAAGACCAGTTTCAGGCCGTCGACCGTAAGCATCTCGCTACCGACGATCAATTTCAGCCCGGCTTCGCGCGCTGCCAGATGGGCGCGCACGACACCGGCCAGCGAACATTCGTCGGTCAGCGCCAAGGCCGCGTAGCCCTGCTTCAGCGCCTGCTCGACCAGTTCCTCCGGGTGCGAGGCGCCGCGCAGGAAGCTGAAATTCGACAGGCAATGCAACTCGGCGTAATCAGGCAAAGAGGCCATGCAGAAACCACCCCTGTGCGTCGCGAAAAATCCAGGTCCATTGCCCGTGCGGGTTGCGGGCGACGAAATAGTCGCGCCGCAAGTCGCCCGGCGTCCCGGCCTCGCCGGCATCCCACCAGCCGCTTTCCAGCCGCTCGGCACGGGTCAACAAAGTCAACGGGCCGTGCCAATGCGGGCCATCGGCACGTTCGGCCAAGGCTTGCGGTTCGGGCAGCAGCCACAGCGGGCGCGTGGCGGCGCCTGTTGCGGTCGACGGCGAAAAAGAGGCCAAATCCAAATCCGCCTTCATGCCGGAATTTACGCTGGAATCTGCTCCCACACCCACCTCGCACGCCAGCGTCGCCTGCTCCGGCCGATGGTCGGCACGCCGCCCGAGCGTGCACACGGCGCCCTCGCCCAGCCGGGCACGCAGGCGCTCAAGGCAGGCCAGCGCCCCCTCGCCGGCCACGGCCTGCTGGAACAGATGGGCGCTGGCACCGGGCTTGGCGATGACTTCATCGGCTTGCAGACACAGGGCCTCGACCGGCGCCGCCAGTTTCAGGCGTGCCAGATGCTCGCGCAGCAAACGCAAAAAGCGCCCTTCGTCGGCCGCCGGCTCGGCCAGCCGCAGCGTCAACGCGCTGCGCGAACCGTCGTCGTGCGTGAGTTGCAAGGTACAGACGCGCGCCAGCAACTGCCGCCCGTGCAGCCACCCGGCCAGCGCCGCGAATAGCCGCTGACCGGCAAAAGCCAGCGCCTCGGCATGCTCGACGCGGGCCGGCAATTCGATGTCCTGCGCAAAGATTTCGGGAAAAAAGAAAGGCTTCTGTGGATCGGGTATCTCGCCCCAGGCGCGCAGTATGTCGTCCAGCGGCCCGTTGCCGATGCGTCGCCGCAGGCCGGCGGCGGGCAGCGCCCGCAGGTCGCCCAGCCGCGTCAGCCCGAACGACACCAGCCTGTCCTGCACCTCGGCCGGCCAGCCGGGAACATCACAAGGCAAATCGGCCAGTGCCGCCTGCATGACGGCGAGCGGTTCGTAGATCTCGCCCCGAGCGGCCTGTGCCAGCCAATAGGCTCCGAGCGGCGTCGGCGCTACCGCCCAGGCGACGGAATAGTCTTGCGCCGCGCAACCCGCCAACACCTCCTCGACGATCGCCGCCACCCCACCAAACAGGCGCCGGCAACCGCCGATTTCGAGCAACAGTCCGGCCGGCGGCGCCAAACTGACCGTCGGCGTGAAGCGCCCGGCCCAGCAGGCGAGATTTTCCAGCGCCTGCGTTTCGCGTGCCGCAGCCCGCTCGAACACCGCCAGACCGGGCTGCAAGCCGAGCGCCGTCGACAGCTTTTGCCCGACACCGACTCCGGCCTGCCCTGCCATTTGATCGCGGGCGACCACGCGCCCACGGGTGACGACGGCGCTAGGCGACTGCCGCAAGGGCAGCGCTTCGAGTGGCAACAGGGGAAAGTGCAGCGCCAGCCACAACACCAGTCATTCTCCCGGGGCGAGGAATCGACAAAAACAGCGGCCGCGCCGCCGGTCGGCCGCGCCGCTTGAGAATTTGCACCGACAAGGCACCGGCGGCCGACGCCGGATTCAGCAGCACCCGCAGCGGCGCCGGTGAAGGACTGCCGGCGGTTGCGGTCGACCGCCATAAACAGGCAAAAACCGACCGCCCTTCGGCAGCCACCTGCAAACGACGCAAAGCCCGCGCATCGAGCCCCGCTTCCGGCCAGGCCAGAACGCCGGCGAAGCCACCGCTAGCCAGCAACTGCTCGACCGACCAGGCGGCCTGCCGCCCGGCGCGCACGACGACCAGCCGCTCCAGCGCCACACCAGCTGCCGCCCAGGCCGGCGCATGCGGCAGCCAGGGCGGCGCCACCAGCGCCAGCCAGCCGCCGGCTGCCGATAACTGCGTCAGAGCCGGCAGCAACAAGGCCATTTCACCAAGGCCGCTGCGGTCGACGAGTATTTCGGTCAGGTTTCCGCGCGGCCAACCGCCGCCTGGCAACTCAGCGTCAAGCGCGGCATGGCCGCTCGGAATGCTGGCTTCCGGCAGGCTGGCCAGCGCGTCGCCGCGCCAGATGTCGCCACGGGCCAGCACCGCCGCCAGATCGACGGGCGCTGGCACGGCGTTCATGTCAGACGGCTGATCGCCCCGCGAATCAGGCCGACGGCGATGCCTTCGATGGCGAACTCGACCTCGCCGGGGTTGACGACAATCGGCTCGAAATCCGGGTTCTCGGCAATCAGTTCGATAAAACCACCGCGATGTTGCAGGCGCTTGACGGTGACTTCCTCGTCAAGTCGGGCAACGACGATCTGGCCGTCGCGCGCCTGGTTGGTCTTGTGTACGGCCAGCAAATCTCCATCCAGAATGCCGGCATCGATCATCGACAGGCCGCGCACCTTGAGCAGGTAATCGGCGCGCGGGCTGAACAACTGGGCATCCAGCGCATAGCGCCCTTGCACATTCTCGACAGCAAGCAGCGGCGAACCGGCGGCGACGCTGCCGATCAGCGGCAAACCGAGTTGCTCGACCAGCCGGATGCCGCGTGCCGAGCCAGGTTCGAGGACGATAGCTCCTTTTTTGGCGAGCGCCTTGAGATGGTCCTCGGCGGCATTCGGCGAGGCAAAACCGAAGGCCTGCGAAATCTCTGCCCGCGTTGGCGGCGCACCGAGCACTTCGAGCGTGCTCTTGATGAAATCGAGGATTTCCTGCTGACGCGGCGTGAGCTTGAACATGTTTTTCTCCGACTGGATCGATGACTGTATTTATATACAGTTAATCAAGCCAAAGCAAGCTCCGAATGATTTTTCCTTTGTTTGCAGCGGCCCGCCCCCCATTACAATCGGCGCTCCGCATCGCTTCACAGACCATGAAAAATACCGCTGCCGCCCGCCCCGAAGTGACGATCGCCAGCATCCAGCGCGACTTCGTCGAATGGCGCAAGGAACGGAGCCATTACGTCGTCTGGACAATCGATGTCGACACACCGGCCCTGCGTGCTGCCGTCGCAGCACTGCGCGAACATCTCGCCGACTGCCTGTTGCCAGATTACCAACGGCAGGCACACGTCACCGTGCACCTTTGCGGATTTTCGGCAGCCGTTCCAAAACTGGACGACGATTACCCTGCTACCACGCTGCAAACCCACATCGCCGCCCTGCAAGCCGGCGCACCCGCGCCTTTCGCGCTGAAAATCGGTGCCCCGGACAGCTTCGCCTCGGCCGCCTATCTTTCGGTCGACGACTGCGCAGGTGGCATTCTAGCCATACGTCGCGCATTGACCGGCAGCGGCAATCCCGAGGGCAGCTTTCCCTACACGCCGCATGTCACCTGCGGGCTGTATCGCGGTGAATTTCCACTGCCTGAACTGATTCAGCGCATGGCCGCCTGCGAGCTAGATTTACCCATGCACCTGCAGGTCGAGCGGCTGACCCTGATGGCCTACGACGCCGCGATCATCGGCGGGCCGCTCTCCAGCCTTTGCGAATTCGATCTCGCGACGCGGCAAACCAAGTTACTCGACCAGTCGCTGATAGCGCAGCTATTCGGGCAAGACCAGATTTCTTGAATTCCCCTGACCGCCAGTTTTCAGTAAGCACCCGAGTCTTAACGGCACATCGTCATTGGGCTGAAGCGACTGTCCGTCCAAGAAGCCAATCCAGATCCGCACGCAGAAATTCAGCTAGGCCAATCGCCGCCGTCGCAGACAGATGATTCTCGTCAATGAAGAGAATTTTTCCGTCACGCTGCGCGTAACAGGTCTGTTCGTCACAGAAAAAGTTGATCATTTTCCCCAGTCGCGCATTGGGATATCGGCTGACGACCTCGGCAAGTGCAGTTGTTGAGTTATCAAGCAATGTATCGATGACCGTACGCGAAACATCACAGACCGATCCTTTACCCAGACCAATGCACAGATGCGGCAGGTACACCATTTCCGGATTTGGCGTAAGCACCAGAACTCGTACACCGGCCTGCTCCAGAACGCTCAGCATCGCACCGAATTTCGCTTCCATTTCGGTGCGCGCCGTTACCATTTTCTGCGGATCGCCTGCAATATCAAGCTGTTTTTCGGAAACTGAAATGCTCCGGTTCCACAAATACATCGGCCACCTTGCAGAAATCACGACACCCTGCAGCCCCTCTTTCTTCAATTCCTGTATTCTTTGGAGCACTCGCTGATTGAACTCCGCGCAATATGTGGACGTCACTGGCACTTGCGATTCATAGCCGATGACTGGCGGACAACCCATCATAGTCAATTGATAAACCGCAACGTCAGGAAACGCCTCCATCAGCATCGGCATCACATGGTCTGCATGTGAATCACCCCATAAAAGTATTTTGGGATGCTTCTTGTCCGGCCCATGAATGCACTCCCCCGCTGGCCATTCAATCGGCTTGTAAGCATTCAAGGTACAGGTTTTCCGATAGGGAGAAACGTCGGTGCGAGCCATAACTACGGCCTGATACTGTTCCAGACCTGCCTGATAGTCACGCCACCACTTCAGCATGTTGCCCATCAGCAAGGTCGCCAACATCATTCCGAGACCAACAAAGAGTGTTGATCTGACGCCACGGAACGGCCCGGGCCTCCGTGCCCGGATGGGATGCTCGACCAAAATGTAGGTCAACCAGGCCAGCAGCAGCGCGATAACGACAATCAACGCATTCGCCATAATATCCTGAGCGCCTAGATTGTGCATGCGGTACAGCGAAAGCAGCGGCCAATGCCACAAATACCAGGAATAAGACAACAAGCCGATGAAAACCATGGGCCGGCAGGACAGCAAACGACGTACCTGGCTATCTTCATTTGCCGTCAAACCGACAATCAATAACGCCGATCCAAATACCGGCAACATGGCAATCCAACCGGGAAACGGTATGTTGTGATCCAGTGCGACGATTGAATAGACGACCAACGCAAGTCCGCCAATCGCCAACCCTTCCCCCCAACGCCGGAGGCGGGAATAAAAAGCCGTTCCCGCCAAACCGACGATCCCGCCGATGGCAAACTCCCAGACACGGGTCGGCAGCAGAAAAAACGCAAAATTCTGATGGGCGCGTGTCGTACCGATGGACAGAGCGAGCGAGGCAATCAACAAGGCACCGAGAACCCAAATCGATCGGGTGCGCATGAACCTCTCAGACCGTTGCCCGCCTGCCAGCCTAAAAATCAGTACCGTGATCAGTGGCCAGATCAGGTAGTACTGTTCTTCAACGGCGAGCGACCAGGTGTGCAGCAAAGGCAGGCTGAATGATGGCGCATCGAAATACCCGCCTGTCGTTCTGAAGAAATAGAAATTCGAGCCGAAATAGGAATAGGCAATGGCCATGCGAGCCAGGTTGCGCTGCTCATCGGAGGCCGGAGACAAGACGAACGCGCCCAGAAGCAGCGTGACTGCCACCACTAGCAGACCCGCCGGCATCAACCGGCGGACACGGCGCGCGTAGAAGGCGCCAAGATGAACCCGACCGCCGGCCGCCATGGCTTCATTGAACAGTAGCGAGGTAATCAGAAACCCGGATATGACGAAAAATATATCGACGCCGACAAAGCCCCCGGAAAAACCAGGAAAGCCCGCGTGATACGCAATCACCGAAATGATCGCGATGGCGCGCAAGCCATCGATGTCCGGACGGTATTTGCGTTCGGCAGACTGAGTTAGGCGGTTCATTTTGCAGTTTTGCTTGTAATTAACAATTCGCCCAGGATCAAATTAGAGAAGTTACCAAGGCATTAAACGTATTCATTGTGCATCGGATTCAATGCTGCCCGATCGGTGCATTGCTATTCGTCTTTCCCAATAGCCAACCCAAATCCGCTCTGAGGAAATACCCGAGATCGCGAGCAGCCGTTGCGGTAATGTGATCGTTATCTGTGTACAAAATTTTTCCATCGCGTACCGCAAAGCAGGTCTGCGCATCGCAAAAGAAATCCGCAGGATCCACCAGTCGCGTATTTTTATGCCGACTCACGACCTCGGAAAGTGCAGCCCTTGCATCGCCAAGCAATTGCTCGTTCTTCGCACGCGAAACGTTGCAGTACGACTCATTCCTTAACCAAAGGCAGGTGGGCGCCGAATATACCAGCTCCGGTGTAGGCGCCATCACGATAACGCGCAATCCGGCGCGCTCGAGGGCACCCAGCATTGCATCGAGTCCCGCTTGCATCTCGACGCGGGCTTCGGCCAATTTTTGCGGCTCGCCAAAGGGCCCTCCTCGTGGCTCCAGAACGGCAATGCTGCGATGCCACAAATGGCTTGGCCACCTTGCGGAAAGCACCACCCCCGAGAGTCCTTCGTCTTTCATATCTAGGATTCTCTTCATGACACGCTGATTGAACTCGGCGCAGAATCTGGTTTGTGCCGGCACGGAAGACTCGAAACCGATCACTGGTGGGCAGCCTGTCATGGTCAGTGCATAAACCGGCACATCCGGCAATGCCGCAATTAGCGCTTCCATCAGGTGATCGGCGTGCGAGTCGCCCCATAGCAGAATCCTCGGATGCCTTTTGCCCGGCCCATGGACACATTCTTCAGCTGGCAGCTCCGTAATCGGGGTGTTTGCATTCAACATGCACTTTTCCCGATAGGGAGAAAAATCGTTTTGCGCCGATACGATGGGTTTGTACAAATCGGAGGATTTATTCTGATGATTCCCGAACCACATCAATCCGCCACCCATCGACAACGTGATGATGCACATGCCAGCCCCGGCAATCAGCGTCGATCTTACCTGGCGGAATGGTCCTGGCCGTCGTACCCGAACAGGATTTTCAACAAAAAGGTAGGTGAGGCAAGCCAATACCAACGCCAATGCGACGATCAATCCATTGGCTGCAACATCCTGAACACCCAGGTTATAGGCCCGGTAAATGGAGAGCAACGGCCAGTGCCACAAATACCAGGAATAGGACAACAGGCCGACGAGCACCATCGGCTTGATGGCAAGAATCCGTCGCACCAAGCTGTGCTCGTTGGCCGTCATGCCGATGATCAGAAGCGCTGAGCCGAACACGGGCAGCATGGCTGCCGCTCCGGGAAACGATGTGCCGTGGTCGAATGCGATAACCGAATAAACGATCAGCGCAAGACCGCCTACTGCCAGTGCTTCTGCCCATGCTCTGATCCGCAAATAGAAGCCCCCTCCTGCCAAGCCGACGATCCCGCCGATGGCAAATTCCCAAACCCGGGTCGGCAGCAGAAAAAACGCAAAATTCTGATGGTCGCGTGTCGTGCCAATGGACAAGGCGAGCGAGACAAAGAAAAGGGCGCCGAGAACCCACATCAAGCGGACGCGCATGAAGCTTTCGGTACGCTGCCCGCCTGTCAGGCGGAAAACCAGCAAGGTGATGAGCGGCCAAACCAGGTAGTACTGTTCTTCAACGGCCAGCGACCAGGTGTGCAGCAATGGCATACCAAGTGAAGGATCGTCGGAATAGCCGCCGGTCTTCTTGAAAAAAAAGAAGTTCGAGACGAAGAATGCTACCGCCATTGCCGAGCGTGCCAGCGAGCGCTGCTCTTTTGACGCCGGAAGCATGAATGCCGCGCCAAGCAGCAGCGTTACGGCGACCACCAGCAGACCTGCCGGCATCAGCCTGCGGACGCGCCGCGCATAGAAGGCACCAAGATGGACCCGACCGCCGGCCGCCATGGCTTCGTTGAACAGCAACGAGGTAATCAGAAAACCGGATATGACGAAAAATATATCGACACCGACAAATCCCCCCGAAAAACCGGGAAAGCCCGCGTGATATGCAATCACCGAAATGATCGCGATGGCGCGCAAGCCATCGATGTCCGGACGGTATTTGCGTTCGGCGGACTGAAAGGTTGTGTTCATCCTATGGTTTTACTTGTAGGGGAATTGTCTGTTTTCCAATTTTCAAAATAACCTGCCAGGAAATTGCAGCAGGCCTGCCACCGGCTAGCGTGGCATGTCAATGCCCTTGAGCTTGCGGTACATGTCAACGGCGTAGGAATCGGTCATTCCGGCGACGAAATCGGCGACCTGCAGCAGGCGCACATAGGGGTCGGGATCAGGCAGCCCCCCGTGGCCGAGGAATTGCGCCGGCAAGAGCTTGAGCAGCATTTTTTCGCGCGTCGTCAGCCGTTCCTGCCCGGCACCTGCTTCGACGGCGCTGGCGAACAGCGCCAGCAGACCGCCGAGAACCTCGAAACCTGCGGTCTCGATCTCCAGCGCCGGGCGGGCGGTGTAGATGGTTTCCTTGGCCAGTTTGAGGATCGCCTGCAGGGGAATGGCGACCGGCGACTGGTCAAGCAGTTCATCGTCGAATTCGCCCTTGAGGATGGCATCCTCATTTTCCAGAAAGACCGCCGCCGCGCTTTCGAGCAGGCGGCCGATGGCCTTGGCGCGCAGGTATTCGAGACGCTCCTTGGGGTCTTGCAGGCGCTCCAGACGGCGGCCGCTGACCGCATTGCCGGCGAGATCGGAGAGCAGGCACTCGGCATCCTTATAGGGCACGAAGCCTAGGCGTGCAGCATCTTCGAGATCGACGATCAGATAGCAGGTATCGTCGGCCACCTCGACCAGAAAGGCCAGCGGATGGCGACGCCAGGCCGTTCCCGGAATTCGCTCGATCAGGCCGGTCGACCGCGCCACACGCCCAAACGCCTCGGCATCCTGCTGGAAAAAGCCGAATTTCTTGCCGCTTTTGCCGTCAAGCTCGGCCGCAAGATGCGAGGGGCGGGGATATTTGGTGAAGGTCGCCAGAACCGCGCTGGTCAACTGCAAGCCCGGGTTGGCCGGGTTCTGCAAGCGGGTAAGGATGCGGAAGCCCTGCGCGTTGCCTTCGTAACGCTCGAAATCGGCGCGCTGCGCCGGCGTGAACGGATGGCGGTCGAGCAGGCCGGAAGTGCGAAACCATTCGCGGATCGCATCCTCGCCGGCATGACCGAAGGGCGGATTGCCGATGTCGTGCGCCAGGCAGGCGGCGGCGACGATGGCACCGAAATCCCCCGATTCGACATCGCGCAGACCATGGCGGGCAATGATCTCGCGGCCGACCACGGCGCCCAGCGAGCGGCCGACGCAGCTAGCCTCCAGGCTGTGCGTCAGCCGGGTACGCACATAATCGCTTTTGGAAAGCGGGAAAACCTGCGTCTTGTCCTTCATGCGCCGGAAGGCAGAGGTGAAGACGATGCGGTCGTAATCCTGCTGGAACGCCGTGCGTTCGGGGTTCCCCGGCGCCTTGCCGGCGCCCGGCCGGTCGGCGGAAAGCAGTTTTTCCCAGGTTTTTCTTTGGCCCATGAGGTTCCGGAGCGGCAACGTGATGGGCTGCGAGTTTACTCCGCTTCGATCAGCGCGCGCACGTGATCCGGCAAAGGCACCGATTTACCTGTCTGCGTATCCATCCACACCACCTTGGCCGCGCCCTCGGCGTAAATGCGTTCATCACCGACGATACGCATCTCGACATGGGTCGGCACGCTGGAGCGGCCCGGATGGCCGACATAGGTGCGCACCTCGACCATGCCGGGGTAATTCATCGGGATCAGGAAAGTGCAGCTGGCATTGACGATCACCGGCCCCGCACCACCGGGGCGCACCGGCACCTGCATCGCCTCGATCCATTCGACGCGCGCCTGCTCCATGAAGCGGAAATAAACGGTATTGTTCACATGGCCGTAGGCATCCATGTCGCCCCAGCGAATCGGCATTGTCGTTACATGGATGAGTTTTTTACGGTGTTCCATATTCTTATGTCCTGAGGGGTTGATCTAAGCGTTTCCATACTGTACCGTATTGTTATAAGCGTCACAATAAATCATAAAGTGGAGACATCATGCAACGCGAAGCAATGGAATTCGACGTCGTCATCGTTGGCGGCGGCCCGGCCGGGCTCGCATCGGCGATTCGCCTGAAACAACTGGCGGCGGAGAAAAACACCGAAATCTCGGTCTGCCTGATCGAAAAAGGTGCCGAAATTGGCGCTCACATCCTTTCCGGCGCGGTCATGGATCCGCGCGCCCTGAGCGAACTGCTGCCCAACTGGAAAGAGGACGGCGCCCCGCTCAATGCGCCGGTTTCGGAAGACCGTTTTTTCATCCTGTCCGAGAACGGCGCGACCAAGGTGCCGAACAGCCTGCTACCCGGCTGCTTCCATAATGAAGGCAACTATGTCATCTCGCTCGGCAATGTCTGCCGCTGGCTGGGCGAACAGGCCGAAGCCCTGGGCGTCGAAATCTACCCCGGTTTCGCCGGTGCCGAAGTTCTGTTCAACGAGAACGGCGCAGTCAAGGGCGTTGCCACCGGCGACATGGGTCGCCTGCACGATGGCTCCGAAGGCCCGAATTTCCAGGTCGGCATGGAACTGCTCGGCAAATACACCTTCTTCGCCGAAGGCTGCCGCGGCCATCTCGGCAAACAACTCGAAGCGCAATTCAATCTGCGCGACGGCGTCGACCCGCAAACCTACGGCATCGGCCTCAAGGAACTCTGGGAAATCGCGCCGGAAAACCACCAGCTCGGCCTCGTCATCCATAGCGGCGGCTGGCCGATGGAGCCTGACACCTACGGCGGCGGTTTTCTCTACCACCTGGAAAACAATCAGGTTGCCATCGGTTTCGTCGTTGGTCTCGGCTACAGTAACCCGCACCTGTCACCCTATGAGGAATTCCAGCGCTTCAAGACGCACCCGGAAATCCGCAAGTTCCTGGAAGGTGGCAAGCGTATTGCCTACGGCGCGCGTGCCCTCACCGCCGGCGGCCTGCAATCGCTGCCCAAGCTGATTTTCCCCGGTGGCGTGCTGGTCGGCGACGATGCCGGGTTCCTCAATGCGGCGCGCATCAAGGGCTCACATTGCGCCATCAAGTCGGGGAGCCTGGCGGCCGAAGCCTGCTTCGACGCAGTGACCGGAGAGCGCCAGCACGACGAACTGACCGCCTACACGGAGTCGTTTAAAAACAGTTGGTTATTTGATGAACTTCATAAATCACGTAACTTCAAGCCGTGGATGAACAAGGGCCTGAAACTCGGCTCGCTGATGTTCGGCATCGATCAGATCGTATTCGGTGGCAAGGCACCGTGGACGTTACATAACAGGACGCCCGACCACGCCAAGCTGAAACCGGCCGCCGAATGCGCCCCCATCGCCTACCCCAAGCCTGATGGCGTGATTACCTTCGACCGCCTGTCCTCGGTCTTCCTGTCGAGCACCAACCACGAGGAAGACCAGCCCTGTCACCTGCAACTGAAGGATGCGGCGGCGCCGGTCGCGGTCAATCTGGCAAAATATGACGCGCCGGAACAACGCTTCTGCCCGGCCGGCGTCTATGAGATCCTTCGCGATGAACAAGGCGACAACCCGCGCCTGCAGATCAACGCGCAGAACTGCGTGCACTGCAAGACCTGTGACATCAAGGACCCAACGCAAAATATCAACTGGGTGACGCCACAGGGCGGCGAAGGTCCAACCTATCCGAACATGTGATGATTTATAATCTTGCGGCTAAACCCCTTAGGGAGAACATCAAATGGGCTTTCTCGCCGACAAGAAAATTCTGATCACCGGGCTGCTCTCCAAGCATTCCATCGCTTACGGCATCGCCAAGGCCTGCCACCGCGAAGGTGCGCAACTCGCCTTCACCTACCAGTCCGAGCGCTTCGAGGACCGCATCAAGAAGTTCGCTGCCGAATTCGGCAGCGACATCACCATCCCGCTCGACGTCAGTAGCGACGAGCAGATCGACGCCCTGTTCGTCGAACTCGGCAAGCGCTGGGATGGCCTCGACGGTCTGGTTCACTCGATTGCCTACGCGCCAACCGAAGCCATCGAAGGCGATTTCCTGAACGGCATTTCACGCGAAGCCTTCCGCATCGCCCACGACATCTCCTCCTACAGCTACGCCGCGCTGGCCAAGGGCGCCCGCCCGCTGATGCAGGGCCGCAAGGCCTCGCTGCTCGCCCTCTCGTACCTGGGCGCCGAGCGCACCATGCCCAACTACAACACCATGGGCCTGGCCAAGGCCAGCCTCGAAGCGGCCACCCGCTACCTGGCCTTCTCGCTCGGCCCCGAAGGCATCCGCGCCAACGCCATCTCGGCCGGCCCGATCAAGACGCTGGCCGCTTCCGGCATCGGCAATTTCGGCAAATTGCTCGCGTATAACGCACACCACGCCCCGCTGCGCCGCAACGTCACCATCGAGGAAGTCGGCAACGCCGCCGCCTTCATGCTGTCCGACCTGGCCAGCGGCATCACCGGCGAGATCATGTACGTCGATGGCGGCATGAACACCACGGCACTCGGCAACGCTGACCCGCTACCTGCTTGATCGGCCTGGTGCGGTCGACCTGCAAAAAGGCACGAAAATGAAAAAACGCCGACCGGATATTCCGGTCGGCGTTTTGCTTTACGTAGCGCCGGGCAAGCCGTCGCCGGCCTGCAGATTACTTGTCCTTGGCTTCCAGCGCCGCCTTGTTGATTTCCACCTTGTAGCGGCTGCGCAACGCGGCGAGGTAGCCCTGCACGTCTTCCTGCGTACCCAGCGACCCGAGCTGGCCGAGCAGGGCCTGCTTGCGCGCGTCGTCGAGCGCTTCACCAGCTTCCACCTTGTTCAGACGGAACAGCGCGTAGCCGTTACCCGGCAGTTCGACACCGGTGAATGCCGGCAGCTTGCTAGTTTCCATGCGAAATACCGCAGGCACTGCAACCGGCGGCAGCGCCGCGTGGTCGATACGGGAAACGCGCTTGACCGGCCCCCAGGCCAGCTTGTCCTCGCCCTTCTTCAGTGCTTCCAGCCGCGCTTCGCCATCCTTTCTGGCCAGCGCCTGCGCTTCTTTGCGCCGGAGCAGCGTTTCGATGGCGACTTTCACATTCTCGAAGGGCTGCAGCGACGCCGGCTTGTAGTCGACAATGCGCGCCGCAACCAGGGTATTCGGCGCGATTTCGACGGCTTCGGTATTGCGCCGGTTCTTGATCGAATCCTCCCCGAACAACGCCACCAGCAGCTTTTCGTTACCCAGCGGGCCGCTCGCCGGATTGGCCTGACGGCCCAGCCAGTCGGACTGCTTGATCGCCAGGCCGAATTTGTCGGCCGCCGGCTTCAGGCTGTCGGACTGCTCATAGACCATGTTGCTGAACGCTTCCGCCGCTTCGGCAAACTTGCGTGAGGCGCCCGCCTTCTTCAATTCGCTTTCGATTTCGCCGCGCACGTCGGCCAGCGGCTTTTCCTTGGCGGCATGGATGCCGGTCAACTTGATGATGTGGAAACCGAAATCCGATTCGACGACGCCGGAAATCTCGCCGTCCTTGAGCGAGAAGGTCGCATCCTCGAACGGCTTGACCATCATGCCGCGTCCGAAGAAGCCGAGATCGCCCCCCTTGGTGGCAGAGCCCGGATCGTCGGAATTCTTCTTCGCGAGATCGGCGAAGGCCGCCGGATTTTTCTGGATTTCCTTCAGCACTTCTTCCGCCTTGGCCCGCGCCTTGTCCTTGCCGATCTTTTCCGAGGCGATCAGGATGTGGCTGGCGCGCCGCTCTTCCGGCTGCTGGAAGCGGTCCTTGTGACCGTCGTACCAGGCCTTGATTTCGGCATCGCTGACCGTCAGCTGGCCGCCAATGGTTTCCATCGAGAGCACGACGAATTCGGCCCTGGCCTGTTCCGGCACTTCGAACTGCCGGCTGTTTTCGTCATAGAACTTCTTCGCCGCACCATCGTCCAGTTTGACCTTGTCGAGGAAGGCGTCGACGCCAATGCGGTATTCCTGCACGTCGCGCTTCTCGGTCTGCATGGCCAGGATGCGGTCGCTGACCGTGCGCGCCATCAGGCTTGACTGGCCGATCCCGGCAGCCAGTTGCTGCAGCGTCAGATCCTGGCGCAGACGTGCCTCGAAACTGGCCGGCGTCATGCCCTGGGCTTTCAGCAGGCTTTCGTAGCGCTCCGGCGAAAACTTGCCGTCGACCTTGAAGGCTTCGATACCGCCGATGGCAGCGCGAATCGCCTGGTCACTGGCGAACATCTTGCGCTTGCCGGTCTCGATCAACAGCAGTTGCTGATCGATGAGATCGTCAAGAATCGCCTGGCGCGCCTGCGGAGTGTCCAGCAGCTTGGGATCGAACTGCGCACCCAACTGCGTCCGCAGCCGTTCCTGCTGTTCGCGCAGTGTCTGCTGGTATTGCTGCTGGGTAATCTTGACGTCGCCGACCTGCGCCACACTGTCTCCGGTGCCGACACTACGAACGTAGGATTCGACGCCGAAGAAGGCGAACGGCAGCGTAATCAGCGCCAGAAAGAGCTGGACGATCCTTTTATTGTTGCGAACTGCATCAAACATGAGATGAACTACCCTTCAGACACGTTCAAAACGGCGAATACGGATTCGCCAAAAACGCTAATGATACCGTAGTTTCGCGACCCGATATTTGATCGGGGAGGTATGACACGCTATGCGGAGGCGATCAGTTGCCCCAACCGGCGCACCGCATCGTCGATCTCCGGCGTGTGCGGGTTGCCGCAGTTCAGGCGCAGGCAGTTGCGGTACATGCCGCTGGCCGAGAACAACTCGCCCGGCACGAAGGCCAGACCCCGGGCGACGGCCATTTCGTGTAGCGCGGTAGTATCGACATCTTCCGGCAGTTCGACCCACAGCACATAGCCGCCCTGCGGCTGAGTCATCCGCGTTTCCGCCGGAAAATGACGGGTCAAGGCCTGGCGCATGCACTCGACCTGGGTCTCATAGTTGCGCCGCAAGCCGCGCAGATGACGCTCGTAGGCACCGGACTCCAGATACTCGGCAAGCACGTGCTGGGTCAGTGGATTGGTGCCGCCGCTGGTGATCGTCTTCTGCAGCGCCAGCGCCGGCCGGTAGCGCCCGGCAGCGACGAAGCCGATGCGCAGCGACGGCGACAGGCTCTTGGAAAACGACGAACAGAGCAGCACGTTGCCGGCCGTATCGAAAGCCTTGATCGGCCACGGCCGCTGGCTGCCGAAGTGCAGGTCGCCGTAGATGTCGTCCTCGATCACCGCGACCCCCCTGGCTGCGGTCAACGTCGCCAGCAGGCGCTTTTTCTCGTCGGGCATCACGCTGCCGAGCGGGTTGCTGGCGTTCGGCACCAGCAGACAGGCCGCCACGCGACCGTCGCGCGTCGCCAGGTCGAGCGCCTCGACCGAAACACCGGTACGCGGGTCGGTCGGAATTTCCAGCGCCTTCAACCCCAGCGTTTCCAGCAACTGCAGCATCAGGTAATAGGCCGGCGATTCGACGGCCACGGTGTCGCCAGGCTGTGTCACCGCGCGCAGGCAAAGGCCGAGCGCCTCGGTGCATGAATTGGTGATGACGATCTCGTCGCCGGACAGCGGCCCGCCCCAGGCCAGCGAGCGGCGCACCAACTGGCGCACCAGCGCCGGCTCGTCCATGTTGATGTGGCTGCCCCCTTCGAGCAACTTCGGGTGGCGCCGCGCGACACCGGCGTAGAGGCGGTGCAGTGCAGCGACCGGGAGTAGCGAAGGCGACGGCAGCGCGGCCGCCAGCGGCGCCACACCCGGCTTCATGCCGGCCTGCAGCACGCGCACCAGGCGTTGCGTGACATCGACCGGCACCGCCGCCTCCGGCGTCGAGCGTTGCGCCGGTTCGGCCCGCGCGGCAGGAGCCCGCCGCACGAAATAACCGGATTGCGGCCGCGCCTCGACCATCCCGCGATCTTCAAGCTGGCGCAAGGCCTGCACCACCGTCGACACCGACAGGCGGCGCTCCTGCGAGAGCCGTCTGACCGACGGCAGGCGATCGCCGTGGCGCAAGGTGCCGCCGGCAATCATTCCGGCCAGGTCGGCCGCAAGTTTTTCGTAACGCAACAAATCCGCCGTCATCGCCTCACCAATACAGTTTCCCTTTGACTTGACCAGCACAGTTCGTACAAGGCGAAACTGTATTGATCACAATTCAATTTAATTGCTACTGTATCACTCACAAGCCCGGATTTATGCTTTCTCACACAATGAATACGGGAGAGCGCCATGCGAATCGACGTCAGTTCCGGTGAAATCCGTCTCACCGAAAACCAGCCACTCAGCCTGCGTGAGGCGCGCGGATTGCGTGTCGAATGCACCTCCGGCATCGTCTGGATCACGCTGTCCGGCCAGACTGCCGATGTTTTCCTGAAAGCCGGCGAAAGCCATCTGTTGCGTGGCAACGGCCTGGCCTTGATCGAGTGCATCGGCGACGGCAGCATCCGGATCGGCATGTCCGAGCGTCGCCCGGGCATCGCCCACCGTCTGGCGAGCCTGCGCCGGTCAGTGTGGCCCGACCCAGGCCCGGCGATGTCGATTCCCTAAGCCGTAGCGCGCGACTAGCCTGCGCGCCTCGCCTCGGCTGCTGCGCGCAAGGCCGTACCCAGCCCCAGGTCGAAATGCGCCACATGTGATTCGAAACTGCGTTCCATGTAAACCATCAATGCCGGCACATTGCAGCGGCCATTGCGCAGTTCAGGAATCTTGCCGCGCACGAACGCCGCGATGCGCGCGTGCTCCCGGGCATGATGCTCGAATGGAATGCCGTTCACCCGCGCCGCTTCCTGCTCCCAGGCAAAATGCTCCAGCAACTCCTCGAGCAGTTGGGCGAGCAGCGTCAGGCCCGCTTCGTCCACATCGGAAACGGACAACAAGGCATTCTTGACCTGCAACATGCTGTTGAACAGGTGATCGTGCTGACCATCCATCTCGGCAACGCCGGTCAGCAATTCAGTCGGAACGAGCAAATCGGTCATCTCCCCCACTCCGCGGCAAATACCGTCTTTTCAGGACAACCCCGCACCGCCTAGTCGAACAGGCCAGGCGGCAGCGGCTTGAGATTTTCCTGCTTGATCGTGATGCGAACCGGCGCGCCCCGCCTGCCGATCGCCTCGACCACCAGCCGACCCGCCGACGCTTCGGCGACCACCCGCACCGTACGTGACAACTTCCGGCTTCTGCCCAGATAGGTTGCCACGGTACCGGCGGGAGGAATCCAAACTGACTTGGCGCGCGACATGGAGAGCCTCTCGTGCTGGATCGACTGCTCAAGCCTACCTCGGAAAAATAATTTCCCGAATACTGTACATTCATACAGCTATCGATTATTCTGCAGCCGAACGCCAACCACTGTTCATTAATACAGTAATCCGCAACCCACAGGAGTCGCCATCATGAAACGTCTTCAACACTGGTTCGATCTGCTTGCCGGCATTTCCCACGACGAGCAGGTTCGCCTTCAACGTGCCAGGGCCATCTTCGACGACCACGGACCGGATGTCGCTGCGCTGCAAACCCCGGCCTGCTGGCGTCGCCGCAACCGGATCGGCACCAACTGAAAGCGTTCTGGCGCAGCTTCGGTTTTTGCCTGATTTTTGCTGTCGACCGCAGCAGACACGAAAGCCGGCTGCCCAAAGCAATCAAACACCCCTTGCCCGCGCGCACCTGCGGCATAATTTGTCCTTCGGCAAGCAGCGGCACTTTCGCCGCCCGCCATCAGCACTCCGGAGAGCAGATAAATGAAGCGTATCGACATTGACAGCGCCATACGCTTGCACACCCAATGGCGGCGCCAGTTCCTGAACGCTTTCGCCGACGGCGCCTACGCCGACATGCCGCTTTCCGAACACCGGAGCTGCATGCTCGCCAACGCCTTGCCGGCACTCGGCGGCAGCGACGGCAAAGCCACCGACCTTGAACAGCTTGCCGCAATTCACGACCGCTTTCACACGCTGGCCAACGAAATCATCGATCTCAGCAACAACGGCCTTGGCGATTCCGCCGACCTGCTGTTGCCGGAGCTCAACGAAGCTTCCCACCAGTTGGTCGGGCAACTCGACAAACTACGGGGCTATCTGAATCAATGAGCCTCGAATCGGTTCGCCAATTCTTTGCCACGCGTCAGCTGGACATCCCGGTCATCGAACTGGAAGTCAGCACGGCAACCGTAGCGCTGGCTGCCGAAGCGCATGGTGTCGAACCCGGCCGCATAGCCAAGACACTGGCCTTTCGCGTCGGCACCGGACAGGCGATCCTGCTGGTCGCACGCGGTGACGCCCGCATCGACAACCGCAAATTCAAGGATGCGCTGGGCAAGGGCAAGATGCTGCCGGCCGACGAAGTCGTCGCCTTGACCGGCCATCCGGTCGGCGGTGTCTGCCCCTTCGGTCTGGCCAGCGACCTGCCCATTTACCTGGATCGCTCATTGCAGGCATTCGACGAAGTGCTGCCCGCAGCGGGCGCCGTTCACAGCGCAGTCAGGATCAGCCCGGAACAACTGGCCGAAATCACTGGCGGCCAGTGGGTCGACGTCTGCCAGAACGCCTAGCCGCAAGCCTCGAAGCAACGCACCGCCAACAAAAAAGGAACTCCGTAGAGTTCCTTTTTCTTTTCAGGCAGCCTGCTTACCCGACCCATCGCCGTGCGTTGCGGAACATGCGCATCCACGGGCTGTCTTCGCCCCAGTTTTCCGGATGCCAGGACATCTGCACGGTGCGGAAGACGCGTTCCGGGTGCGGCATCATGATCGTGAATCGGCCGTCGGCCGTGGTCACTGCCGTCAAGCCATTCGGCGAGCCGTTCGGATTGTAGGGATAGACTTCGGTCGGCTCACCCTTGTTGTCGACGTAGCGCACAGCCGACAGCACCTTTGCCTCGTCGTCAGCATTGTCGAACACGGCCCTGCCCTCACCGTGCGAGACAACGATAGGCACCTGCGAGCCTTCCATGCCGGCGAAGAAGATCGACGGCGACTCGAGGATTTCGGTCATCACGAAACGCGCTTCGAACTGCTCGACCTTGTTGCGGCGGAAAGCCGGCCAGTGTTCGGCACCAGGGATGATGGACTTGAGCGCGCTCATCATCTGGCAGCCGTTGCAGACGCCCAGCGCAAAAGTGTCCTTGCGCTGGAAGAAGGCGGCGAATTCGTCACGGCAGACTTCGTGCATAAGGATGGTTCGCGCCCAGCCGAGGCCGGCGCCAAGAACATCACCGTAGGAGAAGCCGCCACAGGCGACCAGCCCCTTGAAGTCCTTGAGACTGACGCGGCCAGCGAGAATGTCGCTCATATGGACGTCGACCGCAGCAAAGCCGGCGCGATCAAAGGCGGCAGCCATTTCGTAATGGCTGTTGACGCCCTGCTCGCGCAGGATGGCGACGCGCGGTTTGGCACCGAGTTCGCGATAAACCTGAGTGAAATCGTCCTGCGGATCGAAAGTCAGCTTCGGCGTCAGGCCCGGATCGCTGGTATCGAGGATGCGGTCGAATTCCTGCTGGGCGCAACTCGGATTGTCGCGCATGGCCTGCATCTGATAGCTGGTCTCGGACCAGGCACGCTGCAGGTCGACGCGCTTTTCGCGCAGCACGCGCTTGGCGTTGCGGGTGACGCGGATTTCGTCCCACTCGTTCATCGTGCCGACGAAGTGGTACGGCACGCCATTGGCGCGCAGGATGGGCGTGACCTTTTCGCGGTCGGCACGACGAATCTGGATCAGGGCGCCGAGTTCTTCGTTGAACAGGGCGCACACGATGTTCTCGAAATCGCGGCCGGCCAGCAGGTTGGTCAGCTTCTCGGAACCATCGACATCGCCGGCACCGGCGTCGTAGCAGATGCCGTCGAGATCGAGCGACACACCACGGCGGCTGGCGAAGGCCATTTCGCAGGCGGCCACGAACAGGCCACCGTCTGAACGGTCGTGGTAGGCGAGCAGCATGCCTTCACGGTTCAGCTTCTGGACGGCATCGAACAGGCCCTTGAGCTTGGCCGGATCGTCGACATCCGGTGCATCGCTGCCGGTGGCGTTGTAAACCTGCGCCAGGGCCGAGCCGCCAAGGCGATTCTGGCCGAGGTCGAGCAGCAGCAGTTCGGTTTCGCCCTGATCGACGGCCAGTTGCGGGGTTTTGGTCTTGCGCACGTCGTCGACCGCAGCAAACGAGGTCACGACCAGCGACAAGGGCGACACCACCTGCTTCTTCTCGCCCTGCTCTTCCCAGGCGGTACGCATCGACAGCGAATCCTTGCCGACCGGGATCGACACGCCGATGGCCTTGCACAGCTCGGACACGGCCTCGACGGTATCGAACAGGCGGGCATCCTCACCGGCTACGCCACACGGCGCCATCCAGTTGGCCGAGAGCTTGACCTTGCCCAGTTCGCCGACATCGGCAGCGGCCAGATTGGTCAGCGCCTCGCCGATGGCCATGCGGCCGGAAGCCGGTGCATCGAACACGGCGAGCGGAGTGCGCTCTCCCATGGCGAAGGCTTCGCCGAGATAGCCCTGGTAGCCCATTGTCGTCACAGCCACATCAGCCACCGGCACCTGCCACGGGCCGACCATCTGGTCACGCGCGGTCATGCCGCCAACGGAACGGTCGCCGATGGAAATCAGGAAGGTCTTGTCGGCGATGGTCGGCAGACGCATCAGGCGATAGGCGGCGTCCTTGAGTTCGATGGCGGTGGCGTCGAAGGAAACAAAGGTTTCCGGCTCGTGCTTGACGTCGCGGGTCATGCGCGGCGGCTTGCCGAGCAGTGCTTCCATTTCCATGTCGACCGGATTGACGCCGAAATGGGCGTCGGTCACGGTCAGATGGCCGTCGCCGGTCGCTTCGCCGACCACGGCGAACGGGCAGCGCTCGCGCTCACACATGGCCTGGAATTCGGCGATGCGGTTCGGCGGAATGGCCAGCACGTAGCGTTCCTGCGATTCATTGGACCAAATTTCGGCCGGCGACATGCCCGGCTCTTCGGTCGGTACCTTGCGCAGGTCGAATACGGCGCCGACGCCGCCCGAGTGGGCCAGTTCCGGCAAGGCATTGGAGACGCCGCCAGCGCCGACGTCGTGCACCGACAGGATCGGATTGTTCTTGCCCATCTGCCAGCAGCGGTCGATGACTTCCTGCGCCCGCCGCTGGATTTCCGGGTTGCCACGCTGCACCGAGGCGAAGTCGAGGTCTTCGGCGTTCGAGCCGGCGGTCATCGACGAGGCGGCACCGCCGCCCAGACCGATCAGCATGCCGGGACCACCGAGCTGGATGAACTTGGTGCCGACCGGGAAGGTTTCTTCCTTGAACGACTGTTCGGCCTGAATGGAACCCAGACCGCCGGCGATCATGATCGGCTTGTGGTAGCCGCGCACCGTGCCGGCCACGTCCTGCTCATACGTGCGGAAATAGCCGGTCAGGTTCGGGCGGCCGAATTCGTTGTTGAAGGCGGCGGCACCGATCGGGCCTTCGAGCATGATGTCGAGGGCGGAAGCGATGCGCGACGGGCGACCGTAGGCGTGTTCCCAAAGCTGCGGCGCATCGGGCAGATTCAGGTTGGAGACGGAGAAACCGCACAGGCCGGCCTTGGGCTTGGAACCCTTGCCGGTGGCGCCTTCATCACGAATTTCGCCGCCGGAACCGGTCGAAGCACCGGGGAACGGCGAAATGGCCGTCGGGTGGTTGTGCGTCTCGACCTTGGTCAGGATGTGGGTCAGCTCTTCCTTGTACGAATAGCCGCGGTCGGCATCCGGATAGAAGCGCTGGATGGTCGCGCCTTCGATGATCGAGGCGTTGTCAGCGTAGGCCATGATCGTGCCTTGCGGCGCGGCGGCGTGCGTCTCGCGGATCATGCCGAACAGCGTCTTGTCCTTCTTTTCGCCGTCGATCACCCAGGAGGCGTTGAAAATCTTGTGGCGGCAGTGCTCAGAATTGGCCTGGGCGAACATCATCAGTTCGACGTCGGTCGGGTTGCGGCCAGCCTTGGTGAAGACGTCGAGCAAGTAATCGATTTCGTCGTCGGACAGCGCCAGGCCGAGCGAACCATTGGCTTCAACCAGCGCGGATTTGCCCCCTTTTAGCACGTCGACCGTAGCCAAGGGCTTCGGCGCGAAATGGCGGAACAGTTCGCCCGCTTCTGCAAAGCCGGAAAGCACCGACTCGGTCATCCGGTCGTGCAGCAGGCCGGCGACGGTTTTCCGCTCCGCTGCGGTCAACGCCCGGTTTTGCTTCAAAACCACATGGAAGGCCACGACGCGTTCGATGCGCTCTACGGCATCGAGATCGCAGTTCCAGGCGATGTCGGTGGCCTTGGACGACCACGGCGAAATGGTGCCGATGCGCGGCGCGACCAGGAACAGTTCGCCGGCTTCGGCGCCCGCCACCTTTTCTTCCAGCAGCGTCGCCAGTTTGGCGCTCTCGTCGGCATCAAGGGCACGCCGTTGCGCCACAACGTGCCAGTAATCGGGGACCACCGATTCGATGTCAGAGACCGCCGCCGTCAGGCGATTGGTCAGGCGTTGCAGGCGAAAGGCGGAAAAGGCGGCGTCGCCCTTGAGGCAAAGAATGTCGGCCATGGGGAGGTAATTTCGCGTTAGGCGGGGAGGCCGGCATTATACCTGAGCCAGGCGTGACGGGCGGCCGGCTATACTTGCGCTTCGCCAGCCGGAACCCATCATGGATAAACCTACCGACCAGTTCATTCTCGCGCTCGACCAGGGCACGACCAGCGCCCGCGCCATCCTGTTCGACCGCCGGGGCGGCATCCACGGCATCGCACAGCAGGAGATCACCCAGCACTTTCCACAGCCCGGCTGGGTCGAGCACGACGCCAATGAAATCTGGCGCGCGCAGCTTGCCGTGGCGCAGGCCGTGCTGCGCGACAACGGCATTGCGGCGAAGCAAATTGCCGCCATCGGCATCACCAACCAGCGCGAAACGACGGTGCTCTGGGATCGCGCCAGCGGAGAACCGCTGCACCGCGCCATCGTCTGGCAGGACAGGCGAACCGCCGCGATCTGCGACGACCTGACCAAGGCCGGCCATGCCGACCTGTTCCGCCAGCGCACCGGCCTCGTCGTAGACGCCTATTTTTCCGGCACCAAGCTCAAGTGGCTGCTCGACCATATCCCCGGCGCCCGCGCCCGGGCCGAGCGCGGCGAGCTGGCCTTCGGCACCATCGACTGCTGGCTGGCCTGGAATCTCTCGGGCCGGAAAGCCCACGTCACCGACCCCTCGAACGCCTCGCGCACGCTGCTCTTCGACATCCACCGCCGCTGCTGGGACGACGAATTGCTGGCCCTGCTCGACATTCCGCCAGCCCTGCTGCCGCGCATCGTCGACAGCAGCGAGCCGATTGCAACCGTCGATCCTGCCTTACTGGGCGCCGCGATTCCGCTCAGCGGCATGGCCGGCGACCAGCAGGCAGCAACCTTCGGACAGGCTTGCCTGGAACACGGCATGGCCAAGAACACCTACGGCACCGGCTGTTTCCTGCTGATGAATACCGGCGCGCAGCCGATGGCTTCCCGCCACCAGTTGCTTACCACCGTCGGCTGGCAGCGCCAGGGCCGCACCGCCTACCTGCTCGAAGGCAGCGTCTTCATGGGCGGCGCCACCGTGCAATGGCTGCGCGATGGCCTCGGGCTGATCAGCAGTGCGCGCGAAGTCGAGGCGCTGGCGGCCAGCGTTGCCGACAACGGCGGCGTCTATCTGGTGCCGGCCCATACCGGCCTCGGCGCGCCGTATTGGGATCCGTTCGCCCGCGGCGCGCTGTTCGGCATGACGCGCGGCACGACCCGCGCCCACATCGCGCGCGCCGCGCTCGAAGCCATCGCCTTCCAGAGCGCCGAATTGCTGAAGGCGATGGAACGTGACGCCGGCCATCGCCTGAGCGAATTGCGCGTCGACGGCGGCGCCGCCCACAACGACCTGCTGATGCAGTTTCAGGCCGATCTCCTCGGCGTGCCCGTGGTGCGCCCGCAGGTGACCGAAACCACCGCCCTCGGCGCTGCATTCCTGGCCGGACTGGCGGTCGGCTTCTGGCAGGACGAAGCCGAAATCGCCGCACTGTGGCAAGCAGATCGCCGTTTCGAGCCGGCCATGCCCGAGACCCGGCGCGCGGCGCTTTTCGGCGACTGGCAGCGCGCCGTCGAGCGAACCCTGAACTGGGCCAAACCTGACGCACCGCTCGCCAGCATCACCTGAAAACCCTGAGCCGTAACACGTCCAGCGCTCCGCAAGCATCACCTCTCGCAGCACAACCGCTTTTCCCCTCACCCTGGAAAGGGAAAAGCGGTAAAAACGAATTCGGCAGCCGGATTTTGATTTTTGCCCTTTTTTCGCCGTCGACCGCAACAGGCCAACTAAAGTCAGAGCGCTTGCGCCGCGACGCCTTTCGGGCCCCTTGGGAGGTGCCGAGCAACGCAGGGTTGTTGGGGGCCTTCGGCTGGCGTTGTCTGAGCCGAAGGCGAGTTTAGCCAGCCGCCCAACAACCCGAGTAGCGCAGGGAACCGGCGTAGCCGGCACCGACCCAGGGTCGCCTTGTTCTTTGCTTACTTTCTTCTTGGCGACGCAAGAAGAAAGTAATGCCGCCGGTCAGCGGCGGAAACCAGCAGCTCAGAAACCCCCCCGAGCATCAACCCACAACGACGAACGAACAAAAAAATGGCCCGGCAAAATCCCCGGGCCACCATTGCCATACACAGAGCCGAAGCCCATCAGGTCATGTAATTCCCACCATTGCTGGCGAAATTGGCACCCGTGGTGAACCCAGCCTGCGACGAAGCCAGCCAGGAAACCAGCGAAGCGATTTCTTCCGGCTCGCCCAGGCGCTTGACCGGGATCGTCGCGACGATCTTTTCCAGCACATCCTCGCGAATGGCGCGCACCATGTCGGTACCGATATAGCCCGGGGAAACCGTATTCACCGTCACGCCCTTGGCGGCCACTTCCTGGGCCAGAGCCATCGTGAAGCCGTGCATGCCGGCCTTGGCGGCGGAATAGTTGGTCTGCCCGAACTGGCCGCGCTGGCCGTTCATCGAGGAAATGTTGATGATGCGGCCCCAGCCGCGATCCAGCATGCCGTCGACCACCTGCTTGGTAACGAAAAACAGCGAGTTCAGATTGGTATCGATGACCGCCATCCAGTCCTGCGCAGTCATCCTGCGGAACTGGCCGTCCTTGGTGATGCCGGCGTTATTGACCAGCACATCGATTTCGCCGACTTCCGCCTTGACCTTGTCGAAGGCCGCCTTGGTGCTATCCCAGTCGGACACGTTGCCTTCGGAGGCGATGAAATCGAACCCGAGCGCCTTCTGCTCCGCCAGCCAGCGATCCTTGCGCGGCGAATTCGGGCCGCAACCGGCGACCACGGTAAAACCATCCTGGGCCAGACGCTGGCAGATCGCCGTGCCGATGCCGCCCATGCCCCCGGTTACGTAAGCTACTTTTTTACTCATGAACCTTTCTCCTCTACTGTAATTATGAATTACGGGCAATCATCATAAACAAAGTTACGATGTATGCAATAGATTTTTGTTTGTGAAACTCGTTTCGCGATCCGGCCGTAACGAATTGACGTCGGCAAGCCCATCCGGCCCTCGCCCTCCACAGCCCCCCGATCTAGCGCAGCGCCTGTTGCGAATCTTCATTTCCGGATCGAAATCGCCATAGAATCCGCCCTGTAGCCAATCAACGCAGGGAGCCGTCGTGCCATCAGCCAACGCCATCCAGGACAACCCCACGGTTCGCCTGCTGCACGCCAGCCTGATGTGGCCGCTGCAACTGACCCCGCTACCCGGCAACGCGGAAGAAGGACGGCACTGGGAGGTTTTCGAGGCCCGGCAGGCGGAGCACCCCTGGCAACGTATCGACGACGAATTCACCGACGACCCGAGCCAGTTCAAGGAACGCCATTACCGCGAGTTCGTCTCCTTCCTGCCCTACGTGCAGCGCTTCCTGTATGGCGAAGGCCGCTCGCGTCATTCATCGCCCGATGACCCGCCGGGCAACTCGCCGATGCACGTCTTCCGTCGCCACGACATCGCCAGCCTGCGCCTGACGCTGCGCAAGGGCCAGATGCCCGTCGAACTGCACGTCGTCCACCTCGACATGTATTTCTTTCACGACCTCGACCTGATCCAGCTCAACCTCGAAGTGCGCGCCAAGGATCTGCCGCTGGCCACGGTGCGCGACCTGCTCTTTCGCTTCGGCCGCGCCTACCCCTCGGGCTGGGAAGAAAGCGGCGAAGGGCTGCACAACGTCTACCTGGCCGAATGGATCGGCCACGACGGAAAGGTGATCGCCCGTTCCGATACCGAACGCCGCGAAAAATACCTCGGCTACGTCTGCGAACACCGCAGCCCCTGCGTTTCCGAGCACTGGGCCAGCCTGCTGCGGCCGCTGGTGATCGAGCATTCCGACGAACCCGGCGACCTGCGTTACCGCCTCATCGAATACCAGCGCATGCCGATCATGGCTTTCCTGGCGCTTGACCGGCCGCGCTCGCTAAGCCGCGAAGACTGGGTGCGCATCGGCCTGGCCAGCATGCTGCACCCGGACGAAACACTGCCGATCAACGAGCCGAACGTCATCGAATTCGAGCAGCGCTTCTGCCAGGATCGCTTCTGGACCGACTGCGAGGCCGGCCCCAACACGCGCTTCATGTGCACCGGCAACACTTTCACCGTGGTCGGCGATGTCGCCGTGCCTTTCTTCACCGATGGCGAACGCGGCGTGCTGGCGCAGTTCCGCCACCAGTATTTCCTGATCTTCCTGATCGCCCACCTGCACCGCGCCGCGCTGCTGGTATTTTCGGAAGTGCTGGTCGATGCCGTGA
>Ga0209507_1000734_pt1 | contig 31816 bp, 37 predicted proteins | sample AD_UKC028_MetaG_FD_184414 | JGI IMG/M metagenome (GOLD analysis project Ga0209507, IMG submission 184414) | Active sludge microbial communities of municipal wastewater-treating anaerobic digesters from USA - AD_UKC028_MetaG (SPAdes) (version 2) | ecosystem: Engineered > Bioreactor > Anaerobic >...
GAGCTCAAGTTTTTCTTTCTCGTTAAAACCCCTGCTCCTGCACAGGTCTATCGCGCTGGTCATCGCGTTTGCGGCATGGAAGACGGCTTCATGATAACCTTTCTCCCTGCAGAAATCTATCGCGCGGTCCAGCAGCAGCCCGCCGTATCCCTTTTTCCGCAACTGCTTCGCGACGAACAGCCTCCGTATTATCGCGATCTTGTGCGTCTCTTCCTTCACGCCGGCGGTCCCGCCTATGACGCCCTTATCCACGAGGACAAAGAACGCCTCTCTCTTCCCGCCGTAGATGCTGTCTATGGAATCGAGGTCGCAATACTCGTAGGCCTTCTTTCCGAACGAAAACTCCGCGTCCAGTATATTCGATACGAGGTCCTTGACCTGCCCACGGTCTCCTGTCTTATATGGCCTTATCTGCATGCAGTGATTTTACTTCCCTTCATTGCTTTTGTCAAGCAGGCCTTCGTCATACAACGCATTGTATGCCGCGTCCTGTTCGGCTGATTTCTTATTCTTGCCTTCGCCCGTACCCCTGACGGCCCCGCCGAATGACACCGCGACTTCAAAACACTTAAGGTGGTCGGGGCCTTCCTCCGACACCACCGTATACCTCGGGGTCGCCTTGTATGTCTTTGACGTATATTCCTGCAGTACGGATTTGTAATCCTTCTGCGCGCCGCCCTTTTTCACTTTCTTTATTTCCGCCCTGAACTGCGACGCGATGAATCTCTCTGCTTTCCCTGCCCCGCCGTCTATATATATCGCGCCTATAACGGCCTCATAAGCGCAGACGAGGTTCCTCGATTGTTCCGCGCCTCCGCTTGCCGCTTCGCCCTTCCCGAAAAGTACATACTTGCCTATACTGAGTTTCCTCGCGAGCGACTCCAGCATCTGCCTGTTGACGAGCAGCGACCTTATCCTGGTCATCTCCCCCTCCTGGCAGTCGGGGAACTTCCTGTATATATGGGCGCTTATCGCGAGGCCGAGCACCGCGTCTCCGAGGAACTCAAGCCTTTCGTTGTCCATTATCCTGCCCTTGGGGTGCTCGTAGGCATACGACCGGTGCGTCAGGGCCTGGCCGAGCAGCGCCTTGCTCCTGAACGTGTATTTGAGCGCCTTCTGGAACCTAGCTAATTGTGACTGCCGTGATCTGTCTTTCATGAGAGGACTAATCCGAAAGCCTTTCGATCTCCCTGCGGATGATTGATTCGGGGACCTTCTCCCTGACCGTTACCTTTCCTATGCGTACCGGCAGGACGAACCTGTTGACCCCGTGGATGAATTTCTTGTCGTGGGCGAGTGCCCCCATTATCCTGGACACTTTCGTCTTCCTGAGTTTTACCGGAAGCCCGAGTATGCTGATAAGCGACTCTATCCTTCCCGCCTCTCCGGCCCTGAGTAACCCAAGCCTGTCAGCTATTCTCGCGGCCGCTATCATGCCGAGAGATACCGCCTCTCCGTGAGTATAGGCGCCGGAATAATCCCAGGCGGCTTCTATTGCGTGGCCTATCGTGTGCCCGTAATTCAGCACGGTCCTAAGCGACTTCTTCTCCTTCTCGTCCCTTGAAACTATACCGGCTTTTATCGAGGCGCACCGCTTAACGATATAGGCCAGCATCGCGGGATCGCGCTCCATTACCTTCGCGCGGCCTTTTTCAAGTTTCGCGAACATCCTGCTGTCGCCGATCACCGCGTACTTTATGACCTCTGCAAGGCCGGAAGCAAAATCGCGGCGTGATAACTTCGCGAGGAAGGATGTGTCGATGAATACAGCCCTGGGCTGGTAGAAAGCGCCGACCAGGTTCTTTCCGTCGGGCAGGTCTACTGCGACCTTGCCTCCTATCGAGGAGTCCACCTGCGCGAGGAGCGTGGTAGGGACCTGGATGTACGGTATCCCCCTCTTGTACGCGGAAGCGGCAAAACCTGCCAGGTCACCGACTACCCCTCCTCCCAGCGCTACGACGAACAGCCTTTTGCCTTTTCCGTCGGCCGCCGAGAGCGAGGCCAGAAGCTTGGCCGCCTCTGACATGGACTTGGCTTTTTCGGAATCGGGCACGACCATGAACTTCGCGCCGTATCCCGCTTTTTCGAGCATGCCTTTTACGGCCTTCCCGAAGAGCGCCTTCACCTTGGGATTCGTCACTATCGCGGCGTCCGAACCGAGCTTCATCCCGGCCAATTCGCCGGAAAATGCGGACAACGAACCCCCGACAAGGATCTTGTAACTGCGGTCGCCTAAACGGACCATTATGGGATCCATGATTCACCCTGGGGTTAAAGTTTTACTACGTTCGAGGCCTGGTCTCCCTTGTCGGTGCGCGCTATCTGGAACTGCACCTTCTGCCCTTCCGAAAGGGTCTTGTATCCCTCCCCGGTAATAGCGGTATGATGCACGAATACGTCCTTGCCGCCGTTATCGGGCGTTATGAAACCGTAGCCCTTCTGGTTCGAGAACCATTTTACTACGCCTGTCAGCTCATCAGCCATTGATGCTCACCCCCTTCCGTATTGAAGTTTAAAACCCTATTATCCTTGCAAGTATATTTATCAGCGGGTCGACGAACCAGTAAAGCAACCCGTACCATAACAGCACGAACAATATGACAAAACCGTACGGCTCTATCTTGATGTATCTCATCGCGATATTCGGAGGCAGAAGCCCGAAGAGTATCCTCGACCCGTCCAGCGGAGGTATCGGTATCAGGTTGAATGCCGCGAGCACCAGGTTGAATTTCACGGAGAGTATCAGGATATCGCTCAGCACGGGGACGTACGTAAAAGGAAAAAGCCTTATCAGCGCGCCGGTCACGAACGCAACGATTATGTTCGAAAGCGGCCCCGCCGCGCCGACCCATATAATATCCTTTTTGGGGTTCCGCAGCGCCATAAAATTGATTGGCACCGGCTTGGCCCATCCGAATATCACGCGCGATTGCATGAACAGAAGCGCTATGGGGAACAGGATCGTTCCTATGGGATCGATATGGTTGACCGGGTTCAGGGTAAGCCTGCCCGACAATTTCGCGGTAGGGTCGCCGAGCTTATAGGCCACCCAGCCGTGCGATACCTCGTGGATCATTATTGCGAAGATAAATACCGCGATAGAGATTACGTACTCGTATATTTGGGAATTGGTCATGATACGGGGCTGCCTGTCGTTATTTCCCTGTCGGGGGCCAATACTGCAAGTGAGGACGCGTCCTTTGTCGCGAGAAGCATGCCGTTCGAGGCCACGCCGCGTATGACGGCCGGCTCGAGGTTATCTATTATGACAACCTGTTTCCCGACCAGCTCTTCCGGCTTGTAATGCATCTTAATGCCGGCGACTATCACCTTCTCCGCCACGCCTGTCGTCACGGTCAGCACATAAAGCTTGTCGGCGTTTGGATGGTCCTCCACCTTCAGGACCTTCGCTATTTTGAGCTGCAGTTTCTTAAAATCTTCGAATTTAACGTATTCCATCGTCATTCTATTATCTGTATCGCATCGGCCTCATAAAGCACCTTGCCCTTGACCTCTTTCTTGACACCCCAGATATTCACCGGAAGGTTCACGTACTTCCCCAGGTCATCCTTAGGGCTCGTGACATAACCGAGCTGCTTTCCGTCCTTCATGAGTTTATATTTGCTGAGGCGGCCGGATATCTTCCCGACATTCGACAATATGCCGCTCGCCAGGGGCGCCTCTCCGGGCCGCGGGGAGGATATGTTCTTTATCTTCGCGTCGTACTCTTGTTTCGCCTTCAGGTGTTCTATCTCCGCGATCTTGAGCTTTACCTCCTCGGTTTTCATTGCCGCCTGCTTCCCCTCCGGGGAATCCTTATAGGCCGCCGCGAATTTCCCGTATTCGTCGAGTATCCATTTAAGCTCGATCTCGCGCATCGGCTTCTTCAGCTCGTTCCTGTAAGCATTATCTATGACGTAAAGTTTCTCCTGGAGCGATATGTCCTTCTTAACCCGGGCCTCTTCGCCCTTACCGATATATTTCGCATAAACCCACCCGTACGAGCCCTTTGGCGCCTCTATCTCATACCAGTCCAAGTACTGTTTCAGGACCTTTACGGAAGCTCCCTTCCCGAGGCGTCCTATGACCGAAGACGATTTGGTCGCCGCGCTCCTTACCAGCGCATTATCTTCCGTCACCGTGCCTATGCCTTCCTTGAGCGACACGTTCGACTTGTTCACGTAGACGAGCGCCCTTGGCGGGAGGCCTATCTTATACCAGTCGCCTTTCCTGTCGGCGACGCTGACGTTTTCGCCTTTCGAAAGCTGGCACAGGACTTCCGATGAAGTGTTGCCGGAAGCGCGGACGTTGACCCTGTCCGCGGAGACCGTCTCAGGACGGGATTCGGGCATCGCAAAAGAAAAAGCCAGGCATATCGCTGTGATAACGAACTGCCTGGCATAGATCACGGTTTTCATGCTTACTTCGCTTTCGCTTGTTCCTTCTTTGCGGGCGCTGCCGCTGCCTTTGCTGCAGGTGCTGCTCCCGGCGCTGCCGCTCCGGGCGCTGCCTCTGCGCCTTCCGCCGCTACCTTGGCTTCGGACTTCTCCTTCTTTACCTTTATCTTCAGCGACTTGACCTTCGGTAGGCCGAAAACGGAGTCCTTCTCGCCCCATTTATCCTTATCGGAAAGCATCTTTATGCGCTCGAAACGCTTGAATACTGACCTATGCCCCCTGCCTTTTGAAGGGCGCAGACTCGGGTGGATCGACATCTCTTCTCTCCTTTTATTAACGTTTTCTGATTATACAGCCTTTATACTTCTTCTGCATCTCGGCAAACGTCTTTTTCGCCGCATCCTTGCTCTCAAATGAACCGACGCACAAAATATAATATGCGCCTTTCTTTATAACCTCTGACGTATATCCCCGGGCTTTAAGGCGCGCAAGCTCCTTGTCCGCCATATCCCTGGCCTTATACGACGCGACCTGTATTGTATACGGCTTCGCCGCGGCCGGTTTAGGCGCCTCAGCCACCTGCTGGACTGCCACCGGTTCGACCGGTACCGCGACTATCGGCTCCGGCGGCTCGACGGGGATCGCGGGCGCTGCCGCCTGCGCTTCAACGGGTGCGCTTACGTCCGTCCCGGAAAGGCTCCTGCCCCTCTCGACCCCGAGCGCAAATATGATAGCCCCCAACATAAGAAGCCCCATAAGCACGACCGCGAGGACCTCGTAGGGGACCGAAATATTCAACCGGTGCTGGGGAAATAGCGGCTTATTGAACTTATTCAATACGCCGAAGAGCTTTCCCCTTGTTTTCTTGACGACTATAAACTCGTCGAAAAGTTCTTGCTGTTGCTTTTGGGTGTTAACAGGCGGCATTATCGACTCCGAGAAGTAATAATATTACCATAACCGGCGCGCTTTTGCAATCACTTTTTAGGGTCCTGCTCGCCCGGTTTTATCTCGAGTTTCAGGCCTCCTGTCGAGAAATAAACGCTTGACGGCTTTTTCGGGTCGCCCTTCAACGACAGCTTTATGGTATACCAGCCGTCGCCGTCATCATCCGTAAGCAGGCCTTTCTGCGCTTCCGCGCTCTCATCCACCACTTTCCTGCTTATATAAAATACCAGCTCGTAATCTACCTTGCTCTCCTTGAGCCTCGCGAGGTTCCCCGAGAACCTGAAATCCTGCCCTGAGCCGTCAAGGTCGGTGATGAAGAGCTCGCCGTCCTCTGCCCTTATCTTGCATGTTATCCTGTCGAATTTGAACGACGGCTGCGCCGGCACGCCGAACGGCTTCAATACCTTGTTCAGCGAAGCGCCGAGCCCCGATTTTACGGCGATGTTCTGGAAATCACAGTTCAGCACGAATTGCGCCTTGAACAGTTTTCCGGGCTCAAGCCGCAGGTATGCCCTTTCCGAAGTGAGCGCGAGGCCCGTCTTATCCATCGCCTTAATGTCGGTCACACGCAGCTGCGCCGGCGGCTTCGCCTTCACGCTGCCGAATACGATATCCATCTCGAGCGCTTTCTCGAGCTTATAGGTTATGAAATCCTTGAGCAGGTACGATGTCAGCGGGGAATACACGATGACGGCCAGCGCCGCTATGGCGAGCACAATATAAATTATCCGGTTTCTCATTTTTCTCTCTCGTAAGGGTTGAAGAGCCTGATATATTCGTCAAGGGCGTACCTGTCGGTCATGCCCGCGATATAATCGCATACCGCCCTGTGCGTCCCCTCAGCCTCGATCCTGTTCTTATACGAAGGCGGCAGCTGCTCGGTGTTCGAAATATACACGTTAAAGAGTTCCCGCACGAACCTGCGGGACTTATCCGCCATCTTGACGACCCTGTGGTTCATGTACAGGTTATCATAAAGGAACTGCTTGAGCGGTTTCCTTTTTTCAAGCAGGCCGGCGGAAAATGTTATGGTCCTTTCCTTGTGCAACCTGGCATCTTCGGATGACCGTATCCCGAGGGCTTCGATCCTCTTCTCGGATTCCGTTACGAGGTCGGTGACCTCGGTATTTATCAGCGAGCGGATTATCTGGTACCTTCTTATCTGCCCCTTTATACCCGGGTTCGCTTCGGCCAGCGCGCCGTCGGCGTCCTTCCATAGCGGTATGGACCGCAAGTCGTCCTCGCTGATAAGGCCCGATGCGAGGCCGTCGTCGAGGTCATGGTTGTCGTAAGCTATCTCGTCGGAGAGGTCGACTATCTGGGCCTCGAGGGCGGGAGATTTTTCGGGGTCGAGCTGAGCCAGCCGGTTTGACCTGTCGTAAGGGGTTGAATGCTTATTGATGCCCTCCCTCACTTCCCAGGTGAGGTTAAGCCCGCCAAACGAAGGGTATCTCTCTTCGAGAAGGTCCACTACCCTCAGCCCCTGGATGTTATGGTCGAAACCGCCGTGGCCCTTCATGAGCTCGTGCAGTTCCTGCTCTCCGGTGTGCCCGAAAGGGGGATGGCCGATATCATGGGCGAGCGCGATCGCTTCCGTCAGGTCGGCGTTGAGCCCGAGCGTCCGCGCGATCGAAACCGCTATCTGCGTCACCTCGAGCGTATGCGTAAGGCGGGTGCGGTAGTAGTCGCCCTCATGGTTGACGAATACCTGCGTCTTATATTCGAGACGCCTGAACGCGGTGGAATGGATGACCCTGTCCCTGTCCCTCTGGTAACAGGTCCTGTAGGGATGTTCTTCTTCCTTGTGGATCCTGCCCTTCGAATCGCGAGACTTCATCGCGTACGGCGCGAAGGTCCTGAACTCTATGTCCTCTATTTCTTTGCGCGTGAGCATTTAATGAGCTTTGCGTAAAGGGCGTCGAGCGATTGTGATATGACCTTTGATCCCGTGAAGACCGGCATGAAGTTTACGTCGCCGTTCCACCTCGGGACGATATGTATATGCACGTGGCCCCTGACCCCCGCGCCGGCGGACCTGCCTATGTTGACGCCTATATTGAACCCGTCGGGCTTCAGGGCCTTCTCAAGCATCTTCTGCGTCCTGTTGAGGAGTTTGCACATGTCAAGCAGCTCTTCGTCCGTAAGCTTTGTGAGGTCGCTGACATGCCTGTAAGGGACGACCATCAGGTGGCCGTTATTATAAGGAAATATATTCAGGACGGAGAACGAATGCTTGCTCCTCCTGATGATGCGCGCGGCCTTGTCGCCGCCGGCCTTCAGCTTCGAGCAGAATATGCAGCCCTTCATGGAGCCGACCTTCGATATGTACTGCGTCCTCCACGGGGCCCAAAGCCTGTCCATAAGCCGTCTCCTTTTAAAGCTTGACTATCTCCGCCTCTATCTTGCGGGACACCTTAATTATGCCGTATGAATTGAATTTTGCAAATATCTTGTCCGTCGGGCTCCCGGGATTAAGGTATATGACGCCGTCGCGGGTCTCGTTGACCGCGTGGTGGGAATGGCCGAAGACAATGCAGTCCACCTTATCCTTCCTGAACTCCTCGCGGACCTTCTCGATAAGCCCGTCCGGCGGCCCGGAACCGTGCGTAAGCCCTATCCTGAAGCCCTTTACCTCGACGATCTCCTTCGGCTTAAGCTCCGAGGAGATCCCGGTGGCGTCCATGTTGCCGCATACCGCGACGGTCTTTTTTATCTTCTTCAGTTTTTCGAGGACGCGCGGTTCGGTGATATCGCCCGCGTGCAGGATCAGGTCGCACTTCCCTGCTTCCTGGTAGACCGCTTTCGGGATGTCCCTTGCCATCCTCGGCACATGCGTATCGGACAGGACGAGTATCCTCATGAGGCGTTCTCCGAATCCATAAGGCCCTCGCAGGCCGCGGCGTCATCACCATGCTCTACCGGCAGTACGATCCTGTGCCGGCCCGCGATGTCCATGAGGATATTCAGTTCCGCCGGCCCCCATATGAGGCATTTCGCGTCCTTCGCGATAAGTTTCGCGTTTGCGCCGATATCGGCGGCCGTGATTATTATCCTGCGCTTCAGGCCGTCCTTGTATTTCCTGCAATGGTTTATGTAATCGATTATATGGTTATCCCTGAGGCCCCTGTAGCTGAACAGCAGGACCCATATCGAATCCGCGCCGGAAAGTTTTATGTATGAGATGCCGTCCGTCTTCGAGCGTTCGAGCTCGCATGACTTGAAATGGGGCATCTTCAGGCTCTTGCCGGACAGCTCGACGAGCTCTCCCCTGAACGACATAAAAAGCTCTCCCGTTATCCTGGCCCTCTCCCCGCTGTTCTCCGAGACGTACGAGTCGATGAACCCGGAGACCGATTCCCTGAACCTCGATATCTTCGGCTCATAACCGCTGTCGAACAGGTATTCCTTGCTGTGGTAGACGTTCTTGAGCCAGAACTCGAATACCTTGTCCCTAATCAGGTAGCATACCCCGTGCTTCGAGACCTTCCCGGAATCTATGAGCTTCTCGAGCAACGCGGCCGCTTCAGGCTTCTTTACGCGGGATGTTGACACAATTTCGGCGAGCTTCTTCGCGCCGGCCGACAACGCCAGCAGCACGGGCGTCATCCGCCTGTCCATCCCTTCGAACTCTGTCAGCACGACCGAGAAATGCTGGTTCAATATGCCTTTGGAATCGAAGAGGGTTTCGGTGAAAGTATTTACCAGTTCGTCCTTATGGCGGCATTGCGGCAGGCGGCCCGTGCGTTTTTCCATGTCCACGAGGACGGCGTCAAGGTAGAACGGATGTCCGTCCGTGAACGAGGCGATGAATTCGCGCAATTCCGGGGGAAGGTCGCCGCATGTCAGCCTCGAATCGATGAATCCGCAGGCCTCTTTCACGCCGAACGTGCCGAGCTCGCATACCTCGAAATTCCCGAAGAGCAGCGACAGTTTCTCCGACAATATCTCCCTTGCCTGTTTGATGCGCGATGAAGCCACGATATACATAGTGTCCTTCTGCACCATTATGGATTTCCCGAGCTCCGCGAAAACGTCCTCTATGCCGAACCCGCCGAGCCTGTCGAACTCGTCTATTATCACGACCGGCTTGAGCCCGGTCTCAGCGAATGCTATGGCCGGAAGCTCGAGGGCGGCGCGGAACGCCTTCGCGCCCTTTCCGGACTTCAGCAGCGTTTCGACGGCCTTTGACGCCTTTAATGTCCTGGGTATGCCTTCGGTCCGGTCGAGATAGCGGTAGATCAGGGTCGATGAGAATTTTTCCGCGAATGCCGGCAATCCCTTGTCCTTTACTTCGATATAGACCGGGACAAGGTCCTTATGGACGGGCAGCGAAATGAAGCGGTATAACAGGGAGGTCTTGCCGCAATATGACGGCCCTATAACGGCAACGTTCTGGCGGTAGCCCGAACGCAGGCCCTCCGCCCTCTTCTCGAGCAGGGCGAGTATATCGCTCCTGCCGTAAAAGTTGCTTCCTATCGCGGGATCAAGTAACATCGGTAAAGATCCTTAATATTACGGTAAATAGTGCACGGGATTCTGCGGCTTATGCTTCTTCCTTATCTCGAAATGCAGGTATGGCGCGCTGCCCCTTCCGCCCGAACCCACTCTTGCTATCGCTTGTGATCTTTTTACATCCTGCCCGGTCTTTACGAGGATCTCGGAATTATGCGAATACACCGTTTGCATCCCGTCGCCGTGGTCGATTATGACGGTCTTCCCGAAACCCTTTACCTTCTCCTCGCAGAAGATGACCCTGCCGCTCCTGGATGCGACGACATCCGAACCCTCTCTGGCGCCGATATCTATCCCTTTGTTGGGGGTAAGGCCCTTCCTTTCGCCGAATTTGGCGACTACGCGGCCTTTCACCGGCCAGATGAACTCTTCGTTTACGGATTGGACGGGCGCCTGCCGCGGGGGTTCTGCGGGCTTTCTCACGGCCTTCCCGGGTATTATGATCACCTGACCGGCGTTTATCTCCGCCGCGTCGGAAAGACCGTTCGCCTCAACTATGCTTTCGAGTTCTACGCCGTAATTCCTGGAGATGCGCCAGAGGGTCTCTCCTTTGGCCACTTTATGATAGACCCCTTCGCAGGCCTTTGGGGGGAGGTTATCCGCCTTGGGAGGCTTTACCGCCGGGGCGCTCGCGCATCCCGCGACTAATACGGCAAGGAATAATGCCGAAACGGCCTTTTTATAAGACATCTTTATAAAATGGAGCGGGTGACGGGACTCGAACCCGCGATATTCAGCTTGGGAAGCTGACGTTCTACCAACTGAACTACACCCGCAAGATCCCGTGATCCCTAACCGGAGATATGCATAAGCCTTCTGAACTTCGCATACCTTCCGCTGATATCTTTTTTGCCCAATCGCAACAGCCTGTTGACGCTGAAATCTTCTACCGTATACGAGGCAAGTATCGTCCCGAAAGCGCAGGCCTTCCTGAGCTCCGCTTCGTTGACGCGCTTCGCCCTGCTCACATAACCCATGAACCCTCCCGCGAAAGTATCGCCCGCTCCGGTCGGATCGAACGGGTCTTCCAGGATATATGCGGGATAAGAAAAGACGAATTTTTTAGAGACACAAAGAACGCCGTGCTCACCTTTCTTTATTATAGCAATTTTCGGCCCGCAAGAAAATATATATCTTGCCGCCTTCAGCAGGTTATGCTCTCCCGAGAATTCCCTGGCTTCCCTGTCGTTACAGAAGAATATGTCAACGTGTTCCAGCAGGCGCTTCAACTGCTTAGGTTTGCTCTCTATCCAGTAGTTCATCGTGTCGCATGCGATCAGCCGCGGGCTGTCGATCTGTTTCAGCACATCGAGCTGAAGCGACGGGTCGATATTCGCGAGGAAGACGTTCTCCGAATCGCGGTACGCGGCGGGGATCTCCGGTTTGAAATCCGCGAATACGTTCAGGTGCGTGTATATCGTGTGCGCCGTATTGAGGTCGTAGTCGTATTCGCCCTTCCACCTGAAGGTCTTCCCGCCGTCGATCTTCAGGCCCTGCGTATCGACGCCCCTTTTACCGAGCAGTTTGATATATTTCGCGGGAAAATCCGCCCCTACAACGCCGACGAGCCGGGCCTTATTGAAGAACGTGGCCGCGCAGGAGAAATATACGGCCGACCCCCCGAGGGCGTCCTCCGCTTTCCCGAACGGGGTCTTTACCGAATCCAGTGCTATAGAACCGACCACTAATAGCGACATTATTTCAGGCACTCCTCCGATATTTTCATTGAGCAGAATTGCCCGCACATCGTGCACGCGTCCTTGAGGGACGAACCGCTGCTTTTCCTGTACTCCCTTGACATCTTCGGGTCTATCGAAAGTTCGAACTGCCTCTTCCAGTCCCTCTTCTTGCGCGCTTTCGACATCTCGATATCCCAGTCGATCGCGCCCTTTACGCCCTTGGCTATATCGGCCGCGTGCGCCGCGATACGCGCGGCTATGATACCCGTCTTCACGTCGGACGCGGAAGGCAGGCCGAGGTGTTCGGAAGGAGTGACATAGCATATGAAATCCGCGCCGCTTGCGCCGGCTATCGCTCCGCCTATTGCTGATGTAATATGGTCATATCCCGGCGCAATATCCGTCACGAGCGGGCCGAGGACATAGAACGGCGCGCCGTCGCATATTTTCTTCTCGAGCAGGATATTCGGTTTTACCTGGTCGAGCGGCACGTGCCCGGGCCCTTCTATCATGACCTGCACGCCGCGCTTGTGCGCGCGCTTCGCCAGTTCGCCGAGGGTTATCAGTTCCTGCACCTGCGCCCTGTCGGTCGCGTCCGCGAGGCATCCCGGCCTCATTCCGTCGCCAAGGCTCAGCGTGACATCATATTCCAGGGCGATATCAAGCACCCTGTCGAAATCCTCGTAGAGAGGGTTCTCACGCCCGTTGCGCGACATCCATGCCGCAAGGATCGCGCCGCCGCGGCTCACTATTCCCGTTACCCTTCCCTCGTCCTTCAGCCGCTTCACGGCTTCTTTGGTCACGCCGCAGTGCACGGTGAAGAAATCCACCCCTTCCGCGGCCTGTTCCTCGAGCACGGAGAATATGTCTTCGCTCGACATGGCCGATATCGGCCTGCCCGAACGGGATGTCTTTACGACCGCCTCATAAACCGGCACGGTCCCTACCGGCAGGGACGAATGTTTCAGTATCTGCCCGCGTATCTTCCTGAGATCGCCGCCGGTCGACAAGTCCATTACCGCGTCGGCGCCGTTCTCTTCGCAAACTTTAAGCTTCTTCAGCTCGGACTGGAGCCCCGAAAGGTCCGAGGATGTGCCGATATTCGCGTTCACCTTCGTCCTGAGGCCCTCGCCTATGCCGCATAGCTTCCTTCCCTTCCTGGCCGCGCGGTTACACGGGATCACTACCTTCCCTTCGGCGATCTTGCGGGCCAACGACCTCGGATCGATGCGTTCGGCCTTCGCGACCTGCCGCATCTCCGTCGTTATCTTCCCTGCCCTTGCGCATTCAAGTTGAGTCATATATTATTAAGTCTTTCCTTAAGTGACTTTGCGGCGTTCCTCACGTCGCTTGCGCCGCACACCGCCCTCACCACGGCGATCCTGCGGGCGCCGGCATCGAGCACCTGCCCTATATTGCCGGCATCTATCCCTCCGATAGCAACAAAAGGTATCCTTACCGCTTTGTTTACTTCGCGCACCAGCCCTGTCCCGACCGGGATGTAATCCGGTTTGGTCGGTGTGGCAAAGACCGGGCCCACCCCGATGTAATCTGCGCCGGCCTTCTCGGCGGCCAACGCCTGCTCGAGGGAATGCGTCGAAACGCCGATGACCTTGTCCCTGCCGATTATAGCCCGCGCTTCTTCCGGCGGCAGGTCGTCCTGCCCCAAATGCACGCCGTCGGCGCCCGTCGCGGCCGCTATATCAGGCCTGTCGTTTATAATGAACAACGCGCCTGTGCCGGCCATCGCTTTCCGTATAGCCCGGCCGAGCGTTACTATCTCCCGGGCCGGCATGTCCTTCTCGCGCAACTGTATGATATCCGCGCCGCCCTCGACGGCCTCCGACGCCACTTCCGCGAGGCCGCGCCCGTCAGCGGACTTGCTGTCTATGATCACGTAAAGCTTAAAATCCTTCACCGCTAAAACCTCGAAACGAGCTTCTTCTCGGCGGTATACGCCCTGAACCTGAGCCTTTTGAACCTGTCGGATATCTTTTTGTCTATGAGCTTCGAGAATTCCTCAAGGACACGCAGGGATTCTTTCACGCGTTCCATGTTAGCCGCGGACATGTCTTTCCATCCCGCGTGTATTTTCTCTATCTTCTGTTTTCCGCTGCCGACATCCCTCCCGGGATCGCGGGTGCAGACGATACCGCGCAGCGTCGCGGGATACAACTTTATGCAGTCCGATATTCCGTGGCGGATGGACTTGAACTCTTTTGTGAGGCCCCGGTCATCAAGCACGAACCTCGCTATCTCTTCGCATACCCTCAGGCCTTCCCTCGACCTATTGAGGTTCGCATCGATGATCCTGTAAAGCTTTTCTTTCATCTGGAGGTTCTTTTTATCCTGCGGATAATATCCGAAGTGGACCTGCCCTTCACGAGCGGGACGGTGACCGTCCTTCCGCCGTAGGACTTGACGAAATCCGCGCCTACTATGCTGCCGGTTTTCCAGTCGGCGCCCTTGACGAGGATGTCCGGCTTTACGGCCCTGATCACCTTGATGGGGGTATCTTCCCCGAAGACCGTCACGTAATCTACGCATCCGAGTGAAGAGACGACTGCCGCCCTGTCCTTCTGGCTGACCACCGGCCTCGACGGGCCTTTTATCCTCCTGACGGAAGAGTCGCTGTTGAGCCCGAGCACCAGTATGTCGCCGAGGGCTTTCGCCTTCCGCAGGTATTTCACGTGCCCGGCGTGCAATATATCGAAACAGCCGTTCGTGAACACTATGCGTTCCTTCCTTGACCTCAGCCGCGCGCAGATGGCCTTCAAGGCGGAAAACGGGACTATCTTCTTATCATATTTATCGGTCATATGGCAGCCCGGTAAAGCCTAAAATAACGCTTCCTCTACCAGCTGGCAGAGGATGTGCGCAATGGTGACGTGCGACTCCTGGATCCTTGGAGTGGATCTTGAAGGGACTACTATCGATATCTTTGCCGTCTTTGCAAGCCCGCCCCCGTCGCCTCCGGTAAGGGCTATCGTATCGAGCCCCTTATCGTTCGCGAGCGCGACCGCCTTGATGACGTTCGGCGCTTTTCCGCTCGTCGATATGCCTATCGCCACGTCGTTCTTCGCGGCTATGGCATCGAGCTGGCGGGAGAAGACCTCCTCGTATGAATAGTCGTTAGCTATGGCGGTCATCACGGATGTATTGACCGTCAGGGCTACGGCCGGGAGCCCTTTGCGTTCCTTCATGAACCTTCCGACGATCTCGGCCGCGATATGCTGGCTGTCGGCCGCGCTCCCGCCGTTGCCGAAGACGATCACCTTGCCTCCGGACCTGAGCGCCTTTATCATCGACTCCGCGGATTTCTGTATATTATCAAGCTGCGGCCCTGCGTTCATCAGGGATGACTTTACGGATATGCTCTCCTGTATTATCCCTTCGATCTTTTTCTTCATATTACCGCCTTTTAGCCGAAGAACACCTTCGCGATATTATAGAAATCCATATCGACCGTCTTCAGGGTGCCGACTGCCTTCTCGATCGGGACCGCCTCTATATTGACGCCTTTCAAGCTGACCATATACCCGAACTTGCCCTGCTTCACGAGCTCCACGGCCTTTACGCCGAACCTTGTGCCGAGCACCCTGTCGAACGCCGTCGGCGAACCGCCGCGCTGTATATGGCCGAGAACGGTGACCCTCGTCTCGAAACCGGTCTTCTTCTCGATCAGCTCCCCGAGTACCTGTCCGATGCCTCCGAGCCTTACATGGCCGAAATCGTCGAGCTTCTCTTCCTGAAGGACCTCGGAGTTCTCGTCAAATTTCGCGCCTTCGGCCACCACGATTATCGAAAAGTTCTTGCCCTGCGCGTGGCGCTTCTTGATTATCGAGCAGACCTCGTCGATGTTTATCGGGACCTCCGGTATCAATATGACGTCCGCTCCGCCGGCTATGCCGCCGTGCACGGCTATCCATCCCGCATGCCTGCCCATTACCTCGACGACCATTATACGGTTATGGCTCTCCGCCGTCGTGTGGAGCCTGTCGATGCATTCGGTAACTATATTGACGGCCGTATCGAAACCGAACGTATAATCCGTCTCGCTGAGGTCGTTATCGATCGTCTTCGGGACGCCCACTACTTTAAGGCCTTCCTTCACGAGTTTGTTCGCGACGCCGAGTGTATCTTCGCCGCCGATCGCTATCAGCGCGTCGAGCTCGAATTTCCTGAAATTGTCCTTTACCTTCTGCACCGCCCCTTCTTTCTTGTACGGGTTGGTCCTTGAGGTGCCGAGTATCGTGCCGCCTTTAGGAAGTATGCCGGAGACCGAACGCAGGTCGAGCGGGGAAATGTCGCCTTCAATGATGCCCTTCCATCCGTTCTTTATCCCGAGAACCTCGTAACCTTCAAGATATGCTTTCCTTACGACTCCCCTTATTACCGGGTTCAGGCCCGGGCAATCCCCGCCGCCCGTCAGTACTCCTATCCTTTTCATCAATTCCCCCTTTTAGTTTTGGTTTATTCTCCCCTGAAATCCACCCCGCCGAACGGCAGGCTCACGTCTTCCTTGTCCTTGCCCTTCTTTGCGACGGGCTTCGGCTCGGTGCGCGTCGCGATCTTCGTCACATGTATCTTCACGATGATAGGCTCGTCTATGCCGAGCATCTCCTGTATCTTCGCCTTTACTATGCCCTGTATCTTCTCGGTGGATTCCGGAATGTTTGCGTCCGCCCAGAATACTACCCTTGTGGATATGTCTATGCCCTTCTTGGTCGCGATGCAGTCCGATTTCAGTTCCTTCACTTCCGGCAGGGAGGAGCCTATCTTCCTGATGAATTCCTCTATCGCCGACAGCGATATGGAAACCTGGCCGTCGGGATTGTTGAAGGCAATGTTCTTCTGGCGCTGTATCCTGGCCACCGTGAACTGGTATACGGCCCATGATACGATCACGAGCAGGAAACCGACCACGCCGACGCCTACCCTCAGCGTCATCGACTGGTTTATCGAATCGAGCGCGTTGAGCACCGGCTCGCTCTCGACAGACCTTACCGAGACAGCGATAAGGAACAATCCGATCGCTATGAAGACGATCAGGAAGAAGAACATCGTTATCCTATTCAATACGTTCATTGCGATCCCTCCTTTTCGGCCATCTTCTTTTCTATGAATTCCGTGGTGACTTCGCCGCGCAGGAACGCCGGGTCCGAGGTCAGCCGCTTGTGGAAATCGATCGTGTTCTTTATCGGCTCTATCGTGAATTCGGCGAGCGCGCGCTGCATTATCTGTATCGCTTCAGCCCGGTTCTTGCCGTACGTTATCAGTTTGGCTATCATCGAATCGTAGAACGGAGGTATCGAATAGCCCTGGTACACGTGCGAGTCGACCCTGACCCCGGGGCCGCCCGGCGCGTGGAAGAACGAGACCTTCCCCGGGCACGGCATGAAATTATTGTCCGCGTCCTCGGCGTTTATGCGGCATTCTATCGCGTGGCCGTTGAACTTCACGCGGTCCTGGTCGAACGAGAGCCGCTCGCCCGCCGCGATGCGTATCTGCTCTTTCACGAGGTCGATGCCGGTCACCATCTCGGTCACCGGGTGTTCTACCTGTATCCTCGTGTTCATCTCCATGAAATAGAAATTGCCGTGCTCGTCCAGCAGAAACTCTATCGTGCCGACGTTCGTGTAGTTGGCAGCCTTCGCGCCCTTGACGGCGGCATCCCCCATCTTCTTCCTCAGCTTCGCGTCGACAGCCGGCGACGGGGACTCCTCGAGCAGTTTCTGGTGGCGCCTCTGTATCGTGCAGTCCCTCTCGCCGAGGTGGACCACGTGGCCGTATTTATCCGCCACGATCTGGAACTCCACATGCCTCGGGTTCGGGACATATTTCTCTATGTATACCGACGGGTTGCCGAACGCCGCCTCGGCTTCCGCCTGGCAGGTCAAAAGCACGCTGACGAGCCTGATGTCGTTATGAGCTATCCTCATGCCTCGGCCGCCGCCGCCCGCCGCGGCTTTAACTATCACGGGGTACTGTAATTTATGCGCGACCCGCAGCGCCTCTTCCTTCTCCTTGACCACCGTGGAGCTGCCCGGTATCGTAGGCAGGCCGGCCTTCCTCATCGTCTCCTTGGCAGCCATCTTGTCGCCTAACAGGCGCATCGCCTCAGGGGTCGGGCCTATGAACTTTATCTGGCAGGATTCGCATACTTCCGCGAAATGAGCGTTCTCGGCGAGGAAACCGTATCCGGGATGTATCGCCTCGACGTCCGATATCTCCGCTGCGCTTATTATGCTCGGTATGTTCAGGTAGCTGCCCGACGGCGCAGGCGACCCTATGCAGACAGATTCGTCCGCGAATTTCACGTGGAGGGAATCCCTGTCGGCCTCTGAATACACGGCTACCGATTTGATCCCGAGGTCCCTGCATGCCCTTATTATCCTAAGCGCCACTTCGCCGCGATTAGCGATAAGTATCTTTGAGAACATTTTTTAAGCGGGCTCTATTAAGAAAAGTACGTGTCCGAATTCCACCGGCTGGGCGTTCTCGACAGTTATGTCCACGATCTTGCCCTTTACTTCCGACTTTATCTCATTCATCAGCTTCATCGCCTCGATAATGCAGACGACCTGCCCGGGCACGATCATCGCGCCCTTCTCCACGAACGCGGGCGCGTCGGGAGCGGGAGCCCTGTAGAAAGTGCCTACCATCGGGGCCTTTATCTCCAGGTATTTGGACTTTGCAGCTGCGGCCGCGGCCTCTTTCGCGACGGCTGCCGATGCAGCCGCTGAAGGGGCATTCTGGGGAGCATGCACGATATAGCTTTCCTGCGTTATCTCGGGCATGCCGGACAGGCCCTTCTTGAGCCTTATCCTGAGGCCTTCGCGCTCGATCTCTATCTCGACCAGCCCGTTCTCGTTCATCAGGGCGATCATCTCTTTAAGTTCTTTGACGTTCATGTATCCCCCTTTTAGTCGCCTATCAGACTCTTTCGACGTATCCGCCGGTGCGCGTATCTATCTTCAGCACATTCCCGACCTCGACAAACAGCGGGACCTGTATCGTATAGCCGGTCTCGAGCTTCACGGCTTTCGTTCCGCTCTTCGCGGTATCGCCTTTGAGGCCCGGATCGGCCTCGACTACAGCCAATTCCACGAACATCGGGGGCTCTATCGACATAAGCTTGCCCTCATAGAAAGAGGCGTTGACAACCATGTTCTCTTTCAGGAAATGCGGGACATCTCCCATCTGTTCCGCCGTCAGCTGGAACTGCTCGTATGTCTTCTCTTCCATGAAATGGTATTCGTCGCCGGAAACATAAAGGAACTGCAGTTTCTTGTACTCGATAAAAGCGTCCTCGAGCTTTTCTCCCGAACGGAATGTCTTAGGGAGTACGTTGCCCGTGGTCAAACTGCGCAGTTTCGTCTTTACGAAGGCGCCGCCCTTGCCGGGTTTTACGTGCTGGAACTCTATGACCTGGAAGAGTTGCCCGTCCATTTTGATAGTCAAACCGTTTTTCAGATCACTTGTCGATATCATCTGTCAATACCTCGCATCCTTTCGTGGTTACAAGAACCATATCCTCTATCCTTATCCCTCCCCATCCCGGGACATAAATCGCCGGCTCGACAGTAAACACCATACCTGGCTTTAAGACAGCGTGGTTGCTGCTGGAGACGGAAGGACTTTCGTGGACTTCAAGCCCTATGCCGTGGCCGAGGGAATGTCCGAACCTCCTGCCATACCCTTTACCGTTAATAAAGCCCCGCGCGATTTTATCTATATCCGATATCTTCGCGCCGGGCCTGATCGCCTTTATCGAACGCCTCTGCGCTTCCCTGACTATACTGTAGATCTTCCTGTGTTCGGAATCAATTTTACCCAAAAAGAACACCCGTGTCAAGTCGGATTTGTAGCCCTCGTAGCTGACTCCTAAGTCCAATAGGACCATATCGTTAGGACGGATTATCCTGTCGCTCGGACGGGCATGCGGAAACGCGCTGTTGGCCCCGGACGCCACTATGAGCTCGAACGACGCCCACTCTCCGCTCGCCGCCCTGATGAAATACTCCGTCTTGGCGGCCAGGTCGTTCTCGCTGAGCCCCGGTTTGAGTATAGAGTTGAAATAGGCGACCGCGTTCTCGAGGATATTGACCGAATTCCTTATAAGCTCTATCTCCAGCCGGTCCTTGACCTGCCTCAGCGCTTCTATCATGCCGTGCACCGAGACGATTTCGCATCCGGGCGCTCCCGAGTGTATCCTTTCATACGCGGCATAGCTTAAATGGGATGACTCGAAGCCGAGCCTTTTGACCTTATGCTTGCGCGCGAGCCGGAATATTATGTCGTTTACCGGGGTATTTGCGATGATCACCCCGAAACCGCTCACGTCGCGCTTCGCCTGCAGCGCGAACCTCTCGTCCGTTATCAGGTATCTTTTTGACCCCGTGATGAAAAGGCAAGCGTCCTCGCCCGTGTACCCGCTCAGGTACCTGACGTTCTGCGGCCTCGTAACGAGTATCGAATCTATGCCGTGTTTGCGCAAAAGGCCCGCGGCCCTATTTATGCGTTTTGAGTAGGGTCCCATTTTTCCCCGTTCTATTTTGTCTTTTTTGCTATTCCGATAGCGGCCATTAGCCCGAGCCTGTAACTGTCGAGGCCGAAGCCGCTGACCTGCCCTGCGGCAACCGGGGAGATGAGCGAGGTGCGCCGGAATTCCTCCCGGGCGTGGATATTTGACAGATGGACTTCAACGGCCGGTATCGAGACCGCAGCGATCGCGTCCCTTATCGCTACCGAGGTATGGGTGTATGCCGCGGGATTGATGAGTATGCAGTCGAACTTGCCCTTCGCGCCGCCTATCTTCTCGACTATCTCGCCTTCGTGGCTCGACTGGAAGGTCTCGAGGGAAACCTTCTGTGCCCTGGCTATCTTAGACAGCTCGGAGTCGATCTGCTTGAGCGTCACCTTGCCGTATATGCCGACTTCGCGGCTGCCGAGCAGGTTCAGGTTAGGCCCGTGTATGACAAGTATCTTTTTCATGGTAATATTCTATCCCACTTTCGGTATTTTGTAAAGCCTGCTTGAGAAAAGGTAGAGCACGCCGCCGATCAGCCCCGCCAATATCACGAGCGCGAGGAACAGTATAGATACGGCCACAGAGCCCTCCTTGCTGATGAACTCGCTCAGGAATATCACGAACGCCCCCTCCCTTACCCCGAGCCCGTTTATGGACGGCATCATCGAGGCGACTGAGACAAGCGGCATGATCAGGAACAGGTTCAGCAGCGAGACCTCCTGCGAAAGGCACTTTATGAGGAAATAAAGCGATACGACCGCGATCATCTGCGCTATAAGGGAAAGGCCCACCACTTTTGCCACCTTCATCGGCTGTTCCTTGTACGCGCTGAACGCGCTGTATAATTTATGGAGCTTCGAGCCCTTTTGGAAGGCCGGCAGCGAGAGCAGGCCCGAGAAGAGCAGCTTCGCGAGGCCTTTACTGAGAAAGACCGCGAAGATGATGATGACCGAGCCAGCGAATATCGAGCATCCCCAGACGAGTTTGGGGTCCTTGATCCTTCCGTACATGAACACGAGCCCGAGCAGCGCGAGAAGCCCTATAGACAGGAAACCGAAGAACCTGTCGAAGAACACCGCGGAGAAGGATTCGAGCTTCCTCTCGCTCTTCTTCGTCGCGTAATAGGCTTTCACGATATCGCCGCCTATCGAGGTCGGTAGGAAATTATTGAAAAAATTGCCGACGAACGTCAGGTACGCCGACTCCATGACGGTGAGCCTGAGCCCCTGCACCTTGAGCATGACCTTCAACCTGTAGGAGACGATTATTATCGCGAGGAGGTTGAAGGATACGGCAAGCAGGAATTCGGGATACCTTATGCCGTTCAGCGTGCGTAATATATCCGGGATGTCCTTCCTGAACACCCATAACAGCAGTCCGATAAACGTCAGGCTTACCGCCACGCGCAGGAATACGGACAGTTTACTTTTCATTGCGTCGGAGTTCCAGGGAATCAAGGTCGGCGTCCAGCTTCGCGAGCTTGCGGGCGGCTTCCGAGGTATATTTCTTGTGCGCGTCGTTGAGATGGCTTCCGACGATATCGAACGTCCCCTTGAAATCCTCGAAATCCTTCCTGAGCGCGCCTATCCTCTCGAGAATCTGTTTCGCGTTATCTTCGATCCTGAACGCCTTGAGGCCGTGCACTATCGTAGCTATATAAGGATAGAGCGTGGCGGGAGAAACGATATACACCTTGTTCTTTGCCGCGTAGGCAAGAAGCGACGACTCTTCGCCGGACAGCGACGAGTCCCTTACTATCGCCTCGTAATAGACGCTCTCCGACGGCACGTACATCAGCGCGAAATCGAAAGTCTTCTCGCTCGGCGATATGTATTTCTTCGCGATGCTGTCCACCTGTTTCTTGACCGCCTGGACGAACTCCCTGAAACAGCGGCGCTTATCGTCATCCGCCTCGCACTCGAGCATCCTCCTGAAACTGTCGAGCGGGAACTTCGAGTCGACCGGCAGGATGAACTCCCTGAATTTTATGACCGCGTCGACCTGCTCCCCCGAACGGAATGAGTATTTCATCTCGTAATTGCCGGGCGGCAGCATATCGGAAAGTATCTTCTCGAGGAGGAGTTCGCCCGTCATGCCGCGTATCTGCGGCGGTTTCAGCAGGTTGCCTATCTCGTTTATCGCCCTGCCGAACTCCTCGAGCCTCTCGCCCCTTGTCTTGAGCTCGCCGAGGCTCCTGTTAATATCGCCTATGGCGCCCGTCGTCGATTGTATCGCGCCGCCGACGCCTCCGGCGATCTCCTTGGGCAGGTTCCTGACTTTAATGAAAAGGTATACCGACACGGCAAGCGACACGAACACCAGCGCAGATATGACGGCAAGCAATGCCGTCATTTCGATTTCTCCGCGTACTTGAGCCTGAGGCCGTAAAGCACGTCGTCTATGAGCTTCTGCTCTTCCGCAGACAGGTTGCCCTGTGTCTTCTCCTTTACCATGGCGATCGTCTCGATCATATACCTCGCGCGCTCGAGCTCGACCTTCGTCTCGTTGTTGACCGGGTTGGCCATTTCGCCGAGGAATATCATCGCCTGCATCCCGAGGCTCGTTATGAATATGTTGAAGCTCGGTTCATACTTGGATCCTTCATTCCCCATCTTATCGTGTAATTCCATAGCGGTCTATATTACTCCTGTTTGCTTGCCAGCGCAACAATTAATAGACTATGATCCCGGCGTAGCCGACGACCGAGCCGTAATCACCGGACGCGTCCCCGCTCGTGCAGTATTTTATGAGCTTCGCGCCCTTCGCGCCGAGCTCTTTCGCCGCGGCGATCATGACGCACGCGGGGACATAACCGCACATCGATATCCCGTGCTTCCCGACCGCGTCGGCCAGCGCCTTTTCGTCGAGGCCGAGCATCGCCTTTATAGCTATGCTGTCCTTGGCCTTCGCCGACTCTTGTGGCTCGTCATGAGTCATATCGGAACTCGCGATTATCGTCGCGCCGCCGGGCCCGGCGGACCTGACGGCCGCGGCCATCTCTTTCCCGATTCTGCGGTATGCCTGAAGGTCGGCCTCGGCAAGCACTATCGGCACTATCCTGACGCCCGGCTTCAGCGCCTGTAAAAACGGTATCTGGACCTCGACGGAATGCTCGCCGAGATGGGCGTCGCGGTCCTCTTCGAGATAGGATGATCCCGAAAGGACGGCTTTCGCCAGGCGCGAATCTATCTCCGCATCGCCTGAAGGCAACCGCCACACTCCTTCCGTCATTATCGAGAACGGCTTTCCGAGCCCGGTGTGGTTGGGCCCGATTATTATGCAGGTATCCTTAAGGGCCGCGCCGGAAAGGACCGCGCCGGCGACCGGCCCGGAATACATGTATCCCGCGTGCGGGGATACGATGCCTATGGCTTCCGGCTTTGGGGCAGGCCCCTCGGTTATATACTTTTCCACTTCCTCCCGGAGTGCCTGTTTAGTCCCCGGATAGAACCGGCCCGATACGGCTGGTTCGCGTATCATGGGGTAACGATCACCTCATTCATCTTTGAGTCGGGGAAATACCTTTTTACAGCCGTCATGACATCTTTCGCGGTCACGGCATCCACCATTTCCGGATACTTCAGGAATTCGCCGCTGCCGAGCCCGTACAGTTCATCGAGGCATGCCCTGAAGGCGACGTCGGAATTCACTTCAAGCCCCATATAATACGAGCCCTTCAGATCGCTCTTAGCGTGCTCGATCTCTTCCTGCGTGGGCCCTTCGGCCTTCAGGGCCTTCAGGTCGTTCAATATAATGCCCTTCGCTTCGCTTATGTCCTTGGATGAGGCCGACACATAGAACGCGTTGTAACCCGGGTCTATGCCTGCCACAGAGAACGAACCGAGCGCATATGACAGGCCGAGCTTGCCGCGGATATCCCTGTACAACCTGCCGCCATCGCGGCTCAATATCGAATTTATGACATCGAGGACATACTTGTCCTTGTCCTTAACGTCTATGCCGGGATAGCCCAGCATCAGCACCGACTGTTCCTTCGGCATTGTCTTTGACGCTTTCCTCGGCGCGAGCTGCTCCTGCTCCCGCGGCACGGTAATGCCCCTGAAACTCTCCTTCTGGAAGCTGCCGAATGCCGATGCTATCCTCCTCTGCATGCCGGCGTCTATATCACCGAACGCCGCGATGACCATGTTCTCGGGCACCGCGTAATACCTGTAAAAATCCATGAGGTCCTTCCTGCCGATCCTTGAGACCGATTCCGCGGACCCGAGGTCCGGCATACCGTAAGGATGGGACAAGAACACCGTCCTGATAAGCTCTTTGGACGCGACGGCAAAGATATCGTCGTCCTGCGCTTTTATCGCCGCGAGCTGGAGCTGTTTCGCGATGGCCAGTTCCTTCTCCGGGAACCTCGGGTTCGCGAGGATGTCGCGCATCAGCGACAGCGTGCCCCTGAAATCGCTCTTCAGGCATTTCGCCGATATGCCGAATGCGTTCTTTCCGCTGAATCCCGATATCTCTATGCCGCGCGATTCCGTCTCTTCGGCGATCGCCGCCGCCGAACGCATCCTCGTCCCTTTCAGCAGCATGCCCGACATCAGCTTCGTTATGCCGTTATTGCTTTCGTCCTCCGCCCTGACCCCTCCCTTGAAGGCGACGCATACCGACACCACCGGCAGGGAATCGTCCCTGCTTATGAGCAGGATCGCGCCGTTGCCGAGTTTTTTGCTTATTATGTCTATTTGTTTTGCGGGATCCGCTGACGGAGCAGCCTCCTGCGTCCCCTTCAGCGCGGGCATCAGTTTGACCACGGTCATGTTGTCAATATTAAGGTAATGCGACGCGGCCCTTCTTATGTCAGCCGCACGGACTCGGCCCAGCCCTTCGATATACCTGCGGGAATAATTGTAGTCGCCCGTGAAGACATAGCCGGAGACGAGATCGTCCGCCTGCGTCTCGATCGACTCCTTGCCGTATATATAGTCGCTGATGACCGCCCTCTTTACCTTCGCGAGCTCGCGCGAAGTGAGCGATCTCTTCTTTACCGCGGATATCTCCGAGAGGACCGCCTCGACAGCGCGCGAGGCGTTTGCCTCATCGAGCACCATAGACACGATGAAGATCCCCGGATCTGACGGCGTGTAATTATACGCGGAGACGGAGAACGCGAGCCTCTTGTCCTTTATTATGCTCCTGTAGAGACGGGAACTCTCTCCCTGCCCGAGCACGGCGGCAAGCAGGTCGAGCGGGTAAAGGTCCTTGTCCGCCAGGCTTGTCGTATGGAACGCAATGAGCACCCTTGAAAGCTTCAGGCCCTCTTTGCGGGCCTGCGCCGACCTTTCGGACATCTGCAGGGGTTCGGCGGCCTTTATTATGACCGGATCCGGCCTGCGCGGGAGTTTTCCGAGCGTCTCGGCGCAATATTTCAGCGCCTCCTGCTCGCCGACATCGCCCACAATGGACAGCGCGCAATTATTCGGCACATAATGCGCCGAATGGTATTCCACGAGGTCCGATCTCTTAAGCTGCCTGAACAGCTCCTCATACCCTATGACCGGATACCTGTACGGATGCGTGGAATAAGCCGTCTCCCACAACAATCTCGAGGATTCCCTCGACGGGTCATCCCTTCCCATCCTGATCTCGTTCAGGATGACCTCTTTCTCCTTCTGGAACTCGGATTCGTTGAATGAGGGATTGAAGACAAAATCGGACAACAACGAGAGCGCCTTCTCAAGGTGCTTCGCTTCTACGGTAAAGTAAACTGCCGTCTTATCGTGGGAGGTCGAGGCGTTGATGCTGCCGCCGTAGGATTTTATCCTCTTCTCTATTTCGCCGACCGGCAGGTTCGCGGTGCCCTTGAAGAGCATATGCTCGACGAAATGCGATATGCCGCTGCCCGCGTACTTTCCTTCTGTCGAAGAACCGGCTTTTATGACAAGCTTCACGGCGGCCATCGGCACTTTTCCGGAACTCTTGACGATGGCCGTAAGGCCGTTGTCGAGTGTCTGCTTCGAGACCGTGTCTTCGTAGACCAATACGGGAGGCGCGGCCGGGTGGAAAAAGAAAACTGCTGTGGCTATAAGACACAGCAGTATTAGATAATATACGATCCTCATCGGCAAACGCTCATAAAAGAATCAGAAGCTATATCTTTTCCTTTTGTTCTTGAGCGCCTCCATCTGTTTTCTCTTCTTCTTGACGCTCGGCTTCTCGTAATGCTTGCGCGCCCTTATAGCTTTTAGTATACCTTCTCTTTCGATCTTCTTTTTAAGCCGCCTCAAGGCCTTTTCAAGAGGCTCGTTTTGGCCGACCTCTACCATTGGCATTAGATATCATCCCTTTCTTTATGGTTTTGCCATCGACAATATAACAGAGAGCGGGCCGCCTGTCAAGACAAATTGCCTCATTTCCTGGCAAACGATATCTCGCAGGTGAAGGCGATCTCGGGAAGGTCAACTCCCGCCGGGAATTCCGCGAACGGCGCAGCGTCTCTTACCGCAGCGAAGGCCGCCGACCTCAGGAAACCGTTAGTCGACGATTTATCGTCGACTATCCTGATGTCCTTCAGGCCGCCGTCCGAAGTCACGATAAAACGGACGTACACTTCCCCTTCCACCCCGGATTTCATCGTTTCGAGCTTGCTTATTATCTTGTTCCGGACTGTCTGGGAATACGAGGTCGGCATGAGCCGAAGGCCCTGCATATCCACGGATGCCGTCGCCTGTATCCTCGGCACCACCGGCTGTTTTATCACGACCTTCGACCTGCTGGGCTCCTTCTGTACGGGCGCGGTACTCTCCGGGGCAGCCGGTTTCGCCTTTGCGGCTTCCTTCTTCACGGCCTCGGCTTTCGCCTTCTCTTCGGGCTTCGCCGCTTCCACCAGCCTGGCCGGCTTCGAGACCTCGGGCTGCGGCACGGACCTCTTCGGGGCCTGCTCGGGTTTCTCGCGTATCACCTCGGGTTTCAGGTAGGTGATCTCGATATTCCCCGGTTTCTTCCAGTCCGTGAAGATATGCCTGTAGAACGGCCAATTGAAGAGCAGGAAAATATGCAGGACCGCGGAAAAAAGCAGCGTGGTCTTGAATGTCCTGTCTACGTCTTCCGTATACCTAAAATTCACATTTCACTCCGCCATTTACCGCGAGCCCGGGCATCGGATAGCCCAATATCCTCTGGTAGTTCTTATTGAATATATTATCAATCGAAAGGAAAGCAGTCAAATTATTATTCACTTTATACTGCGCCTCGAGGTTCGCGATGAAATCCGCTTTCAGCACCTCGGAATTTGAGGTGTCCACATAGCGCCTTCCGAGCGACTGGCCCGAGAGCCTCACATAGAACTTCTCGTATTCGCACGTGAGCCCGAGGTCCACCTTGTGCTTCGGCCTGTATATCAGGTAACGGTCGAGCTCCCTGTCCATCGCGTTCATGTATGTGTATCCTATGTCCGCCTTCAGGTGTTTCAGCAGCGGTATATCGGATGAGAACTCCCACCCGTCTATCTTCGCGGAACTGACATTCGACGGACGCCATACCCAGTCGCTGCCGGGGGCCCAGTTTATGAGGTCCTTTACTTTATTCGTATAATACGTTGCGCTGAGGCCGAGGCCGCACGGATAATCGATGTCGAGGCCGCCTTCCCACGACCATGACTTCTCCGGCACGAGGCGCGGATTGCCTTCTGTCCAGCCGTCGAACGGCCAATAGAGCTCGCTGAACGTCGGCGCCCTGAAACCCTTCGCGTAATTCGCGCGCAGTTTCACGTAATCGTGCGCTTTCAGCGACAGGCCCGCGCTCTGGGTCGGCTCGCTCTTGAAATTCGAATAATCGTCCCATCTCGCGCCGAAGTTCACGAACACCCTCTCCCAAAGGGATACCTCGTTCTGTACGAACGGCGAACGCACGACATACCTGTGCTTGCCGCTGTTCGACGAGTTCATCCTGTTGTCCTTGCCGTCGAATCCCGCTATGACCTTATACACGTCGAAGAACGTCTGGTCGTATTTCGCGACGATGCCCCTTACCGTGGTGCGCGAGGCGGTCTTCATCAGCGGGTCATAACCTTCCGTAAACTCGAGCCTGTCGGAATTCTGGTAGCCCCTGATACTCATGTTCGCGTCGTCAAAGATCTTCGCGTCCCAGCCCATGTCGAGGAAATTATTGAAATTTCGCTGGCAATCGTCGACCTGCGGGAAGAATACGGAACCCGGGGCGCCGGCCCTGTTCTGGAAATAGCCGCCGTTAAAATATATGTTATTGCCTTCGGCCACTTCATAATTCAACTTAGCGTCCCAGTTGTTCGAAAGGTAGCCGGAGTTGTCCCTGTCGCCCGACGATGAATCGTAGGCATAATTTATCCTGTACCCAAGGCCCTTAAAGGTCGCCGATGTCGAAAGCGACTCGTGGAAAGTCCGGAATGTCCCGAAGCTCGAGACTATCGTGGTGCTCGGCTTCTCCGAAGGTTTCTTCGTTATGACATTTACCACGCCTCCGATGGCGCTTGAGCCGTATACGGATGAGGCGGGGCCCTTGATTACCTCTACCCTCTCGATGGTATCGGGGGATATCTGGTAGAGCTCTGTCATGCCCGTCCTCGGGTTATTTATCGGCCTCGAGTCCACCATTATAAGGACCTGCTCGGCCGAGGAACCGCGTATGTGTATGTCCTTCGTCGCGCCGACGGTGCCGTAATCGGTAGTATATACCGAGGTAAGTTTATCGAGAGGGTCCGCGATAGTCTGCAGGGAAAGCAGCCTCGGCGTAGAATAGTCCACCACTTCCATGTTCCTCGATATCTCGGAATAGGGTTGGCCGGAATTCAACGGGGTCACGACGATCTTTTCCAGTTCGATGCTGAGGGGTTCTTCCGCACAACAGCAGCAGAAGCAACTTAAAACGATTACCGACGCGCAGATGATCTTCTTTGATGACATCGACTTAAACTCCTTTTCCTTTTACCTCGTATCTCCTGAGGCAGTTTAAGAGAATATTCGCACACCGGCAGGTCTTCTGGCTGCCCCGCCCTCCTGGCTCCCTTCCCATCCCCTTGCGGGGACAGTGAGATCTCTTCGCCATTCGGTTCTCCTTTTTACAAAGGTCGGGGCTACAGCGGCAGGTACCGCGCCTTTTATCGGCTTCCCTTTTTCGATCCGGGTGCAAGCAATACGTAAGGTTTCCCGCTGACGGGATTTTCCCTTACGACGACAACAGTCCTGTACACCTCTTCGATTATCTTGTAATCCAGCACCTCCTTTGGCGTGCCCAACGACCTGACGACGCCTTTGTCTATGAGCACGAGCCTGTCGCAGTATTCGGCCGCGAGGTTCAGGTCGTGCAGTACCGCGATGACCGTGATCTTCCGGCCGCTAAGCCCTTTGAGTATGTCGAGCACCTGCACCTGGTGCGATATGTCGAGGTGCGAGGTGGGCTCGTCGAGCAGCATCAACCGCGGCTCCTGGGCCAGCGCCTTTGCTATCAGCACCCTCTGCCTCTCGCCGGCGCTCAGCCGGTCTATCGGCCGGGATATCACCCCGGCGCAATCCGTCGCCGCGACCGCGCGTTCGACGGCCTCTATATCCTCCTTCGACTCCGATCCGAACATCCTCATATACGGGAACCTGCCCATCATCACGACCTCGAACGCGGTGAACGGGAAGACCACCGCGGGATCTGACGATACGAACGCGACGGACCTCGCGAAATCCTTTTGCGGCATCGAGAATATGTCCCGCAGGCCGAAAGATACCGAACCGGATTCCGGGTGCAGCACGCGGCTTATAGTCCTCATGAGCGTCGATTTGCCGGCGCCGTTCGGGCCTATTATCCCGATAAACTCCCCTTCAGATGCGTTGAAGGAGACGTCCTTAACCACCGTCTTTCCGGCATAACCGCTGACTATATTCTTAACTTCAAGCGCGCCCATCAGAGCCTCGATTTCTTCCTGAGCATATGTATGAAGAACGGCGCGCCGAAAGCCGCCGTTATCACGCCTACGGGTATCTCCGCCGGCGGCATAAGCGTCCTGGCCGCCGTATCGCATACGAGCAGGAATACTCCTCCGGCAAGGAAAGATGAAGGTATGAGTATCTTGTGGTCGGGCCCGACAACCATCCTCATGAAATGCGGCACTATGAGCCCGACAAATCCTATCATCCCTGCGGCCGCGACCGATGCGCCGGTGATCATCGACGCCGTGAGAAAGAGCGCCATCTTCATGCGTTCCGTATCTACGCCGATATGAGCGGCCTCTTCCTCGCCGAGCGCGAAAGCGTTAAGTTCGTTCGAGAAGATGTAGGCGGCCGCCGTCCCCGCCAGGACCATTACGGCGACAAATGCCAGTAAGCCGCCATCGAATATCTGCAGGTTGCCGAGCAGCCACCATATTATGTTGTGCAGAGATTCCTTCTCGGAAAAAGAGACGATGAAGATCACTATCGATGACAGCAGCGCGCCGGCTATCACGCCCGTCAGCAGCAGGTTCTGGATCGGGACCCTGCCGCTGACCTCGGAGGCCCTGTATACGATAATGAACGTCGCCGCCGCGCCGATGAACGCCCACAACGGCAGGACGGACAGGCCGATGAACGCTCCGCCCGCCCCCAATACGATCGATATGACCGCCCCGACAGAAGCGCCGCTCGATATTCCGAGGACATACGGTTCGCAGAGCGGATTGCGCAGCAGGCCCTGCAGTATCACGCCCGAGACCGAAAGCCCGCCGCCTACCAGCACCGCAAGCGCTATCCTCAACAGCCTCATATACAATATCTGCCTGCTCATCACATTCAGCGGTTCGAACAATCCTATCCTGGCCGCGCCTGAATAAAGCGAAATAAAGGCCGCCGCAACAAGCAGCGATACGAGGATCGACACGGCCCTCGCGGCCTTCTTCTTCCTGCCTTCTATTATGTTCCGTATATCCTTCACCTGTAGAACCTGTCGTTAAGCGCCTTGACGCCTTCTATGATGCGCGGCCCGGGCCTGAACAGCGTGTCGGGGTCGATGTCATCGTATACCCTGCCCGATCTCACTGCCTTTATCCCGCTCCATCCGGCCCTTTTACCTACCGATGCCGCGGCCGATGGGCCGCCCGCCATATAACCGAGTATTATCACGTCCGGGTCCCTCTCTACGACCAGCTCGGCGCTGAACTGCGAGAACGGCCTGCCGGTATCGCTCGCGATATTTATCCCGCCCGCTGTCGATATCATCTCATCTATGAATGAGCCCTTCCCTGCCGTCATGATCGGGTCGTTCCATATCTCAAAATATACTTTCGGCCTCAGTGAAGCGCCTATCCCGCTTACCTTGCCCCTTAACGAATCGAGCGAGCGCCTCATGTCGCGGACCAGTTCGGATGCGCGCTTTTCCTTCCCGCACGCCTTCCCTATTTCCGTGAACGACCTGAAGAGCCCCTCGAAATCCCCCGGCTCTACGGGAATGACGTTCAGGCCGAGCTTCTTCATCTTCTCGACCGCCTGCGCCTGCTCCAGCCCCGTCGCAAGTACCGCGTCCGGCTTCAGCATTATTATCTTCTCTATATTAGGGTCGCTGAATGATCCTATCTTCTCCTTATTTTTGACGGACGGCGGATAATCACAAAACGTCGATACTCCTACCAGCTCCTTCTCGAGGCCGAGAGCGCACGCTATCTCCGTAGTCGCCGGCGTTATGGATACGATGCGAATATCGTCGGCGGCATATGCCAATGCCCCGGACGGCAGGGCAACAGCTATCGCCAAAACTATCACCTCAAGTACCTCGCCTACTGCTCCGATGGTATCTCC
>Ga0209507_1000739_pt1 | contig 31733 bp, 31 predicted proteins | sample AD_UKC028_MetaG_FD_184414 | JGI IMG/M metagenome (GOLD analysis project Ga0209507, IMG submission 184414) | Active sludge microbial communities of municipal wastewater-treating anaerobic digesters from USA - AD_UKC028_MetaG (SPAdes) (version 2) | ecosystem: Engineered > Bioreactor > Anaerobic >...
CTTTTTGTTATTGTCTTCGCTATTGGGGGGATGATAGATGTTTTACGGTGAATACGAACATACTATCGACAGGAAGGGCAGGATAATAATACCCTCCAAGTTCCGCGAGGTCTTCAAGGAAAATTTCGTCGAAAAATTCTACGTGACGCGCGGCCTCGACAAGTGCCTCTTCGTTTTTACCGAGGAAGAATGGAAGCTCGCCGAACAGAAGTTCAAAGGCATGTCTTTTACCAAAGCCGATTCAAGGAAGTTCAACCGACTGTTCTTCTCGGGCGCCATCGACGTCACATGCGACAAGCAGGGAAGGGTCCTGCTGCCGCAATACCTGAAGGATTACGCGGGGATCAAGCGGGACGTGATGATAGTCGGCGTCTCGAACAGGATGGAGATATGGTCTAAGGAGGAGTGGAACAGGTACTACGATAACGCGGCGCCTTCGTTCGAGAAGACCGCGGAGAATCTTTTGGAACTTGATAACACATAAGCCCGTTCTTTTGAAAGAGGTGCTTGAGGCGCTTGAGCCGGCGCCGGGTAAGACGATAGTCGACTGCACGGTCGGGCTCGGCGGCCATGCCGAGGCGATTGTCGCGGCGATATCACCCGGGGGCCGGTTGGTCGGTATCGACAGGGACGCGCAGGCGCTTGAGATAGCGAAGGAGAGATTAGGGAGGCCCGGGGAGAGGGTAGACCTGATCAAGGGAAGGTTTGACGAGCTTGACGCGATCTTTGAGAGGGCCGGGATAAAAGGGGCCGACGGTTTCCTGTTCGACCTCGGAGTATCCTCGATGCAGTTCGACGAGGCGGGCCGCGGGTTCAGTTTCCGCGCCGACGCCCCGCTCGATATGCGCATGGATACCGCAGCTGAAAAGGACGCCGCAGAGGTCGTCAACACCGCGAGCGAGGCGGAACTCGACCGCATACTCGACGAGTACGGCGAGGAGAGGTTCCACCGCAGGATCGCCGCGGCGATCGTAGAAGAGAGGAAGAAGGCCCGGATAGAGACGACCGGGAGGCTTGTCGATATAATCGTGCGCGCGATGCCTTATAAGATGAGGCACGGCAGGGTGCACGCGGCGACAAGGAGTTTCCAGGCGTTCAGGATAGCGGTCAACGACGAACTGGGCTCGCTCGGCAGGGCGATTGACCAGTCGATCGGGCTGCTGAACACGGCGGGTGTCATATGCGTGATTTCGTACCACTCGCTGGAAGACAGGATCGTGAAGAACAAGTTCAGGGAAGCCAGGGCCCAAAGGATATTGGAATTGAAGAACAAGAAGCCGGTGACGCCGACCGAGCAGGAGATCGGCGATAATCCGAGGGCGCGCAGCGCAAAGATGCGCGCGGCGACCAAGATGGCGGAGAGCGGCTAGACGGAGCGAAGCGACGCCCGGATAGGGGAGAGATGAAAGTTTACAAGTTCCTGATAATGACGGTGTCGGTCACGGCGGTAGCGCTGGTCTATGTGACGCAGCAGACCTCGCTGATACGCCTCAGCTATGATATTAAAGCCAAGGAGCAGGCCTACTCGGAGCTTCTTGACCGCAATAAGATACTGCTGTATAATGTAAGGCAGTTGGAATCCCCGGCGCGTCTCGAGAAGACACTTCTGGCAAAGAACGTCAAGATGGAGGTCCCCTCAAAGGAGCGCTTTATACTGTTATCTTCGGCCCAGGGATACAGCGCCGCGGATAACGCCGTTAACGCGGGCGCGGTCGGGTTCTTCGGAAGGGTCCGGCAGACCGTAGCGGGCCTGTTCGCATTGGGGCCCGAAGCCCAGGCTAAACCTTTAAAATAATCGTAACTACTTATATACCCTAATAGTTTTCCGCCGAAAACAAGGGTTGGTTATACGTGTACACTAGAGCCCACAGGAAACGCCTGAATGTTATCTTTTCTTTATTCATTGTTTTATTAAGCCTCCTTCTTATCCGCGTTGTATACATCCAGCTCGCAAAAGCATACGAACTCGCGCTTCTCGCGAAGAAACAGCATACCGCAGTCATCGAACTCCAGCCGAAACGCGGCACTATCTACGACAGGAACCTTACGCCGCTCGCGGTCTCGCTGAACCTGGATTCCGTTTTCGCCAACCCGAGGGAGATAAAGGAGAAGAGGTCCGCTGCCAAGAAACTCGCTTCGGCCATGGGCCTTAGCGAACAGTTCGTTTATGACCGCATATGCAGGGACAAAGGGTTCGTCTGGTTGAAGAGGAAGCTGAACCCTTCCGAATCCGAAAGGGTGAGGGCGCTGAAGATCAAAGGGGTGGAGTTCATAAAAGAGCCGAAGAGGGTATACCCGAACAACTCGCTCGCGAGCCAGATAATCGGCTATGCCGGCACGGATGACAGGGGGCTTGAGGGGCTCGAACTGAGGTATGACGAATACCTGAAAGGCGCGCCCGGATACAGGGCGATGTTGCGTGACGCGCGCAGGAGGGCCATCGCCTCGTTCGAGTACGAATATTACCCTTCTGTAGACGGGCTCGACCTCGTGCTTACGATAGACGACGTGATACAGTATATCGCGGAACGCGAGCTCGAAGCGGCGGTCGAGAAATACCATCCGATAGGCGCCTGCATTATAGTCATGGACCCGAGGACAGGCGACATCCTCGCGATGTCGAACAGGCCGACATTCGACCTCAACTCATTCCAGAAAGTGACCCCGGAGAGGAAGCGCAACCGCGCCGTGACCGACATGTACGAGCCGGGCTCGATATTCAAGATAGTTACGGCCGCAGCGGTGCTGCAGCAAAATGCGGTCGGCCTCAGCGACCGTTTTTACTGCGAGAACGGCGCCTGGAAACGTGCGGGCGGGAAGGTCCTGCATGACCACAAGCCGCACGGGTGGCTCACGTTCAGGCAGGTCATAGAGAAGTCGTCGAACATCGGCACCGTCAAGGTCGCGATGAAACTCGGTTCCAACGGCCTTTACGAGTATATAAAAAAATTCGGCTTCGGAGACCTTACCGGCGTAGACCTTCCGGGCGAAGTGCCGGGTTTCATCCGCCCGCCCTCGAAATGGTCCGGGACCTCGATCTACGCGATACCTATGGGGCAGGAGGTAGTCGTCTCCCCGCTGCAGATGGCATGCGCGATGTCGGCCATCGCAAACGGAGGAAAGCTGATGAAACCGCGCATAATAGAGTCGATCCAGGACAAACACGGAGAACTTATCAAGGAATTCCCTGTCACGGCGGTCAGGCAGGTGCTATCCGAGCGCACGGCCGCGACGATGAGGGACATACTTAGCGGTGTAGTCGAGGACGGTACCGGCCAGCTCGCAAGGGTCGAGGGATATGACGTCGGAGGCAAGACGGGCACATCGCAGAAGATAGAGAACGGGACGTATTCGCATTCGAAGTTCATCGCGTCGTTCATCGGGTTCGCGCCGGTCAAGAACCCGAGGGTGGTCGTCGTGGTGATGCTCGACCAGCCGCGCCCGTTGTATTACGGAGGCGTGGTCGCGGCGCCGGTCTTCAGCAAAGTGGTCAGGGACACATTAAGGTATATGGACATAAGGCCCGGAAAAGTTGTGGAAGCCAGGAGGGAGGTAGAGCTTGAAGAGGTCGAGGATTAGATGAAGCTTAAGGACCTGCTCAGCGACACGGAATACAAGGAATCGTCCGTCTTCCCGTCCGGCAACGGCATGGATATAAAGGGGATATCCTGCGATTCCAAAGGCGTAACCGGAGGTTTCCTTTTTATCGCCGTCACCGGCGCTTCCTCCGACGGCCATAAATACATAAATGAAGCGGTGGACAGGGGCGCCGTCGCCATAGTCATGGAGAAGGACGTCGCAGTTCCCGACCATGTCGCGAGGATATACGTCAGGAGCTCGAGGGAAGCGGCGCCGAGGATAGCGAATGCCTACTTCGGGAAGCCGGCCGGAGGCCTGAAGTGCGTGGGCATTACAGGGACCAACGGCAAGACGACGATATCCTATCTCGTCGACAGCATCGTATCCGCCGCGGGGCATAAGGCGGGAGTGATCGGGACGATAAGTTACAGGATAGGGAACAGGGTGATCCCCGCGACGAACACCACTCCGGGGCCGGTGGAGCTCTTTGGCTTCATGGGCGAGATGGCCAAGAGCGGCAGCGATTACCTGGTAATGGAGGTCTCTTCGCACGCGCTCGACCAGAACAGGACAGGCGGCGTATCGTTCGATGCCGCCGTCTTTACGAACCTTACCGGCGACCACCTCGATTACCACAAGACGATGGAGGAGTATTTTAAAGCCAAGTCCCGCCTGTTTTCAGGTTTGAGGGACGATGCTCATGCGGTGATAAATATAGACGACGAATGGGGCAGGAGACTCATAAAGGCCTCAGGCGGCAAGGCCCTGACTTACGGCACGAAGCTCGTCGCGGATTTCCTCGCTACAGACATAGCGCTCACGCTCGACGGGACGAGGTTTACCGTAAACCATCCGGGCGGCAGGTTTGGAGTGGATTCAAGGCTGATAGGGATGCATAATGTATATAACATGACGGCGGCCGCGGCGTGCTGCATAGGGCTCGGCCTTCCCGCGGACCGGGTAAAGCGGGGAATAGAGGCGCTGGGGGCGGTGCCCGGGCGTCTCGAGCCTGTCGAATGCGGGCAGCCGTTCAAGGTATTCGTGGATTACGCGCATACGGACGACGCGTTAAGCAATGTCCTGTCGGCCCTGAAGCCGCTGATAAAGAAAAAGGTCATTGTCGTCTTCGGCTGCGGCGGCGACAGGGACAAAACGAAGCGGCCGCGCATGGGAAAGGCGGCGTCGGAGATGGCGGATTTCGTATACGTGACCTCCGATAACCCGCGCAGCGAGGAACCGGAGGCCATTGCGGCAATGATAACGGCAGGCATCAAGGGCGGTAACTATAAGGTCATTCTCGACAGGACGCAGGCGATAAAGGAGGCCCTGGACGGCGCTGACGACGGCGATTGCGTGCTGATAGCCGGAAAGGGGCACGAGGCCTACCAGGTCCTCAAGAATACGACGATATCATATGACGACAGGGAAGTCGCGAGGAAGATACTTGCTCAACGTTAAGGACATATTGGAAGCGACGGGCGGAGAGCTCTCCGGCGGGGACGCGGAAGCCGTATTCGGTTCCGTTTCCACCGATACGAGGAGTATATCTCCCGGCTCGCTTTTTATCGCGATAAAGGGCCCGAATTATGACGGCCACGATTTTATCGCTGAAGCCCGCGGCAAGGGCGCCTCCGGCGCGGTGGTCAGCCGCGAAACGCCGGCCGACGGCGGATTTACGTCAATAAAGGTCCGCGATACGCTGGACGCGTTCGGCAGGATCGCGGGACTGCACCGCCGGAGGTTCGATATTCCCGTGATCGCGCTGACCGGCTCCAACGGCAAGACGACGACGAAAGAGATGCTATCGCTGATACTCTCCTTAAAATATAAAGTGCTGAAGACCGAAGGCACCGAGAATAATTACATAGGCGTGCCGCAGACGCTTCTGAGGATGGACGGCAGCCATGAGATAGCCGTCATAGAGCTCGGGACGAACCATCCGGGCGAGATCGCGCACCTCGCGGATATCGTCCAGCCGAACTGCGGCATCATAATCAACGCGGGGCCTTCGCACCTTGAATATTTCGGCACGGTCGACAACGTGAGGGCGGAGAAGATCGACCTCGTGAAGAGGATAGGGGAAGAGGGATCTGTTATAGTCAACGGCAACGACCCGAAGCTTGCCGGCGCGGCCCGCAGGATGTGCGAGGAGGTCGTGAGTTTCGGGTTCGGCGCGGATTGCGATTTTTACGCCGACAACATCCAGGAGAGCGCCTGCGGCATGAGCTTCATGATGAACGGCGTTCATATCGTAAAACTCAGGGTGCTCGGGAGGCACAATATATACAACGCGCTCGCGGCGATCGCGGCGGGCTCATTATACGGCGTCGAGGCGCCCGATGCGGCGAAAGCGCTCGAGGGTTTCACACTCCCGAAACTCAGGATGGAATTCGTATCGTGCTCAGGAATAGATTTCATATTTGACTGTTATAATTCGAATCCGCTTTCGATGGGAAGCGCGATAGAGACGCTCTGCAACATGGGGCCGGGCAAGAGGAAGGTCCTCGTCGCCGGCGATATGCTCGAGCTCGGCGATTCGGCTCCGGAGCTTCACAGGCAGGCCGGCAGGCAGGCGGCGATGGCGGGCGTGGATGTTTTAGCGGGTGTGGGCTCGCTCTCCGGGTATATCCTGGAGGGCGCTCGGGAGGAGGGAATCGGCGGTGAAACCCTCCTCCGCTTTGGAGATTCCGTAGAGGCCGCAAAGGCCTTGAAGAAAATATTAAAGGAAGGGGATCTGGTCCTGGTCAAAGGTTCGCGCGGCATGAAGATGGAGGAGATAAAAAAGTGTTTTATCACCTGCTCTATCCGTTAAGGGACATATTTTTCGGGTTCAACGTTTTCAAGTATATCACGTTCCGCGCGGCCGGGGCGGCGGTAACGTCCTTCCTGTTGTGCATGCTTCTCGGGCCTTTCATAATCGAGAGGTTGCGCGAACTGAAGATAGGGCAGGTCGTCAGGAGCCCCGATGACGCGAAGGGCATATACGAGATGCACAAGAATAAAGCCGGCACGCCGACAATGGGCGGCCTGCTGATAGTCACGGCCATAGTGCTGTCGACCCTGCTCTGGGGAGACCTGACGAACAAGTACGTGCTGCTCTCGCTGATGTCCATAATATGGCTCTGCGCCGTAGGGTTCCTCGATGATTATATGAAGATGAAGCTAAAGGTGTCGAAAGGGTTGACCGCGCGCTCGAAGTTCATCGGGCAGGCGATGCTCGGCCTTATGCTCGGCCTTTATGTCTATTTCGACCCGCAGATAGGAAAGGACCTCGACGTGCCGTTCCTGAAGGACCTCGTCATAAACCTCGGGATATTCTACGTGCTCTTCACGATGCTCGTGATAGTCGGTTCGTCGAACGCGGTCAACCTAACGGACGGGCTGGACGGTCTCGCCATCGGCTGCACGGTGATCGTCGTGCTTACCTACACCGCCCTGAGCTACATAACCGGCAACGTGAAGATGGCCGAATACCTTAACATAATCCATATTCCCGGAGCGGGCGAGCTCGCGGTCTTTTGCGCGGCGATACTCGGCGCGGGCCTCGGGTTCCTGTGGTTCAACTCCTTCCCGGCGAACGTGTTCATGGGCGATACCGGCTCCCTCGCGCTCGGCGGCGCGATAGGCGTCGTTGCGACGTTCATAAAGAAGGAACTGCTGCTGCTGGTCGTCGGGGGTATATTCGTCGCGGAAGCCCTCTCAGTGATCATACAGGTAGCGTCCTTCAGGTTCTTAAAGAAAAGGATATTCCTCATGGCGCCGATCCACCACCATTTCCAGATGAAAGGGTGGTCGGAGACGAAGGTCGTCATCAGGTTCTGGATAATCGGGATAATACTGGCACTTATAAGCTTATCGACATTAAAACTGAGATGACGGACTTCAAGGGTAAAAAAGTGACGGTTGCGGGGCTCGCGAAGAGCGGGATGGCCGCGGCGCTGCTCCTCAAAAAGCGGGGCGCCGTTGTCTGGGCTACCGACTCCGGCGATTCGCCGGCGCTCAGGGAGCATAAGCGCCTTCTCGAGAAGAAGGGCATCGCCGTAGAGATCGGCGGGCACAGCCGCGGATACATACGGGGAAAGGACCTTGTCGTAATAAGCCCGGGCGTGCCGGAGGGATCGCCTGTCCTTAAATGGGCCGGTGAATACGGAGTCCCGGCCATCGGCGAGATAGAGCTCGGTTACCTGTGCTGCGAAGTCCCGATAGTCGCCGTGACCGGCACCAACGGGAAATCGACGACCACGACGCTCATCGGCGAAATACTGCGAAGAGGCGGCAGGCGCGCGGTCGTCTGCGGGAATATCGGCAATCCGTTCTGCGGCGAGATAGGGAAGACGACAAAGGATTCTGTGGTTGTGCTTGAGGTCAGCTCGTTCCAGCTCGAGAGCGTTAAGGAGTTCCGTCCGTATGTGGCGGTAGTGTTGAACATATCACAGAACCATTTCGACAGGCACCCCGGGCTCGACGCTTATGTCAACGCGAAGTCGCGCATCTTCGCGAACCAGCGGAAGGCCGATTGGGCAGTGCTGAACCTTGACGACCCGGCCGTAAAAGGGCTGAGCGCCCGGACAAAAGCGAAGGCGGTTTTCTTTTCGCGAAGGAAGGGCCTGCCCGGACTGTTGTGCCGTCCCGAGGAGCTGAAGATAAAAGGCGCCCACAATATAGAGAATGTCCTGGCTTGCCAGAGGGTCGCGGCGATATTCGGCATAAAGCCCGCGAAGGTAAGGCAAGCGCTCAAGGGCTTCAGGGGGCTCGAGCACCGGTTTGAGCGCGTTGCGCAGAAGCGCGGCGTGGAGTTCATAAACGATTCCAAGGGGACGACGGTCCTCGCTACCGTCATGGCGCTCGAATCCTGCGTGAAGCCGGTCATACTGATAGCCGGGGGACACGATAAGGGAAGCGATTTCGGGAAGGCGAGGAAGGCCGTCGGCTCAAAGGTCAAGAGACTCGTCCTGATAGGCGAGGCGAAGGAAAAGATACGGCGCCAGCTTGCGGGGGCCGCGCCGCATATATTCGCCTCAACGATGGATGACGCGGTAAGGAAGGCCTTCGCTGCCGCGGAAGAAGGCGATTGCGTGCTGCTCTCGCCGATGTGCGCAAGCTTCGACATGTTCAGGAATTTTGAGGAGAGGGGAAGGGTGTTCAAGAAAGCAGTCCGTTCGTTATCCGCCGGGGCTAAGAAGAAGTGAGGAAGCTCAGGGCCCAGCTTTTCATGGTCACTGCCGCTCTGTTAGCGATAGGCGTGGTCATGGTCTACAGCGCGAGCGCGATAAACGCGCACGAATTCCTCGGCGACAGCGCGTATTACCTTAAACGCCAGCTGCTCTACCTTTTTATCGGCGTAATCGCTTCGCTTATGATAATGTCCGCGGATTATGACGTATTGAAGAAGTACGTCAAGCCGGTCCTAATAATAACTTTCATTCTGCTTATCCTTGTGCTGATACCCGGCATTAGCCGCGAGATAGCCGGCGCGCGCAGGTGGTTCAGGTTCTCGTTCCTGAGTTTCCAACCGTCGCAGGTCGCGAAGCTCGTGATGATACTTTATTTCGCGGATTTCCTTTCGAGGAAGCACGGCGATATCCGGAGTTTCTGGGAGGGGTTCATGCCGCCGATGATAATGCTCGGCGTCAGCGTGGGGCTCATACTGCTCGAGCCCGACCTCGGTACGGCGGTCGCGATAAGCATCGTTTCGTTCATAATGCTTTTCGTAGCCGGCATGAAGCTCGCGCACCTCGTTCCGATGATTGTCGGCTCGATCCCGATATTGCTTGTCCTGATACTCCATAAGGCGTACAGGATGAGGAGGATAACGGCGTTCCTTGACCCGTGGAAAGACCCGCAGGGCGTGGGCTTCCAGATAATACAGTCGTTCATAGCCCTCGGCTCGGGAGGGCTGCTCGGGGTGGGCCTCGGGCAGTCGAGGCAGAAACTCCTCTACCTGCCGGGATGCCACACCGACTTCATATTTTCCATAATAGGCGAAGAGCTCGGCCTTTTGGGCGCGGGCGCGGTGATAATACTGTTCGTGCTTTTCATCTGGGCGGGGTTCAGGATAGCGTTGAGGGCGAGGGACCTGTTCGGCCACCTCGCGGCGCTCGGCATAGTATCGATGATAGCGCTCGAGGCGATAATAAATATCGCGGTGGCGACCGGCTCGATGCCGACGAAAGGCCTGCCTTTGCCTTTCATCAGCTACGGCGGTTCGTCGCTCGTCTTCGACATGATCGGTGTCGCGCTGCTGCTCAATATCGCCAAATACAGCGAGACGCCTTATGAGAAAGAGCAATAATTGAAGATACTGATAGCGTGCGGAGGGACAGGAGGGCACATATTCCCGGGATTGAGCCTGGCGCAGGAGCTTAATTCGCGCGGGGCGGGTGACGTCCTGCTCGTCGGCACCGACCATCCGCTCGAGCGGAAATTATTCGGGTCGTTCGGCCTGCCCTACCGGCTCCTGCCCGCCGCTAAACTGGCGCGGGATCCCGCGGGATTCGTGAGGTTCCTGGGAAAGTTCATATCGGCGGCGGCAGGTTCGGCGAAGCTTTTGTCGGAGTTCAAGCCGGACGTCATAGTCGGCTTCGGCGGATACGCCTCGTTCCCGGCCTGCATTCTCGGCGCGATGGCCGGAAAGAGGCTGTACCTGCACGAGCAGAATCGCGAGGCGGGCCTCGCGAACAGGATGCTCGCGGTATTCGCGAAACGCGTCGGGGTGAGTTTTAGCGATACAGGGAAGGTGTTCGGGAAAAAGGCGGCTTTTACCGGCAACCCGATACGCGCCAATCTCCTCTCCGCGGGCAGGGAGGATGCCCTGAAATATTACAAGCTCGACCCGGGCAGGTTCACGGTCCTTATACTCGGCGGCAGCCAGGGCTCGCAGAAGATAAATATGATAGTCGGCGGCATGCTCGACCTTTTGAGCGCGGAGGAGGCGGCGGCGCTTAACATCATACATATCGCGGGCATGAAGAATTATAACGACGTTCACGGTAAATACGAGGGCAGGAAGATGAGCGGCTGCGTCTGCGACTTCGTGGACGATATAGGCAGCGCGTATGCCGCGGCGGACCTCATCGTCTCCCGGGCCGGGGCGACCGCGTTATTTGAGATAGCGGCGCTCGGAATACCGTCCATAATGATACCTTACAGGTTCGCGGGCGGTCACCAGTACAAGAACGCGGCGGCGCTCGAGGACGCGGGCGGCGCGGTAGTTATGGAGGAGACGGGCCTTACACCGCAGATGCTTAAGGAAAGGATATTCGCGTTGAAGGACGATAAGGCAGGATTAAAGGCGATGTCGGAGGCGGCGAAGCGGTTCGCGGTCCCCGACGCGGCTAAAAGACTGGCGGACGCCATATCATGACATTAAAGGGAAAGATGCATATACATTTCATCGGCATAGGCGGCATAGGGATGAGCGCCATCGCGTTCGTCCTGCTGAAGCAGGGGCATAAGGTATCCGGTTCCGACATCAGGCGTTCGCGCATCGTAGAGAAGCTCGAATCGCTCGGAGGCGTCTTCCATGAGGGCCACCACGAGAAGAACATAAAGGGCGCCGATATAGTCGTCTTCTCGTCGTCCATAACCCCCGAGAACCCCGAGGTCAAGGCGGCGCGCAATAAAAAAGTGAAGACGCTCCACCGCGCCGACATGCTCGCGCTGATAATGAACGACAGGAAAGGCATCGCGGTCACGGGCGCGCACGGCAAGACGACAACGTCATCGCTCATAGCGCATATCCTCTACAGGGCAGGGCTCGACCCGACCGCGATACTCGGCGGTGAGGTGAGGTCGATGGAAGGCAACGCGAGGGTCGGCGGCGGCGAGCACTTCGTCGTGGAAGCCGACGAGAGCGACGGCTCGTTCGTACACCTGAAGCCGTTCTACAGCGTCGTGACGAACATAGACGCGGAGCATATGGATTATTACCGGAACATGGGCGAGATAATCTCGTGGTACCTGAAGTTCATAGAGAAGATAAAGGAGGGCGGGAAGCTGTTCGCGTGCGGCGACTGCGAAAACCTCAGGAGGGCGCTGCGCGGATGCGGCAAGGAGGTCTTCCTGTTCGGCCTTTCGAAGGAGAACCATATATATCCCGATAATGTGGCGATGCACGATTCACATTCGGAGTTCGAGGTCGTCTACCGCGGCAGTAACCTCGGCGCGGCCGCAATAAATATACCGGGCATACACAACGTCTCGAACGCGCTCGCGGCCTTTGCCGTCGCACTCGAGCTCGGGCTGGATTTTAATACAGTGAAATCGGCGGTAGAGGATTTCACGGGCGCGGCCCGCAGGTTCCAGGTCAAGTATTCGGGCAACGGCGTAAAGGTCATAGACGATTACGCGCACCACCCGTCCGAGATAAGGGCGACGATAGCGGCGGCGAGGAACTGGAAGCCGAAACGGATCATCGTCGCGTTCCAGCCGCACAGGTTCTCGCGGACCAAATACCTGAAAGACCAGTTCGGAAGGTGCTTCGACGCGGCCGACAAGGTCGTGCTTACCGACATATACGCGGCTTCGGAAGACGAGCTTGACAACGTCTCGGGCAGGAGCATATACGAGGAGGTCAGCGCGCGAGGCCACAGGGGCGTGTCGTATATCCACAAGAAGGAGTTGAAGGGCCTGCTGCTGAAAGAGGTAAAGCGCGGCGACATGGTGCTGATGATGGGCGCAGGGGATATAACCAATATAGCGGACGAGCTCGCCCGCGACCTGCCGCCCAAATTGCGGAGAAGAGGATGCCGGTCAAAAAAGAAGACCTGAAGCCCGTAATAAAAGGGGTCGTGAAATTCGAAGAGCCGATGTCCCGCCACACGTCATTCAGGATAGGCGGGCCCGCGGAGGTCTTCGTATATCCGTCGGATACGGACGACCTGCTGGCAGTCCTGCGTTACGCCGCGGAGCATAAGATGGGCGTCTTCGTGATCGGCGGAGGCAGCAAGCTGCTTGTCGGCGACAAGGGTCTGCGAGGGTTCGTGGTATCCCTGAACGCGCCGGCTTTCAACGGATTGTCGTTCGACGGGGAATACGCGTCCGCCGGCTGCGGGATGAGGGTAAGCGAGTTCCTTAAAAAGGCCGCGGCCGAAGGCCTCGGAGGGCTCGAGTTCCTTGCCGGCATACCGGGCACTCTCGGCGGCGCTATCACTATGAATGCGGGCTGGCCGACCAGGTCGATAGGCGACCGCGTAGAGGAAGTCACGCTCATAAAAGGGCTCGAGAAATCGACGATCGGCAAGAGCGGACTTAAATTCAAATATCGCGGATCGGATTTCGGGGACGCGGTGCTTATCTGGGCGAAATTCAAGCTAGACAGGAAGCCCAAGGCGGGTATCGAGGCGGAGATCAACAGGAACTTCGAAAAAAAGAGGCAGACGCAGGACCTGAGCCGGCCGAGCGTCGGAAGCATATTCCTTAATCCGTCCGGGACCGCGCCCGCGTGGCAGGTGATAGAGAAGAGCGGCCTCAGGGGGGCAAAGTCGGGGGATGCGGTGTTATCCGAAAAACACGCGAATTTCATAGTCAATAACGGGAAGGCCTCGGCGGCGGATGTCCGGGCCCTTATCGACGAAATACAAAAAAAGGTTTTTAAAGATCAGCAAATTATGTTAAAATTAGAAGTTAAAATAATAGGAGATTTTTAGTGAATAAGAAGTCCATGCGGATCGGCGTCCTGATGGGAGGCCCTTCCGCCGAAAGGGATGTCTCCCTGCGTTCGGGAAAAGCGATACTCCAGGCGCTGTTGGGCAAGGGATATAACGCGGTGCCGCTCGAGGTTTGGCTTCCGACGAGGCAGGAGCTCAAGTCGGCGGGCATGGACGTCGCTTTCCTCGCGCTGCACGGCACTTTCGGGGAGGACGGCCAGATACAGGCGATACTCGAGCAGATGAAGATCCCTTATACGGGCTCAAAGGTGAACGCGAGCCGTTACGGCATGGACAAGATAGCCTCCAGGAAGCTCTTCAGGAAGGCGAGGATCAGGATACCGGAATGCCACGTGATAAAGAACGGGACGCGCCCGCGCAAGAAGTTGAAGACCCCGCTCGTCGTAAAGCCGTCGGCGCAGGGTTCCTCCGTCGGAGTATCTATAATAGACAGCCTCGAGGAGCTCGAGAGCGCGATAAACGGCGCGTTCATGTTCGGGGACAGGGTCCTGCTCGAACAGTTCGTGCCGGGGAAAGAGCTTACCGTCGGGATACTCGGCGGGAAACCCCTTCCGGTCATACAGGTAGTGCCGAAGAGGCGCTATTACGACGAGGTCGCGAAATATACGGCCGGGATGACCGAATACCTGTGCCCGGCGCCGATTTCGGAAAAAGAAGCGAAACTCGCGCAGGAGGCGGGGGCCAAGGCCCACAGGGCTTTGGGCTGCGCCGGCTATTCGAGGGTCGACATGATACTGGGAGAGGACGGAAAGGTGACCGTCCTCGAGGTCAATACGATACCGGGGATGACGCAGCTGAGCCTTTTGCCGAAGGCGGCGAAGGCGGCCGGCATAGAGTTCCCGGAATTGTGCGAAATGATGCTCGAATCGGCATTCATATAATATGGCAAGGAAAAGAAAGAACGCAAACGGTTCGGCGAAACAGCTGAACGAATTCATCAGGAAGAACAAGGTGGCCATCGCCGCGTCCGTGATCATCGTGCTGGTTGTCGCCGCCGCAGGGTTCTGGATGACGGACTTCTTCTGCACGTCGCCGTGCTTCTCGGTCGATAAGATAGAGGTCGTAAAACCGGGCAGGGAGGGCGCGTACCGGCTGCAGAAGGAATATTTCCGCCTCGAATACCCCGTCAACATATTCACCGCCGATCCGGCGGCGCTCTCGAGAAAGATAAAAGATAAACACCCCGAATACCAGATCGTCGTTATAACGAAATTCCTCCCGGACAGGATCGCCGCTACGATAAAAGACAGGGCGGCTGCGGCCAGGATAAAAGTCGCGAAGGTCCTGCCGATAGATTTCGAAGGCGTTGTCGTATCCGACTCGGGCAGCATGGAATCCCTGCCCCTGATCACCGGCCTCGAGTCGCAGCTCGCTAACCCGAAACCGGGCACGAAGGTCAAGTCGAAGAGGCTTGCGTCCGCGCTGAATATCTTAAAACAGGTATACTCGAGGGATGAATTCAGGAAGTTGTTCGTTGAGACGGTTGACGTCACATATCCCGATAAAGCGTCGTTCATAATGGACGGCATGGATATTACCGTCGGAAGCGGAGATATCGAGGGGAAGCTGGACCTGCTGGCAAGCCTAATCACGGACCCGAAACTCGATAAGGCGAAGGTGGATTCCATCGACCTGAGGTTCACCGACCCGGTAGTGAAGTTCAAACCGGAGAAGAAATGAAGAAGAAGACCCTCGCGGGGCTCGACATCAGCGAAGACCTCGTGACATGCTCAATATGTTCCAGAGACGACAAGGCGGGCACCTCGATACTCGGTATAGGTACCGCGCCGGCCAGGGGCATCGATAACGGCACTATCACCGACCTGAGCGAGGCCTCGCAATCGGTCGCGGAAGCGGTTGAGAAGGCGGAATCCGCCGCTAAAGTAAAGGTCCTCGCGCTTGTGGCGAGCTGCGACGGAGCGAGCTTAAGGACATACGATACGAAGGGCAGCATAACCGTCGCGGAGAAGGAGAACGAGATCGGCCGCCGCGAGATAGAGCGCGTAACCGAAGCGGCCAGGACGATAGCCCTGCCTTTCGACAGGGAGATAGTCCATTCCATAACGCGCGGTTTTATACTCGACGGCCAGGAAGGGATAAAGGATCCTTCGGGAATGTTCGGCACGAGGCTCGAGGCGGATATGGAATATGTGACGGCCCTCATGACGAACCTGCATAACCTGAGGCGGACAATAAACACCGCCGGGTTCGAGATACAGGATATAGTCCTTTCGGGCGTCGCCTCCGGCAACGTCCTGCTCGAGGACCTCGACAAGGACCTCGGCGCGATACTTATATATATCTCTTATTCGGCGACGCATATAGTCGTGTATAATTCCGGCGAGATAAAGTCCATAGAGGTCGTGCCTTTCGGCGGAGGGGAGATCATCCGAGCGGTCGCGGACGCGTTCAAGATCCCGCGGGACCATGCCGAGCAGGTCATCAGGAAGGAGGCCGGCCTCGACGAGGAGCCGCCCGCCGAGGATGACGGAATAACGCTGAGGATAGGCGGTTCGGCAAGGACGATATCGAGGAAGTCCCTGCGCGACACCGTTAAGCCGGCGGCGGAAGAGCTCATAAGCAGGGCTGCGGCGGCGATCAAGGGCATGCGCTCATCAAAGGAGGCGGCGACCGGATGCGTGGTCGCGGGAGTCCTCGCGGATACCGGAGGTTTCCTCGAGATGTTCGAGCTTTCGCTGAGCATGCCGGTAAAGATGGGCCTCGTAAAGGGCGTCTCGGGAGACGGGCTCAACATGATGGAGCCCGGGAAGATAGTATCGCTCGGGCTTGTGAAATACTGGGCGGTTGAGGGCGCGAAGAAGAAGGGTTCCAGGAAGTTCTTCGCGAATACCCCGCTCGGCAGGATATTGGACCGCATACAGCAGATATTCAGCGAGTATTTTTAATGATAGCCGATAACCTTAACAGGGTCAGGGACCGCATACGCAAGGCCGCCGAGAAGATCGGCAGGAACGACAGGGATATCACCCTCGTGTGCGTCACGAAGGCCGTAGGCGTCGCGCAGATTGAAGAGGCGCTCGCCGCCGGTATCTCCGATATAGGCGAGAGCTATGTCCAGGCCGCTGAGATGAAGTTCGGCGCAATAGAACACCGGGCGAAATGGCATCTCGTTGGCCACCTGCAGACGAACAAGGTCAAAGAGGCGGTAAAGATATTCGACGTCATACAATCCGTCGACTCGTTCAGGCTCGCCGATGAGATATCGCGCAGGTCGGAGGCCTCGAAGATCCCGAAGAAGATACTCATTGAGGTCAAGACCTCGGAGGAAGCGACAAAATTCGGCGTAATGCCGGAACAGGTGATACAGCTGCTCGAGAAGATATCGTCGCTCAAGTACGTGAACGTGATAGGGCTCATGACGATGGCGCCGTTCACCGAAGACCCGGAGGAGTCGAGGCCGTACTTCCGGAGGCTAAAGAAGCTGGCAACGATGGCAAACTCCAAGGCGATACGCAACGTCAGGATAGACTACCTTTCGATGGGGATGACCCAGGATTTTGAGGTGGCGATAGAGGAAGGGGCAAATATACTCAGGATAGGCCATGCGATATTCGAAGCGTAATAAGAGGATAGGCATTATCGGCCTCGGCAATATGGGCGGCGCCGTCATGCGCGGGCTGGCGCGTACGCGCTCCGGGGGCGCAGGCGCGGGAGCTCTTGCCGGCTACGATTGTGACCCGGCTAAGGCGCGCGCCGCAGGCAGGATCGCGCGCGTGAAGGCCTTCTCTTCGGCCGCCGAACTTGCGCGTTTATCGGATATCGTTGTCATAGCGGTCAAGCCGAAGGATTTCGCGCAGGCCGCCCGTGAGGTCTCGGCCCACGCGAAAGGGAAATTGTTCATAACGATAGCCGCCGGAATCAGGACGGGCACCGCAGAAAAACTGATCGGAGGCCGCGCGCGTGTCGTAAGGGTCATGCCGAACACGCCCGCGCTTATAGGCGAAGGCATCTCCGCGATATGCGGAGGAAGGTACGCGACGCCGACCGACGTCGCGGCGGCGCGGAGGATATTCTCAAGCGTCGGCGAGACGGTAGTCCTCGATGAGCGCCATTTCGACCTCGTCACCGCCGTATCCGGCAGCGGCCCTGCGTATTTCTTCTATCTGAAAGAAGCCCTGATGGAGGCTGCGGCGCAAATGGGGTTGGGCAGGGATATGGCTCGCAGGCTGGTCTCAAGGACCGCGCTCGGTGCGGCGAAGCTGCTCATCGAGACGGGGCATGAGCCCGGCGTTTTGAGGGGGCAGGTCACGTCGAAGGGCGGCACGACCGAGCAGGCGATAAAGGTCTTCGAAAAGGCGGGATTCAAACGCACCGTGAGGAAAGCCGTGGCCGCCGCCGTAAAGCGTTCCAGGCAACTCTCAGGAGGATAAATGTTCGCCCTAAGCAACCTTTTGATCCTTGCCGCGCGGCTCATAGAGATATTCACGCAGATATGGTGTTTCATGATAATATTGCGCGCGTTCATCAGCTGGGTCAACCCGGACCCGTTCCATCCGCTGGTGCAGTTCCTGAACAGGATGACGGACCCGATGCTGGCGCCCTTCAGGAAGTTCATGCCGCCGCTCGGGCCGATAGACATCTCTCCGGCGATTGCGGTCATACTGGTATATTCGGCGCAGAAGTATTTCCTGGTGCCGACCCTTATGGAACTCGCGATGAGGCTGCGCTAAAACGGAGGCACATATGCACGAACTAAGGAACAAGATAAACGAGACGGTAAAATTCATAAAGGAAGAGATGGGCGACATGCCCCAGCCCGATGTGGCGATCATACTCGGGACCGGGCTCGGCAACCTGTCCGCGAAGATAAACGAAAAGAAGAGCCTCGAATACCGGAAGATACCCCATTTCTCGCTGTCGACCGTAAAGAGCCATAAGGGCGAGATGGTCTTCGGCAAGATCGGGGACAAGAACGTCGTCGCGATGGAGGGCAGGTTCCATTACTACGAAGGATACTCGCTCAGCGAGGTCACCTATCCCGTAAGGGTGGCCAGGGCGCTCGGCGCCAAGACCCTCGTGGTATCGAACGCCGCGGGCGGCATGAACCCTAAGTATAAATGCGGCGACCTCATGGCGGTAGCCGACCATATTAATTTTACGGGGTTGAACCCGCTGATAGGGCCGAACGACGAAACGCTCGGGCCGAGGATCCCGGATTTCTGCGACCTTTACGACCCGCAGCTCGTGGAGCTGGCGTGTAAGATCGCGAAGGAAGAGGGCATAAGCATGCAGAAAGGCGTTTATATCGGGGTTACCGGGCCCAATCTCGAGACGAAGGCGGAATACAGGTTCTTCCAGGTCATAGGGGCCGATGCCGTAGGGATGTCCACGGTCCCCGAAGTCATCGTCGCGAAGCACGCGGGGTTCAGGATATTCGGCATAAGCGTCATAACGGACATATGCCTTCCCGAAACGCTTAAGCCGTGCAATCTTGACGAGATAATAAAGACCGCGAACGGGGCGGAGCCGAAGCTGACAAAGATAATATATAAACTGATAGAGCGGCTATGAACTATAAAGAGAGCTTGAACCTGCCGAAGACCGATTTCCCGATGAAGGCCGACCTGCCGAAGCGCGAGCCGGAGATGCTTAAGGCATGGCAGCAGGCGGACATCTACGGGGCGGTCCGCAAGGCGCGCGCCGGAAAGCCGAAGTACATCCTTCATGACGGCCCGCCTTACGCGAACGGCAACATCCATATAGGCCACGCGCTGAACAAGACGCTCAAGGATATCGTCGTCAAGTACAAGACGATGCGCGGTTTCGACGCGCCTTACGTGCCCGGATGGGATTGCCACGGCCTTCCGGTCGAGCACGCGCTCTTCAAGGAACTCAAGATGTCGAAGGGCCAGATAGGCCAGCTCGAGTTCAGGAAGAAAGCCGCGGAATACGCGCTGAGGTTCGTCGCGACACAGAAGGAGGAGTTCAAGCGCCTCGGTATTTTCGGCGACTGGGACGACCCCTACCTGACGCTTGACAACAAATATGTCGCGGGCATTGTCCGCTCGTTCGCGAAGATGGCGGCCGCCGGTTATATCTACAAGGGCGTCAAACCCGTCAACTGGTGCCTGCGCTGCGAGACGGCGCTCGCGGAAGCCGAGGTCGAATACGCCGACCACTCGTCGCCGTCGGTATTCGTGAAGTTCCGCGTCGGCGCGGCCGGCAAAAAATACCTCGTGATCTGGACCACAACGCCGTGGACGCTCGTCGCGAATGTCGCGGTTGCTGTCCATCCGGAGCTCGATTACGTTACGGTGGACGCGAACGGCGAGAGCTATATCATCGCGAAAGACCTGCTCGGATCCGTCGCCGCGAAGACCGGGCTGAATGATTACAAGGTGCTTTCTTCCGCGAAAGGAAAGGCGCTTGAGGGCCTTACGTATACGCATCCGTTCATCGGCAGGGAAGGCAAGGTGGTCCTTGCGGATTACGTCTCGAACGAGGACGGCTCGGGCTGCGTCCATACCGCCCCGGGCCACGGCATGGAGGATTACCTGACGGGCCAGAGGTACGGCCTGCCGACGATCATGCCCGTGGACGAGAGGGGCATATTCGACAAGACCGCCGGCGAGTTCGTCGGCATGCATGTCTTCAAGGCGAACGCCGCGATCACGGAAAAATTGCAGAAAGAAGGCGCGCTCCTCGGCAGCGGGACGGTATCGCATTCATACCCGCATTGCTGGAGGTGCAAGGAGCCGGTAATATTCAGGGCTACGGTCCAGTGGTTCATAAACGTCGACCATAACGGGCTCAGGAAGAAGACGCTCGAGGATATAAAAAGGGTCAAATGGGTCCCGCAGGTCGGAGAGAACAGGATATCCGCCATGATAGGCAGCCGCCCCGACTGGTGCCTGTCGAGGCAGAGGTACTGGGGAGTGCCGATACCCGCGTTCTATTGCGAGTCCTGCAAGAAGCCAGTGCTCGACGCGAAGATAATAGAAGGCATCGCGGGACTTATGGAGAAAGAGGGCTCGAACGTGTGGTTTGCAAAGTCCGCCGAAGAATTGTTGCCTGCGGATTTTGCATGCCCGGAATGCAAAGGCAGGAAATTCAGGAAGGAAGAGGATATACTCGACGTATGGTTCGATTCAGGGGTCAGCCACCAGTCGGTGCTCAGGGCAAGGGATTACCTGGCTTTCCCGGCGGACCTCTACCTCGAAGGCAGCGACCAGCACCGCGGATGGTTCCAGGCGGCGGTGCTGACCTCGGAGCCGATAGAGGGCAAGCCGCCCTTCAGGAACGTGCTCACGCACGGGTTCGTCGTCGACGGCGAAGGCCGGAAGATGTCGAAGTCGCTCGGCAACGTGATCTCGCCGCAGGATGTCATAAAGACGCACGGCGCGGACGTGCTAAGGATGTGGGTCGCCTCCTGCGATTATTACGAGGACATAAGGATATCGAAGGAGATACTGGAGCGCACTTCCGAGGCGTACCGTAAGATCAGGAATACCGCAAGGTTCATACTCGGCAACCTTTTCGATTTCGACCCGTCCGCGGACAGGCTCGCAAATAAGGACCTGCTCGAGATAGACAAGTGGGCCGTCTCGAGGTCCTACTCGCTCGCGCGGGAGATGGCCGGCTATTACGACGCCTTCGAATTCCATAAGGTCTTCCGGGCGCTGTATAATTTCTGCACGGTGGAACTGTCCAGTTTTTATCTTGACGTGTCAAAGGATAGACTGTATACTTATGCGCCGAACTCGAAAGAGAGAAGGTCTACGCAGACGGCGATCTATGAGGTCGTGATGGTGCTCGCGAAGGCGCTCGCGCCAATTGCGCCTTTCACGGCGGACGAGATATGGCGTAAGCTGCGGCGCGATGACGCGTCGGAGAGCGTGCATGCCGCCATCTGGCCGGAAGCGCGCGAGGGTTGCATAGACAAACCACTCGAGGAGAAGTGGGAGAAGCTTTTCGCGCTGCGCCCCAATATAATGAAGGCGATCGAGGAGAAGAGGGCGAGAGGGGACTTCGGCGATTCGATGGAGGCATCGGTAACGCTGTATATAAAGGATACCGCGAAGTACGGGTATCTGCACGGATTTGCGAAAGAACTGGCGGGCGTATTCCTGTTGTCCGGGTTCAGTATCCAGGACGTTCCCGCAGGCCTGCCGTCGAAGGAAGGTTTGTCCGAGGTGGAAGGCCTCGGGATCCTTGTCGAGAAGGCGGACGGCTCGAAGTGCGAACGCTGCTGGTGCCGTTCAACGGAAGTCGGAACGGATGCGGAGCATCCGTCCCTGTGCAGGCGCTGCGCGGGGATCCTGAAAGGAGAAAAATAATGATAAAGTGGGATAAAGAAGAACTCGAAAAGTTCAAGAAGATGCTGCTCAAGAAGAAAGAAGAGATGCTCAAGGAGATCGGCGGCGTCGAGAAGGATTCCCTGAACAAATCCCAGCGCGACGCGTCCGGCGACCTGTCGGCATACACATTCCATATGGCCGATGTCGCGACGGACAGCTTCGACAGGGAGTTCTCGCTCGGAATCGCGACGAACGTGCAGCAGAAGATACTCTATGCGATAGAGGAAGCGCTGAAGCGCATAGAAGACAAGACATACGGCATCTGCCTGCAGTGCGAGAAACCGATACCGAAACAGAGGCTGATGGCGATGCCGTACGCCGGCCTTTGCCTCGAATGCCAGGCCAAAGAGGATCCGCAGAAGAAGATAATCTGATGCTTCCCTTTATCGTAGCCGGATTGGTAGTCCTGCTGGATCAGGCCACGAAGGCGATAGCGGCAGTAAAGTTATCCTCAGGTGCCTCCGTTCCCGCTGTCGGAGGCCTCGTCAGTTTTACCCTCGTTGAGAATACCGGCGCGGGTTTCGGGCTTTTCAGGAACCAGGCCCTGGTCCTCGTGCTCATATCCGCGGCGGCGATATCCTTCACGATCTTCTATATATTGAAGAAAAAACCCGTCTATTATATGCCGCTCGCGCTGATACTCGGAGGCGCCGTAGGGAACCTCATCGACAGGCTGCGTTTCGGGTATGTCATTGATTTCATAGATCTCCATTGGTGGCCCGTCTTCAATCTCGCCGATTCCTGCATAACCGTCGGTTCGTTGGCGCTGTTCTTCATAATATTGAGGGGGAAAGGTGCGGATGCATCCCGTACTGTTTGAAATAGGCACGTTCAAGGTATACTCCTATGGGGCGGCGCTCGCTATAGCGTTCCTTCTCGCGACATCGCTCGCGAGACGCAGGGCGGCCTCGGAAGGCATGGACGGCGACAAAGTGCTCGACCTCTGCATCGTGCTGATAATATCAGGCATCGCCGGGGCGCGCCTGCTCTTTGTGCTGCTGAACATCGACGCATATACCGCAAGGCCCGCGGACATATTCAAGCTCTGGGAAGGCGGGCTTGTATGGTACGGGGGGCTCATAAGCGCCGCTGCCGGCGCGCTGGTATTCATGAAGGCGAACAGGATGCCGGCCCTTAAGACCGCCGATATCGTGGCTCCATACATTGCGCTCGGGCAGGCGATAGGGCGCATCGGGTGTTTCCTGAACGGTTGCTGCTACGGGAAGTACAAGATGATCCCGACACAGCTGACCGAGTCCGCGGTAATGTTCATAATATTCCTCATACTCAGGAGGCGGAGCCCTTCCAACGGCAGGACGCTTATCCTGTACCTGGTCCTCTATTCCGGTTTCAGGTTCTTCAATGAATTCCTCAGGGGAGATAACCCGGCCTTTTTCGCCGGGCTTACCGTATCGCAGGTCATATCCGTAGCCATATTCGCTCTCGCGGCCCTGTTATGGAAAATTATACCTTCAAAGTAAGCCCCGAAGCCGGCCAACTCCGGCTCGACCTGTATTTGACCTCCGTTTTCCCGAGGCCTGTCACGCGCTCGCACCTGAAGAAGCTCATGGAGGAAGGGCGCGTCCTCGTCAACGGCAATCCCGCAAAACCGCACCATAAAGTGAAATCCGGAGATACGGTCGAGGTCTCGCTCGAAGAGGCCCGGTCGCCGGCGCTCGAAGCCGAGAAGATCGCGCTCGACATAATCTACGAGGATGATGACATAGTCGTCGTTAACAAGCAGCCGGGCATAGCTGTGCACCCCGGAGCCGGGGTAAGTTCCGGGACGCTGGTCAACGCGCTGCTCAACCATTGCAAGGGCCTGTCGGACCTCAACGAAGGCAAGCCGGGGCTTGTGCACCGTCTCGACAAGGACACGTCGGGCGCCATAGTCATAGCGAAGAACAACGCGGCCCACGCGGAACTGGCAAGGCAGTTCAAGGCGAGGGAGGTCAGGAAGAATTACCTTGCCCTTGTCAAGGGAGTGATCGAAGTCGATAACGGCGTCATAGACCTTCCGATAGGAAGGCACCCGAGCAACAGGCAGAAGATGGCCGTAAGGCACGATTCCGAGAGGAATGCCGTGACGGAATATAAGGTATTAAAAAGGTTTACCGATTCCACGCTGGCCCTGCTGAACCTGAAGACCGGGCGGACACACCAGATAAGGGTCCATATGGCCTATGTAGGGCATCCGGTCCTCGGCGACGCAAAGTACGGCTCGAAAGGGAAGTACCCGAGGCAGCTCCTGCACTCCTATTACCTAAGGTTTAAACATCCCGTCACGGGCAAGGAGATGGAATTCCGCGCCGGCATACCGGACGATATGAAAGGCATAATAGGACCGGAGTATAGCAATATTCTACCCTTGACAAAAGCTTTGTAATAGTGTATATTTAGTCCTAGAAAATGCCCCAGTGGGCAAAACGAAGGGATGGCAAGCATGAGTATAGGCATAATAGCGGCGGTGTTCGTAGCGGTGGTCGGCCTTTATTCGGTTGTCTTCAGCCGTTCAGCAGCCACCTGGGTATTAGGCCTTGACAATAACATCGCGCGTCCGGACCTGCACGAAAAAGTGTATAGGGCCGGATTCGCGGTAGTGGGTTTTTCGTTCATAGCGTTCGGCTTATTGACAGTCCTGCTTGTAGCGTAAGGGACTGCCCATAAGCTTTACGCGGGCAACGGATCTGACATATCCCTTGGCCATAAAAGGCCGAGGGATATTTTTTTCTTGCATTCACCGGCCGTCTTTAATATAATACGCATGGGGGTAACAATCGAGCCACATAAAAGGAGGAACAAATGAAATCGTTCCGGCTTGTAATAATAATTTTGGTATTGCTGTGCCTGGGTCTCGGGATCTTCGCGGCCGTATCGTTCACGGGCCTGCAGAAATCCAATACGGACCGTGTTGCCACCGAGAACTCCCTGAACAGCCTTAAGGAAGAGAAGGCCGCCGTCGATAAGGAATTGAGCGACCAGAAGAAGATGAGGCTCGACCTCGAAGCTCAATTGGCGGACATGAAGGGCAAGGTCACTGCGATGCAGGACAAGGCCGAGAAGCTTGCTGCGATGCTGGCTGATGAAAAGAAGGCCAAGGAAGACGCGCTCGCCCAGCTTAACAGCAAGGACCAGGAGATCAACGACATAAAGACGAACTGGGAAAACGAGAAGATGTCGCGCGCATCGCTGCAGGAACAGTACGACAAGATATCGAAAGAATATAACTCGCTGCAGGACCAGTTGAAGTCGGTCAGCGCGGCCAACGATAACCTCAAGAAGCAGGTGGAAGAGCTCCAGGCAAAGAAAGACATAGAGCTTGACAAGATAGTCGTCAAGCCCGGCATTGAAGCCGAAGGCAAGGTGCTCGTCGTCAATAAGGAATTCAATTTCATAGTCGTAGCCGCGGGCAATAACAAGGGGATAAGCCCGGGCGTAGTATTCGGCGTCTTCAGGGAAGGCAAGCTCATAGCCAAGGCCCAGGTTGAGAAGGTATATGAGACGATGTCGGCAGCCAATATCACCGAGGGCTCGGACATCAGGGAAGGCGATATAGCGAAAGCTATGTAATTTGGGATTCTCGGTCAGGCCTGCAAAGAGGTTTACGGGTTCCCTTAAATTACCGGGTGATAAGTCGATCTCGCACAGGGCAGTAATGATCGGCTCGCTCGCAAGCGGTACGACTGTAATAAATAATATCCTGGATTCGGATGACACGAATACGACCATAGAGGCGTTGAAGGCCCTTGGCGTGGACGTGGAAAGATCAGCGGGAGAGATAAAGATAACAGGAAAAGGGCTGGAGGGTTTCACAAAACCTTCCAGCCCTCTTTTTATGCGCGATTCCGGGACCTCGATGCGGCTCATGATGGGTATACTTGCCGGCCAGCATTTCGACTCGGTGCTTACAGCGGGCAAAGGCCTTTCGAAGCGCCCGATGCGCAGGGTCACGGAGCCGTTGGGGCTTATGGGCGCGAAGTTCGAAGGAAAGGGCGGAGCCGACTTCGCACCGATAACCGTGAAGGGCGGCGGACTGAAGCCGGTGGATTATGTCTCTCCGGTGGCGAGCGCGCAGGTCAAGTCCGCAATACTGCTTGCCGGCCTGTATGCGGACGGCGTCACATCCGTAAGCGAGCCGCACAGGTCAAGGGACCACACCGAACGTATGCTCAAGGCGTTCGGCGCGAAGATAACGGTAGACGGCCCGAAGGTCTCGGTGGCAGGGCGCGCTTCCCTGAAAAGCCCGGGGAGGATAGACATCCCGGGTGACATATCGAGCGCCGCTTTCTTCATGGTCGGCGCCGCGGTAATAAAAGGCTCGTCCGTCAGGCTTGAATCGGTCGGGATAAACCCGACAAGGACAGGAATAATAGATATACTTGGCAGGATGGGAGCGGCCATCAGGATAGAGAACGAAAAGGAGTCCGCATCGGAACCCGTAGGTGATATAATCGTGGAACACGGGGAGCTGCGCGGGATCACGATAGAAGGCGACCTTATACCGCGGGCTATCGACGAACTCCCGGCGGTCATGATCGCGGCCGCTTACGCCTCGGGGACGACGGTTATAAGGGGCGCGCAGGAGCTTAAGGTAAAGGAGACCGACCGGATAAGCTCGATGGCGGCTAACCTGAAGAATATGGGCGCGAAGTTCTCCGTAAGAGGCGACGATATCGTGATAGATGGTTCCGGGGGCCTGAAGGGCATAACGGCGATGAGCTTCGGGGACCACAGGACCGCGATGTCGATACTGATAGCGGGCCTTGCCGCAAAAGGCGAGACGACGGTCGACGACACGGAATGTATAGCGAAATCTTACCCTGATTTTGTAAAACACCTTGGACAATTGACATTGCAGCGAACCTGAAGCCCGCAATGATAAACCGGGATATGTTACTCGAGGGTGGCTTTTGACGGCAAGATGGAGACGGCGGTCGCTTATATCGGAAAGGTGTTTTATTCCGAAGAGGATCACTGCGTGGGGTAAGTGATCCGCCCCCCAGTTTGGCGTTGACTTTTATACGGGGGTTTGGTATCCTTTTAGATTATCAGGAGGGGCGTAATGAATAAGCCGTTCGATGTCGTAAAGAGAGGTTTTAACAATGTTTCCGGTATGTTCTCTAACGACATGGGCATAGACCTCGGCACCGCGAGCACGCTTGTGTACGTAAAGGGCCAGGGTATAGTGCTTTGCGAACCTTCGGTCGTCGCGATAGAGAAGGGGACCAACCATGTCCTCGCGGTCGGCGAAGAGGGGAAGCGCATGCTCGGCCGCACTCCCGGTTCGATAGTAGCGATAAGGCCCATGAAGGACGGCGTCATAGCTGATTTTGAGATCACCGAAGCCATGCTTCGGTATTTTATTAATAAGGTCCACAACAGGAGGGTGCTCGTGCGCCCCCGTATGGTCATAGCGATACCTTCGGGCATAACCGAGGTCGAGAAGCGCGCGGTGAAGGATTCCGCTGAGAGGGCCGGTGCGCGCGAGGTCTATCTCGTCGAGGAGCCGATAGCGGCGGCGATAGGCGTCGGGCTTCCGATACAGGAGCCCGCCGGAAATATGATCATAGATATCGGCGGCGGCACAACGGAGATGGCGGTGGTATCACTGTCGGACGTCGTATTCTCGAAGTCGATACGCATCGGCGGCGACGAGATGGACGACGCGATAATACAGCACCTCAGGAAGACATATAATCTCATGATCGGCGAGCGGACGGCCGAGGAGATAAAGATAAAGATAGGTTCGGCTTATCCGATGGAAGAGGAAGCGACGATGGAAGTACGCGGGCGCGACCTCGTTGCGGGATTGCCGAAGACAGTGACTATCTCATCCGAAGAGGTCAGGGAAGCTCTCGCGGAGCCGACAGCGGCCATTGTCGAGGCGGTAAGGATAACGCTTGAACGCACACCGCCCGAGCTCTCCGCGGACCTCATAGAGCGCGGCATGGTGCTGGCCGGAGGCGGCGGGCTTCTGAGGGGCCTCGATAAGCTTCTTGGGGAACAGACCGGACTTCCGGTGCATATCGCCGAAGACCCGATAACCGCCGTTGCCCTCGGCACAGGGATGGTCCTGAGCGAGATCAAATATCTTAAAAAGGTCACCGTTACAACGGCCTCGAAGAGTCCCGAATCCCAGTAGAAATGTGAGAAAATTCCATAACAGGCCTTTAATCGCGATAGTCGCAGTATCCCTTCTGATAGTCCTGCTTGTCGTATCAGAGCCCTTCACGAACGCCACCTCTTTAGCCCTGAATTCCGTCCTGCAGTTACCGACAGTGATAGCTTCCGCGATCTTCAAGACCGGGTATGAGCTGCTGCATTTCAAGAGCATAGCGAACGAGAACCTGAAGTTGAAGAGGGACATAGCCGCGTTAAGTTCCAGGGCGGCCGCTATGGATGAAGCGGTCTCCGAGAACAAGCGGCTGAAAGAGCTCCTTTCCTTGAAGGACAGGATCTCTAAAAGGTCGGTGGCCGCAAAAGTGTCCGGCAGGGATTTCTCAAATTGGGGTGAGAGCATCGTGATAAACAAGGGTTCGAGGGGCGGGATAAAAGGAGAGATGGCGGTATTCGCCGACGGCGTGGTCATCGGTAAGGTTACCGCGGTCGGCATAGGGAGTTCGCGCGTATCGCTGATAACCGACCCGGAGATAAGGGTCTCGGTCGTCTCCCAGAGGGGCAGGGCCGGAGGGCTCATGTACGGCATCGCGCACGGCCGCTGCATAATGAAATTCATATCAAAGGACGCGGATATCAAAGCGGGCGACACCGTCGTGACATCGGGAGTAAGCGGGGTCTACCCGGCGGGATTCCTCGTGGGGAAGGTGCTTGACGTCAAGACGGAATTCAACGGCATGTACCGTTTCGCGGTCATCGAACCCGCCATGAACGCCATGTCCATAGAAGAGGTGCTTGCGGTAGAATGAGCTGGTTCGCGGCGGTAGCCGCGCTTACGGTGATGTCGGTCCTCGAGGCGGCAAGCCATAATTACATCAAGCTGCTCGGTGTTAGCCCGGAGCTCCTGCTGGCCGGAGTGCTTTTTTTCGCGCTGAATTCGGACAGGCGCAAAGGGGCGTTGCTCGGGTTCATGGCGGGCCTGCTGAAGATGTCTTTTACCGGGATGCACCCGCTCATAATGCTGCTTTACGGTTCCGTGGGTTTTATCGCGGGCACTTATAAGGAAGCGCTCTACAGGCACCTCGCTTCGGCGCAGATGATACTTGCGGCCATCGCGGTCATGGGCACCTCGATGGTTTATGATATGGTAATATCGTCGAAAGGATTCCCGTATTATAAGGCCGTGATATTCCTTTCGGTCCCCGCCGCGGCCTATACCGCCGTGATAGCGCCGCTTGTGTTCAAGGCGCTCGAGTCCGTGATCCCCCCCGTCGAGCTTGATTACAGGGAGATAGTTTTTAAGAAGAAGGTGTACGAAGGCCGCAGGCCTCAATAGGGGACAAATGCGCAGCAGGATATATTCCGCGGTAATAAACATAGCGTTCCTCGTAATACTCTCGGGTATATTCTACCTGCAGGTATTGAGGTGGCCGCTGTACAATACGCTCGCGAAGAAGAACCATGTCCGGCTCATACCGTTTCCCGGATTGCGCGGCACTATATACGACCGCAACGGGCTCGCGATAGTCGACAACAGGCTGTCGTTCGACGTCGTGATAATCCCGCAGGAGGTTGAGAACACCGACAAGACTTATGGCACGCTCGCGCAGGTGCTCGGGATGCCGCGTTCAAGGATAGAATCCATCGTAAAGAAAGATTATACCGCGCCTTTCGCCCCTATCACCGTTTCGGGCGACGTGGATAAGGACCTCGCGTTCTCCCTCGAGGAGCAGAAGCAGCGGCTTCCGGGAGTGCTCGTCCTGCCGAGGACCATACGCTGGTATGTATACGGCGAACGGGCGTCCCATATAATCGGGTACCTGAGCCTGATCAACAAGAAAGAACTGGAGGAATTACAGGACTACGGTTATTCCGTAAGCGACCTAATCGGCCGTTCGGGCATCGAGAAGGCCTATGACAGGTACCTGAAAGGCGAGGACGGGGGCATGCAGCTTGAAGTGGACGCTTCCGGCCGGCTCGTCAGGATACTCGGAAGCAAGAACCAGAAGAAGGGGACGGACATTACCCTGACAGTCGACGCGAAGCTGCAGGCGTATACGGCGGATTGCCTCGAAGGGCACAGGGCCTCGGCGGTATTCATGGACCCGCGCAACGGGGAGATCCTGGCCATGGCCTCCTCGCCGTCATTCGACCCGAATATCTTCATCGAACCCGGCAAGAATGACATGGCCGTAAGGTACATAAACTCCTCCTCGCGGCCGATGATCAACCGCGCGATAAACGGTCAGTATCCCCCCGGTTCGATATTCAAGGTAATATTGGCGCTTGCCGCGCTCGAGACGAAGAATGCCACTGTGCATACGACGTATGTATGCCCCGGCAGGTATTTTCTCGGAAGGGCCGAGTTCGACTGCTGGAAGCTCACGGGCCACGGCCCGCAGGACATGAGGGACGCAATAACGCATTCGTGCAACGTGTATTTCTATAACCTCGGCCGCAAGCTCGGGCCCAATACGATATCCGAATACGCGCAGAAGGTCGGGCTCAATAAGCCGACCGGCATAGATATCGGCGGAGAAAGCGGCGGCCTCATACCCAATCCCGCATGGAAGAAAGCCAGGCGCGGCCAGAGCTGGTATGAGGGAGAGACCGTTAATTTCTCCATAGGGCAGGGCGACGTGCTCGTCACGCCGCTGCAGATGGCGCAGGTCGCGTCAGTATTCGCAATGGAAGGCGCCGCGCCCCGGCCGCACCTGATAAAAAAGATAGGCGATTCGGAAGTGGCCGCGCCGAAAAGCAGGATCATACCGATGTCAAGGGACGCGGTAAGGATCATTAATTCCGCGATGGTCAATGCCGTATCGTCAAATACGGGCACGGGCCAGAGGGCGAGGATGGAAGGGCTGAAGATAGCCGCGAAGACCGGCACCGCGGAGGCGCCTAACGGCGAGCCGCACGCGTGGTTCATGGGTTTCGCCCCGGCCGACAACCCGAAGGTGGCATTTATCGTGATGGTCGAGAACGGCGGGCACGGCGGAGTCGCCGCGGCCGATATCGCCGGCAAAGTGCTGAAATTCGCCAAGGAGAACACGGATATACTGAAATGAAATACGAGCTTAAGGCAAAAGGCGAGTTCGATTACGGGCTCGTGGCAATAGCGGGCGTCATCATACTAATGGGGCTTTTCGTGATATACAGCGCCTCATACCAGAAATATGTCCTATCGGGGACCAACCTGTCGCTGCGCCAGCTGCAATCGGCCATAATCGGCATCCTCATTGCGGCCGCCGTCTTCAGGATCGGCTACCAGCGGATAATAGATTTCGGGTATTACATATTCGGCATAAGCGTCATATTACTCGTGCTTGTGCTTTTTGTAGGTGATATGCGTTACGGCGCGCGCAGGTGGATGGAGATCGGTTCGTTCGCGTTCCAGCCGTCGGAGTTCGCTAAGATAACATTCATATTCGCGATCGCAAAATACCTCGGCGACATAAAAGAGGGGATAGAAAAGCCGAAAGCACTGGTAGCGCCGTTCGCTATGGCGCTTGTGCCGATGCTGCTGATATTCAAGGAGCCCGACCTCGGGACCGCGCTCGTCTTCGTGCCGGTTCTGTTCACTATGCTGTTCATGGCGGGCGCACGGCTGAAATACCTCATGATACTCATAGGTTCCGGCCTCGCGTGCGCGCCGTTCTTGTGGTTCTTCCTGAAGGAGTACCAGCGCAACAGGCTCATGGTCTTCATGAACCCGAACCTCGATCCGCTCGGGGCGGGGTATACGATCATCCAGTCGAAGATAGCGATAGGCTCGGGAGGGATAATAGGCAAGGGCTGGCTGGCAGGGACGCAGAACCAGCTGAATTTCCTGCCGGAGCACCATACCGATTTCATATTCTCGGTCGTCGGGGAGGAGTGGGGTTTTATAGGAAGCGCCGTCCTGTTATTCCTTTTTTATAAGCTCGTGGAGAAGGGGCTCAGGATCGCCGAGACGACGAGCGACATATACGGCAAGACCCTCGCCTACGGTATCGTAACGGTTTTCGTGATGCATATAATAGTGAATATCGGCATGGTATGCGGCCTCACG
>Ga0209507_1000744_pt1 | contig 31367 bp, 27 predicted proteins | sample AD_UKC028_MetaG_FD_184414 | JGI IMG/M metagenome (GOLD analysis project Ga0209507, IMG submission 184414) | Active sludge microbial communities of municipal wastewater-treating anaerobic digesters from USA - AD_UKC028_MetaG (SPAdes) (version 2) | ecosystem: Engineered > Bioreactor > Anaerobic >...
CCGGTGAAATAGAGATCCATCTGGACAATCAGGACATGCAATTGCGCTCAGGTATGTTCGCTCACCTCACCCTCTATCTGGGAACCGTGAAAGGCATTGCCGTGCCCAGGGATGTCCTGCAAAAGACCCCCGGCACCGGCAATTACTATGTCTTTGTGGTGAAGGGCGGCAAGGCCTCCCTCAGAAATATCGAAACAGGCATCACATTTAAAAATATTATCGAGGTAACCAAAGGGCTTGAAGATGGCGAGGAGGTGGTTGTTACGGGCCAGAACAGGCTGAAGGACGGCTTTGATGTCGTAGTGAAGAACAAGCGCTCCCTCTCGGAGGAAGAATAGATGAGACTTCCCGAGTTTTCCGTAAAACAACCTGTGGCGACTCTGATGCTCTTTTTGGCCATTATTCTGATCGGTTCGATCAGTTTTACAAAGATGAGCACCGACATGTTCCCGGACGTTGATCCGCCGGTGATTTCTGTGATCACCACATGGCCGGGGGCCAATGCGGCCGATGTGGAGGCCGAAGTGACGGATATCATCGAGAACCAGATTAACAGTGTGAGCAATCTGGATACGCTTACCTCAAAATCGCTGGACAACATATCGGTGATCTCCTGCAAGTTCGACTGGGGGACCGATCTCGATAATGCCAGTAACGAGATCCGGGATAAGCTCGAATTCGCCAAACGCGATCTGCCCAGAGACATCGATCCGTCCATGCTTTTCAAATTCAGCAGCGCCCAAATCCCCATTCTGATGATGACCGTAACCGGTGAACAGAGCTGGCCCCGCCTCTATCGGATAGTGGACAAGCAGATTGCCGACGAGCTCAAGAGAGTGCCCGGCGTCGGGACGGTCATGCTTGTGGGTGGGCTCCTCAGGCGCATCAATGTTTACTTCGACCTGGAAAAGATCGAGGGGTTTGGTTTGTCCATCCAGCAGATCAACACCGTTCTTGCGGCTCAGAACATGAATATCCCCGCCGGCAGCATAAAATCTGGATTGAAGGAGTATTTCATCCGCGTGCCCGGCCGGTATCGTTCGCCCGACGAGATCAGGGACACCATCGTGGGCTTCGCAAAAAACCGCCCCGTGTATCTGCGGGATGTCGCTGTTGTCTCGGATGCCTTTGAAGAAGAAAAGATGCATGGCTGGAGCGAGGGAAAGAAGTCCATCGTCATGGTTGTGCAGAAGCAGACCGGCAAGAATACGGTGGAGGTCATCAGGAATGTCAAAGAAAGACTGGACAACATCAATAAAAACCTTCCCTCGGACGTCAAGATATATATCAGTATAGACAACTCCTCGACCATCCTCGGCACGATCAAAAACCTGCAGGAAACCCTCTTCGTGGCCATCATCTTCGTGGTGCTGGTAACCGCCTTATTCCTGCGCAGGATCAGGACCTCCCTGATCATCTGCCTTGCCATACCTTTTTCCCTGATCATTGCGTTTATCCTTCTCTACCTTTTTGGATATACCATTAACATGGTCTCGATCATGGCTCTCACCATCGCCGTGGGAATGGTTGTGGATGACGCGATCGTGATACTGGAAAACATCGTCAGACATATCGAGAAGGGAGGAAAACCGAAGCCGAGTGCCATCTTCGGCGCGGGTGAGATGGGGATGGCCGTGACGGCGTCCACCTTCACCATAGCGGTGATCTTTGTGCCTCTCATGTTCGTCACGGGTCTTGTCGGGGTCTTCTTCCAGCAATTCGCCTTTGTCATTGTGACGACCATTCTGGCATCTCTGTTCACGTCTCTCTCCATGACCCCCATGCTGGCCTCCAAGTGGATAACCACTACGCCAGGTGAGTTCAAATCCGGGGACAGCCTCCTGGCCAGGGCATATAAAAAGAGCGAAAAATGGTTTGACACCTTCGAAAATGGATACGGCAGACTGCTTGCCTGGGCGCTCGGTCACAAAAAAACCGTAATCATTATTGCCGGCATGGTTTTTATCAGCAGCGTTTCCCTGGTTCCTTTTCTCTCTACCTCTTTTGTCGCCCAGATGGATTCCGGAGATATCAGTATTGCGTTGCGCATGCCCGAGGCCACGCGCCTGGAAGAGACCAAGAAAGTAGTGGAACAGATGTTGAAGATCATCGGGGAGACCGTAAAACCCGGGGAACTCAAGAACAGTTTCGCATTCGGCGGTCAGACCAAGGAGGGTTTCGGATTGGCGGTTGGCTTTGAAGAAGCCCCCAATGTGGCCCAGGTATTTGTGAAGCTCGTGGAAAAGGAGCGCAGAGAACGCAGCGCTTCGGAAATCGCAAATGAATTACGGAAAAAGATATACGAAATACCGGGGATGTCTCAGGTTAACATCAAGGCTCAGGACCCGACAACGTCTATGTTAATGGGCGGGCAGAAACCTATCGTTATTGATGTCCAGGGAGACGATCTCGATCAGTGCATTGCCTTTGCAGGAAAGATCCAGGACGCCATCAAGGAGATCCCCGGTTTGGTCGATCTGTCCTTGAGCCAGAAAGATGATAAACCGGAACTATTGGTGGAAATTGACCGTGCCAAGGCGTCCTCGCTGGGACTGACATCGGGAGCCGTCTCAGGGATGCTCCGAAACTACTTCTATGGCCTTGAGTCAACCAAGTTCTGGGATGCGGGAGACAGTTATGAAATATTCACGCGTCTTGGTGAGAAAGACAAAGACAACCTGGAGACGCTTAAAAACGCACCAATTTTCACGCCCGACGGCAGGCGCATCAAGCTCGACAACATAGCGCAGATCAGGGAGGGCCATGGACCTGTGGAGATACAAAGAAAGAACAGGCAGAAGATCGTCAAAGTTGAGGCGGATACCTTCGAGAGATCACTCGGAGATATCAAAGCAGACGTAGAGGCTGCCATCAAAAACCTGGGAATTCCGCCCGGCATGACCGCAAATTTCGGATCGGACGTGGAAGAGCAGCAAAAGGCCTTCAAGGATCTTACCGGACTCCTCCTTCTTGGCATCATCCTGGTGTACATGGTTCTTGCAGCCCTGTACGGAAACCTGAGAGATCCGTTCATCATCATGTTCTCAGTCCCTTTCGCCATCACCGGTGTGCTCTATGCCTTCTTCCTCTTCAGTATCCCCCTGGACATGATGACCTTCATGGGTATCGTGATGCTCACGGGAATCGTCGTGAAAAACGCAATCGTGTACCTGGACTATACGCATCTGCTTCTCAAGCGGGGAGAAACCTTGTTTGATGCGGTGACAAAGGCTGGTTCTCACCGTCTCAGACCCATCATAATGACCACCCTGACCACCATCTTTGGCATGGTGCCTATGGCACTTTCCAGGGGACAGGGCGCTGAGTTCTGGAACCCCCTGGCCATTACCATGATTTCCGGCCTGACCGTATCCACCCTGATAACCCTGGTTCTCATACCGACCATTTTCTACATGTTCGAGAAGAGAAAGGAAGGAAGGCGCGCATGAAGATGCTCATACTCGTTTATGACGTGGACTTTGATGATGAGGTCATGGAAATGCTCGGCAGGCTCCCCCTGGCCGGCTACACCAAATGGGACAGGGTGTTGGGCAAGGGAAAAAGATCAGAACCCAAGCTCGATGATTCCGTGTGGCCGGGATTCAATAACGCTGTGGCCATCGTGGCCGACGACGAAACCCAGGAATCTGTCTTTGCATCATTGAGGGCCCTTTTTGAAAAACTCGGAGGCAAGGGGTTCGCCGTTTTTGAACTGCCGGTCCTGAGGGTGATCTGAGATGCCAGGCTACCTGTGTTAAAGGAAATGGATGGTTGACGGGTTTCGTTTGACCCGTCATTTACATCTGCATCATTTCAACTTTTTCAGTAGCCGATTTCACCACGAATATTCTTTCATTGTTTCCCTTGGAATCAGCTGGAAGCAGAAAAAAGCCCGCACGATCCGGTGAATACCCCATCGTATAACCCACTATCGTTTCACCATCCAAAAACTTCACTTGTATTTTTCGGCCTCCGCCTGCCAGCTTATCATCGTAAGTTTTTTTGTGATCTTTGTCACCAGCCATATCTTTAACGAAAAAAATCGCCTTAAGGGTCTCCGTCTGAATCTCAACTCGACCGCCTTCAGGTTGTTCCATATGAAAAGAAGTTTTGTTCGGAAAAAAATCACTCATTTGCCCCTTTAAAGCGGTGCCGTCTTTAAACTTTACGACTACTTTGTTGATCATGATTGTGTCCTCGTGTATGTGTGTTATTAGAAATGATAAACAAGTTCAAATCCTATTCAAAGCTGACAGCGGTTTTCATAGCCCGGTGGACGCCTTTTTTTAAGTTAACTTCGATCAATTCCCGGTATTGCTCCAGCGGGAACTTGTGGGTAAGCATATCATCCACCCGTATTTTTTTAGATGAAAGTAAATCAAGCGCCATTTCAAAAGTATGCTTCCAACCACCTTCGATATTGTTATAACGGTAACCGTAACAACCTTTGACATTCTGGAGTTTAAGCCACAAAGTCGTTAGATCCAACTTTACTTCCTTGCCGATGCCAATGACAGAAAGTTTGCCGTTTGTTGCTGTGACACGCAGGGCCAGATTCAAGGTGTCGGCATGACCCACCGTATCGTAAACCTTGTCAAAGCCGCCCATCACAACGCGTTCTCCCAGCAATGGCTGATAGGCGCGTCCGCCGGCAATTTCGATGGCCGCATCAATGATTCCGCCTCTGATGGTCCGGTTGGCGCCGCATTTCTTCACATACTCCACTGCAAAAGCAGAAGGTTCGACAACGGTGATATCGCTGCCGCTATCCAACGCCCGCAAGCACTTCACCACCATGGCGCCGATAACGCCGCCACCGATAATCAGCACCTTATCCGCGTCATCCGGCCGATTGTCCAGCACAGCCTGCAAACCCACAGACAGCGGTTCCACCAGGGCTGCTGATTCCGGTGATACACCGGCGGGCACAAGATAGACTTGGCTTTGATGCGCCACAACATACTCGGCAAACCCGCCGTTGATGTCTTTACAAATGCCGATGAACATCCCCGGCGAAAAAGTGCCTTCGGCGAAATTCTCGCAATTGGCCGTTAATCCCGCGGCACAGCTCCGGCAAATGGGTTTGATAGCGCGTGCATGACAGTTGAGAGCAGGAAGGACAGCAACCAGATCGCCGTTTTTGCAATTCTTAACTTCCCTGCCGGTTTCCACAATCTCACCGCAAATCTCGTGTCCCGGCACGCAGGGAAAGGACGAGAAAGGTGACGCGGTCGGTGAATCCTTCAAAAAAATGAGGTTCATATCGCTGCCGCACACCCCGCAGAGTTTTGTTTTTATCTTTACCCACTCCGGCGATGGAAGTTTCGGTTCCGGCCTATTCACAAGCTTTACCGTAGAAAACGGACCCCGGTAACAGAAGCTACCACTGATGAGCCGCAATGCCTGGATGATTAAAAACTTCGGCACATTGACATTAAATTGAAGTGCTTTCATCAAATAGCTCCTCAAACATCCCCTGTTGCATTATTCCATCTTCAACGACTGATAAAACAAGGGTGTCGCCGGGCTGGTGATCGTCTGATCGGTCATCACGTTGATGCAGGCGGGCTTGCCGGAAGCAAAGGCCCGTGTCAGAGCCGGAATAATTTCTTCGTCCTTTGTGACAAATTCGCCGTGTCCGCCCAGGGCTTCTGCCACTTTCTCATAGTGCCGAGTACCCAGCTCCGCGCACTGCAGACGGTCACATCCGATGGACAGCTCCTGGCTGTGTTTGATCATCCCCCAGGCGCAATCATTGTTAATCACGCACACCACCGGAATGTTGTGACGTACCATCGTATCGAATTCCATTGCGTTGAACCCGAATGATCCGTCGCCGTTGAGCACGACCACTTTTTTATCGGGCCGGGCCAGCTTTGCCGCCATACCAAAGGGAATGCCTGTTCCCAGGCAACCGAAAAGCCCGGCGGCCGTGGCAATAACACCGGCCTTCTGACTGGTCGAAAACGCCAGGCCGAAATAGCTGGTATCGCCGCCATCAGCAACATAGATCGCATCATCTCCAACAAACTTCTGAATTTGGGCAACCAAACGAATCGGATGAATGGGATCGGAGGAGGTCTTCCGCATCCGCAGTTCATAGTCCAGGACGGATCGCCCCGCCGCTTTCAGCGTCTCAGCCCACTGGCTGTGATCGTTATTGCGGACATGCGCAGTGAGTTCACCCAGCACAGAAGCGATATCTCCGGCCAGACCCACATCCGCCGCACAGTTGCGGTCGAGCTCATGTGGATCGATATCGATCCGGACGAGTTTCACTGACGGTGGAATCAACTGTCCCGACTGAAACGTCCAGTTGAAACGCAGGCCCGCCGCTATCAGCACATCCGCCTGCCCAACGCCGAACATCAGACCCAGATTGCCCATCTCCATCACCGAGTTAGGATGATTGTCCGGCAGTTCACCTCTGCCATAATTCATCAACATAAAGGGGATGCCCGTTTTTTCGATAAACTTTTTGAGACTCTCTGAAGAGTGGCTCAGGCCTACGCCGCTTCCGCCCAGGAACAGTGGCTTCTTGGCGTTGTTGATCAGCTCTACCGCGGCCTTTATATCCTTGTCATCCGGATGCATCCGGTATTTACGCGTTGTGCAGACCGGCATGGGAACCTGGGATTCCTCCACAGTGATGCTGAGAATGTCGGGTGGCAATTCGAGGAATACCGGTCCGGGCCTTCCCTCAGCGGCATAACGGAAAGCGATGGAAAGGTATTCAGGAATCCTTTTGATGTCGAAGCAGGTGGCCGCCCATTTGGTTATCGGTTTGACGATGTCCATTTGTTTGATTTCCTGGAGCGCCCCCTTCAGATCATCACGGAGCGGATGCCTGCCGCACAAAACCACCAACGGTGCATTGTCCAGATACGCATTGGCGATACCGGTGAGGCCGTTGGCAAACCCCGGCCCCGCCGTAAGAAAACAGACGCCCGGTTTCCCCGCGTAAACCGACCAGGCATGCGCCATCATGGCCGCCGCCTGTTCATGACGCACATCAATCGTGCGGATGTTATACTGGGTGAAGCCGTCCAACATGGCTTCGATGTGCCCGCCGGAGATGCCGAACACAATATCCACCTTCTCAACTTCCTTTAAATACTTTCCGACCAGATGCCCGCCATTGATTAAAGCCATAGGATTCCCCTCTCCGAATAAATTATTAATATATCCTACATCACCAGTTTCACACCGTCATTGAACCATTGCGCGAAAAACGCCATACCGTCTAGTTTCATCTTGCCTGTCGCAGCGGCTTTGAACTGTTCTGCATCGCTTTGCGAGGCCATCACCTTGAAGCCTGTCTTCGCGTCAGCCCAGACAATGGCCGCGTCATAAGGATGGTTTGCGCCGCTTTGCGTCATCACCTTACCCTGATCGAAAATGAAAAGCCTGCCTCTTTTCCCGTCTGCCGTCTTGATCATAATCTTCACCCGATGGATCGAGCCGATATAATTTCGGTACGCAACGTTTCTTTTAGAGGCGCGTTTCAAAATCTCATACAAAGCAAACAACAGCATTGTGAATCTCATGATACTCTCCTCAATCATTGTTAAAGAAATAGGACGGCTTTTTCTGCAAGCCGTCATGCCCTGCCGGTATAATTATCCTTAACCCACGCACCGATTTTTACCTTTGCTTCCCGATAGGAAACCCGCGTACGCCAGCCCAATTCTGTGCGAGCCAGTGTGGTGTCCACATCGTTGTCCCTGCCCAGCACCCCCGCGCTCAGCCTGGTCAGCGGAGAACGGATATGGAGAGGATTGAGCATGGTCTCCAAGACGTGGCCCATCATCCACGCAAGCTTGAAAGGGATATTTCCCCTGGGCCGCTTCCCGATAAAAGAGCCGAGATCTGTGATGTACTCTTTCCACGTCACGCTCCAATCATCACGGAAATGGTAGGCCTTCCCAGAGGCAATATCCCTGATACCGGCAAGGATAATGCCGTCCACCAGATTATCCACAAACACAAAACTGGAGCTGTATTGCCCGTGGTCTATCAGAGGCACGCCGGTTGGAGTCATCAAGCGGTCAACAATATCGCGCACCCAAACGCTTCCCGGACCAGTCACATTGGCGGGACGCACAATCGTACAACTGATTTTACCATCACCATGGTAGGCGCGCACCAGTGCTTCCGTATCACCTTTCGCGTCATTGTAATAGACCCCGGACTTTTGCGGCGGATCGGTTTCTTTCACCCCTTTCAGGTGGCGGCCCAACCCCATGGCGGCAATTGAGCTCACGTAAACGAAACGCGATGCTCTGCCTGCGGCCTCTCGTAAAAGATTTTGCGTGGCATCATAGATGGCTGTATAAAATTGCTGCTTCGTGCCCCAGTCCGTAACGCGCCCCGCCAGATGAAACACCGTATCGATATCGTCACAGATCCCGCGCAGACTTACCGGAACGGTCAGATCACCCCGGACAATCCGGGCTCCCTGTTTTTCCAGGGTATCGGCTTTTTCTTCCGGCAGCACCAGCGCCCTCACATGATAACCCTTCGCCATCAGATCCCGAACAAGAACCGAGCCTATGAATCCTGTAGCGCCAGTCACCAAAGCGTTCATAAATTTTTATTCCACCCGTACAAACGTAAAGAGGTATTACCGAGAGGATAAACGCGGAATGTATTATCTTTAATGACCCTCAAGGTGACATATTCACTCGTGACATTCTCCAGAATGCTGTCATATTGTTGCTCATCAAATCCAAGGACAACGTGATCAAAACCAGCGTCCAGATCAGCCCTGCATTTACTTCCAATCCGCTTCTTTAAGCGCTCCTTGTAATTCATGCTGTTTCCCTTTTTTTAGAGGTCTTCCGTCTCCAACTCCCAATCATAATTCGGATCACTGACAAAGGTTTGTTCCACTGCACAGCCTGCACCGGCAGAGTCGTTTGTCTTGACAACTGTTCTGACGATCCATCCTCCCGGAACTTTCAATCTGTGACTTGAAGTATCCGTTGCCGTATCGGTTAATTTCTCCCACATTTCAGATCACCTCCAAAAATGGAATATACTTGCGCATTGTTTTTTAACTCTTGTTGATTGGGGGTAAAGTATAGGAAACGAGGCCTTGTGTGTCAAGACAATCTTGATTAAAAAATGTGGTGGGCAGCGTCTGTTTTTATCGCCGAACGCGAATAGTTTGTGCCAGGTGGCGTCGGGAAGTTTCGTCGCCTTCCAGCCGGTGGCTATTGCGTTTGTTGGAGGTTTTTCTGCTGCGTCCTAGCCGTATTCAAGGCTTTTTTAATGTCCGCATTATGAGGATCAAGCGCAAGGTAATTCTGCCAAAGTGAAATTGCCTCGCTGAGGTCACCCTCCCGATATTCTTGAAAACCTTTCTTGGAGAGAGCAGTCTTGCAGTTTGTGAGCCTTGAATGAAGTTGTGCTCTGTCGAATGAGAGCATGTTTGTAAAGCCTTTAAAGTCCGAATAATTCTTCAACAGAACGTTGTAGGATTTACCGGCAAACTCAAAGTCCTCTCGATGCAGCGCCCTGTCGCCGGCCGTCTTGATCTCCTCCAGACTTTTCACATACTCCTTGACGAGTGCCCGATCTTGCGGGTGCTTCTCATACTCTGCCTTGTAAAGGTCGATCGCCTTCTGATACTTGCCTGCCGTCATGTTCTGCCTGGCCTGGCTCAGTGTTTGACCATTCGTTTGCGGTAATAGAAATCTTTTCATCTGCATGCATGATGGAAAGGCAAGCAAAAGGGTAAGGGCCGCAAAAATCCAGACAGCTCTTTGAAAATTCATCATCAGACTGCCCTCGCAAAAACAACGGGCAAATGCCCGCCGCTTCTTTCATCAATGATTTCCACGAAAACATCGACAAGATCCGCCCTTAACTGCGTTCCCGCCATACGCACCAATTCCCGTAAAGCTTCCTCTTTGGAAAAAGCCTCTCTGTATGATCTGGTTGAAGTCATGGCGTCAAATGTATCAGCGACGGCTATGATGGACGCAAAGAGCGGAATACTGGCCCCGGACAGTCCGTCGGGATACCCTTTTCCATCCTGACGTTCGTGGTGGTGTCTGGTTGCTGGGATGTACTTGCGCAGTGAAGGCGCCTTGTCGAGGATGGACGTTCCATGTTCTACGTGAAGCATCATTTCCTCATATTCAGACTCACTGAGCCTGCCCGGCTTGAGCAAGATAGCATCCGGTGTCTTGATCTTTCCCACGTCATGAAAAAGGCAGGCCACTTCAAGATCTTTCAGCTCTTCCGTTGAAAGACCTATGGCCTCGCCGACGAGCACGGACAGTTTTGACACCCGGGCGGAATGACCATGGGTGTAAGAATCTCTTGCATCGATGGCTGCCGCCACCACCCGGACTATTGAAACGTATGCCTCTTCCAGGTCGCGGGCATACTTATTCAGCTTGCTCTGCTGCTCGGTAATCGTGGATGACATTTCATTGAAATTGATAGTCAGTTTACCCAACTCATCGTCAGCGTAAATTTTTAGAGGGCTTGTTGAAGTTCCTTTTTTCAGTTCATCAACTCCAAATGAGAGTTCTCTGATGGGCTTGATGAGGAAGGATGCCAGGAGAACACTGGCAATTGTCCCCAGAATAAGAATAATGCCGAAGACGATAAATATCTTGTCACGAACCTCACCTTGCGCCTGCACTAAGACGGACTTGTTAATAGCAAGTATGACACTCCCCATGGATTTATTCATAAAGACAATAGGGCTGGATATTTCGAAGAATGAGCCTGATGACCCGGACGATTCTCTTACAGTTGTTCCATCCTGGCTTTTCCGAACCAGTTTGCCCGGAGTAACCGGCAGAATCTTACCGCTCATGGCCATCTCGCTGTGAACCATGACCTTCTTGTCCGGCGAGACGATCGTCACGTATTCCATGTCGCTATTTGAAGCCTTTGCTTTAAAAACAAGATTATCCAAGCTTAACAGGTCTTTGGACAGAAGGCTGAATCCGGCAGTTGCCGCAATACTTTTGCCCACAGATTCGCCGCGCTTAATAATTTCATTCTGTAAATAGTTGTTCATGATCTGGACTGTAATAATATAGAGGCCGAAAGAGGTGCAGGTCATCAAAACAACCACAAAGAATGCAATCTTGAAGCGCAGACTTACAGACCGGTATCCTTCGCGCATCAGGAGGAACGTTTTTTGAATAAGACCTGAGAACAGGCGAAAGACGGAAGTAATGCTCCGCGTAATTCGTTTGCGATCCGTGGTCATTTTCAACATTCTCATATCTAAAACAGGTCTTATACGGCTCATTATTTCTGAACCCATCACTACGCTCCCTACTCTTGTCAATGGTTGCTAACGAAATACAAGTACCATCGAAATGATTGATTTTCTGCACCCAACATCGTCGGATGGTGTTCGCCGCAGACGCAACGTCAAACATGCGCTGCAGGCATCGAGCGGAGCTTCGTGGCCTCATTGAATGATGTCCCTTCAGCAGCCCCATTCTTTGTCTTAACAACGGGGAGTGCCTTATTGCTTTCACACCCTTTCATCTTCGCCCCGTACAATGCAGCGTCCGCCTGTTTCAGGATATCACCTAATTTGCTTCTCCCCTCGGGAGCCACAGCCAGACCAAAACTAAAACTAACGGGCAATCCATTATTTTGTGCCCATTCTCTGTATTCAACCTGGAGCTTCCGCACAGCCGATTCCGCATCCTCGCGAGATGTGTTTGTCAGGAGTATGACAAACTCATCACCGCCATATCTTGCAACGATATCGGTCTGCCTGAAGTTTGATTGCACCATATCGGAAAAATGTTTAAGGACCTTGTCACCCATGTCGTGCCCGAACTGATCGTTAACTGCTTTGAAATTGTCAAGATCAATGAATATGAAAACAAGGGGAATACGCATCCGTTCATTAAGGAGAAGCAGATATTCCGCAACCCGGAAAAATGCCCGTCTGTTCAGTGTCTCTGTTAGGCTGTCGTATTCGCTGATTCTGATGGCTTCCTTCTTCATCAGTTCAATGCGTCGCACCAGGAAATATGAATAGTTCACGCCGACAATAATAAAGAACACATAAAAGTACAAATTATAGGGAGGCCATACCCCGAGAACTCTGTAATGAACAACAAGCGCGGTCATACCGAGAATAAACGCCCCGATCATTGATTCGACGATGATGTACAGCCCATGCTGGATTCCATTGCCGAGCACGGCAATCAGGAACAGCAGTATCGTGGGAGGAATGATAAACGGATCGCAGAGAATCGCGGTGAATGCTCCCACAACATCTATCCATGAACCCAGGCGAAACATCATAATTTTCGCGCCATGCTTCTGATAATACCACCATCCGAAGATATGCAGCGCATAATAGAAAAGAATAATGCAATTGATCTGGGTAATGGATAAAATGAGCGGGGGAATTGTAATAAAATTAAAGTATAAAGCCGACAGTGCGCCCAACAGCATGCGGACAAATAACTGAAGGCGCGGCATATATGCCTCTGGCACCAACGCCTCAAAGGCTGTGGGAATCTGATTTCCGTTTTTCTCCTGCAAGATGAACACTCCCCTTACCTGAATGCCGTGAACTGCAACATAAAGATGGTCGCCAGAATGCCGATAAGCGCCATAACAATTATCAGATCCCTCCATGTAAACCGGCTTTGGCCTATTTTTTTATAAAATGCACGGAACACAGTATAAACTTCCTTCCAATTTTGATCCTTTGAGCTGTCTTATCGGTGAAGCACAACTTCCCCTTTGCGGCAACATAGAGCAAGGACTATGCCCGAAATGAATCGCTGATGGAATTCGGACACAACTCAATCGTTTTATCTTTAATTATCAACCATTTGGCTTTTTAAAACGCAGACTATGTGATGCCTTTTTTCTTCTCATCTTCCGTGATTTTCACCATCATCCGTAAATTTAAACTATCCGGCGCACCGCTCGAACCGAATAAACAAAAAATTAACCCGAGCGGCGTCGTCTCAGATATTGATTAGCGATTGCATATACTTACTTGACATGCCAATTTTTTTTGATTATTAAAATCTTCATGCAGATGACGAAGACATTAGACGCATCCCCTACCGAAAGATCTCAAACAGCAAAAGAATTTCTTGCCGTAAAGAGTTTTGTCGCCGCATTTGTCCTGGCTCTTAAAAACTATGCGCTTTACCCGGAAAACCACAGCATCAGCCAAAAATCTTTAAGCACAGCAAAGGAATGTCTTGATCAATATTTTGCCGGCCATGAACTCTTGCGGCTGAATATTGAGGAAGGCAAATTGCTTTTTCAAGAGGAAATCGTTCATCAGGACAAACCTGACGAACCGTTTCTGACGACGCCCCTTTTCAGGGACGGCATTCAATGGTTTGAGTTTCGAGAAGGGATGGACATTGGAGAATTAAATACCTTTCTGAATTTGCTGACGAAGCACCGCTCTTTCCGGGAAGAAGCGGAGGATGATCTGAGCACGGCTTTGTGGGAGGCCGATCTTCCTCACTTGAATTATAAAGTCGATGACGCCATCTGGATGGGCGAGCCGATTGTAGAGTTTTCAAATTTGAAGGCCAGCCCTATTTCCAAAGAACAAACGGAAGAAAGGACTTTGGAATCTCCCACCTTCGCCGGGAAGGTTAATCTGTCGGAAACAGAAGAAGGCTCCTTTAAATTAAATTTCACAGAAGAAAATAAAATAAAAGCCATGATCCACGAGGAAGAGTCGCGGAATTGCACCAGGGACTGTCTTGATGTTCTGGCGCTTATTTTACGCGAACAGCAATCGTCGGAAGATTACCTTACGGTCACTGATTTTTTAGTCGGCGAGGTTCAGTATGCCCTATCCCAAGCTGAATTCAATTATATTCTGAGTTTTTTAGAAAGTATCGAAAACCTGTCTCAAACCGCCCCTCCGGACAACCCGAGCTTACAGAATTTGTCGGCCAATTTCCGGCAGAGAATTTCCACCCCGGAGATCCTGAACGTTTTGGAACAGGTTTGGTCCCGGATCAATACCGCAACCGATGCTTTGATGAACGCGCTCAGCAAATTTTTGTTGATGTTGCCGCCTGAAGTCATTGACACCCTTATTCCCATGTTGCCGCGGATAAAGCACCCTCGCGTAGAAAATATGTTTATCGAAGTAATCGCCATCCACGCCGGCGCGGGGCGCATCAGCATAACCGAATTGGTCGATACCATGGATGAGCGCTTTGTTCAAAGATTTATCGCCACATTCGGCGTTGTCGGCGCACACAATACCACCCAGCTGCTCTTTGATTTGACAAAACACACCTCGACAAAGGTACGCGAATACGCCATTCATGCGCTGGCTGAGCGTGATTACGAAAATATCTGCAAACTTTTTTCGCGGATAGAAAATGAACAGCCCGCGATTCAACGCCTGATTTGTAAGTATCTTGGTCAACAAAGAAGTTCAACGGCTGAACGACTCCTTCTGGCCTATCTGGAGAAGAAACGTCACAAAATAACCAATCGGGAGCATCTTCTGGACTGTTACCGCGCTTTAGGGCGATGCGCCGGCCCTCAGACCATTCCTCTTCTCCAAAAAATTCTTTTACAGCGGGATTGGAAATCGCTGCTCGGCTTATCGATGGACCCGCATCGGCAGGGCGCCGCCCTCTCGTTATTTTTGATGCCCAAAGAATGGAATACGAGAAGCATACTGAATTCAGCCGCTCAAAGTTTTTTTCCGGGCATCAGACGCGCCTACAGGATCGGCCAGAAGGAAAGTCGGAAAGTTGTAAGGAGAGCATAATTGAAGTCAAGAATGGTGGAAGACAAAGTTATTTCCGAAGACCTGTTGCTGCGATCTTTTTTTAGATTGTTTCAAATCGTTAAAATCTACCGGTCCGATAATCAACTGCTGATTGAGAACGTTGCCAAATTTGTGGATGCCATCGCAAAAGCCTGTATCGATGAGGATAGAGTTGATCTTCAAATATACCGGGGCAGATTTTATTTACGGGAAGAAAAGCTTGTCCATCGCCCCGATATGCTCAGTGTCACAAAGGAAGTGATTGCCTATTTGCAAAAAAGGGGTGTTTACGGTTTACGCTTCTACAGCACAATCCGGGAGGCAACCACCGATTCCGTCGTTATCTTTTTTGAATTGCTTGACGCTGCAGAGCGCGCTGAAAATCCCCCGGTTTGGCTTCAAAAGAATCTGCAGAACAAAGGCTGTGCCTGGGCTGAGATATTGACCGAGACGGATTCGAAAATCATTGTTCATGATCCGGGGCTTTTAGCTATCGCGAAGACAACGTATTCTCATGCGCTGACATCCATGAAGACTATGGCCGAAAAGCTGACGACGCATAAGCGTGTAGGCGTCCACAAGGCGAAAAGAGTCATCCAGGATATGATTGAGATACTCACGGAAGACGACTCCATCCTGCTTTGCATGAGCACGATCCGTGATTATGACGACTACACCTATACGCATTCCGTCAATGTGGCGCTTTTATCAATGTGCCTGGGAAAGCGGCTCGGTTTATCGCGCCTTACCCTGGAGAGGCTTGGTTTGTGCGGCCTGTTCCATGACCTGGGAAAAGTGGACATCCCTCATGACCTGATCAATAAGCCGGGTGAGTTAACCGATAATGAATACGATCAAGTTAAACAACATTCCGTCAATAGCGTCCGGCATATTGTTAAAATAAACACCGACCATATCCTGAAAGCCAAGCTTCTGCTGCCGCCCTTCGAACACCATCTTGGATTAGACTTGTCCGGCTATCCTCACACGGACAGGACGGAGCCGGTAAGTCTTTTGGGAAGGATTCTGACGATCACAGACAATTACGATGCTTTGACCTCGGCGAGGAGCTATCGGTCGGAACCCATCAGCCCTGCTCTGGCGCTGCAGATTATGATGGAAAGATCGGGAACCTATTTTGATCCGCTCATTTTAAAAGTTTTTATCAATACCATCGGGATTTATCCCGTAGGAACACTTTTGCTGCTTGATAAAGGGCAAATGTGCATCGTCCTGGAAACGCCGGAATCTTCAGACGCCAGACGCCCTTTAGGAATTCTGATACATTATGTAAAAGACGGAGAATTTCGAAAAGGGGAGCGCATCGATCTGTCGCTGCGTCATCCGGAAACAGGCGATTATCTGAGAACTATTGTCAAGACTCTTCATCCTGCCTATTACGGAATTCAGCCCATTGAGTTTTTGGCCTGACAACGATAGGCGAAAACAGAAAACAATATCGAAATGACATTTTTAACGTATTGGCCTGATTCCAGCATGCTCGTAAGGATCGTATTTTCTGTCAAGGCAGTCTTCTATTTCCGAGGCTCGAGCAAGGCAAAACAGGATATATTTGCCTTTAGGCATTTCTTTCTCGAGATTTTCAAAAACGAATAAATGTGGTTCCGCCATAGCCACGGTCACTTTCAGGGAACTGTTGCTCAAAACGACAATGCGATTTTTCAAAGCATACTCTTCGCCAATGGCTTTTTGCAGGGACGGGAATACCTCATAATCTTTCAGCGAAACAATAGGTATGCTGAAGTGAGCAGCAAGCGCATTCATATATTTCTTTTCGCTGATCACCCTGTTCTTGACCAGCAAGGCGCCTAGGGGGGTGTATATCCCTCTGTTTCTAAGATCCTTTTGTTGCAAGAGATTCTCGTTTAATTGCGCTTCAGTTATGATATTTCGTTCGACAAGAATTTGTCCGAGTTGTTTTCTTTTGTTGCTGTAGTAAATCTCTTTGATGATCTTGGACTGGGGAAGACCCATTTCACAGAGTATCTGCCCCAGATACTTGTTCGGCTCCCGTTCTTTCCGTTTCAGGGCTTCGTTCAAATCGGATACCGTGATAACTTTTTTCGCAACCAGAATCTGACCAATCTTATCAAGCATTTCACTCCTATACCTTAACCTTTATTATCAACCTATGCTTCAGAATGACAGCATTTCGTTTCAAATAAACAGATGTGTTCTGTGACTCTGTACTTGTGTCATTTTTTCTGGAATTATTGTTAATCGCAAATATCAGTTTTTGATCATTCAGTCAACAACCGAAAGGTTTTTTGCTTAGTTTTTCCCTGTTTCTTTTGTCGTACCCGCCTTTTGTTGTCAATATTTCATTGACATACACGACCGAGTTTCTTATATTTCAAACATACTTAAGCAGGATTTGAGATCACGGGCAAAAAATGACGATTCTGAATTAAAAAAGGAGGAATGGTTCATTATGGACGAAAAGAGAAGATCTCCAAGACTGAAGGAGGACAACGAGGTTACCATCACCGTCGTCTCCGGAGGAAAAAATTCCGCCAAAGAAAAAGTCATCTATGACAGCAGTAAAGACATTTCCGCGTCCGGCGCCAGAATTCATGCCCATATTATGTTACCCGTTGACGCTCTTCTCCAGATAGACATTACATTAAAGACGGTGCGCCAGATGATAACCGTCATGGGCAAAGTAAAATGGATTAAAATCATTTATAATGATGAATCTTATGAGGCAGGCGTGGAATTCGTCAACACGCCTGACGAAGCCATTAAGAAACTGAAAGATTACATTGCCTGGAAACTGAAGTTTAAAGCTCTTAAACCGGTTTAAGCATACTGGTCTAAAATTTCTTTCTTCTAATAATATTGAAGAAATTTATTGATATTTAATCATGCTTCTGCTAACAAATTAAGCCAGTTAAGCAAAAATTACGTCTTTGAGAAGGGGAGAAGTATAATGAACAAAAGCAAAACAAGAAAGTTACGCCTGCCGTTATTAATTTTTTCTCTGTTCTTTCTTGCAATTCTTTGTGGCTGCGGAGACGGACCGGGTGAAAGCAACAATTCTTCCGGCGGCACAACACCCACACCAACTGGTTCAGGAACTCTGACGATGGCTCTGACTAAAGTTTCCGATGGCACGTCCACGTCTTCCGTTGCTTCAGGTAGCCCAACGCGCTTGACAGTAACTGCAAGGGATAAAAGTGGAACGCCAATTGCGGCGAAGGTAGTCACCTTGACGCAAACGTCTGCTGGTATGGTTACCTTTAGTCCGTCTGATGCGGCCCTCACAGACTCAGGCGGCGTTGCTTCCTTCATTATCTACGCGGGAACCACACCGGGTGCAACGGAAATTAAGGCGTCCATTACGGATACAGCGGGCAATGTCATTAGTGGCTCAGCCGGTATTGCTGTTGCAACCAGCAACTTGAGATTAAGTTCTTTAACAATCACGCCGGCTACAATTTCCGCAGGCGGCACAGCGTCAATCAGCGTAACCGTTCTGGATGGTTCAGGCAATCCCTATACGCAGTCCGTACCCATTGCTTTTACTTCTGCAGGCGTACAATCAGGTAAGGCCACCATTACCGCAACCGTTTATACCGATAAAAACGGCATTGCCTCGGCAACCTACCGAGATATCAATTACGGCAATGTTGATACAATTACCGCCACACTGACCGGCACGACGATCACATCATCAGGAACTCTTACGGTCACCGCTGCATCCGTCGGATCCATTATTTTTGTTTCAGCCACGCCAATAGATATTGCCTTGCCCGGAAGCGGCAGAACAGATCAATCGGTCATCCTTTTCCAGGTTTTGGACACCAACGGAAAGCCCAAAAAAGCGACCGTTGGTTTTACGCTTGATACATATGTGGGAGGAATTACCCGGTCACCGGTAAGCGCCGATTCAGACCCAACTACCGGTTATGTTCAAACGATTATCCAGGCTGGCTCTATTCCGACACCTGTGCGCGTTCAGGCCGTTGTTGATGTTGCTGGAACAACCCTGACATCAACATCCGACAGGCTATCAATATCAACCGGCATCCCGGCGCAACATGCATTTTCCATGAGTGCATCGATACTCAACCTGGAAGGATTGACTCATGACGGTGAAAAGACCGCTATTAGAGTCATGTTGGCGGATCGCTTTAATAATCCGGTGCCAAATGGAACCGTTGTCAATTTTCGAACCTCCGGCGGCGTTGTCGAAGCAAATTGCCGCACGGGTGAGAAAAATGCGGATCCGTTAACCTGTCAAGGTGGTGTGGTTCCTTCTAAAGGAGAATGTTGCGTTTATCTGACCAGCGCCGAGCCGAGACCATATATTGGACAACCGGGCGCACAACCATTCTTTAGTGGAAGAGTCGTTGTTCTGGCGTATGCTCTTGGTGAAGAAAGTTTTATTGACGCGAACAGCAATGGTAGATTTGACTTAGGAGAATCTTTTACTGACATGCCGGAGCCTTTCCTTGACGTTAATGAAAGTTATGCAAAAGATCCTCTCGAACCGTATATTAACACAAATGAAGATGGAACATACACTGCCGCAGACGGCAAATTTAACGGCATCCTGAGAGACGATTCCATAGAGGGACCAACTCAGATCCATGTGCGGAAATCCATAGTGGTCACTTTTTCAGGATCTACTGCTGTCATAACCCCGACTACTGCCACGATGGCTTCATGCCTGCGAGATTTTAACTTTACTTTGACTGACGAAAATAATAATCCGATGCCGGCGGGAACAACAATAACTACGAGCGGCAATCACGTGACATTTATGGCTATCGGCAGTACTACGCCCAGCGCGGCAACAATATCCATTGATTATGGCACGCCTGTTCGAAATACCAGCACATACGGAGGCACTGCATTTGGTCTTACAGTGGAAGCAAACAATTGCTCGGCTCCTCCGGCAGGAAGTTTTAATATCGTAGTTACTACTCCCAGAGGACTTCCTACAGTTATTCCAATATCCATAAACTGATAAAATAATCAGAAAAGCCGGCTTCTTGCCGGCTTTTCTTTTTCACCATAGCGCTGCCACTGCTATTTGATGACCATGAAAGAATTCTTTTTTTGCAGGTTCATCCGGCTGATGCAATGCATCTTCTTGTCGGCGACAAAACGTTGTCCCAAAGGAAAATGCTTGCTATCAATCTTCAAGCCGTGTAGAATTACACATAACAAACAAAATGAAATTGACGGCCAATCTGTGGCATACCCAACTTGCAAAATTAGGAGGGAGTTTTATGCTGCAACTTCTTAAGAAGCTACTCTTCAGGGACAGAAGGCATTATCCCCGGCACCTGGTAAATGGTAGTTTTGATCTGATAGTTCCCGCAAATGACGGAACCACCATTACACGGAAGGTTGACGCGGTAGATGTCAGTTTTGGTGGAGCAGCCTTCATTTATAAAGGATCACCTTATGATCTTGCCAATTCCGGGCGAATTAGTTTATCGAAAGGTATGGTTGGCACACTGGGATTTAAAACAGTATCAGATGTTGAGCACTCCCGTGGATCACCGTATCGTCGGCGTGGCGTTAAATTCGAGTGGGAGAGCTTATTAGGCAAGAAACAGCTGGTCGAATTTATCGAAGAATATGGGATATAAGCCCGGGGTCCATCCCGGCAGAAGTCTTTATTTTTTTATTGACAAGATGCGCTTGTTTGCTATAGTCACTGCCATCTTCAAGCGATCGGAGTGGAAAATATCGAGGCCATAATCAATGCAAAAAAGATTTACTGATCTAGTTAGCACATACGCCAAAAACGGCGCTTCCGATCTTCACATCTGCGGCGGTCAGCCCATTATTTATCGTCAAGATGGTTCCATCAAATCCGAAAACAAAATCACCTGGTCGCATCAGGATGTTGACAATTTAATTTTATCGATACTCAACGCAAAAAATATGGCGATGCTGCGGGAACGCTGGTCCGTCGATTTTGCCGCCAGCGTCGCGAATGTTCGAATTCGTATCAATATTTTCAACTCGGATCGCGGACCTTCCCTGGCCATCCGGTTATTGCCTGACACGATTCCCACGATTGATAAATTAAATCTTCATCCGTCCCTGCAAAGCATCAGCAACCTGAAAGAGGGACTTGTGTTGATTTGCGGCGTAACCGGTTGCGGCAAAACAACCACGATCGCCTCCATTCTGGATGATATTAATCACAAACGGGCGGCGCATATCGTTACCCTGGAGGATCCCATCGAATACCGGATTCAATCCCGGATATCTTTTGTTGAACAACGGGAAATCGGCACACATGTGCCGTCATTTGAGAGAGGCCTGATTGATGTCATGCGGGAGGATCCCGATGTCATTATGGTGGGTGAATTACGCGATCCTCAGGCGATTGCCTTGACTTTGAACGCCGCGGAATCCGGACATCTGGTGATTGCAACCTTACACGCAACCAACATGGAAGACGCGCTGTACCGGATTATTAATTCCGCGCCGCTGGAAGCTGAAGAATATATTCGTTTTCAGCTGGCATCAACTATTTCCTGGGTCATAGTCCAGAAACTGGTTCATCTGGAGAAAAATGGCTATCGTTTACCTCTCCTGTCCATCATGCGTGGAACAAGTCAGATCAAGGGGCTTATCCGGGATAAGAAACTTTTTCAGATCGACAACTCCATGCATACCAGCAAAGCCGACGGTATGTTTACGCATGAGCGGTATTTGAAAGAATATCTGGAAACGCGAGAGAAATTTTACAATCCCATGTTGAACTTCAGGCCGGAAAAGGTTGCCGGCGCCGATTCATCCTATCATTCGCCCTTGTTTGATCCTGGCTTTGATATCGGCGCAAAAACTAAAACTCCCCATAATGTTGTCTTGAGGGATAAGCCAAAAAGCAGCGGTAAAATCAAAGTGAGTGATCCGGTTGATTTCCCGGATGATGACGGCATATTAACCATTGATCGTTCTGATCTTCAGTATCAAATTGATGAAAAGTACGATTTGTCGAAAATTATATCTGAAACCGAAAATAATTTAAAAAATAAAAAATAGATTGTCCGTTGAAGAATAGCGCATCGTGTTGAGACCCCTGCACAACCACTCTAATCGTCTTACCGGCGAAAGCCGGTATCCAGGAAGCCCTTGGTAATACTGGATTCCGTGTCGCGCTTCGCTTGCCCGGAATGACAAAATTGTTAGTTTTATGTATTTATGCAAAGCTCTCGTGTGCATCAACACCATGCCCACGGAGTTTGTTCTTGCGACGAGCATAGCCTTACTTTGGAGGAACTGATCCGATGACGTTTTCCTCCTTTTCTTTTTTTGAAGCCTTCTCAATATCCTTCAGGACAGTGATCAGTTTTTCCGCTTTTTCAACCACGATAGTGGAGTCACCTGAAGTACCCGCCTGATAAGCCGCGCCGACGCCGGCAGCAGATTTCTTCTTGGTCCGGATGACCTGCCAGGAATCGCCCGATGAGGCCACCGTCCAGTTATTGAAGTGAAATTGAACCTCGCGCACATGGGGCAAAGCCGAAATCTCCCTGGCTAGGACCTCAATCTCCTGCGCGGAAAAATCCATGGTCGGCTTGACAAGGTCGCCATAGAAATAGACCGTGTTGCCGATAAAAGAGTAATCGATCCTTGTCAGGTCTGCATCGTGGCGGATCAGAACCATCCTCACGTTCCGATTGACTTCATACCGGGATACCTGTTCACCCTGCTGCATTTTTCATCCTATTTTTTTGACAATAGCCTTGCATCTCTGCCATAAGAAAATTTTAAAGAAGTATAAGGAAGAAAGGCAATTTTTGCAAGCATACAAGCCTGATGAGCCATACTGTATTCAAAATTTCTTTGGGCAATGCTCTTTTTGTCGCAATCATGGGCGCATCCCATCATTTTACATTTTTGATCAGCCACTATTGACATACAAAAACACCTGTATTATCGTCACACCGTCAGGAAGCAACCCCTTAGCAAACAAGAAATTCTGTGAGTTAGAATGAACATCAGACGATCCTTTGAACAAACCCTGCGCAATGGATAAACAGCCTCCTTTGGGATTGGTGAATATGCTGCGGAAATTTCTGATCCTTTTGAAAATCAGCCGGCCGCCCCTCTGGATTGCCCTGCCCCTGGTGTTCTGTATGGGGCTGGCCTACGGGCAGCGGGGGCTGATGAATCCTGCGTTTCACTTCACGCCCCTGATCATCCTTCAGATGGTCATGCTCTCATTTCCCATCTGCCTGTTCACCTTCGGCCTGAATGACGTCTATGATTATGCCTCGGATCAATTGAATCCGAGAAAGAAAGGGATCGAGGGTATCCTTCTGGAGACCCGGTATCACCGGATGATCAAGATCGCCGCATGGACGGTGGGTGTCGTGTTCTTATGCGTTTCCGCCGCGACGGCAAACCTGGCCAATGTTTACTTTTCTGTCGCCCTGCTCTGCCTGTCCTATGTCTATTCGGCGCCGCCCTGGCGGCTGAAGATCAGGCCGCCGTTCGATGTTGTTTCCGCCGGCATCCTGGGATTTTTCGCCCCTTTTGCGCTGGGCTACAGCTTCGTGGATGACGCAATGGCCATTCCCTTTCAGGCCTACTATTTTACCTGCTGCGTTATGGGCTTTCATGCATTCAGCACCATCATGGACTATGATATTGACAAACGTGTCGGGGATCGAACATTTGCCGTCGCCTACGGGAAACGCGCCGCCGCTCTGTTTCCGGCCGCCATCTTTCTATGCAGCCTGTCTATTATCCATGAAAATTACACCAAATGCTTCTTCATGGCCTGCCTGGTCCTGTGCGCCCTGACGGCTGTCATTCCATCGGAAAAAATCGCGCGATATTCTTTCCTGGCTATGTATCTGTGCGCCGTCACAATCGTGAGTGTCTGGATTGCAACTTCCGTATTGCGATAGGCGGGGATTTGCAAATCTGCCTTCAAAAGGATATCGCATTATGATGAGAAAAGCGAAACGGACTTGTCTCATAAGCGGAGCGGCAAAGACCGAGCAAATAAAGATAGCAAAGTCCAGGCAATTTAGTATAAAGAACAATTTATGATCTTGAATAATACCGTCCAGACCATCAAACATGAATTGGAAAAAATACGGTTCGAAATTCGCCTGGCCGCTCCCCTGTTCTTTTTTCTGATGGCCCTGTTCCGGTGTTATCTGGAATCCCACGTCTTTGCGCCTCATTCCTATTTTTCCTATTATGTGGCCCTGCACCATGTCCTGTGGTACTTTACAGTTATTCTGTTCATTATTCTCATAACCCATCTCATCCTGAAAATTGCCGTGGAAAAGCTGCTCTGGCTGATGTATGGCGCTGTCCTGCTGATGATACCAGTCATCGTCGTCATGATTCAGAAGAAACCCATGGTGGCCGATTACTTGACGGGCTCGTTCCGTGAGATTTTCATGCATATCGCCAGCATCTATTTCACCTACGAAAAAAATATACCGCTCACGGCAGAGGTCATTATCATTTTTATTGGCATGACTGTTATTGGTTATCTTTACAGCGGAAGCTTGCTGCGTGGTCTGGCGCTCGGAGTGGCCATCTATCTGGGTGGCAACCTGCTGGCGATAAGCTGGCTCGGTCCATCCCCCAATAAGCATGCCGTTTTCATCGTCAATTCCGCGTTACTTAATCACCCTTTCATGGCTGTCGTTTGCGTTCACGCCGTAACATTTTTTTCATTCCTGACGGCAAAACGGGCGGGTTTAATAACAGGCAGTTTCCGGCGCCTTTTTTTGGCGGCGGCAATTGCTGTGGTGGCAGGAAGCATTTACATGGCGATTGTGGCGCAGTCAGGCTGGTTTTCCAATCCGCTCGATATTATCTTGACGGCCCTTCCGTTTTGGACAACAGGTTACCTCGTGACTCTCTATTGTTGCCGGCAACAGATTTCATTGAGCCGCTGGTTCTGGATCATCGCGCTGGCAGTGCTCTTTTTTCAGTGGGCGGTGCTGGGTCCCATTTACTTTCACATCGGTGTGGTAAAACCCATGACCATCCAGGAATTCTGGATGCTGCCCCATCGATCTTTTTGAGAAACGATTTAATTATGGGAAAAAGATGATTGCCTATTTGCGACTGTTCAGAGGCGATGCCGCCCTGATTGCCTTTGTTTCCTATCTGATCGGCGCTGAACTGGCAGGGAAAGCCCGTTGGCAGGATGTGGCTGTTGCGGCCTTCGTCACGTGTATCTCTACGAATTTCATTTACAGTTTCAATTCCTGGGCGGATCGCCGGATCGATGCGCTTAACAAACCCTGGCGTCCCATCCCCTCCGGGCGGATTACCGCTGAGAAGGCCTTGTCCTATTCACTGTTTCTTCTCATCTTGGCTGTTGTTTACCCCTTTTTTATTGCACATTCCCTTTTGACGCTTTTACTTTTTCAGCTTCTGCCAGTGCTGGGAATCCTCTATTCGGCAAAACCCTTCTCTTTTCGCAGGAATTCTCTTCTCGCCACGTTGACGATCAGCGTAGGTCTCGTCACACCTTTGATACTCGGCTATTCCATGAACACATCGGAAACCGGTCTGCTGCCATTATTTTTCGGCCTGTTTATCTACTGTCTCAGCGTTGTACCTTTAAAGGATATCGAGGATGCCGAAGGAGACCGGGCTGTCGGCATCCGGAACCTCTATCTTCAATACGAAAACAGACTGCCGCTGTTTTCCCTTGCCGGACTGACTGCCGATCTCATTTGGATTTGTGTGATTCCCGACTCGCAAACCCTGAACATCATGCTAGCGATCGTTGTGCTTGCCACGATGGCGTGTATTCTGGTTTTCCAGTATTGCCGCCTCAATATGAGGAAACTTTACAGGACCATCATCCAGACGGTTATTGCTTTGGCAATCATCCTGAATATGATCATCCGCTGGGGGTGAAGAGATCTTTGCAAAGGCGGGGTGGACGGTTCCCCAAAAAGCGCTGGCCGGGCATTTGCCCGGCCAGACTTGTCTTAATTGTTTCAGACAGGAAACAACAATTTACTCACTTCTCATGCCAGGCAGAAGGCCGGTTGCGGTCTTTTCATAGATATTGATCGCAAAATCGTCAAAAAAGGCCCGGTCATTGGGAGCGTCGATCCCCATTGAGTGTAGACCCACTTCAAATTGAGAGAGAGCGCCGCTTGTCGGTGATTTGTACCAATCCGAATAGGCAGTGGGCCAATCTTTTTGGTCAGCATTGGCGTAAACATTGCTGTCGTAAGCCCTATCCACTATTTTCTTGCCATAGGTCCCCCAGCCCCACGCACCGGAGTCAACCTGAACAACCCGTGAGCTGAAATTGGATGTGTTCGTCGCCGTAACTTTCTCATTCCAGACTGTCGTCGTCAGGTAATTGCCGTCTTCCGGCCAACGGATCGTTCCCCGGGGAACGGCTCGGCGAACGATGCCTTTCGGGTCTCCGTAGGTCTGCCCCGAAGATGGCGTCAGGCCGTCCTTATCGGCATAATAGACCTGTATCACGTTGACCTTGTCGTCCTGAGAACCATCACAGTCGAAGTCACCCTTGATCTCGAAGAGCCGGACCATAAGTGTGATCCACTCCTTGGGATAGATGCGGTAATTATTATTCTTGAGGAATTCGTTTGTTCTTGCGCCTGTTTCACCGGTTCCCGGGAAGATGTAGGCCACCGGCCTGTTTGCATAGGTCCTTCCTGCAACGGTGGTGACGGACCTGGGAGCCATGGGAAGACCGTTTTGGGGATCGCGGACCGTACCGACGCGCGCGCTCGCGTCTGTCGCGGCCAGTTGGGTATGCTCGGCCGCCTGCGCACCGAGGATGGTAACCCCTTCCCTCAGCGTTGTTGCCAGGATATTGGACTGGTCCACAAGCCGGATGGCCGTGATCACATTGCCACCTGTCGGAGCGGCGATGCCGGAAATCACCCCGTCATACCAACCGGCCGCATAGCCTGACGGTGGCGCGGTACTGCCCGTTCCGTAGCGATAGAGCGTGGTCGTCGCCTCGGTGCACGCCTCCTTGTAGCTCAACCAGTCCATCTGCGCCTCTGACTGAGACCATGAGTCCCATGTTCCGCCACCCTCGTTTGTCGTAACATCCCGCTTCCAGAGGATGATGTAAGGGCGGCCGTCCTTGGGCGGCGTGGAGGACCAGTTCGTCCATTGGAAGTCACTGTTCGTCCGCCTCAGGCAGGCGAGTTGGGTTGAATCCGGCGCTGTCGCCCCCGAGTTTGACCCCCATGCCTTAAAGAGGTAATCGGAGATACCGTCACGGTCGCGGTCGGGTGTGTCGCCGGTCGATCCCTGGATCCCGCGCATGACCGACAGACCATAGTAGTGCAGGTTGGTCGTCGTCGTTCCGGTAAGGCGGAAAGCAAGCCCCGGCATATACGACCCGGGGGTCTTCGTACTGCTTCCTGTGGTATTTTCATCCTCCGCGGAAAAACGCATTTTAATCTGCATGTCATAGCTCAGAGTGTTCCCGGAGTTCGCCCAGGCCTGCTGGAGCTGCGGCACCTCTATGCCGGCCACATACTCCTTAACGAGGGGGCCCTTGACCCCTTCTTCCATAAAGCTCACCGCATCCGTGGCGCCTGTCACCTTCAAGGCGCCGACGTTCGCGTCATAAGCGCTGGCTCCCACAAGGTCCGACTTGCCGGCGGCCAGATCGGGGCCTTTCTTTTCGTATGTCGTTTTCTTCCAGGCGTCGATCTTGACCAGGGACTGGTCGTAGTTGAGCATCCGTTCTGCCGTGAATCCACCGCCTTCGGTGCCGGCAATCCCCTTGGATTTGATTTCACCATGCTTGCCAAGGACGACTGTCGCATTTGCGGAAACGGCGAGACCCGATGCCGGAATGGGCTTCAGAGTGGTACTGGGCAGATTATGGAGACCGATGAAATAGGCGCCCTGACTTAGGCCGGACGGGTTGACTACAACGGAATCATAGGCAATGGTATATGTTGTGCCCGAAACAACAAATGAAATGACACCCCTGTCTTTCGGAAAATCGGCAAGAGCTGTCAGATTTGTGCTGCCGGATATCCTGAAAGGTTGATTCGATGAACTGGGTCCCTCCGGATAAATCGTTTGGGCAGCGGTGGTTTGTGCCGCCGGGAACACCTTCGCGCCTGCAGAAATAGTTCCGGCCGAAACACCGCCAAAGGTAACGGTATGGTTTGCTGAGCTATACGTGGCAGACGTGTAAGAGTATCTAGTGCAGGAAGTTGAGCTGGAACCGACACAAATCGATCGATTGACCGAGGATTCCGAATCCCGAAACTTCGTGGGGAACATATCCACGCCATTGACCGTGGTTATGGGATCGACGACCAAGGTTGAGCCGGCAGACGCCTTTGCCTGTGCATTGAACCAGTAGGGGTAGATGAAATTTTTAAATGAGTCGCCGTTGGCAAGAGTAAAGGTCCGGTTGTGATTGGCGATAATGTTCGTTTCCGAATCATCCCTCAGATACTCTTTTACGGCATAGGAGAATCCGGATTCTGCCAAATAATTGGCCCGGGGTTGAAACATGGAAGCCACGTTGCCCACGTTCGAGGCGCTGAAGATGGGAACCATGGCGGCGCCCAGCGCGGACATGATGACCATCGTGACAATCAGTCCGATCAGGATGCTGCCGGTTATCGACCGGGGTTTGATCATGCTTCCGCCGGGACGTTTCGTGAAGAGGCCGTATCCGAGGCGCAGCAGGAGCAGCGTTATTAAGGGGATCAGAATCAGGCCGGCTGGGAAATAGAGCATCAAAAATACGACCCCCACAACGGGCGCAAGCCCAACACGCACCAGCCACCGGGCCGCCGGATGACCGCTGATGAAACCGGCCATCGCCGGACCTTCCCGGTAATACCAGGAAATGAATTGTTTTCCTGTATCGCTTTGACTGAGGAGGCGATCCCGAAACTGGCGCAGCAGGACAACGGAGGGGTCATCGTAGTCTCCATAGGCGGCCGTGGCGACGAAACACCCTCCCGATCCCGTACCGTACTTGTTCTGTAGAGATTGAATGTCTCCCCGTGCGGTGTTAACCGGCACGACCCGGGACGCGAATGTACTGGCGTTTGTTCCCGATTGCCCCGACTGGGTCATTGTCACGCGAACCATGTTCAGGTCGGAAACCGGCTGCCCCGGGCTCCAGAAGCTGTCGCCTCCCCTGTCGGAGCGAAGATACTCCAGATTGAAATTTGTCAGGCCATCGCAGAGAACATCGGTGACGCCCCCCACAGTCAGCGAGAGGGTATTGCCGCTGAATGAATAGGTTTCCGTTATAGTCCCGCCGGTTACAACGTCATTTCTCGTCAGCGTCAATTGGTTGCCGCTGGGGTTCGTAAAGCTGGTCCAGTTCGAAATTGATTTGGTGAGCCGGTTCATAGCCAGTTGCGACTTCTGGCTGATATCCGCCGCCTCTTTTGTGAAGATGAAGGCCTTGGTCGCCGATACAATTCCCATGCCGGCTACGGCAGCCATGACGCCGACCAGGATCATGGACACTATGACCTCTATGAGAGTAAAACCGCTGTTTGATCCATTTTGATGGTTCGATTTCATCTGTTGCTTCCTCCATGTAATCGGCATTCGTTTGCGGTGATTACGGCCTTTGTGTAAAGATTTCCGTAACACTCAATCCTGAGGTGGCATTTGACGAAACCGTCACCTTCAGGGCACAGTTACTACCAGAACTGCCCAAGCCCGGGCAGACGCTGCTGCTCTCCGTATAGTTGCCGTTCGCATCCTTGTTAAAGCTAATGCTTTTCGTGACAATCGTGTATTCGCTGCTGACCGGACTTCCTGTAATAAACGCATTGAGCCTGGTCAGGGCGTCCGTGGCGTCGGCCATGGTTAGGTAGGTTGACTTGATGTTTTCCATGACCTGCTGCAACGCATACAATTGCTTGCTCCGTGCCACCGGCTCAACACTTTTCGTCACGGCGGTCCCCATGAAGGTGACCAAAAATGTCCCGAGAATCGCTGCAATCAATAGGGTAACGATGACTTCGATAAGAGTAAAGCCCTTTTTCCCATGTTTGGAACATAATGATAGTGTGTTCATGGAATATACCCCGTATTTTTTCTGATTGTAATGTTTTGTGAACTACCGCCGGCTGTCAGTGTTATGGTTCGATAATCATTGGTCTGTGGACTGGATGGGCATTCGAAATTGGCCCTGAGACACTCGTAGGGCTTCCCCCATGCGTCAAAGGACACACGGCGTCCGGAATCACCGCTGATGGCGATGGTCGTATTCGGCAGGGTAACAGTGCCTGCGTCTTCCCCGGGGAAGGGGACATAATGCGCGCTATTGTCCGACGCCAAACCGTAATACAGTCTGTATGTATTCGTGCCGCTGGAGAAATCGACTCCCCAGACCCTTTCCGTGGAATTCAAGGCCCGCAATTGCGCATAGCGGAGGTGGACCTTCAATTTTTCCGTATTGGCCTTCAATGAGGCCTCGGTTGTTGAACCGGTTCTGCTGATGACGACCGCTGCCAAAATCACGATGATCAAAAGCGTCACGATAACTTCAATCATCGTGAAGCCTCCCTGCCGATCATGAATAGGATTCCGCATCAAAACCTCCCCCTGTTAATGGTGTAATGATTTCTGAAAAATACTAATGTTTTGATAAAGGAGAATCCCCAGGATGACGCCGGATATTACGAAGAGAGCCGTTGACGCCATCAACACGGGCATTCTGTAAAGTGTGATCATAACCGCACCACTTAAGAAGACCAACAGAATATAGATCACGGTCGCGATTTTTGCCACTTCCATTTTCGTCCTGCCACTCAGGAACAGGATCCCACCTAATCCGAACAACCAAAAGGCTGCGGCTATCATGAGTTGGGGCTGCACCCGGCTCCAAGGGGTCAGGGTAATTTCTCCATTTCCTCCCCTGAGACCAACCATGAGAACGAGCCCTAAAACCAAGTAGAAGGTTCCCGCGATAATATAATAGAAGGCGCATTCCCCTCTCGTGGATGCGGGAGACAGGAAACCCGAGGGTGCGAATATGGATCCCCCCGGCCGGAGGAGAATCTGCCGGAAGCGTTCCACAATTCCCGGTTGGTCATGGAGAATTTGCCGCATGACGTTCTCAGTGAAATTTACCGGGGGAGCAATGGACGGTGTTGCGGCGATTTGATCGAGGATTTCTTGGAATTCATCATTCATAAATGACCTTTGATCCTGAAAACATTTTTACTTTATATGCTATATACTCACAAGCAATCGAAAAAGTCACAAAAAAAGAAATTTCATCGCGCCTATCGCCGCTATAATCGAGCCACATTTTTTGTTTGCCGGTTCAATCAGCAAGATTTAACGGCGGGAGAAAATCTTCAGCCCGTCCTTTTTTCACTTGTTTAAATCAGCACGATGCGACCGATCACATCCCGAAAGAATTCTTTCGACCAGACCGCGAGCGCATCAGGATACTTCACGAAAGGTTCCACTTCCCTCCTGGCCTGTTTCAAGTCCAGGCCATCCACCGCTTCCATCGTCAGCGCAATGAACTTCTCACGGTTCATATGTTCATCCTGCTTCAGGTGCCCACTCTGGATCATCCTTTGCTCCAGGTGGCTTAAGTGAAGTTGTGGATGGTTAG